>Ga0209476_10002335_pt1 | contig 12741 bp, 10 predicted proteins | sample KloWWTrecipitate_FD_187179 | JGI IMG/M metagenome (GOLD analysis project Ga0209476, IMG submission 187179) | Active sludge microbial communities from Klosterneuburg, Austria, studying microevolution and ecology of nitrifiers - Klosterneuburg... | ecosystem: Engineered > WWTP > Aerobic digester... | reverse complement strand
ACGCGCTCGAGACCTTGCGCGGCTCCGACGACGTGACCATCCTCGCCGGCGGCACCGACCTGATGCCGCAGTCGAAGATCGGCCGCACGAAGATCCGCGGCACGCTGATGAACGTCCGGCGCGTCGCCGGGCTCGGCGAGATCGTGCTCGACGGCGACGCGATCCGCATCGGCGCGCTGGTGACCGTCACGCAGCTGATGAACGACCCGCTCGTTCGCCGGCACCTGCCGGTGCTGGTCGAGGTCTGCGACCACTTCGCGAGCGACCAGATCCGCAACGCGGCGACGATCGGCGGCAACGTCTCCAATGCCTCGCCCGCGGGCGACACGCTGGTGCCGCTGCTGGTGCTCGACGCCGAGGTCGAACTGGCCAGCGCCGGCGACGCCGGCGCGGTGCGGCGTCGCGTGCTGCTGGCCGAGTACTTCGCCGGCCCGGGCCGCACGCGCCGCGCCGCCAGCGAACTGCTCACCGGCGTGCGCGTTCCGGTGCCGCCGGCCGGCCACTACGCGCGCTTCTTCAAGTTCGGCACGCGCCCCGCGCTCGACATCTCGGCGATCTCGATCGGCATCGCCGGCGTGCGCGACGGCGGCGCGCTGTCGAACGTGCGGGTCGCATTCGGCGCGGTCGCGCCAACGCCGGTGCGCGCCCGCCGCACCGAGCAGGCGCTCGAAGGACGGCGGCTCGACGCCGCCACCGTCGCGCGGGCCGCCGAAACCGCGCGCGACGAGGTCAGCCCGATCGACGACGTGCGCGCCAGCGCCTGGTACCGCAAGGAACTGATCCACAACATGACGCGAAGGATGCTCGACCATGCCGCTCAAGCATGACATCGAATTCACCCTGAACGGGGTGGGAACGCGCGCGACGGTGCCCGTGGACATGAGCGCGCTGACCATGATGCGCGACGTGCTCGGCCTGACCGGCACCAAGTACGGCTGCGGCGAAGGCGAGTGCGGCGCGTGCACGATCGTCGTCGACGGCGTGTCCGTCAACGCGTGCCTGATGTTTGCCGTCGACTGCGACGGCCGCCAGGTGGCGACGATCGAAGGACTCGCTGCCGATCCGCGCGCCGACGCGCTGCGCGAGGCCTTCGTCGCGCACGGCGCCGTGCAGTGCGGCTTCTGCACGCCGGGAATGATGATGCAGGCGAGCCACCTGCTCGCGACGCACCCCGGCGCCGACGAGGAGACCATCAAGCGCGGCATCGAGGGCAACCTGTGCCGCTGCACCGGCTACCGCAAGATCGTCGACGCGATCGCGTCGGTCGCCGCGGCGCCGGCCACCCCACCGGGCACGGATCCGTCCGCGCAAGGAGAACGGCGATGAACGTCGCGGAAAAGAAGGTGCTGATCGAGCGCGATTCGCTGATCGGCAAGCGCATCACGAAGATGGATGCGCCGGAGAAGGCCAGCGGCATGACCCGCTACGTCCACGACATCGACCTTCCCGGTCAGCTCTACGGCAAGATCCTGCGTTCGGCGCGCGTGCACGCGCGGATCCGGCGCATCGACACGTCGAAGGCGAAAGCCTTGCCGGGCGTCCACGTCGTGATCACCGCCGCCGACGTGCCGGACCAGCGGCCGATCGGCGTCGCGAAGGACCACCTGCCGCTGAAGACCGACCGCGTGCGCAGCCAGCGCGACGAGATCGCCGCGGTGGCGGCGGTGTCAGAGGAGATCGCCGAGCAGGCGCTGCGGCTCATCGAGGTCGACTACGAGGACCTGCCGGTCGTCAGCGACGCGCAGGCGGCGCTCGAGCCGGGCGCGACGCTGATCCACCCTGAGCCGCACGGCGTCGAGCATCACCACCTGAGCCTGAAGAAGGCCGGCGCGCCGGTCGCCTTCGCCGGCAAGACCGACAACGTCGCGATGCGCTTCGACTACGGCCATGGCGACGTGGCGCAAGGCGAGGCCGAGTCCGACGTCGTGGTCGAGGACACGTTCAAGCTGCACTACGTGACGCACTGCTGCATGGGCGTCTCGGGGATCCTCACCGAGTTCGACGCGTCGGGCAACCTGCTGATGTACTCGAACACGCAGGTGCCGTTCCTGCACAAGCGCGAGTTCGCCGAGTACCTGAACATGGACCCGGCGCGCATCCGCATCATCCAGCCGCCGATCGGCGGCGGCTTCGGCTCCAAGCTCGACATCTACCCGTTCGAGGTCATCTGCGTGTTCCTCGCGCGCGCCGCGAAGCGCCCGGTGAAGATGGTGTTCAGCCGCGAAGAGGAGTTCGTCGCGTCCCCCACGCGCCAACCGGTGCTGCTGACGCTGCGCTCGGGCTGCAGGAAGGACGGCACCCTCACCTTCCGGCAGGTGCACACGCTGCACGACAACGGCGCCTACACGTCGTGGGGCGCGACCACGCCGTTCGTGATGATGCAGACCTTCTCGTCGCTGTACCGCGTGCCGCACTGCGATTACCACACCATCGCGGTGTACACGAACAACCCGTACGCAGGGTCGTTCCGCGGCTACGGCAACCTGCAGGCCACGTTCGCCGTCGAAGCGCACATGGACAAGATGGCCGAGGCCATCGGCATGGATCCGCTCGAGTTCCGGCTGAAGAACGCACAGGCCCCCGGCGAAGTCACCGGACAGGGGATGACCTTCAAGAGCTGCGGTTTTCGCGAGTGCCTGGTCACCGCGGCCGAGCGCAGCGACTACCAGCGCAAGCACCGCGAGAACATCGCCCGGCGGAAAGACCCCGACCCGGTCAAGCGCGGCATCGGCATCGCGTCGATGCTGCACGTCGGCGGCGGCGCGAAGATCTACCCGTCCGACGGCTGCGGCACGATCCTCAAGCTCGACGATTTCGCGCACGTGACGCTGATCACCGGCGCCTCCGAGATCGGGCAGGGATCCGAGACCGTGCTCGCGCAACTGGTCTGCGAGGAACTCGGGCTGCCGATGAACGCGGTCACGGTGGTCAACAACGACACCGACATCACGCCGTGGGACGTCGGCGTGCACGCCTCGCGCACCACCTTCATCGCCGGCAACTCGGCGATCGGCGCGGCGCGAAGGGCAAAGGCGAAGATCCTTGCTGCGGCCTCGAAGAAATTCGACTGCGCCGAGGCCGACCTCGACCTGCGCGGCGGCCACGTGATCCGCGCCGACAGCGGCGAGCCTCTGGTCGACCTGGCACGGCTGATCCGCAGCCTGCACTTCTCGGACCGCGCCGAACTGGTGATGACCACCTATTACTACGAGCCGCCCAGCCAGCACCAGGACAAGGGCTTCAAGGGCGACGTGTCGGCGGCCTACGCATGGGCGACGCAGGTCGTCGAGGTCGAAGTCGACACGCAGACCGGCATCGTGAGGATGACCCGGGTCACCGGCGCGCACGACGTCGGCCGCGTGCTGAACCGCCTCGGCATCGAGGGCCAGATCGAGGGCGGCGTCGTGATGGGCCAGGGCTACGCGCTGACCGAGAACCTGATGGTCGAGAACGGCGTGATGCGGAACCCCAACTTCCGCGACTACAAGCTGGTCACCGCCCCCGAGATTCCCGAAATGGACGTGTCGTTCATCGAATCGATGGACGGCGAAGGCCCGCAGGGCGCCAAGGGCGTCGGCGAGGCGCCGGCGATCTGCATCGCCGCGGCCACCGCCAACGCGATCTACAACGCCACCGGCGTGCGCCTCTACGACCTGCCGTTCACGCCCGAACGGGTCTACCGCGCGCTCGCCGGCAAGGCCGAGAAGCCCACGATGAAGCCCTGGCAGCCGGCATGAGGCAGCGCACGGTCCTCTCCATGGAGCAGGCGCTGTCGCTGCCTTCCGCGACGCTTCGCTTCGCGCAACTGGGCTGGCGGGTGATCCGGATCGAATCGACGCCGACCGGCGCCGGCCTGCCGGGCGACCCGAACCGCTACATCGGCTCGCGCGTCGCCGACGACGACCGGCGCAGCTACTTCGTCGCGCCCAACGTCGGCAAGGAAGCGATCGCGCTGAACCTGAAGGACGAGGCCGGCCGGCAGGTGCTGCAGAGGCTGATCCGGGAACTCGACGTCGACGTGTTCTGCTGCAACACGGTGCCGTCGCGCTACAAGTCGCTCGGCATCGACTACGAGACGCTGTCGTCGGTCAAGCCGGACCTGATCTGGGCCGGGATCTCGGCGATGGGGCCACAGTTTCCGGAGGCGCCCGGCTACGACCCGGTGATGCAGGCGATGGTCGGCTACATGGAGGTGACCGGCGACCCCGCCGGCCCGCCGATGCTCACCGGCATCCCGGTGATCGACCTGAAGGCCGGCGACGAGCTCTACGCCAACGTGATGGCGGCGCTGCTCGAGCGCCACGAGAGCGGCCGCGGCACGCAGATCCACGTGTCGATGCTGCAGGCTGCTGCGTCCTGGCTGATCACGGTGCTGCCGTTGATCGACTTCGGCTGCCAGCCCAACGAGATCACGCGCGCCGGCAACGAGCACCGCAAGTTCATTCCGACCAACGTCTATCCGGCCCGCGACGGCTACGTGTTCCTGGCGATCGGCAGCGACGTGCAGTGGCGCCGGCTCACGGCGATCCCGAAGTTCGCGCCGGTGGCCAACGAGGTGCGCGCGACCAACGAGGGGCGCCACCAGCAGCGCGAGGCGATCCACCGCGACATGGCTGCGGTGACCTCGCAACACGACGCCGACGAGATCCTCGCCGACCTGCGCGCCGCGACGATTCCGGCCACGCGCATCATGGACATCCGCCAGGTGATCGAGCTGCCGCAGCTGGGCGATCGGCTCACGCGCACCACCCTGCCGGACGGGCACGTGGTGCGCATGCAGCCGATGGCGGTCGACGTCCCCGGTGCGCGCACCGAGCTGGCGTTCCCGCACAACTACGGCAGCGACACCCGCCGAGTGCTGGCCGAGGCAGGCATCAGCGCCGACGAATACGAAAAGCTGCGATCGCAGAACGTGGTCGCGGACTGAAATTCATCCAGAAAGGGGAAACGCAATGCAGAGACTTCAGGGCAAGGTCGCCATCGTCACCGGTTCGGGCCGCGGCATCGGCCAGGCGATCGCGATGAAACTGGCCAGCGACGGCGCACGCGTGATCGTCAACGATCTCGATGCCGCACCGGCCGAGGAAACCATCGATCGCATCCGGCAGGCCGGCAGCGAGGCGGCCGCCTGCCTGGGCGACGTGACCGCGCCGGACTTCGGGTCACGGATCGTGGCCACCGCGCTCGATCGCTTTGGCGGCCTGGACATCATCGTCAACAACGCCGGGTACGCCTGGGACAACGTCGTCCAGAAGATGACCGACGAACAGTGGTACGCAATGCTCGACGTCCACGCGACAGCGCCGTTCCGCATCCTGCGCGCCGCTGCCGACCACATCCGCGAAGCCGCCAGAAAGGAAAAGGCCGAGGGCCACCGCGTGATGCGCAAGGTCGTCAACATCTCGTCGATCGCGATCTACGGACAGCCCGGACAGCTCGGTTACGCCGCCGGGAAGTCTGCAATCATCGGCATGACGAAGACGATGGCCAAGGAGTGGGGCCGCTACAACGTCAACGTCAACTGCATCGCGTTCGGCCTGATTCACACCCGCATGACACAGCCGATCGGCTCCGAACAGGCGGTTGCGCGAATCGGCGAGCGCGAATTCAAGATCGGGATCCAGCCGGAGTTCCTCGATCACATGAACCGGTCGATCCCGCTCGGCCGCGGCGGCACGCCCGACGAGGCCGCCGGTGCCGTATATCTGATGTGCATTCCCGAATCCGACTACATCACCGGCCAGATGGTGCTGGCGAGCGGTGGATTCGTCATGTAGCAACAAGCCGGAACACGTTCCGATCCCTAACGACACGGAGGAGACCATGCGTACATTCGAACATCGCGGCGCGACGAAAAAGCGCCTTCTTGAATGCATCTTCGCGCTCATGGCGCTCGTTTTCACGACCGCTGCGCAGGCGCAGGCCTGGCCGGCAAGGAACGCGTCGATCGTCGTTCCTTATCCGCCCGGAAGCGGCCCGGACGTGCTCGCGCGCGCACTGGCCGACCGACTCGTTTCCACGACCGGCAAGCCGGTGATCGTCGAGAATCGTGCCGGGGCGAACGCGATCATCGGCTCCGAGACGGTCGCGAAATCGTCGCCCGACGGCCACACGCTGCTGCTGGTCGATCGCCTGACGCTTGCGGTCAATCCCCTGCTTTACGCCAAGCTGCCATACAGCCCGCAGCAACTCACCGGCATCTCCACGATCGCCAGTGTCAACCTGCTCTGGGTCGTGCGCGCCGACGCACCCTACAAGACCTGGGACGAAATGGCCGCATTCGCCCGCAAGGGCGCTCCTGCGATCGCAGTGGGAACGGGCGGCCCTGGCAGCGTGCATCACCTGAGTCTGGAACTGGTGAAGCGACACCTTGGCGCCTCGATGACGCACGTGCCTTACCGGGGAGTGGCGCCCGCGGTCACCGAGCTGCTCGCCGGTAACATCCAGGCGGTGATCACGGGACCGGAGACCGTTCTCGAGCATATCCGCGCCGGGAAGCTGCGCGCCCTCGCAATCGGTGCCGACCAGCGCCTGCCGCTGCTGCCCGATGTGCCGACGCTGAAGGAAGTGGGAGCTCCGGGCGGCCTGCTCATCTCCACGTACTTCACACTGCACGCTCCGTCGAACACGCCGAAGTCGACCATCGACGCGATCCATGCCGCGGTGGCGCCGATCCTCGGCGAGGCCGAGTTCATCCGCCGGTTCGCAGGGCGCGGTCTCGTGATCGGTGCAAGCGAGCCCTCCAGCGTCGAAGCCGGCATCAGTGCGGACAGCACCCGGCTGGCCAAGGTCATCAAGGACGCCGGCATCAGACTCGACTGACACCCTCACTTCAACGGGGGACGAGGGCAACACATGAAAGCCACGGTGCTCGGTGGCGGCCACGGCGGCCATGCCGCGGCGGCCGATCTCGCGCTGCAGGGCCATGAGGTGGCGTTCTGGCGGCGCGACGCAGCCGCACTGGAAAGGCTAGGTGCCGCGCCGCGACTGACCTGGATCGACGCCGACGGGGAACGGCAGGCGCCGCTGCGCCTCGCGACATCCGATCTCGGGGAGGCAATGCGCGAGGCTGAGTTCGTCGTGGCCGCGGTACCGGCCACGGCGCACGAGGATCTCGCGCGGGCGCTCGCCCCCCACCTTCGCGACGGCCAGGTGGTCTACCTGCCTCCCGGAACGTTCGGCAGCTATCTGATCGCGCGACGCGTCAGGGAGCATGGCTGCACGGCCCGGGTCGCCTTCGCGGAAACTGGCACCCTACCCTACCTCGCGCGCAAGCTGGGGCCTTCGCGCATTCGCGTGTCGGCAATCGCCACGAACCTGCCGACCGGCGTGTTCCCCGCTTCGGATACGCGGCGCGCGCTGTCGGTCATCCGCCAGGCGTACCCGTGCGCGCATCCCGTCGAAGACGCGCTGTCGGCAGCCCTGCTGAATGCGGGGCCGATCATCCATCCGCCGCTGATCCTCCTGAACGCCGGACCGCTGAATCGATCGCGCGATTTCGACATCCACAACGAAGGAACGCAGCCGGTCGTGCGAAGCCTGGCAGACCGCCTCGACCGCGAACGGATCGCAACGCGCGAAGCGCTGGGCTACCGCTCGAACCACTACCCGTTGCGCGACCATTACGAGGCGCGCGACTGGATGTACGGCCCGCGGTCGCGTTCCAGCCTGGTCGAGAGTGGCGATTGGCGCGAACCCGTCGACCTCTTCTCGCATCGCTACATGCGCGAGGATGTCGCGCTGGGGCTCGGGCTGCTGGTTTCCGTCGCCGACTGGGCCGGGTGCGACGCTCCCGTCGCCCGTGCGCTGCTCGAAATCGCGGGCGCCGTCTGCGACGAGCGCTTCGAGGACGGCGAGAGATCGCTACGCCGGCTGGGGCTCGACCGGCACAGCCGCGAGCAGATGAACCAGTTGCTGCAGCACGGCCTCACATAGCCGCATATCGCCATGCCGGCATTGATAGGACTGATCGGCGCAGGTCGAATGGGACGTGGAATCGCCCAGGCCTTCGCATTCGCCGGACACGAGGCGATCCTGATCGACATCAAGCGGCGCCCGGCTGACCAGGTCGAGGCGTTGCGGCGCGAATGTCTCGCGGAGATCGACGCGGGCGTATCAATGATGGCCCGCCTCGGGGCGATCGCGGATTCGCACAAGACGCGGGTGCTCGAGCGCACCCGGTTCGCGGGCTGGTCCGATGCGCCCGAGGCGCTCGGCGATTGCGACGTGCTGTTCGAATGCGTGCCGGAGACCATCGAAGCAAAGCGCTCGGCTTTCGCCGCCGCCTGTCGCGACATTCGCGACGACGCGGTGATCGCCTCGACCACCTCGACGATTCTCTCGTCGGAACTGGCCGCGCTGGTGAGCCGGCCCGAGCGCTTCCTGAACGCGCACTGGCTCAACCCGGCATTCCTGGTACCACTGGTTGAGTTGTCGCCGCACGCAGCGACCAGCCCGCGAGCGCTGCAGGCGCTTGAATCGATCCTGTACGGAATCGGCAAGCGGCCGGTCCGGTGCGCGGCCTCGCCGGGCTACATCGTGCCGCGACTGCAGTCGCTGATCTTGAACGAAGCGGCGCGGATGGTCGAGGAAGGCGTCGCCTCGCCGGCGCAGATCGACGAGGCGATCCGGTTCGGTTTCGGCTTTCGCTACGCGACGATGGGCGCGCTCGAGTTCATCGATTTCGGCGGACTCGACATCCTCTATCACGCGAACCGGTATCTCGAGGGCACGCTGGGCGAACGCTACCGCTTGGCGCCGATCGTTGAGCGCTACATGTCCGAAGGCCGCCTCGGCGCACGTACTGGCCTGGGGTTCTATACCCACGGCGAGCGCGATCTCGCCGACTACCGGTTCGAAGTCTACCGACGACAGTTGCGACTGCTCGAGCAACTCGGCGCCGCGCCGCAGCCCGACGCCGCCCTGCGCACGCCCAGCTGCGAAGCAACGCCGAGACCAACCACACCGTGGCCCGACGGGCCACCTTCAACCGGAGGATGAAACCATGAAGTCGTCGATCTGTCGGCTGCTCGCGGCCGCGGCGCTGTCGCTGGTCTGCGTGACCGCCGTTGCGCAGAGCGTCGCTGGCAAGCCGATCCGCATCGTGGTGCCGTTTCCTCCCGGAGGAATCGCCGATAGCCTTGCGCGAGGACTGGCAGAGCGCATGTCGAAGAACATGGGTCAGACAGTCGTCGTCGACAATCGCCCCGGCGGCAACACGATCATCGCCGCCGAGGCGGTGAGTGCCGCGGCGCCGGACGGTCACACCTTGATGATGGCGACCGACGCGACCCTGTCGGTCCTGCCTCTGCTCTACAGCAAGCTGCCGTTCGACCCCGCGACGCTCGTTCCGGTGAGCGTGGTCGCGCATACCATGGAATTCCTCGTGGTCAGCGCGGGCGTGCCGGTCAACGACGTGGCCGGGCTGGTGCGCCTGGCCAGGGAAAGGCCGGGCACTCTCACCTACGGTTCGCAGGGGCTGGGTAGCAACGGCCACTTGGCGGGAGCGACCTTCGCGCGGATGGCCGGCGTCGAGTTGACGCACGTGCCGTACAAGGGCCTGATCGACGTGGTCAACGCGATGCTCGGCGAGCATACCCAGCTCGTGTTCGCCGCGGTGTTCCCGATGCTGCCTCACATCCGTACCGGCAAGCTTCGGCCGCTGGCGGTGCTGGACACCAGGCGCTCGGCCCTCTTTCCCGACGTCCCGACGATCGCGGAGGCGGGATTTCCCGAACTCGACTCGAGGGCCTGGTTCGGACTCATCGCACCGCCTCAAACGCCGAAGACGATAGTCGACAAGCTGGCGACCGAAGTGCACCGGGTCGTCGAAGACGTGGAATTCCGGCGCAAATACATTACCGATGTCGGCCTGGTCCCGGTCGGCAGCGGGCCGTCGGAGTTCGGATCCTTCCTCGCCAGGGACCGAGAGAAGTACGTCGTGCAGGTTCGCAACGCCGGCGTCAAGCTCGATTGAACGCTCCGGTTGCACGCTTCAGGATCGATTGAACGCCGGTATCGCCTGCGTCGCGGGCGCGCCGGGCAGCAGGAATACTTGCAGTCTAAATAGTTCAAGCTTAAACTATATGTACTCTGCGTCTGCAAGGAGCACCGATTCATGTGGCGCCCCCCGCAAAAGATCAAGTGGAAGACCAGCCCCGGCCAGTGGCCGTCCCGCGAGGACGCGAGCCGCTCGCACCTGTTCACTCCGATCGAGCACGGACCGTTCAGGCTCGCCACCCGCACCTGGGTGCCCGCGATGGTGCCTTGGCGTGCCACCGAGGACGGCTTCGTCACCGACGACAACGTCGACTGGTACGCGCGCTTCGCCGCGGGCCGTCCGGGCGCGATCGTGCTCGAGGCAACCGGAATCCGCGACGTGCCAAGCGGCCCGCTGCTCCGGATCGGGCACGACCGCTTCGTCCCGGGCTTGCGGCGCGTCGTCGACGCGGTCAGGCAGGCGAGCGGCGGCGAGACGAAGCTCTTCATCCAGCTGATCGACTTCCTGTCGATTCGACGTCGCCCCGACCCGGCGAAGTTCCTTGGCCAGCACCTGCGGATCACCGGTCGGCATCGCGCTGCGCTCGGGATGAGCGGCGCGGTCGAAGGGGACGTGCGGCAGGCCCTGCTCGGCCTGCCGGGCGAGCGCCTGGCCGAGGTGCTCGATGCGCGCGAACTCGAGGCGCTGCGCATGGGCGCTCGCGAGCGAGTCACCGACACCCACCTGCCGCACATCCGCGAGCTGCCGCAGGTGTTGCCTGGCCTGTTCGCCGCCGCCGCGCGCCGCGCGCGCGAAGCGGGCTTCGACGGTGTCGAGCTGCACTACGCGCACGCCTACACCATGGCCTCGTTCCTGTCGGCGCTGAACACCCGTGACGATGGCTACGGCGGCTCGCGCGAAGGACGTGCAAGGCTTCCACTGGAGGTGTTCGAGCGGGTGCGCGCCGAGGTCGGTGCCGACTACGCCGTCGGCTGCCGATTCCTGTCGGAAGACTGCATTCCCGGCGGATCGACCGTGGAAGACGCGACGCACTTCGGCGTCGCGTTCGCGCGCGCCGGCATGGACTTCCTGTCGTTGTCGCGCGGCGGAAAGTTCGAGGATGCCAAGCAGCCGGCGATCGGCTGGTCCGCCTACCCCTACACCGGACCGAGCGGCTACGAATGCATGCCGCACCACGTGTCGGACGAGCGCGGCCCGTTCGGACGCAACGTCGAGGCGTCGGCGCGGATCCGCGCCGCGATCCGCGCCGCCGGCCTGGGCACGCCGGTTGTGGTCACCGGCGGTGTTCACGGCTTCGCGCAGGCCGAGGAGCTGCTCGCCACCGACCGCGCCGACGTGGTCGGCTTCGCCCGCGCGAGCCTCGCCGATCCGGACTGGTTCGTGAAGGTGCGCACCGGCCACGGTGACGCGGTCAACCTGTGCATCTACGCGAACTACTGCGAAGCCCTCGACGAGAAGCACGAGGAAGTCACCTGCCAGCTCTGGGACCGCACCGGCCTCGAAGAACCCGGCCTGCGCAAGACGAAGGATGGCAAGCGCCGGCTGACGCCGGCCCCGTGGGTGCCGCCCTCGGCCTGAACCCTGCCCCCAGGAAACCGACACCATGACCCACGTCGTCCTCGAATCCTGCATCCGCTGCCGCTACACCGACTGTGTCGACGTCTGCCCCGTCGACTGTTTCCGCGAGGGGCCCAACATGCTGGTGATCGACCCCGACGAGTGCATCGACTGCGCGGTGTGCATCCCCGAGTGCCCGGTCGAGGCGATCAAGGCCGAGGAGGACGTGCCGGCGGATCAGCAGTCGTTCGTTGCGCTGAACGCCGAACTGGCGAAGGGCTGGCCGAGCATCACGCGCACCAAGGAGGCATTGCCCGACGCGGACCAGTGGAAGGACGTGCCGGACAAGCTGCAGCACCTGCAGCGTTGACGGTATTCTCGCGCACTGCACTGCGTCGCGCCGCGTGCGAGTCGGACGCCGCCTGACCGTTCATTCACCCAGCGCCGAAGGACCCGTCTTGCCAAACCTTTCCAACCTGCCCTACGGATTGCGCTTCGAGGATCTGTACGCCCCGGAGGGACTGCGCCGCGTCGACGCGGCGTTCGTGGGCGACGTGCGCGCGGCAGACCCGGCACTTGCGCAGCGGCTGGTCGATGCGCGCGCGGCGCTGGACGCCGGGGCTGAAGGCGCCGCGCCGCCGGGCGCCGCAGACGAGGCCGCGCTGCTGATCGAACTCGGCCCCCACCTCGACGCCTTCGTCGGTCGACTGTTCGGCATTGGCGACGCGCTGGCCGCGCTGCGCGACGCGCATGCCCGGCTCGACCCGCTGTACGAGGTGAAGCTGAAGTTCGTCAAGCGCGAGGCAATGAAGTTGTCGGCCGGCGAACTGGCGGGGTTCGACGCCGACGCGGCGCTGCGCGGGATCGAGGCGTGGCTGGGCGAGCCCTTCGACGAGCTGTCGTTCTCGCGCGCGGTGCTCGGCTGGCAGCGCACCGAGGCCGACGAGGCCGGCGACCCCGCTGCGCGCGAGGCCGCGCGCGCGCGCCTCGCGCTCGCGCTGCGCTACAGCGCCTGGGCGGCATCGACCGGGGCCGGGCAGCAGCGCCACGGCGGCGAGGTGCTGTTCCGTCACCCGGGCAAGATCGATCCGATGCGACTGATCGGCCACGCGCACGAGCGCGACGAGGACGGCGTGCGCGTGTTCACGATCGAACCGGAGCACCTGCGCCGCCGTGAAGGCTTC
>Ga0209476_10002333_pt1 | contig 12747 bp, 11 predicted proteins | sample KloWWTrecipitate_FD_187179 | JGI IMG/M metagenome (GOLD analysis project Ga0209476, IMG submission 187179) | Active sludge microbial communities from Klosterneuburg, Austria, studying microevolution and ecology of nitrifiers - Klosterneuburg... | ecosystem: Engineered > WWTP > Aerobic digester... | reverse complement strand
CTGCGAAGTGCCATTGCAAGGCGCCGCCTAACCAGCCGCCGAGCGTGATGTCCTTCGGGATCGCAAAGCCGAGGAACGCGGTGGCGTTGTAGATTCTCCAGCCGCTCATCATGAGCACCACCACTGCCAGGGCATTGAGCCAGTGCATGGCGCGCAGCCACGCTGGGTGAACGATTTGTGTGAGATGGCTCATTGTCATTCCGTCTAAGGCGCCAAGCCATGTTTTTGAACTGAACGGTCTGTATTCATGATTTGCTTTCCGATTGCTAGGTACTTCGCCGCACACGGCCCGCCGGTTACAGTTGGAACAACAATTTGCAAAAAATATTTTTTTTGCGCTTCCTGTAACCCAATGCCCGCATGGAACGAACAGTAGTAATGGATGACCGGTTCGCGCAAAGCGAGAGACTGTTGCGCGAGTCGTTACTGCAAGGTTTGCAGGGCGATGCTGCGGCCTACCACTGTTTTCTGAAAGCCTTAAGCGCGCACCTGCGGGCCTACTACAGAAAGAGGCTTTTTCAACGACCCGACGACGTGGAGGATCTAGTGCAAGAAACACTGCTGGCGGTACACAACCAGCGCCATACCTACCGCAGCGACCAGCCACTCACGGCCTGGGTGTATGCCATCGCGCGCTACAAACTGGTGGATTTGCTGCGCGCCCGGGCCGCGCGCGAGGCGCTGACCGATCCGCTGGATGACGAATTGGAAGTCTTTGCCGCATCCGACACCGATGCGTCAGATGCCCGCAAGGACCTGGGTCAAATGCTCGCCAGTCTGCCCGACGGGCAGCGGCTTCCCATAGTGCACGTCAAGCTTGAAGGGCGGTCGGTGGTGGAGACGTCACAGCTAACCGGCATGTCGGAGTCGGCCGTCAAAATAGGTGTTCACCGGGGCTTGAAAGCGCTGGCAGCCAGAATCAGGGGAAACACATGAAGACCGACGATCTAATTTCCCTGCTCGCCACCGGGGCTGCCCCAGTGCCCACACATAGCGTGGGCCGGCGTTTCGCCCTCGCACTTGGCCTTGGCATTGTCGGCGCGGTGCTGCTTCTGGTGCTGACCCATGGCCTGCGCGCAGACCTGGCACAAGCCATGGGCGAGTTGATATTTTGGGTCAAGATGGCGTTTGCCGGCGTTCTGGCACTGGCGGCCTATATTGCCACTGAACGCCTGGCGCGCCCTGGCATGCGGGTGGGCGGTGCCTGGGCTGCGCTTGCCGCCCCGGTCCTGTTGCTGTGGCTGGTTGCAGCGCTGGTGCTGCTTGGCGCCGACCCGGAGCAGCGCGCCGGCTTGATTCTGGGCGCGACCTGGAAAACCTGTCCATTTAGCATCGCCCTGATTTCACTGCCGCTGTTCGTGGCGACGTTCTGGGTGATGAAGGGATTGGCGCCGACCCGCCCGGCATGGGCCGGCGCCAGCGCCGGCTTGCTGGCGGGTGCGCTGGCCGCATTGGTTTATGCCTTGCATTGCCCGGAATCGGGGGCACCTTTCATCGGCATCTGGTACGTTGTGGGTATCGCAATTCCGGCAGCGGTCGGGGCGCTGCTGGGGCCACGGACATTGCGGTGGTAGGCTCCAGTGACATGATGGCCGTCGAAAGCGCGGCTGCAACGCACTCGAGTTTTCAGCAAATCTGACAGGAGATGCCATGGATCGCTACATTTACTACCGCGTTCCGGCTGACCAGGCGCTGGTGTTGCAGCACGGTGTGCAGGGGCTACAGCAACGCGTGTTTGACCTGTGTGGTGTGCCGGGTGAACTTAAGCGACGTCCTGGAGTGCAAGATGGTTGTCACACCTGGATGGAGGTCTATCGTGGGCTGACACCCGAATTTGAGGCCTGCCTGCGCCAGTGTGAGGAGGAGGCCGGCTTGGCAGCATTGATTCGCGGCGCGCGCCACGCGGATGATTTTTGGGACTCGACCGAGTGGTCGAGAGAGGCGTAGCGCGCAGTCAACACGCGAACCGTGGCATCAACCAGGCGCGGGTCTGCTGGTTGGAACGAATATCCGCTTTGAGAAAGATCTAGATGAATACCAATGCAATTACCCCAATACAGGTGCGTTCACCCTGCATCAATGTTTGTGAGATGAACCCGGAAGTTGGCCTGTGCAGGGGGTGTTTTCGCACGCAGGACGAGCGTGACTGGTGGGTTGCCTACAGCAACGATCAGCGGCGGGAAGTACTGCGGCGTTGCGAGCAGCGGGCTGAAGCGTTTAAAAATGGAGAGAAAGTGTTTGCCCCGTGTATGGGGGGCGTGCAGTCGGTGAAAAAGAGTGCAACCTCTTGATTTGCCATACTTGACCTGATGCAGTCGAAATATTTTTCCGTTTTTCTACTGACCTTGCTCTCGATGCTGGCCTTTGCGGCTAACTCGCTGCTTTGCCGCGTTGCGCTCAAAAGCGACGCCATCGACCCGGCCAGCTTTGCTGCCATTCGTCTGATGTCAGGCGCCGCGATGCTCGTGGTCGTGATGCGGCTTCGCGGGGTGTCGCCAACCACGAGTGGCGGTTGGGTGCCGGCCTTCTGGTTGGCGGCTTATGCGGCCGCATTTTCGTTTGCATACGTCAGTTTGCCTGCAGGCGTTGGGGCGTTGTTGCTCTTCGGGTCCGTGCAGGCCACGATGGTGGGTACGAGTCTTTGGCGGGGCGAACGCTTGTCCGCGCGCCAGTGGCTCGGGCTGGTGGTTGCCATGGGCGGACTGGTAGCGCTGCTGCTGCCCGGCTTGAGCGCGCCGCCGCTCGGCAGCGCGGTTCTCATGATGGCTGCAGGCGTGGGCTGGGGTGCATACTCGCTGCATGGCAAAAAGTCGCTCAATGCCGGCGCCACCACGGCTGGCAACTTCTTGCGGTCTGTCCCGTTTGCTGTGCTATTGGTCGTTGTGCGCGTCACGCAGCTCTCGGTGAGCAGCACCGGTGTGGCGTACGCAGTGTGTTCTGGTGCCATCACCTCTGGGCTTGGCTACATCGTCTGGTACACCGTCCTGCCGCATTTGCGCTCCAGCGCCGCTGCTACGGTGCAGCTGAGCGTGCCGCTTCTCGCGGCTATCGGAGGAACACTTCTGCTGGGGGAAGCTTGGACGCAGCGCCTGAGTTGGACTGGCCTGGCCATTCTCGGAGGCATCGCGCTAGTGGTCGTGGCGCCGAAGCGGCTTACCCGAGCGTGAACGTGGGTTGGCATTGGGTACTGTAGAGTGGTCCGAAGCGATTGTGCCGGTGGGGGCAGAAGATTGGAATATTTGGTCGCCGCATAAGGGAAAGCGTGAACCCCGCGGACCTATTTCGGCACCATACTTGACCTCACGCGGTCGAATGTCCTACCCATAGTTGTCTGGACTGTCTGCATGGGAACTAGTTGGCAACGTCTGGGCGTGCGTTTTACTGCAGTTCTGCTATCGTGAAAACCTGCGCGATATAAATGCAAAATGATGTCTTCGACCGATAAGCCGGACCTCAACAATCGCCCCATGGGTTCGAGCGATTCGTTGTTGCGTTTGATTGCCGACTCGGTGCCGGCGTTGATCGCGTACTACGAGGTGCACACCTTGCAGTGCCAGTTTGCCAACCGACGTTATGCCGAGTACAACGGCTGGACGCCCCAGACCATCCTTGGCAAGACCGTGCGCGAAGCCATTGGCGAGGCCGCTTGGGCCATGATTGAGCCACACGTGCGGCAAGTGGTCGCCGGCAAGACCGTTCAATACGTGCGCGAGCAGACTTTGCCCGATGGCACCCAGCGGGTAATTGAGGTCAACTTGATTCCCCACCTCGATGATGGCCAGACCCAACTGGGTGCATTTGTACTGATCAGCGACATCACAACCCAGTGGCAGGCTGAACGCGCGATCCGCGACAGTGAAGAGCGCATGCGTAAACTGGCCGAAGCTACCACCGAGGGTGTCGTGTTCCATCACAACGGCGTGGTCACGGATGTCAACGACGCGCTGCAGGGACTGCTCGGCCGGACCTCTACGGACATTGTCGGGCGCAACACCTTGGACTTTATCCCTGAGCGATGGAAGCCCACCGTCAGCGAGTACATGCAGTCCGGCCACGAAGATCCGTATGAAGCAGCGGTCCTTGACACCAATGGTGTTGAGATTCCGGTCGAAATTGTTGGCAAGACGATGCCGTTCAAGGGCGGCACGTACCGCTTGGCCGTGCTGAGGGACATCCGTGCGCGCAAAGCGGCTCAGGCGCGCATCGAATTCATGGCACTGCATGACACGCTTACGCAACTACCGAACCGGCTCTACCTGATGGAGCGACTCGACAGCATTCTGGCCTTGGCCCGGCGAAGGCGGACGGCGGTCGCCACTTTGTTCATTGACCTCGACAACTTCAAACTGGTCAATGATTCCCTGGGGCACCATGCAGGCGACGCGCTGCTGCGGGAAGTCGCGTGTCGCCTCAAGCTCGCCGTGCGTGACGCCGATGTGGTGGCGCGCCTGGGTGGCGACGAGTTCCTGATCGTGCTCACCGACATTGCCAGTCCAGACGATGCCGGCTTGGTGGCCGTCAACCTAATTGAGTCGGTCAGTGTCGAAGTCATCATTGATGGTCGTGCCGTGTCGGTGTCTCCATCCATCGGCATCAGCGTCTTTCCCGATGATGGCGCTACGGCCGATGAGCTGATTCGACACGCCGATACCGCTATGTATCGCGCCAAAAACTGCGGTCGCAGCAACTACCAGTTCTTTCCGCGCGCCGGTCTTTCGCACGGGTCCGCGGATTTGACACCTTGATTTAATTCAATGCGACCAGACCCATCACAGGCCAAACCGTCAAAGTTGGCAGTGTGGAATTACCTAGAACGCCAAGTGTGCGTCGCCAGAAGCATGTCGCCGCGCTGGCGCAGGAAACGCCAGTCGAGCACCTGGATTCGGTACGGATGCTGCTGAGGCCTTGCACGACATGGCTGTCATCTTGTAGCATGGTTTGCGCAAAATTTCTGACAAGGGCCAGAGCCTGATCCGGCCGGGCTGCCCCCATTCAATTCACTTTTCACTCCAGACGAGTAACCTGATCCGGTGCATAAGGGAGTGCGTCATGTTTGATCATGACGATGCCAAAATGAAACAAATCCTGCTTCTGGTAATCGTCATGGTCGTGCCAGCGCTCAAGAAATTCTGGAATCGGGATGTAGGTGTAGTGACCCAGTGTCGATGGGTCCATGAAATAAAAATGGTCATTGTCATAACCCACAGCAACCACATAGTGCCCATTTTCGAATGTGCTCCAGTCAACTGGTGGCGTTGCCCAGGCCTGAATGGCCAATAGAACCGGGATTCGGCTATCAATGCGACCCTTCAGTTCGTCCAGGGTCATGCCGTTGCGCGCGGAGGCTTCGAATCCCAAAGATATCGCATAGGCCAGCACATTCTGATAGTTCGTACCCCTATCCGGATCCGGTTGCATCGCGGCGATCAGAACATCCTGGCGACGATCAATGCCATAGTAACCAAGGATCGACTGAACTGCCGTGATGCCACAGGTGTAATCCGCCGCTTGCCGGGTCAATGGAACCGGAATAAGGTTGGAAACGCTGGGAATAAGGCACTGCGCTTGCGCGGGACTATCGCCACCGCCACAGCCGGTCAACTGCATGGCCGGTACAGCAACAGTGAGCAAGGGGTATTTCAAGAAGCCGCGGCGATTTGTCATGGTGTGATTTAAGCAGTGAACGAAGTGTGGTCGAATTGACTAGTGCAACTTAGATCGATGCTGAATCAGCGCACGGAAGCGATCTTTGGGCAAAGCGGGAACACGGATTCGATCCGCACCGGTCATGGTTTCCGCTGCGAGCATGGCATTCAGGATTGCTTCCTGCATTGCTTGAACAGTGGCTTCGAAGAAAGGATTCATTTGCCCGTTATCCAGTTGTTGAACAGGCACCGAGTTGGAGCCTGAAGGCTTCACAAAGGGCTGAGTGGAAAAAGCGACAAATATTTCACCCGATCCATCCTCTCCCAATCCACCCATTTTCCCAATACCCAAGGGAACACGTCGCGCCAGTCGATGGAGTTGGTGCGGTAAAAATGGGGCGTTAGTTGCGACAATGACAATAATAGAACCCGACCCTTCGCGGCGGGTGTTGCGGGGTGGCGGTGATTTCTCATCACAGGCCGGCACATCGGCCGCGTGAATGGATTTTGGCTTTTCCGTCCCCTCGAAACAGACCGGCTGCTCAACAATGGCCTGCCCTACCTTGATTCCATTCACGTTCAGCAACCGACGGGAACCGTATTTGCACTGAACGAGGACTCCCACTACATACTCGCCGTCCTCAATGACGACCTTGCGTGAGGCGGTACCGATACCCCCCTTGAAACCGTGGCATATCATGCCGGTACCGCCACCGACGGAACCTTCCACTACCGGGCCGGACGTCGCGCTTTTCATTGCCGTTATGGCATGTTCCGGCTTCACATGAAAGCCATACTCGTCGTTGAGAAGACCGTCCCAGGTTTCACCAACGACAGGCAATTCGAGATCCCAAGCCAAAGCAGGATCGGGCTGCTAAGCCCCCCAGTCGGCTACCGCGCTGCGAACGGCCCCCACCCCTGTAGTTCCTGTAAGCATGATCGGCCCGGACAGCAGCCCTGACTCGGCAACCCAGTAACTCCCGGTCAATTCACCATTGCCATTCATGGAATACAAGCCGGCAAAGACGGGTTCTGCCATCCGGTCCTGTCCGCGCGGCAATACCGCTGTCACTCCGGTGCGAACCGGTCCTTCGCCTCGGCGCAGAACGCCTTGCCCCGAAATCAGGGTCACGTGACCAACAGAGACCCCCGGAACGTCCGTGATCGCATTCCAACGCCCCGGGGTCCCGCCGAAATCCACACCGAAACCCATGGAACGATCCGCAGCGACGGCAGGTAGTATCGCTAACTAGCTCATTAGGAGCGATCCTGCCGAGGCAAGGATTGCCTTCTGTATCAGGTACATCACACATCTCCGGCAATAGTGAAGAAATCCATTTGGCGAAGTTCTCAGCCACACGCTGTGAACAACTGTGGCACAGCTATCCACGAAGATATTTGACCCACAACAAATTTCATGAAAGAGCCATCGTGATACAGGACGGCGACCAACGTAACTTTCGCGATAATTGCGATCCAAATCACTGTTGGCAAGCAAGGTCCGCTGAATTCGTGGGGAAACCCAGAGCAAGACGGGGCAGGCCTATCTACCTCATCAAGGAGGTGCCCATGCCAGCGTGCACAGTGTCACATCGAATGTATTGTCAAACCTCGGAAAGCTGCTGATTAATGCGGGCAGCTTGATGCTGGTAATGTGGTCCTCCGGCACCGTGGCAGCACCACTGAGGAAGCGGGCAGCAGCCGGTGTGGACACGAGTGCTGGTGATAGGAGGAAGCCGCTTTCACCTGCCTCCCGCAAGAACCGGAAATCACGTTGCCAGTTGGGCGCCACCACGGACAGCCCCAGCGCAGGTGGGCCCAACAAAAAGCCAGCTAAACGGCCCAGCCAGGTTGATTCAACCGCTATTCGGGCCCACAAGGCTGAGCCGTCCTGCAATGGGGGCAAGGTGAGCGTCTGGCCAAACCCGAGCTCGAAGGTGGGTTGGCAGCTTTGGCTTTCGCGCAGCGGAGTCGTGCGGCGGGTCAGTAGCAATTGGTCCGGGGTTTGCCGACCTACCTGGTAGAAGCGCCGGTAGGCCCGCAGTGTCTGCGGGTCTTCCAGCGCGGGGTAGCGGTTGTCGACTGCGATCATGCTGAACAGAACAGATTTGGGCACTTTTTTGCTGGCCAGAAAATTGGCGTTGTGTTCGGTCATGCGGCGGCTGGTCGCGTAATACGTCTGAAACGCCGGGCGTGTGGCCAGTTCCAGCCCCGAAGCGTAGGCCAGGCCAAACTCAAACGGGAACACGTCAAATGGCGCCTGAATGTCCTTGAACGGAATGGCGGCGCGGGCCTCGGCCAGGGCCTTCTGATTTTGGCGCAGATAGTCGGCATCCTGCATCTGTCTGTACGCTGTGTTCAGCGGGTACACGGCGCGGTATTTGATCAACGAGGGATAGATCTTGAACCCGTCGCCCGGCGGCAGCAATGGCGCGGTCAGGTGGGTGGCCACGGTTGCGGAAATGGCTAGCCGGACTCCACAACTGGACGGCACCCAGAAACGCCAGCGCCAGGAACGAGGCGAACGGATGTTCGCCATGGCGGATAAATCCCATCTTGTAGGCAACCATCAGGGAAAGGATGGACAGCGCACTAACCAGTAACTGCTGCATCCCGCGCAGCCCAAAGGTGCTGCCCACCACCAGCGCCCCCAGCGCAAAGGCCAGCTGGTAGCCCCAGGGCGCGTGCAGACCCATATCGGCGTTGTAGGCCTGTGAAACGTCGAAGTAGCCCGCAAAAAACGCGGGAAAATTGACCAAATCCTGACCCGCCCACGCAAACACCAGCAGCGAAAAAAATACAAAGCAGACGGGGACAACCGGCACATAGTCCCGCAGCCTTATGCGATACGCCGTGACCAGCAGCAGTACCGGGACTGACAAGAACACCGCGCCAGATTGCACCTGGCAGGCCAGCGCCATGTCAAACGCCAGCACGATCGAGACCGCCAGCCGTGCGCGGTCCTTGGGCCCGCGCTGCACCTCGTTGTGCGCCAGCAGCAGCGCTGGCAGCAGCAGGTAGACGTCGTGTAGCAGTACCAAAAATAGAGCCAACGCACAGAACAGCAGCAGGTCAATGACCCGACGTATCCTCAGGACGCAAAAAAAGCACAAGCCCAGCGTCAGCGCGTAGAGCCCCCGCAGCAGCAATACGTCAGCATGGTTCTTCTCGAAGTAGATCGCCGATTCCATGAACGACAGCGGACCGTAGTTGAACAGCAGATCCCTGCCGTGCTGCAGGTTGTGGGCGTGCGCATAGCCCAGCATGGCGTGCCACGACAGGTCCAGCCCGCGGACGGAGGACTGGTAGCCCGTGTCGATCAGGCTCAATACCATGACGATGATGCCCAGCGCCGGGATGACGGTTTGTCGGCCAAAGGCCCGTAGGGAACTGGTATTCATGAGTGACCGCAACACCCTACAAATCAGGAAAATCAGACGGACATTTGTGGGACGGCATGGTGTTTTGGCCCGCTCTTGGTCGGGTTGCTTGGGCTCATGTGTTTGATTTTCCTATCCTTTAAAGCCGAAGCCAAAGTACTGAGAGAGCTTGACGAATATTTTGCCGCAGGCTCTTTGAAGCATACCAAAGGTGACTCATGCGAAATTGAAGAATTGAAGTTGGAGACTGCCATACCGCAAGTGTTCGGCTAACACGGCGCAGACGCGACCATGTACTGCGTCTTACTCGCCCATTTGCTGCAACAAGTACAGGCGTTGGTAGACACCCTTCTCAAGGGCCATCAGTTCATCATGGGTACCTTGTTCATGGATGCGGCCATGGTTGAGCACCACGATACAGTCGGCAGCCCGAATCGTGGACAGACGGTGGGCAATCGCCACCACGGTGACCTTGCCACGCAGCTCGGAGAGGGCAACTTGCACAATTTGCTCGGTTTCTGAGTCAATATGGGCGGTGGCCTCGTCCAAAAACAGGATGCGGGTCTCGCCCGCCAGGGCCCGGGCAATGGCAATGAGCTGCTTTTGCCCCACCGACAGGCGGGCACCACCCTCACCCAACAAGGTGTCGTAGCCCTGTTCCAGCTGCACAATAAAGTCGTGGCAGTGGGCCGCGCGTGCGGCTTCTTCGATGGCTGCCTGGTCCAGCTCGCGGCCCATGGCAATGTTGTCGCGCACACTGCTGGCCAGCAAAAACGGGTCTTGCGGCACCAAGCCCACGTCTTCGCGAAAGTGTGCGTCGCTAAAGGTGGACAGTTCCACACCATCGACCGTGATGCGCCCGGTTTGGGCTTGGTAAAACCGCAGCAACAAACTCAGCAGCGTGGATTTGCCGCTGCCAGTGTGGCCCACCAGACCGTAAAACCCGCCCGCCGGAATGTTCAGGCTCAGGTCGTGCAAAACGGGCGTTTGCGGATCGTAGCCAAACCCCAGGTTTTCAATTTTGATAGTGCCACTGCCAATACGCTGGGGGCCTATCATGGGTTTTGGACGTTGCTCTTGCAACAGCGTGTCGACCCGCGCCGCTGCCACCACGGCCTGTTGCAATTGGCCAAATTGCAGCGTGATCTGGATCAGTGGATCGACCACACGACCGATGTAGCTGACAAAGGCGTACAAAATACCAATCTCCAACGCACTGAGCGCGCGTTGGCCAAAGCTGTGGATCACCACCACGAGCAGCAACACGTTGATCAAATCCAGCATCGGGCGCAGCAACCAGGCGTTGACCCGCATTTCGGCCAAACGTGCACCCAGGTGCTGGCCGTTAGTGTGATCAAAACGGTCTTTAAAGCGCTGCTGGGCATTGCTGGCCTGTAGCACCGCCATACCAGCGATGGACTCTGACATTTGGGCATTGATGTCGCTGCGCTTTTGCCGGGCCCGGGCCACCGCGGGTGCACTCCAGCGCTGGTAAAACCAGACAATCACCACCACGGCGGGAATCAGGGTGAGCACGATCAGCATCAACCGCCAGTCGAGCCAGGCCATGGCCGCCAGCGCACCGAACACTACGATGCTGCTGTCCAAAATAACGAATAAAACCTGCACGTACAGGTTTTTCACCTGCTCGGTGTCATTGGTAACCCGGCTGACCAACTGGCCAGTGATGGCTTTGTCAAAAAATGCCATGGGCAGGCGCAGCACATGCCCATAGACCTCTTCGCGCACGCGCTTGACCGAACGCATGGCCACGCCAGCCATACGCGCCAGCTGGGCGTAACGGATGACGCTGGCTAGGGCGCCCGTCAGCAACAGTGCTGCCAGCAACAGGGCCATATCGGAGACCACCAGTTTACGCGGCAGCAGATACTGGTCGATGAAATACTTGCCCAGCAAGGGGCCAGTGGCCTCTAATAAGGCGCACGCTATCAACCAGACCGTGCCCAAGATCAGGTTGCGCTTCTCGGGTGCGGCGGCGTGCAGCAGCAGGGCAATGGCGCGGCGAGTGGCGCCCGCGTCGGGCGCCTTGTTGGCATCAGGCTGCATCCAGGCTGGCCTCCAGTTGTTGGTAGCGCCACTGGGCGGCATACCAGCCATTGCGCGCCAACAAAGTGGCGTGGTCACCCTGTTCGCTGATGCGTCCGTGGCTCAGCACAACAATGTGGTCCGCGTCCATGACCGCACTGAGGCGGTGGCTCACGATCAACGCTGTACGGCCCGCACGCGCGCTGCGCAAGTGCTGCAAGATATCGGTCTCGGTTTGGGTGTCGACCGCAGACAAGGCGTCATCCAGCAGCAACAGGGGTGCGTCGGTCAACATGGCGCGGGCTATGGCCACGCGCTGGCGCTGCCCGCCCGAGAGCGCAATGCCTTTTTCGCCAACCGGGGTGTCATAACCCTTGGGCATCCGCACGATGTCGTCGTGGATGGAGGCCAAGCGCGCGGCGTGGGCAATTTCTTCGCGTGTAGCGCCCGCCTTGGCCAAGGCGATGTTCTCGGCAATGCTGGCCGAGAATAAAAACGGCTCTTGGGGTACCCAGCTGATGGCCCGGTTAAGCGCCTCAAGCGTGTAGTCACCCAGGGTGTTGCCGCCCCAGCGAATGGCGCCTGTGCTTTGGGTGTACTGGCGCAAAATCAAACGCAAGACGCTGGATTTGCCACTGCCCGTAGCACCCACCAACCCCAGGGTTTGGCCGGGCGGTAGCTGTAGGCTGACCGCATCCAGTGCCAACGCTTGGTGGCCCGGATAAGAAAAACTCACCCCTTCCAGGACCAGACGTCCGGGCTCAACATCTGTGCGAGAACCACTGTCGGCCACGGTCAATGGCGCATCCAAAACGGGCTGCAAACGGCCCCAGGCTGCGCGCCCCCGTTCGATCAGGGCCAACACCCAGCCGGCCGCAAACATGGGCCAGATCAACTGCCCCAGGTACATGCTAAAGGCCGTCAAAGCACCAATGCTGAGTTCACCATGCCAAACAAAATAGCCGCCCAAACCCAAGGTCAGGACCGTGGCACTGACTAAGGTAACCCCCACCGCTGGTTCAAATGCGGCCTCCCAGCGCTGGGCCCTCAGGCTGGCGTCGGCGGCGCTTTCTGCCAGTTCCTCAAAGCGCTGTGCGCTGCGCGCCTCCAATCCCAGTGCGCGCAGGGTGCGCACACCGGTCAGGGTCTCTTGCACTTGGTCGTTCAGTTTGCCAAACGCATCCAACGATTCTTTGGAGGCTTGGTGAATATGGTTGGAGATACGCCAAAACGCCCACGCCATAATAGGGAACGGCAACAGGGCCGCCGCCGCTAATCGGCCATCGATACCCAGCGTCATCATGGCGACCACCAAGATCAGCGTCAGGGTGCCGTCAAAGCCCGCCAGCATGGCCTCACCTGAGGCCATTTCCACCGAGTCAATGTCGTTGGTCGCGAGCGCCATCAAATCACCGGTGCGCTTTTGTTGGAAAAAATGGGGGCCTTGCTGGCACAAGCGGGCGTACAGTCGGGCGCGCAGCTGGGCACCCAGGCGGTAGCTGGCGGCAAAAAGCTGCAAACGCCAGGCCACTCGCAAAAAATAGATGGCAACACCCGCCAACAACAACCAGGCCAACTCGCCCAACAACGCCTCTTCGTGCAGGGTGCCAGCCACCAAACCATCAATCACATGGCCAACTTGACGCGGAATGTAGACCGTCAAGGCGCTCACGGTC
>Ga0209476_10002331_pt1 | contig 12760 bp, 15 predicted proteins | sample KloWWTrecipitate_FD_187179 | JGI IMG/M metagenome (GOLD analysis project Ga0209476, IMG submission 187179) | Active sludge microbial communities from Klosterneuburg, Austria, studying microevolution and ecology of nitrifiers - Klosterneuburg... | ecosystem: Engineered > WWTP > Aerobic digester... | reverse complement strand
AGGCCGAAGCGCATCTTGCGCGGTGCGAGGTTGGCGATGAAGACGACGTTGCGACCGATCAGTTTTTCCGGTTCGGCGTAGGCGGCGCGGATGCCGGAGAAGATCTGGCGTTCGCCGAGATCGCCGGCATCAAGCTTGAAGCGCAGCAATTTGTCCGAGCCGTCGACGAAGGCGCATTCGAGTACCTTGCCGATGCGCAGATCGAGTTTGGCGAAATCATCCATGGAAATCAGTGCGCTCGACACCGTGTCGTTTTTCATGCCAGGAGCGACGTCCGCAGCGCTCGGCGATTGCGAATTTTCGGCGGCGGCCGGCGGCACCAGCGATTCCTTCGATGCCTCGATCATCGCGGCAATCTGCTTCGGGTCGACGCGCGTGGCCAGCGGCTGGTAGCTCTGGATACGATGCTCGCCAAGATGCCTGGCGATCTGGTTGAAGTGCTCGAAGCGCCCCTCGGGCAAGGCGAGGAAGGTTTCCGCCTGCCCAACCAGGACCGGCAGGATCGGTTTCAAGGCGCAGGCGATGGCACGAAACAAATTGATGCCGGTGGTCAGCACGACATGCAGCTCTTCGCGTCGCGAGGGATCCCTGGCCAGCGCCCACGGCGCAGTTTCGGCAATGTATTCATTGGCGCGATCGGCGACTTGCATGATCATGCCGATGGCGCGGTTGAAATCGTCGCGGGCATAGTGTTCGACCGCATCCTGCAGCTGACCGACCGCCTGGTCGAGCAACAGCTTGGCCTTGCGCACGCATTCAGGCGCGGCGGCAACCGGTTCCTTTGTCCAGAAATCCGCAGCAAGGCGATTGTCGAAATTCGTCTCCAGCAGCTTTGCGCAACGGCTGGCGATATTGACGAACTTGCCGACGATATCGGCATTGACGCGCTGGGTGAAATCCTCGAGGTTGAGATCGAGGTCGACCACGCCGCCGGAAGACTTGGCGGCAAAGTAGTAACGCAGATATTGCGGATTGAGGCCGACGTCGAGCCAGGTGCGCGCCTGGATGAAGGTGCCGCGCGATTTCGACATCTTCTCGCCATTGACGGTGACGTAGCCGTTGACGTGCAGGGCGGTCGGTACGCGGAAATTCGCGCCATGCAGCATGGCCGGCCAGAAAAGGCCGTGAAAATTGACGATGTCCTTGCCGATGAAGTGGTGCATTTCGGCGGTGCTGCCGGAATCGAGGAATTCTTTGAATGAATAACCCCGGGCATCGCACAGCGCCTTGAAACTGGCGAGATAACCGACCGGAGCGTCGAGCCAGACATAGAAGTACTTGCCCGGCGCGTCGGGAATCGGAAAGCCGAAATAGGGCGCATCGCGCGAGATGTCCCAGTCGCGCAGGCCGCCCTCGGAATTCAGCCATTCGCCGAGTTTGGCAATCACTCCGGGATGGGCGACCGGGCGACCGGCCGTGAGCGTGCCGGCAAACCATTCGCGCAGCAGGTTCTCGAAGTGGCCGACGCTGAAGAAGAAATGCTCGGAATCGCGCAGCACCGGTTCCGCGCCGGACATCACCGAGCGCGGGTTTTTCAGGTCGGTCGGTGCGTAGGTTGCGCCGCAGTTTTCGCAGTTGTCGCCGTACTGATCGGCGGCACCGCATTTGGGACATTCGCCACGAATGTAGCGATCGGGCAGGAACATCTGCTTGACCGGATCGTACAGCTGCTGGATCGAACGCCGGGCAATGTGTCCGCCATCGCGCAGGCGCGTGTAGATGGTTTCCGAAAGCTCGCGGTTTTCCGCCGAGTGAGTCGAGTGGTAATGATCGAAATCAATCGCGAAATCGGCAAAATCACGCTCATGCGAAGCCTGCACCGGCTTGATGTAGTCCTCGGCGCTGAGTCCCGCCTTTTCGGCAGCGAGCATGATCGGCGTGCCGTGCGCGTCATCGGCGCAGACGAAATGCACGGTGTGGCCGTGCATGCGCAGCGCGCGAACCCAGATGTCGGCTTGCACGTAACCGAGCAGGTGGCCGAGGTGGAGGTGGCCGTTGGCATACGGCAAGGCATTGGTGACCAGGATCTTCCTGGCAGGGGTGATCATTTCGTCCGGTTTCCGCGCGATGCAAGGCGCGGAATTATTGCATGTGCGGAGGCGGTGATGGCCGCATGGCGACTGCTACAGCGCACAACCGAGTTCGTTGAGCTTGCCGACAGCCAGCTTGCGCGACTTCTTGCACAAGGCGGCGACACGTGCCGGATCGGTGCCGCGGGCGATATTGGCGCTGATTGCGCGGAACACTTCGTGCAACTCACGCGCGTGGCTTTTGCGTTCGTCGCTGCCGAGGCGCGAATTCAGGCATTGCCGATAGCTTTCAAGATAGTCATCGCAATCCGGATATCCGGTCTTGTCGTAGGCGGGAATCGGGCTGTCCAGCGGCGGCGGCGTGGCTTCGACCGGCGCGGCATCGGCAACCGTCGCTGCTGGCGGCTGTTCCACTGGCTGCACGGGCGCGGAGCTGGGCACGGCCGTCGTTTCGGGAACGCCCGAAGGTTGACTGCGGCGGAGCTGGGCACGGCCGTCGTTTCGGGAACGCCCGAAGGTTGACCGCGGTTGCAGGCGGCCACGGAGAGCAGGAGCAAGGGGGCAAGCAGCAGCATTCGGCATGGGGTCATCGGATATCTCCTGGCGGATTGCGCCGTGGTCAACGGGCGTTGGACTGCGCAAACGCGAAACAGTTCTCTGACGGCTTGCAGGCAGGGTGACGGACTGCCATGGGATCCATGCGCAGCCGAGGTGACGTTACACTATAGGTCTTTGCCCGGCCGATCGAGACCATGAACGAAGTTGTTGAAGCGCGAGTCAGGGAAATTCTCTCCACGATCATCGATCCGCACACGGGGCAGGATCTGGTTTCCGGATCCGCCTTGCGCGGCGTCGGTGTTGCCGATGGACGCGTATCGGTGGATATCCAGCTTGGCTATCCGGCCTTGTCCTGGCAAGCGGCGCTGGCCGCCGAGGTCAAGGCGGCGCTTGAAGCCGATGCCATGATCGAGTCGGCGGCGGTTTCGGTTTCCTGCCGCGTCGGCGCGCATCGGGTGCAGGAAGGCCTGACGCCGATGCCGAACATCCGCAACGTGATCGCGGTAGCCTCGGGCAAGGGCGGCGTCGGCAAGTCGACGGTCGCCGCCAACCTGGCCCTGGCCCTGCGTGCCGAGGGTGCCAGCGTCGGCATTCTCGATGCCGACATCTACGGACCGAGCCAGCCACGCATGCTCGGCCTCTCCGGCAAGCCCGACACCAAGGACGGCAGTCGCATCGAGCCGAAGATCAACCACGGCATCCAGGTCATGTCGATCGGCTTCCTGATCGAGGAAGACACGCCGATGATCTGGCGCGGGCCGATGGTTACCCAGGCTCTGCAGCAGCTGCTCAGCGACACCAATTGGGTCGATCTCGATTACCTGGTCATCGATTTGCCGCCCGGCACCGGCGACATCCAGTTGACCCTGTGCCAGCGCGTGCCGGTATCCGGTGCGGTGATCGTCACCACGCCGCAGGACATCGCCCTGCTCGATGCGCGCAAGGCGCTGAAAATGTTCGAGAAGGTCAACGTGCCCGTGCTCGGCGTCATCGAGAACATGTCGACGCATGTCTGCTCGAAGTGCGGGCACGAGGAACATGTATTCGGCGACGGCGGCGGCGGGCGCATGGCCGCGCAATACAACGTGCCGATGCTCGGTTCGCTGCCGCTCGACATACGCATCCGCGAACAGGCCGACGGCGGCACGCCGACCGTTGCCGCGATGCCCGATTCGGAGCTGGCGGCGCGTTATCGCGAGATTGCGCGCAACACTGCCGCACGCCTGTCACTGCAGGCGCGCAACAAGTCGATCCAGTTTCCGAAGATCGTCGTGCAGAACACCTGATCGTGGTCGTTCGCTTGCTCGCTGGCTTGCTCGGAATGTCCGGATTGCTGCAGCCGCTGGCTGCGGCGTCCGATGTCGAGCGACTGCTGGCAGCGGCGACCGGGCAGATCGGGGTGACCACGACTTATGATCCGGCCTATGTTCAGCTTGCCTATCCCGGTGGCGACGTGCCGGTCGATCGCGGCGTGTGTTCGGATGTGATCGTCCGCGCCATGCGCGGAGTCGATGTCGACCTGCAAGCAGATGTGCACATGGACATGCGCATGCATTTCCCCGCCTACCCGGCCTTGTGGGCGCTCAAGCGCGCCGATCGCAACATCGATCACCGTCGCGTGGCGAACCTCGAAACCTGGTTTTCACGACAAGGCCGGAGCATGCCGGTCAGCCGCGCGGCAAGCGACTACCGGGCTGGCGATTTCGTCTCCTGGCGACTGGATGACGGCTTGTTGCACATCGGCATTGTCGCCGCTCAGCGCAGCGCCGACCGGCAGCGCCCGTTGATCATCCACAATATCGGTGCCGGCGTGCGTGCCGAGGACGTGTTGTTCGCCTGGCCGATCCGCGGACACTATCGCTGGTTTCAGCCAGCCGCATCGCCCTGAACATCGCGTATCCCTTTCATCAATGAGCAACGAGAATCCTGCATGAGCATCAAGTCCGACCACTGGATCCGCCGCATGGCCGAACAGCAGCGCATGATCGAACCGTTCGAACCCGGGCAGGTCAAGCAGAACGCCTCGGGCGGCCGCTTGATCTCGTACGGCACCTCCAGCTACGGCTACGACGTGCGTTGCGCCGCCGAATTCAAGATCTTCACCAACATCAACTCGACCATTGTCGATCCGAAGAACTTCGAATCCGGCAACTTCGTCGATTTCAACGGCGACGTCTGCATCATCCCGCCGAACTCGTTCGCCCTGGCGCGCACCGTCGAGTACTTCCGCATTCCTCGCAAGGTCTTGACGATCTGCCTCGGCAAATCCACCTATGCGCGCTGCGGGATCATCGTCAACGTGACTCCGCTCGAACCTGAATGGGAAGGCCATGTCACCCTGGAATTCTCCAACACCACGCCGCTGCCGGCGCGCATCTATGCCAACGAGGGCGTGGCGCAGATGTTGTTCCTCGAATCCGACGAGGAGTGCGCCACCAGCTACAAGGATCGTGCCGGCAAGTACATGGGCCAGCAGGGCGTGACCTTGCCGCGCGCCTGAGTTTCAGTGGTAGGCTTGGCGTCTTTTTCCGCCCTGGAGAGTCCGTTTATGTGGCAGCTTGAGATTCCTCGCCCGCTGCGCCTGCTGGCGCTGGTTGTCCTTGCCGTGGTCGTCGCCGCCTGCTCGCGTGACTCGCGATCCGACGCCGCACGCGGGCCGGTGGTCACCCCGGCCAGCTATGACGTCACCCTGATTGCCGAGAAGGATGGCCAGTTTGATTACCAGGACGTTCCGCTGACCGCGCAGGATCTGCGCGCGGCGCTGAACTACCGCAAGGAGCAGGGTTTGCCGATGAAGACCCTGCTGCTCAAGCGCGGTGAAAAGAATCGCATCAAGGACAGCCATATCGTGGCTCTGGCACGGATCGCCGTGGCGCTCGAATTCACCGCCTATCTCGAGGAGAAGGGCGAGATCAACGAAATTCGTGCAACGACCAAGGCTGAACCCGAACCCGCCAAGTAACTCAAGGAACCTCGCCATGAATACCCGTTTCGTCAAAGTGAAACCGCTGCTGCTCCTGCTTGTCCTCAGCCTGTTCCTCGCCGGGCTTGCCCATGCCGGCAGCATCCGCGACGGCCGCGCCGTAGTCACCCCGGCCAAGCAGGATCGCTACACGATCGACAGCTACACCTTCGGCAAGGCTGAACTTTTTGGTTACATCAGCGACCTCAAGGAAACCAAGAAGATCACCGGGATCATTCTCAAGAATGGCCGCAGCGAAGACAGTCAAGCCACCGATGAGCAGCGCCATTCCGTTGCCAGCATCGGCAATACCCTGCAGCTTGAAACCTTTACCCAGGATGGCAAGGAACTCACGCCGCTGGTGCTGGAGTAACGCGTTTCGATCGTCGAGCGCTGGCCTGTCCGGTCGGCCAGCCGACCGCTGCCTGGTGAGATCCGAAGATCGCCGCCAAACTGGCGTGCTGCGCAGGTTCGCATGCTTGCTGCTGCCGATTGCGCTGCTGAGCGGGACGGCGTTTGCGGCCAATCCGTTCACGCTGTGGAAAGATCGCCTGTTCGGCGAAAAGCCCTCCAGTCCGCCGGTGGCTCGTGCCCCGGATGAAGGCGTCGTCGTGCTGGGATTCGATCGGCCCGAACGCATCTCCATCGGCACCGATGCGGAGCAAAGGGATTTCCCCAAGGGCAAGAGCCGCTTTCGCGAGATCGAGCTCGCCCGCGAGTTCAAGAACATAGCCGTGCGCGTCCAGGTCATTGCCGAAAGCAATCCGCAGGGGCGCGGCAATGCCGTGTTCAAGCCGATCCTGTATGTGCTTGACGATGCCGGCAAGGTGCGTGATTCCACCCTGGTCGAGCCCTTGCAGATCGATATCCGCCCGTTCAAGCCAACCCGCCTGCTGGCCTGCGTGAACCTCGAAGACGTGCGCCGCTTCGTCGTGGCGACACCGGCATCGGCACCCGGGAAGTTCTACGAATCGAAATCGCGTGACAAGCTCAAGGCCGCCAGCAAGGGCGGTTTCTACTACTCGACCGATCCGGTGAAAGTGCAATTGCCCTATGTCGAGACCGGCAAGCTGGTCATCGAAGTCACCCCGGTCAAGAAGAAAGGCGAAGGCTGCTGAGGCGTTGCGCGAAAGCTCAATGCGTGTAGCCGCCGGCAACGTCGAGGTCGATGGTCGTGTGCAAGGCGCAATCGACGGCTTCGCGCACGCCCTCGATCATCATCGCCAGCGGCATGCCCGGTTCGCCAGGATGGCGTGCCGCCTGTTCCGGCAGCCAGGGCACATGAATGAATCCGCCGCGCGCGTGCCCATGCTCGGTCGACAGCAGGTGGCCGAGCCAGTAGAAGACCTGGTTGCAGACATAGCATCCCGCGCTCAGCGAAAGTGACGCGGGCACGCCGCGCTGCCGCAGTCGTGCGTGGATCGCCTTCAGTGGCAGGGTCGAAAAATACGCACCCGGGCCATCGCGCAGGACTTCCACGTCGATCGGCTGCAAGCCGCTGTTGTCGGCAATGCGCGCATCGATCAGGTTGATCGCCACGCGCTCCAGCGAAATGTCCGCGCGGCCACCCGCCTGGCCGAGTGCGATCACCAATTCCGGAAGATGCCGATCGAGCGCTTCTGCCAGGCGCAGCGGTGCATCGGCGAACGAAACCGGCAGCACGGCGGAGACAACCCGGTGCGCACCGACCATCGCGCCTTCGAGATGGCGGACGATTTCCGCGGAGGGATTGACCGCCTCGCCGGCAAACGGCTCGAAACCCAGCAACAACACGCAAGGCGCGCTCATCGGAACACCAGCACGATCATCAGCAGGATGTTGACGGCCATCAGGCCCAGCGCGGTGGGGATCTGCGAGCGGATCACGCCGTATTGATCGGGCAGTTCAAGCAGGACTGCAGGCACGATATTGAAATTTGCCGCCATCGGCGTCAGCAGGGTCCCGCAGTAGCCGGTGAGCATGCCGATTGCGCCGAGGATGGCCGGATCGGCCCCATGTCGCAGGATCAGCAAGGGCAGGCCGATGCCCGCCATCATCACCGGGAACGCGGCAAACGCGTTGCCCATGATGACGGTGAAGAAAACCATGCCGAAGGCAAACGCGAGCAGGCAGGCGATGCGGTTGTCGATCGGGATCACCGCGCTGGTCAGCGCGGCAATCGCATCGCCGACTCCGGTTGCGGCAAACACGCCGCCCAGGGTAGCCAGGATCATTGGCAACAGCACCGCCCAGCCGAGTGAATCAAGCAGGCGTCGGCCTTCATGGATCGACTGCAGCGGTTTCGCGCGGGTCACCCGGAACGCCGCGAAAAGGGCAAGCACGCTGGCCAGGCCGAGTGCGGTCAAGGTCAGGTTTTTTGGATCGAGCAGCTCGATGCCTTGCGAGGCGAGGATTTTTCCGCCGAGGAAGAGTGCGACGGTCAGCGCCGGGATTGCCAGCGCCGGGCCGAACAGGCGATTGCCGAGGCGCGTTGCCGATTGGTTGCGCTGCTCCTGTTCGCCCGGCCCATCGGCGGTCATGCGCAAGCGTCCGCGCGCAGCGAGCAGACCGAGCGCGATGACGCCGACGCCCATCGCCTGCGCCGGCCACGCCTGGTCCTGTTTCAATGCGCCGAGGATCGCATCGCCGAACACGAATGGACCGGCGAGGATCAACCAGAACGCGGCCATCGAGTAATGGCGCTCGCGCAGGTTGAGCACGGCGCATGCAATCAGGAAAGCACCGACCAGCCAATAAAGGTATTCAATGCGCAGCATCGCGCGCTCCGTCGGCTCTGGCACGGTCGCGCACCAGACGACGTTGCAGCAGGCGCAACCGAATGGCGTGGATGATGAACGCCGCAACGGCGGTCGGCAGCGCCCACAGCGAGATCGCCAGGGGTTCCAGCTCGATGCCATTGCGCGCATAGAAACCCTGGATCAGCAGCACCGCGCCGAATGCCATGAACACATCCTCGCCAAAGAACAATCCGACGTTGTCGGTCGCTGCCGCGCTGGCGCGGACGATGGCGCGTTCCTCGTCGGTCAGTTCGCCGCCGAGGCTGCGCTCGGCGGCCGCCTCGCTCATCGGTGCAACCAGCGGACGCACGGTTTGCGGATGTCCGGCGACGTGCGTCAAGCCGGCCATGCTGAGCAACTGGCGCAAACCGAGATAAGTGACCTGGAAGCGGGTCAGGGTCAGGCCGCGGAATCCGGCGATCCAGCTTCGCGCCCGCTCGCGCAAGCCGTAATGCTCGAGCAAGCCGATCACCGGCAGGATCAGCAGGAACAACAGCAACATCCGATTCTCGACAAAGATCCTGCCGAGCAGGGCCAGCAGATCGGCAACACTCATGCCGGCAGCGAGCGCGCTGACGATGCCGGCAATCACCACGACCAGCACCGGATTGCGGCGCAGCGCAAATCCAGCGACGACGACGCCGACGCCGAGCAGCGGCCAATAATTGATGACATCAGGCATTCGGGACTCCGATCTCGCAAGCAGGGTTCATGGTGTCTGACGTCGGCTGTCCAGGGCAGCAATGCGGACGCCGAGGGCATCGAATGCAGCGCGCAAACGCAGGGCGAATTCAACCGCATCCGCACGATCGCCATGCAGGCACAGGGTATCGCAGCGCAAGGTGATGCGAGCGCCATCCAGCGTGTCGACCTGGCCGGATTGCACGATCGACAGTGCCTGCGCAACCGCATCGCCGACTGCATCGATCACGGCACCCTGCATGCCGCGCGGGGCGAGACTGGCGTCGGCCAGATAGCGACGGTCGGCAAACGCTTCGCGGGCAACCCGCAGCCCTGCCCGCAGGCCCGCTTCCGGCAAGGCGCTGCCCGCCAGGCCAACAAGGATCAGCTTCGCATCGAAGTCACGCACCGCAGCGGCGACGGCATCGGCAAGCAGCGCGTCGCACGCGGCCTGGTTGTAAAGCGCGCCATGCGGCTTGACATGGACCAGGCGCACGCCTTCGTCACGCGCCAGTGCAGCAAGCCGCTGCAACTGTTCGCTGATCAGTGCGGAAACTGCGCCTGGATCCAATCGCAGGTCACGGCGGCCAAAGTGCTCCCGATCGGCATGTCCCGGATGTGCGCCGGCAGCGACGCCGAACGCGCGGCACAGGCGCAAGGTTTCGCGCATGCTGGTTTCATCACCGGCATGCGCGCCACAGGCAATGTTCGCCGAACTGATCAGCGGAATGATCGCCGCATCGTTGCCGCAACCTTCACCAAGGTCGCAATTGAAATCGATGTGCTGCTTGTTGCCGTTCAATTCGTCATTCCGGTAGCGACACGTCCGCATTTACATGCCACCAGTGGGCAGCACTGCGTGGGCAGCAGACACCGGGGGCATTGCGGGTCTCCGCATTCAACACCGGGGAGACCGGTGGCGCAATCGGCAGCGGTCATCCTTTCGCGGCAATTGCAATGGCCATGCGCGCGAGGCGTTGACGCTGTTCGAGGCGTTTCTGTTGCGCCTGGCGGGCATCGCAAGGCACAAAGCGCAGCGAATCGCCCGCGCGCAACTGCGCGAGTCGAGGCCAATCGGCGTGGATGACGTGGCCGATGCGCGGATAGCCGCCGTGGGTCTGCGCATCGGCGAGCAGCAGGATCGGTTGGCCATCGGGCGGCAATTGCAGCGTGCCCGGAAAGACCGGTTCGGAAATTCGCTCGCGCGGATCGGCAATTTGCAGCTGTGCACCTTCCAGGCGCAGGCCCTGGCGATTGCTGGCGGTGCCGACCTTCCATGTGCCGGTGAACAGCGCCTCGGCATTGGCCAGCGCATCGCCAGCGGGCAGCACATGGATGATCGGCGCGGCGGAAAAATCGAGATCCGGAGCCGGATCGATCCAGCGCGTATCGATGACGGCCCGTTCGCATTGCGGATGGAATCCGCCAGCCCAGTCGAGCCGATCGCCAGCTTGCAAGGTGCGCCCGGCCACGCCGCCGAAGCCGGCACGCAGATCGGTGCTCGGGCTGCCGAGCACGCACTCGATGTCGAGGCCGCCGGCAATGGCGAGGTAGGCGCGCGCACCGCGTCGACAGGTGCCGAGTCGCAGTTCGCTGCCTGCGGGAATGTCGATGCGTCGCCAGCTTGGCAGTGCTTGTCCGTCGACATTTGCATCGATCTCTGCTCCGCAAATCGCGATGCGGGCGGCGTCGTCGAAATGCAGGCGCGGGCCGGCGAGGGTGATTTCAATCGTCGCGGCATCGGCGACATTGCCGGCCAGCAGGTTGGCCACGGCAAACGAAAACGCATCAAGCGCGCCGGAACCGCCGACGCCGAGATGGCGCCAGCCGATGCGCGTGCGCCCTTGCACGCTGCTGAGCAGACCGCCGGCGAGGATCGTCAGGCTCATGAGGAAGATTCCTGGCGTGCATCGATGTCGATGAAGCGCACGCGATCGCCCGGTTCGAGCAGGGCGGGTCGCTCCTGCGTCGCGTCGAACAGGATGGCGTCGGTGCGGCCGATGATCTGCCAGCCACCAGGACCGGTGCCCGGGTAGATGCCGGTCTGCGCGCCGGCGATGCCGACGCTGCCTGCTTGCACCCGCGTGCGCGGCGTGGCGTGGCGCGGCATCGACAGGCGCTCATCCATGCCGATCAGATACGGGAATCCCGGCGCAAAGCCGAGCATGCCTACGCGGTATTCGACGGCGGTGTGCAAGGCGATCACCTGTGCCACGCTGAGGCCGGCATGCCTGGCGAGTGCTTCGAGATCGGGACCATGCTCGCCGCCGTAGTGCAGCGGGATCTCATGCCGGCGTGCATCTTCATCGATGTCGGCGCCGGGCCGGCCCGGATCGAGCGATTCCAGCCAGCGTCGTGCATCGGCAAGGGGCTCGCTGGAATCGTTGAAAGCCTCCACGTCGATGGCCAGCGCCAGCGTGGAAAACGCCGGCACGATATCCAGCAGCCACGGCGGACGCTGCCGGGCGAGAGCGGCGGCGCAGGCATGCACGCGGCGATTGGTCTGCGGATCGATGGCATGGCCAAAACGCAACAGCAAGGCATCTTCGCCGAGCGTCTCGACGTTGAACGCGCTACTCACGTGTGCAGCAAGCCTTGGAGCAGGTCGATCCGCTCGATCAAGGCCTCGGGCGAATATGGTCGCGCTTCCACGCGGCCCCAGACCGGCGCCGGCCAGGCCGGGTCATCCTCGAAGCGCGCGATGACATGCACATGCAACTGGGCGACGACATTGCCCAGTGCGGCCACGTTGAGTTTGCGCGGACGAAAAGCATCGCGCAGCAGGCGTGCGGCGCGATCGGTTTCATCGCCAAGGCGACGGCGTTGGCCTGCATCGAGATCGATCAGTTCACGCACGCCGGCAATCCGCGGTACCAGGATCAGCCACGGATAGTTCGCGTCATTCATCAAGCGAACATCGGATAGCTCGAATCGGCACAGCGGTTGCGACTCGGCGGCGAGTCGCTCATCGAGCACGAAGTGCGCAGGATTCATGGCGACGATCCGAGATGGCGCGCGAAGAAGTCCAGCGTGCGTGCGCGGGCGAGGGCGGCGCTGGCCGCATCGAAATCCTGGCGCCGGTCGCAATTGAAGCCGTGCGCAGCCGGATAGACGTGGATTTCCGAAGCGGGCAGGCATTCACGGTGGCGCTCGATGGCTTCGGGCGGAATCGAGGAATCCTTCGCGCCGAAGTGGAATTGCAGCGGTGCCGAAAAGTTTTCATGCAGCCAGGCGACATTGCGTGCGCCGTAGTAGCTGACTGCGGGCAGTCCAAGCCGGCTTGCCGCAAGCATGGCGATGGTGCCGCCCCAGCAATAACCGACCACGCCGATCTTGCCGGCCGAGCGGATCGAATCCGCGGCGCTGCCGACATCGGCCATGACCTGGTCGATGTCGAGTTCGCTGATCAAGGCCCGGCCGCGTGCGATGCCGGCGGCGTCGTAATTCAGTTCGACATCGCTCTCCACATGATCGAAAAACGCCGGGGCGATGGCCACATAGCCGGCTTCGGCAAAGCGCTCGACGACATCGCGGATGTGCGCGTTGACGCCGAAGATTTCCTGAATCACGACGATGCCGCCCTTCGGCGGGTCGGCCGGCTGCGCGCGATACGCGCCGATGCACTGCATGCCGCTGCTGTTGATCTTGATGAAATCAGGCATTTTCCATATCTCCACGAGCTGCCGCGGCCGTGCTGAAGCGGGCAATGCGATTGCGGCCAGCGGCCTTGGCCAGGTACATGGCGCGGTCGC
>Ga0209476_10002325_pt1 | contig 12784 bp, 17 predicted proteins | sample KloWWTrecipitate_FD_187179 | JGI IMG/M metagenome (GOLD analysis project Ga0209476, IMG submission 187179) | Active sludge microbial communities from Klosterneuburg, Austria, studying microevolution and ecology of nitrifiers - Klosterneuburg... | ecosystem: Engineered > WWTP > Aerobic digester... | reverse complement strand
CGGGCTGGTCGCTCTCGTTGTGGCGCTCGAGGTCCAGGTCCGACTCGTCGAGGAGCCGTACCTCCGAACGGTCCAAGGCGCCGAGTACCGCGCCTACGCACAGTCCACCGGACGATTCGCTCCAGGCATCGGCCGCATCCGCTGAACACACGACGGCATCGCCCGATCCACCCTGGCGCGTGCTGGGTTGGATAGGCGGTGGACGCGTTGGCGATCGTTGTCGGTCACGGCTCGGAGCACGCCTGCCCGAGCGGACCGTGAAGATTGGCGTCGCGACCACTTTCGTCGGGTTCGTCGACGGTATCGACTGACCTTCTTACGCACCCGGCTTTGAGGCTGCGACAGGCCCGTAGGCTCCGCGTGATGTCCACGCACGGCCGGCAAGTCGAGTTGCTGTACTTCCCAGAGTGTCCACACTGGCACGTCGCCGACGAGCGACTGCGCGAGGTCACGAGTCGCCTCGGGTTGACGATCGAGTACCAGTTGGTGACCTCGTCGGAGGATGCCGAACGCGTCTCGTTCCGTGGGTCGCCGACGATCTTGATCGACGGAGTCGATCCGTTCGCCGTCGGTGATGAGCCAATCGGGTTGTCGTGTCGCATCTATCGCACGCCCGACGGCTACGCCGGCTCACCGACCACCGCACAGATCGCGGCGGCGCTCGGCGCCGACCGTGCAGGCGACGCGCCGATCTAGCGTGGTCGGATGCCGCCGACGCGGAGCTACTCGACAGTCGTCACCACCGGGGCACGCAACCGTGTGATGGTTCCCGTGCCCTTCGATCCCGACGCCGCCTGGGGTCACAAACCGGATCATCGGGTGCACGGCACCGTGAACGGCATGAGTGTCCGCGCCTCGATCGAGCCACTTGGCGACGGGTTCGGGATCATGCTCGGTGCGGCATGGCGGCGAGACTGCGGTCTCGCTCCCGGCGACGCAGTGGATGTGGTGCTCTCGCCCGAAGGTCCGCAACGGGAGGATCTCGCTGAGGATGTGCGCTCGGCACTCGCGGCCGAGCCTGCGGCGGGAGCGTTCTTCGACGGGCTGGCCCAGTTCTACCGTCGTGCATACCTCCGTTGGATCGACGCGACGAAGCGCCGACCCGACGAGCGCGAGCGGCGAATCGCCGAGATGATCGATCTGCTCCGCCGTGGAGAGAAGGAGCGGACCTGAGGACCATCGCTTCTCGACCGTCGGTAGGCGCTCGCGGCGACGGCGGCTCGGCGTCAGCTCAGTGAGCCGAGGTCGCCGAGGGTGGCGTCGCCGCTGCCGAGTTGGCAGATACGCGCCCTCGGCATCGGCCAGCTCATCGGCAGCCCGGTCGATCGGCTTCGCCCGTATGAGGCGATGACCAACTTGCATGTCTTGGTCGACAAGACGACGGACTTCTCGTTCCCGAGCGACCACGCCACTGCCGTCGGCGCTGCTGCCGTCGGGCTCTTGTTCGCCAACCGGCGGTGGGGCATCGTCGCCACTGTGCTGGCGTTGCTGATGGCGTTCACCCGCGTGTACGTCGGCGCGCACTACCCCACCGATGTTTGTCGCTGGCCTCGCGCTCGGCGGCCCCGTCGCCGTGGCCGGATGGTTCACAGTGGTGCCCGTCCTGTGCCGGATGGCCGTCTGGCTGACGGGCGCCCCCTTGCGGCCGCTCGTCACGCACGCCGAGCGGCCTGCTGGGGCGAGCTGATCCCGGTCAGGTACGTGTCGCGGTGAGCGCTTCGAGGCGGGTGCGGTAGTCGTCGGGTTCGATCTCGCCGCGGGCGAGGCGTTCAGCGAGGATCTGCTGCGCGCTTGGCGCCTGTGGAGCGGGAGGCCCGGTGACGGCTGCGTGCTCGAGGGTGCCGGTGCGGCGGAGCAACGCGACACCGAGCCAGATGACGCTGGCGAACACGAGCAGCATCATGATCGTCATCGGGATCCAGCCCCAGCCGAATCCGTCGTGCATGTCGTTGCTCCAGTTGCCGTGCATCACGGCCTCCGTTCGTTGTCGTGTATGAGTGTGTGAGAAGAACGATCCATCGGGGCTACCCGTCACTCTCGGAAGTCGCCGGTGACGGCGAGGTCGAGGACCGAGGTGGTGCCGTCGGCGTACTGCACCGGCACGTGGAGCGTCATGTCGTGGGCGCCGTCCATGCCCGGGTGCATCGACAGCTCGAAGGTCAGTTCGGTGGACTGGTCAGGCTGGAGTGTGGTCGCGCCGTTGTAGGTGAGGGCGCCGGGGCAGCATCCTTCGTTGATCTGGACATGGGGCGTGCCGAGCGTGACGGCCTGTGAGCCTGAGTTATCCAGCTTCCAAGTGGGCTGAACAGCGACGTTCAACGCAACGCGTCCGAGCGCCCACAGGCTCGGTGTTCCGGTCACCCCGTCGATCTCGGCGACACCGCTGCCGGCGCCGGGTGTGGCGATGATCGGCATGCCCATCGAGTTCGTCTCACCAGTACGCGTCGCCGTCGTGCCGGCTGATGGTCCACCGCTGGTGAGAGCGAACACGGTGATGACCGCGACGACCGTGAGGGTGCCGATACCGAGGATCCAGTGATTGCGGTGGGCGCGCTGGCGTTCGGCGCGGCGGGTGGTGGTGTTGGTCATGACGATGCTCCAGAGCTGAAAAGTGATGGGGGTGGTCCGTATTGGTCGATGATCGAGGTGCGTACGTCGGCGATCGGCGCACCGGCGGCGAGTTGCTCGCGGGCGGTTGCGGTCTCGTTGCCGCAGACCGCACACCCGGAGGCGTGGGCGTCCCAGGCTCCGGTGGCGGTCATGTAGCAGTCAGCGAGGTTGCGGTGGCCGAGGCTGTGGTCGCAGCCGCAGTAACAGGGGATCTGGGCGAGGTCGGTGAGGTGGTCGGCGGCGTAGTGGTAGTCGGCGGCGATGGCCGGCGTGACGGTCGACAAGTCGACCGTCACGACCGGCGACGCGGCCATCGCATCGGGGGCGTCGGGCCCGCTGGCACCGCGGATCAGTCCGACGATGCCGAGCCCGATCAGTGCGAGCACTGCGAGCTCGAACCCGACGATCTTCAACCACGGTCGGGCGTTCATCGCGGTCCCGCCGAGATGTGTTCGTCGTGGTTGACGTGCTCGGTCTGAGGAGGCGCAGATGCCGACTTGGGTTGGCGCATCAGCATCCACATCACGGCACCCATCACCAGCGGGCAGATCAGCAGGGCGAGGCTGACGCCGGCGAGTGCGGCGCCGCCGTTACCGGCGACGAGGAACCACACTGCGAGCCCGACGGCCGCAACGACACAGATGAGGTGGTGGCGGTGGTTCATGACCCTGTCCCCCCGTGGTGCGCCTCGTGGTTCGACTGCCCTTGGGTGGGCGCGGTCGTCATCGAGCCGGCCATTGCGGCATGGGCCTGATCGCACTGGGCGAGGACGTCGTCGTCGACGGTGCCCTTCATCATCTGGTGCATCATCGAGTGCATGGCCGACATGTCGGCCGAGCCCATCATGGTGGCCATCCCGGTCGAGTCGCCGGTCATCATCGAGCCCATGCCGGGCATCTGACTCATCGGCATCGAGACCGTGGTCGGGGTGGTTCGGTCGGTGCCGCTGGCGGCGGAGTTACCCGCGAACGCCAGTCCGAGCACCAGCCCTGTCGTGACCACTGCAGCGCCGAGGGCACCGAGTGTTCGAGTTCGTGGCTTCATGGTTGCCTCCTTGACGAGGACCATGGTGCGCCCCGTGTGTGAAGGACGGATGGAGAGGACGTGCATGCGACGCGGTTTCGTCGCCTGCTCGCAGCGTCTACTGCGCTGGTGCCGCCGGCAGCGTGACGGCGAAGCGCGCTCCCCCGCCAGGGACGTTGGCGGCGGTGACCGTGCCCTGGTGTGCGGCAACCAGCTCTGCGACGACTGCGAGGCCGATGCCGCTGCCGCTGGCCTTGTCGCCGTTCACGCCACGCCAGAACCGTTCGAACACGTGCGCCAGGTCCTGCTCGGGGATCCCGGGGCCATTGTCGATGACCTCGAGCGTCGCGGTGGCTCCGTCCGTGCGGGTGTGGATGGCGATCGCGCCGCCCGCGGGGGTGAACTTGATCGCGTTCGCGATCAGGTTGACCGCGATCTGGTGCAGCCGGTCGGCGTCGCCAATCACCATGGCCGGCTCGGTATCGACCGTCAGGGCTGTGTCGCGGTCGTCGGCCAAGGGCTGCAGCAGGTCGGCGGCGGATGCCGTGACGTCGGCGAGATCGACGGGATCGGTGCGGGGTCGTAGACCGGCTGCTTCGGCGGCGGCGAGGGTTTCCAGGTCGCCGACGAGACGCCGAAGGCGGGTGACCTCGTCGTTGAGGGATCCGAGGATCTCCGGCGTCGGCTGGTCGACGCCGTCGAGCAGTGCTTCGGTCGACCCTTGCAGGATGGCGAGCGGTGTGCGCAGCTCGTGGGCGACGTCAGCAACCAGGTTGCGGCGGAGACGGTCCTCGCGGTCGAGGTGGTCGGCCATGCCGTTGAACGCCTCGGCAAGTGTGCGCAACTCGCCGGGGCCGTCGGTGGCGACACGCGTGTCGCGTCGTCCCGCTGCGAGGTCGCCGGCGGCGCTGGTGAGCGCGGTGACCGGCCGGGTGACTCGTACAGAGACGTAGAGCGCGACGACGAGGGCCACCCCCGCGGCGATCAGGACGCCGAGGATGGCAGTGCGTGCGAGTGCGTCGCGGACGTGGCGTTCGGCTTCCATCGCCTGGGTGGGGAAGCGCAGCATCACGGCCCCCACGCTGTGGCCGTCCACGACGACTGCGGCTGAGACCGGGTCACCACGGGGCGTGTCCACCGACGCAAGGCCGTGCATCTGCATCATCATCGACGCGAGCGCGTCCGTCGGCGCTGCGACCACTTCGCCATTGGCATCGACGATGGTCAGCGTCGCCTGGCTCCTCGCGGCGACCGCCGCCGCACCGGCCAGGTCTGCAGTCGCCCAGCCGTCGGCGCGCTGGTAGGCGTCGCCTGCTGCGATCGCCGTCGCGGTGAGGTCGTCCTTCCGCTGGCGGTCGGTGAGGCCGGAGACCTCGTTGCGTGCCGACAGCATTGTCAGCGCGGCGAACACCGCAACAGCGGCGAGGGCGACGGTCAGGAACGCCAACGCGAGTCGGACCCCGAGCGGGCCCAGTAGCGGACGACGTGCCACCGTCAGGCTCGGTCCCGCGCGAGGCCGAGCCGATACCCGGCACCGAGGACTGTTTCCACGACCGTCGGGTCGTGGGAGTCGGGTTCGATCTTGCGGCGCAGGTTCTTGATGTGCGAGTCGACCGTGCGTTCGTAGCCATCGAACTCGTAGCCGCGGACGCGGTTGACCAACTCGCTTCGCGAGAACACCCGACCTGGCGACGACGCCAACACGGTCAGCAACGACCACTCCGTCGGCGTCAACTCCACGACCGCCCCGGAAACGGTCGCCTCGTGCCGCACCTCATCGATGACGAGCTCTCCGCCACCGAACGAGCTGATGGACGTGTCGACGGACGTCACCGCGCTGCGGCGGAGCACGGCCTGGACTCGCAGTACCAGTTCCCGCGGGGAGAACGGTTTGGTCAGATAGTCGTCAGCACCGAGCTCCAGGCCGCGGATGCGGTCCGCTTCGCCCGACTTCGCAGTCAGCATCACGATCGGCAGGCGACCTGCGAACTCCGTGGCGATCGTCTCGCCGGCGACGTCGGGCAGGTTCAGGTCGAGCACGAGCAGATCGATCCCACCGCGTTCGAGGATCGACATGGCCTCAGCGCCTGAACCGGTCGTGACCACCGCGAGGTCCTCGCGTTCGAGATAGCGGCGCACGAGGTCGCGGATCTTCACCTCGTCCTCGACTACCAGCACGGTCACGCTCACGAATCGACTCTAGGACGGCCTCGACACCCGCTCGCGTGCGGCCCGGGCGAAACCAGACGACCTGCACCCGACCTCCACACGTTCTGCACACCGGATCGCCACAGTGCTCGAACAGCCGGGTGCAGACGCGTACCCGGAACGAGACCTCAGAAGAGGGCAACCCGATGACGCACACACTTCGCCTCCCGCTGATCGCCGGCATCGTGGCAATCACCACGCTCGTCGCCGCATGTGGCGAGACCCGTCAGTCCAGCTCTGACGCGAGCCGCGATTCGGCCGCTGCGCCGGCTGGGGCGAGGGCCGTCGACGTCGCCATGGAGGACATCAAGTTCGACCAAACCACGCTCACCGTCAAGACCGGCGAGACCATCGACTTCCGGTTCACCAACACCGGCCAGATCCCCCACGACGCCTTCATCGGCGACGCCGCTGCCCAGATGGAACACGACGACGAGATGGCACACATGGGCGACGCATCGACCCACTCGATGGGCGAAGCCGCAGTCACGGTGCAGCCTGGCGCCGCCGGGCAGCTCTCCTACACCTTCACCGAACCCGGCACCTACGAAGTCGGCTGCCACCAGCCCGGCCACTACGGAGCGGGCATGAAGATCGAGGTCACCGTCGAGTAGTGGTGCACCTCGTCACACCGACCTTGACACTATACCCCCAGGGGGTATAGTGAGATCATGAGCGCCAATCCCATGCACGAGCATCCAACAGGAGCGGACGCGACCCACTCTGACCACGATCACCACTCCGGCGGCCACCACCACGACGTGCACTCCGCACCTGGCGGCCATGCCGGACATGCAGGGCACGACAAGCACGCCGGGCACGACCCGGAGACGTTCCGCCGCCGGTTCTGGCTGACCCTGCTGATCTCGCTTCCGGTCGTCGCCACCAGCGAGATGATCATGGACTGGTTCGGCTACGAGCTCTCCGGGGTCGCATGGGTCGGTCCGGTGCTCGGCACGTTCGTGTTCCTCTGGGGCGGCTGGCCGTTCCTCAAAGGCGCCGCCGACGAAGTTCGAGACCGTGCACCCGGGATGATGCTGCTGATCGCGATGGCGATCACCGTCGCGTGGGCATCGTCGATGGCGTCGAGCCTCGGCTGGTTCGACCTCGAGTTCTGGTGGGAACTGGCGGCGCTGGTCACCATCATGTTGCTCGGCCACTGGCAGGAGATGAAAGCAATCGGCCAGGCACAAGGCGCGCTCGCCGCTCTCGCGGCGCTGCTCCCCGACGAAGCCGAAGTGATCGAGGACGGCACCACACGGACCGTCACGCTGGGGGAGCTCCGCGAAGGACAGCTGGTGCTCGTTCGTGCCGGTGGGCGAGTCCCGGCCGATGGGACGATCGAGGACGGTGAAGCCGAGCTCGACGAGTCGATGATCACCGGAGAATCGAAAGCAGTGGTCAAAGCGATCGGCGATCGTGTCGTCGCCGGCACCGTGTCGACCGACTCCTCGATCCGCATCCGAATCTCCGCAGTCGGCGATAACACCGCCCTCGCCGGGATCCAACGTCTCGTCGCCGAAGCCCAAGCCTCGAACAGCCGTGCCCAGGTCCTCGCCGATCGTTTCGCCAAATGGCTCTTCTACATCGCCACCGCAACCGCGGTCATCACGTTCATCGCCTGGTCGATCGCCGGTGACACCGACCAGGCCATCACCAGCACCGTCACGGTCCTCGTCATCGCCTGCCCACACGCGCTCGGGCTCGCCATCCCGCTCGTGATCGCCATCTCCACGGCCGTCTCGGCCCGCAACGGAATCCTCGTCAAGGACCGACTCGCCCTCGAGCGCATGCGCACGATCACCGCGGTGCTGTTCGACAAGACCGGCACCCTGACCGAAGGCCGCCACGTCGTCACCGGCATCGCCGGCCACGACATGTCGACCGACGAGATCCTGCGCCTCGCAGGTGGCGTCGAACTGGACAGCGAGCACCCGCTCGCCCGGGCGATCGTCACCGCCGCACGCGAACGCGGCGACGTCGCCCACGCCTCCGACTTCCGGGCGATCACCGGCCGTGGTGTCGAGGCGGTCATCGACGGCCGCCGTTACGCCGTCGGCGGCCCCGTCCTCCTCCGTGAGCGTTCACTCGACATCCCCGAGTCGATCCGCAGCGACATCGAGCCATGGACGAGCCGCGGCGCGGCCGTGTTGCATCTCGTGCGCGACGATCAGATCATCGGCGCCCTGGCGCTCGAGGACAAGATCCGCCCCGAGGCCCGCCAAGCCGTGATCGATCTCCACCACATCGGGATCGAACGAGTCGTGATGATCACCGGCGACGCCAGACAGGTAGCCGAGGCAGTCGCCGCCGAGCTCGGCATCGACGAAGTGTTCGCCGAGGTGCTCCCGGAGGACAAGCAGAACAAAGTCGCCGAGCTGCAGGCTCGCGGTTACAAGGTGGCGATGGTCGGTGACGGGGTCAACGACGCTCCCGCCCTGGCCCGCGCCGATGTCGGCTTGGCGATCGGCGCCGGCACCGATGTCGCCATCGAATCCGCTGGCGTGGTCCTCGCCGGCAACGACCCTCGATCGGTCGTCGGGGTCATCAAGTTGTCGAGGGCGTCGTACCGCAAGATGCGCCAGAACCTCGCCTGGGCGGCCGGGTACAACATCGTGTCCATCCCACTCGCCGCCGGCGCGCTCGCCTGGGCCGGCATCACGCTGGCACCAGCAGTCGGCGCCATCCTGATGAGCCTGTCCACCATCGTCGTCGCCCTCAACGCACAAACGCTCCGGCGAGTCCAACTGCGCCCCCACGACGAGGCCGAACACGTCGGAGCCCTCGCGCCGGTCTCCGCCTCGACGTCGTGATCAGTGCGGGCAGAGTGCGGTCAGCAGTCGTTCCAGGTGATGCAGCTGGTACACGCTGAACCCAGCGGTCACGACAATGCTCAACCACAGTGCAACGACGTGGATTCGGTGCGGGTTCGGGACCGGCGGCTCGAGCAGCGCACCCATCCGTGATGCGACCCCGAGGCCGGAGAACCCGGCCACGGTCGGCGGGTTGGTCTGCAGTGCCACCTTGCCGAGGGTGATCGCGACCAGCCGGCGATCACCGCACGCGGCCGCAGCGGCCTCATCCGCCCATCGCTCGATGGAGTAGTTCACCCGCTTCGCCAGAGCCCGCAACGGTGGCAGCACCGCTGCCGCGAACTCGGCCGTGAGCAGATATCGGTCGTGTCGGTAGTGAGCATGTGCCCGCTCATGCGCGACCACGATCCGTTGCTCGTCCTCGTCGAGCAGTTCGACCATCGCGGTCGAGATCACGATCTGTCCCGCGCGGCCGGGCAGGGTCACTGCGTACGGCTTGTGACTGTGCGCGACGTGGATCGGACGCGTGTGCTCAACCCGGAGTGCCCGGTGCTGGCGCAACAGCCTGAACGCCCTCACCGCGCCCACGGCAATCAACACGACCACCGGAGCGCCGAGCCACGCCGGCACCGAGCCGTGGAGCCCCATCGCCTGAGCACACCACTCGAACCCGAACCCGACCACCGGCGCGTGCGCCAAGAACGCAACAGCGACAACCAACGCGGTCGGAAGGGCAGCAAGGATGACGAGGACGAGCGCGATCGTGACGAACCGCGTGGCCAGCCGCGGCGGGAGACGCCGATGCGCCGACGTCGCGACGGCGGCGACGGAAACGGTCACCAACAACGGAAATGCCAGTGAACCCAGCATCAGTGCTTGCCTTTGTCTGAGGTGGCCCTGTCGAGCATGGCCTGGATCGCCTTGGCCTCTTTCGCCGGCAGGCCACCGATGAACCTGCTCAACACCTGGGCCCGATCGGACGACGAGTCGAGCAGTTCGCTGATGCGCCGCACCGCGAGATCGGGCTCGTCGACTGCCGCCGAGTAGGCGAATGCTCGGCCTGCGGGTGTGCGCACGACCAAACCCTTCGTCTGTAGGCGGGTGAGGATCGTCGCGACGCTGGTGTAGGCGTAGCCGGCATCGAGTCGCTCGTTGATCTCGCCAGGCAGCAGCGGACCGTCAGCGGCCCACAGCACGCGCAGCACATCGGTTTCCAGAGCACCATCGGGTCGTCGTGTCATGCACATCCTCCACGGGGCGCCGCCCATTCGCGAACCACCTCGAATATACTTCTACATCGTGTAGTTGCTCTGCTGTCGGGGCACTGCCGGACTCGACAGCCTATGCCTCGCACACTCCTCCGCCGCCTCACCCTGCTCGCACTCGCCATGTGCGCCGCCATCAGCGGTGCCGTCGGAATCCCGGCGGACATCGCATCGGCGCACAACACCCTGGTCTCCAGCGACCCGGCAGACGGCGCCGAGTTGGCCGTGGCGCCTGCGCAGATCACGTGGGTCTTCGACATGGCGGTACCGCTGGAGACGATGACGGTCACCCTGATCGACGCGACCGGCGCCCGTAGCGAGCTGAGTGGCTCGATCCACGGCGCGGCCGGCGACACCGAGGTCGTCACGCCGCTTCCGACGCTGCTGCCCGGGCCGGTCTCAGTGCGGTGGCGTCTCGTCGGACCCGACGGTCACCCCATCACCGGCCGCGTCGACTTCACGATCAGCACACCCACCCCGACCACCGCACCAGGAATTGCTGCTACGACCCTGCCGACCACGACCCCTTCGGCGGTCGGCGGCTCATCACTCGATCAAGGCGACGGCTCGTACTCGACACCAACATTCGTGCGCTGGATCCTGCGCTACGCCTCCTATCTGGCGATCATGGCCATCGTCGGGATCCTCCTCACCACCGCATACGTGTGGACCGGCGCCGGCAGTCACCCGATCCTGCGGAGCATTCTCAGCCGTTCATTGCTCGCCACCGCCGCGCTCGGGTTCCTGCAATTGCTCGTGGTCGCGTCCGACGTCAGCGGCCGGGTGCCATGGTCGTCGTTCGGGTCGATCGACGCCGCCACGACCACCGACGCCGGAATGGCATTCGCGATCCGCATCGCCCTCGCTGTAGCGATGTGGCTTGTCCTGTTCCACGCCGACATCGTCCATCGCGACGTGTACTGGACCGCCGTCTCACTGCCCGGGCTCGGGCTGCTCGCCACATGGGCCTTCGCCGGCCACTCGCGATCGATGCGCTGGCCCGCGATCGGTGTCGCCACCGACGTCGCCCACCACGCCGCCGCGGCGGCCTGGATCGCCGGGCTCGCGATCGTCGGCTGGACCGTGATCCCCACGACGACACCGGATGTGCTCGTGCCAACGGTCCGTCGCTTCTCGCGAGTGGCGGCGATCAGCGTCGCCACCCTCGTCACCACTGGGCTCGTCCAGAGCGTACGACTCATCGGAAGCCCGATGGATCTGCTCGACGCCAGCCACGGCCGCTACCTCCTCGCGAAGATCGTCGTGCTCGCACTGATGCTCGCCATCGCCAACGCCAACCGCCGCCGAATCGACCACCGCCTCGACGACCACGACGAAGTGGGCCGCCACACCGGCCCGCTCCGTCAGGCCGTCGTCGCCGAGTTCGCGATCGGGCTCGTCATCATCGGAATCACCGCCGCCATGGTCGTCTCCCCGCCGTCCACCAGCCGAACCGAGACCGGCGCGCCCCGCGACGCCCGAGTCACTTCTATACTACATGATGTAGTACTCACCCCCGAAAGGCTTACTCGATGATCCGTCGCCTCGCCCTCCCCGCCATCGCTCTCGCACTCACGGCCACGCTCGCTGCGTGCGGTTCCGACCACTCCTCGATGGGCAACAGCACCCCGGCCACACAAGCCCCCGGGGGATCCGTTGCGACAGTGACGCTCAACGCAGCCGACGTCGAGTTCGCCCAAGGGATGATCGCCCATCACGAGCAAGCGATCGAGATGGCTGAGATCGCACTCGACCCCAAGGTCGGCGCCAGTCCCGAGGTCATCGATCTCGCCACCAGGATCAAGGGCGCCCAGGATCCCGAGGTCGAGCTGATGACCGGCTGGCTCACCGCGGCCGGTCAGCCCATCATGATGGACTCTTCCGATGGTCACGACATGTCGTCGATGGACGGGATGATGTCCGCCGAGCAGATGGACACCATGTCGGCAATGACCGGCACGGAGTTCGACCAGACATGGCTCGAGATGATGATCGCCCACCACGAAGGTGCAGTCAGCCAGTCCGAGACCGTGAAGGCAGAAGGCTCCAACGCCGACGTGCTCGCCCTCGCCGACCAGATCATCACCGCCCAGCAGGGCGAGATCACCGAGATGCAAGCCCTCCTGCAGGGCTGAGCATCGACTCCCCCGTACCATCCACTCCGATGTCCACGGCCTCACCATCACAACGGACATTCGAGGCCGGCTCGAACCAGTCAGTCCCCGCTGACCTCACCGCCGTCCGATGGTCGGACGGCACCGTCGAGTGCCGCTTCCGATTGAGCCATCCCACCGGCTCGCTCGTTGCGGCCGACGGCGAGGTCGGCGTCATCCTCACCGAACCAGACGCGGCCTGCACCGTCTGCTCCGACGCCTGCGCCGGCTGAGGACGCAGCCGCACGTTCCGCTCGTGGCAGGGAGGTCGCCGGCGAGGACTTGACGCCGTCCGAGCCTTCAACTCAGCCTCGTACGTTGAGGCTGTCGGCCAAAGTGTCGGAGGCACGCTGGTCGGCGGGTTGGGTGAAGTGGGCGTAGATGTCCAGGGTGGTCGACGCACGTGCGTGACCGAGCCGTCCAGCCGCAGTGCGAACGTCGACACCGTTGAGCAGCATGGTGGTGGCAGCGAAGTGAGGCAGGTCGTGCAACCGGATCTTCGCGATGCCAAGCTGTCCGGCCAGACGGGCGAACGCGAGCGTGGTGTAGTCCGGTCGCCACGGCGTCCCCCCGGCCGGTTCATGGCTGAAGATGTAGCGATCCGCTTCAACGTCTGGCAGGGAACCCCGGAGCCCGCCGAGCGCCGCGAGCGTGACCGAATCGAGCGTGAGACGACGCTCTGCATGGGTCTTCGTCGGACGTTGAACCGGAC
>Ga0209476_10002324_pt1 | contig 12789 bp, 10 predicted proteins | sample KloWWTrecipitate_FD_187179 | JGI IMG/M metagenome (GOLD analysis project Ga0209476, IMG submission 187179) | Active sludge microbial communities from Klosterneuburg, Austria, studying microevolution and ecology of nitrifiers - Klosterneuburg... | ecosystem: Engineered > WWTP > Aerobic digester... | reverse complement strand
CGACGGCCATGCGCAGCCCGATCTCGCGCGTGCGCTCGGTCACCGAGACCAGCATGATGTTCATGATGCCGATGCCGCCCACCAGCAGCGACACCGAGGCGACCGCCGCCAGCAGCAGCGACATCACCTTCGAGGAGGCCTCCTGGGCCTGGAGGATTTCCGACAGGTTGCGCACGAAAAAGTCGTCGTCCTGCCCCGGTTGCAGGCGATGGCGCTGGCGCAGCAGTTCGCGCATGCGCTGGTCGGCCTGGTTCATGTCGGCGCCTTCGCGTACCTTGACCATGATCGAGGAGACGCTGCGCGACTTGGCTTGCGTCGCGCCGAGGATGCGCTTCCGGGCGGTGGAGATCGGCATCAGCAGGATGTCGTCCTGGTCCTGGCCGGTCATGCTCTGGCCCTTGCGCTCGAGCACGCCAACGATGGTCAGCGGCACCTTGCGCACACGGATCACCTGGTCGATCGGGCTGGCATCGCCGAACAGGTTCTTTGCCACGGTTTGGCCGATCAGGGCGACCTTGCCGGCGCCGCTCATTTCGGCCGGTTCGAAGCCACGGCCCTCGACAATGGACCATTCGCGCACTTCGAGGTAGTCGGGTGTTATGCCGTAGAAGACAGACGACCAGTTGGTGTTGCCATAAACTGCCTGCCCGGTGCCGCGCAGGGTGGGGGCGGCCGCCTGGACTTCCTCGATTTCGCGGCCGATGGCGTAGGCATCGTCCTCGAAGATGGTCGGGCCGGAGCCGATGCCGCCACGCGCGCCGCCGGAGGTCATGGAGCCCGACAGCACCATGATGATGTTGGAGCCGAGGCTGCGGATCTGGTCCTCGACGCGCGCCTGCGCCCCGCCACCCACCGCGATCATGATGATGACGGCGGCGACGCCGATGATCATGCCGAGCATGGTCAGCCCCGAGCGCATCTTGTTGACGCGCAGCGCGAGCAGGGCGATGCGCAGGGTGGCGGCGAAGTTCATGATGTCGCCGCCGCTTCCTTGGCCGCATTCGTCCGGTCCTCGACCACCTTGCCGTCGCGGAAGGAAATGATGCGCCCGGCGAAATTTGCGATGTCGTGTTCGTGGGTCACCACGACGATGGTGATGCCCTCGCGGTTGAGCTGCTGCAGGAGGGCCATGATCTCGACGCTGGTGTGCGAATCCAGTGCACCGGTGGGTTCGTCGGCGAGCACCAGTTGCGGATCATTGACCAGCGCACGGGCAATCGCCACGCGCTGCTGCTGTCCGCCCGAGAGCTGCGCCGGGTGGTGGTCCATGCGTTCCGCGAGGCCGACCTGGGCCAGGAATTTCGCGGCATGATCCCCGCGCTGCGACGGCGGCATCGGGCTGTAGAGCAGGGGCAGGGCGACATTGTCTAGCGCCGAAGTGCGGGCCAGCAGGTTGAAATGCTGGAAGACGAAGCCGAGCTTGCGATTGCGTACGCGCGCCAGTTCGTCGCCGGACAGCTGCGAGATTTCCTCTCCGTCCAGCCAGTAGCGTCCGCCGCTGGGGTGATCGAGGCAGCCCAGCAGGTTCATGAAGGTCGACTTGCCGGAGCCGGACGGGCCCATGACCGCGACGAACTCGCCGGCCGCGATGTCGAGGCTGACGCCGCACAGGGCCGGCACCACGTTGCTGCCCATGACGTAATCCTTGGTCAGCTGCTCGACCCGGATCAGGGGAGCGTTCATGCCGGAATTCCTAGGGAAACACTGAAAGAGCCGTCACACCGGCGCAAGCCGGTGTCCAGCACCTTGATTCTTCTGGATTCCGGCGTTCGCCGGAATGACGGATTGGCACTTGATCGGCACTTCCTTAGAACAACCGCGGGCCGGGCATGCCGGGAGGCTTCGCGGCGGTCTGTTGGCCGGCGATGATTTCCTGTCCTTCCCCGATGTCGCCGGACACGATTTCGGTCATGCTGCCGTCGGTGAGGCCGAGGCGCACGTCGACGGCCTTTGCCTTGCCGTCATCGCCGACGATCCAGACCCGGCCGTTGCCCGCTACGCCGGCCCCACCGCCACCACCACCGCCGCCACGGCCCGCCCCCGCGCCTTTCGGTGCAGCCGCGGCAGAAGTCGGCGCCGGCGACACGGCGGCCGCGGACTTCTTTTCGTCGCCGCCGTCCGCCGGACGGAAACGCAATGCGGCATTCGGCACCTTGAGTACCTTGTCCTTCTGCGCGGTGACGATGCGCACGTTGGCCGTCATTCCCGGTAGCAGACCGAGATCGGGGTTGGCCGTCGAGATGACCACGGTGTAGGTCACGACATTGGAAACCACGGTGGCGGCCTTGCGTATCTGGCGCACCTCGCCTTCGAAGCGGCGCCCGGCAAAGGCATCCACCGTGAAACTGGCGGTTTGCCCGAGGCGGACGCGACCGACATCGGCTTCGTCGATCGAGGTTTCCACCTGCATGTCGGTCAGGTTCCTGGCGATGACGAACAGTTCGGGCGCCTGCAGGCTGGCGGCCACCGTCTGCCCCGGTTCGATGCTGCGCTTGACCACGATGCCATCCACCGGCGATTTGATCGAGGTGCGTTCGAGGTCGACGCGGGCCGCGGCAAGCTGCGCTTCGCGCTGGCGGACGATGGCTTCGCCGTTCTTCACCTGCGCCTCGGCCGAGGCGAGCGCGGCACGCGCGGCGTCGAGGGTATTCTGCGCGGTGTCGCGCTCGGCCGGCGAGATGAAGTTCTTTTCCACCAGCGTCTTCTTGCGCTCGTAGTCGCGCTGGGCATTGGTCAGATTGGCCCGGGCGCGGGATACTTCCGCCTGCTGCACACCCTGCGCGGCGCGCGCGGCGTCGACATCCGCTTCGGCCTGGCGCACGCGGTGCTGGTAGGTTTCCGGGTCCAGTCGCGCAATCAACTGGCCGGATTCAACCGGCGAGTTGAAGTCGACCAGGATTTCCTTGATCTGTCCCGAGACTTGCGACCCGACCTGCACCGAGACCACGGGGTTGAGGGTGCCGGTGGCGGCGACGGTGGCCGTGAGCGGACCGGTCTCGGCCCTGGCCAGCCTGTATTTCGGGGCATCGCCGGTACCATCCCATGATTTCCACACGCCGTACCCGCCGGCGACGGCAATTGCCGCCAGGATCAGGATCAGTGAACGCTTGTTCATGGGTCGATTCTAGTCGACGCAGGCCTGGCGCCTGCACGGCGACTTGCAAGCAAATGTTGCCCGTGTCCGCCGGGCGGCACGGCCGGCATGGCGTGAAGCGGGCCTTGCGCAACATCGGCAATCATATGGAAGTCAATCCGAAGGCGAAGATTGTCGTCGTCACGCACGCCGAGGGCGTGGATCTCCTGATGGAAGGCGCAAGGACAAGATCGGCAACCCGTATAACGTCCAGGTCGAGACGCTGGCCGGGCCGGGTTCAGCCTGCCGCCAGGCCGGTATTCCCCTTCATGCCGACCAGCTTCGGCTGGTTGAGCTTGCGCGGCGTGATGGTTTTCTTGTCGCGCAGATAGCGCGCGACGACGTCCCATACCGGCTCGCCTTTCGCTCCCTCGGCCACCGGCGCCCAGCCGGCGACCTTGTAGGACTTGGCGGCATCGAGCGGCTTGCCCTTGAGGCGCATGTCCTGGATGCGATTGCCGATCTTCGCGTTGGGGTCGCAGGTGTATTCGAGGCCGCCGACGCGTACCATGTCGCCGCCCTGCTGATAATAGGGATCGGGATTGAACAAGTTGTCGCCGACATCTTCGAGAATGGTCTTGATCTGCGCGCCGCTCATCTCGGCCAGCGTTGCGCTCGGATAGGTGATCGCGGTCTGGTCCATCAGGTGTTCGAAGGTGATCGCCTGGCCCGGCAGGATCGTGGTGCCCCAGCGGAAGCCCGGCGAGAAGCCGATGTCGGCGCCCTGCACCTCCATGATGGCATCGAGGATCAGCTGGTCCCAGCTGCCGTTGAAATTGCCGCGGCGATAGAGCAGACCCTCGGAGACGGCGAGCTTTTCTTCGAGCCTGGTCTTGTGCGGCGCGCGCACCTTGTCGATCAGCGCCGCCATCTCGACATCGGCCGGCAGCAGGTTGGAGAACACCGGCAGCAGCTTGTAGCGGAAGTCCGAAATCTTGCCGTTGTTCACGTCGAAATCGAGCACGCCGAGGAACTTGCCGTTTGAGCCGGCGTTGGTGACCAGGGTCTGGCCGCCGGCATTCTTGATGATCACCGGTTTCGGTACGCCGTCATGCGTATGGCCGCCCATGATGGCGTCTATGCCGGTAACGCGAGTGGCCATCTTGAGGTCGACGTCCATGCCGTTGTGCGAGAGCAGGACGACGACCTGGGCGCCCTGCGCACGCGCCTCATCGACCGTCTTCTGCATGTTGTCGTCCTGGATGCCGAAGGTCCAGTCCGGCACCATCCAGCGCGGGTTGGCGATCGGCGTGTAGGGGAAGGCCTGGCCGATCACCGCTACCTTGACGCCGTTCATCTCGCGCATCGTGAAGGGCTCGAAGACCTTGTCGCCGAAGTCGCTGGTCTTGATGTTCTGGGCGACGAAATCGATCTTTCCCTTGAAATCCTTCTCGACAATTTCCAGCACGCGCTTGTCGCCCAGGGTGAATTCCCAGTGGCCGGCCATGATGTCCACGCCGAGCAGCTTGCAGGCATCGACCATGTCCTGGCCCTTGCTCCACAAGGCGGTCGCTGAACCCTGCCAGGTATCGCCACCGTCCAGCAGCAGCGCGCCCGGGCGTTCCGCGCGCAGGCGCTTGACCAGCGTGGCGAGGTGGGCGAAGCCGCCGACCTTGCCGTAGGTCTTCGCCGCCTTCTCGAAATTGAGGTAGGTGAAGGCGTGCGCCTCGATGCCACCGGGCTTGATGCCGAAGGCCTTCAGCAGATGCTCGCCGACCAGGTGCGGTGCCTTGCCGGCGGCCGCGCCGATGCCGAGATTGACGCTCGGTTCGCGAAAATGAACGGGCAGCAACTGGGCGTGGCAGTCGGTGAAATGCAGCAGGTGGACGTTGCCGAACTTTTTCAGGTCGTACAGTCCGTCGCCTTTGCCGGCGGCCCAGACCGGACGGGCATCGAGGGCAAACCCGGCGGCCGAGGCGGCGGCCAGGATTTGCAGGAATTCACGGCGGTTCATCGAGGACATGGGCGGCTCCCAAAAAAAAGCGGGTCTGGTCGCACGACCAGACCCGCCTGATGCTCAGGTTTATTTGTTGACCGGTGATTCCGGATCGAGCAGTAGGGCAACCAGGTCCTTGATCTGTTTTTCCTCCAAGGCACCGACCTGCCCGAAACGCGGCATTTCGGAGCACAGGTTGTGAGCCTTGGCATTGTATATCTTGGAATAGGCGTACTTCTGGGTCTCGGGCGTGTTGCCGCGCAGTTTTCCAAACTGGAAAAGGCTGGGCCCGATGGTGCCGTACGAGGTTTCCGTTGGCGCGATCTTGTGGCAGTTGTAGCAGTTGCCGCCGACCGGCAGTCCCGGCTTGTCGGACCAGGTGAAACCGCGCCCGCTCTGGGCGATCTTCTCACCGGATTTCCAGTCGCCCAGCAGCTTGCCGTCGGCAGGAAACTTGACGCCTGCCAACTGGTCCGCTTCCAGTCGTTTGGCGATGTATTCGGGCGGCTTGTTGCCGGTACGGTTACAGATGGCCTGTACGCCATCTTCCGCCAGACGGTCGATGCCCGCCTGACCGCGCGGCTGGAAATCCTTCTTGATCACGGCGATGGCCTTGGCACGATGATCGCCATCGGCGGCGGCGGGCAGGGCAATCAGAAGAGGGGCGGTCATGGCGATGGCCAGCATCATTTTCTTGGTCATGTCGGACTCCTGAAGGGCCGTCCCGAAGGAGGCCGTGCCCCCCGTGGGGGCAGCGAATGGAATGAGCGTGGGGGCCATGTTGGTCCCTGTTAGCGCTTGATGCCCGGGCCTTTGTAGACCTGACCGTTGGCGTTGCCGGTCATGTAGGTCAGCAGATAGGCAACCGCATCGGAGGCGTACTTGGGTTGGGGGAAGCGCTGCTGGCGGAAGCAGTCGCCCATGCGCCACTGATGAGTCAGCATCACGCCGCCGGTCATGCGATAGCCGGGCCAGCCTTGCACACCCTTTAGCGCGCCTTGGGGTGTGCTGAGGTTGGGCAGGTTCTGCATCCGAATACGCTTGCCGTCCCCCCCGTGGCAGGTGTTGCAGGAGAAATCATAGGGGCCGGCACGGTAGGCGGCGATTTCCTTGCCGACTTCATACGCATCGCGCACCTTGGGATCGTTGAGCGGCACGGCGATCTTCATGTTGCGGGAATGGGTGGCGACATAGGTAACCAGATTGGTGATGTCCGGGGCGCTATTGTCGTTGCCGCCCTGGAAAGGCTTCTTGGCAATGTCGTCGAACTTGAAGCCCTGCTTTTCGACCATGCACCAGACGATGCGCCGTTCGGCATCCATCACCGCATCCGCATCGGCGAAGTAGCGCGGCATCTTCACGTAGGCGCCATCGACTTTGCCGATGCCCTGGCCCAGGTCGCAGGTCTCGGCGAGCGAGACATTCTTCGGGCCGCGTTTGGTCTTCCACAGTTCCTGACCCTTCATTTCGAAGAGTTCGGCCGGATTGCTTTCCTCCATCTCGGCGCGGAACTTTTCGAACTCCAGGGTTGCGGCATCTTTTTCTTCAATCGTCGGCGCTGCAGCGGCCTTGGTTGACGGCTTCTTCGGCGTCTGGGCGAATGCGCCACCCATCACCGTCAAGGCGCAAAGCGCGCTGATGATGTTCCGATTCATGGACTCCTCCTGTCAAGGATTGGGCAGGTGCAGCCCGCCCGGATTGTTATTCGCCGATCATGTGCTCAAGCTACGGTGGCTTCATCGGTCCTCTTGTCGCCCTTGTTGTCTACCCAGTTCACGACGACCTTGTCGCCGGCCTTGGCACCCTTCATCTTGAAGCCGAATACCGGATTGCGCGACACCGAGGTGCCGATCTGTCCGTCGACCACCCGTTTGCCGCCGACATCAACGGTCATCGACTGGATGAAATGGGCCGGCACGGTGGCACCGGCCGCGTCCTTGCGCTGGCCGGTCTCCATCGGGTGGCTCATCAGGATGCGGATTTCCGCCACGTCACCCTTCAACTGGGCGCGAATTTTCATCGGATCTGCCATGGTGTCTTCCTCTATGTTCGTTCTGTTCGATCAGCCGCCACAGCCGCCGACGGTGACCTTGACTTCCTTTTGCGCCGTGTAGAACTTCCCGTCGGCCTTGGCGACAGCCTTGACCATCGAGGTCTGGCCCATCTTCATGCGCGCCGAAGCCTCCGGCAGGGCTCCGTTGGCGAATTCAAAGTTGGCGCAGAGCGGCTGCGGGTTTTTTTCGACCATGATGGCAATCGACGTGGTTTTCGGAATGTTGCTGATCACCTCCACCGGCACGACAGCACCGTTTTCAGCGATGTCGGGAACCTTCAGGATCAGGTCCTTGCTGTCGGCCGGCGTCGCGGCGCCGATGCCTTTCAGTGCGGCCGCCATATCCTTGGCTTCGAACGCAGCCTTGTTCCAGTCGGCGGCCAATACCTGGGTCGGGCGCAAGGCGCCAGCGGCGATCAGGCCGGCGAGCAAACCGCTGGCGGTGGCACTTTTGAGAACCGTTCTGCGGGTGGTATTCATGAATTCCCTCTCTCCTGTGTGGCGTCTTTGATTTAAGTATATATATCTTTGAAGCAAGGTGTTGCATTGTTCCGTCCTTCGTGTTGTTTGGCAAATCACCTGTGATGATGGGGAAATCAAGTGGCCTGATTTGCTGCGACGCAGAATGGTCGCCGGAAGGTGGCCCGCCAGATGGGCGAGTCAAAGCTCCACCTGGGTACCGAGTTCCACGACGCGATTGGTCGGCAGTTTGAAGAAGTCGGTTGCCGTCCCGGCATTGCGGAACAGCCACATGAACAGGATTTGCCGCCATAGCGGCAAGGAGGGCACGCGCTTGGGAACGATGGTTTCGCGACCGAGGAAGAAGGAGGTTTCCATTATTTCCACCGGAGCCATGCCGTGGTCGCCGGCCAGCTCTAGCGCGAGCGGGATATTGGGGTCGTCCTTAAAGCCGTAGTTCAGTATCACACGGTAGAAGCCGTTGCTGAGCCGCTCGACCAGCAGCCGTTCGTCTTCAAAGACGTGAGGAATATCCTGCAGGTTGACATTGAGCAGAATCACCCGCTCGTGAAGCACCTTGTTGTGCAGCAGGTTGTGCAGCATCGCCCGCGGCACGCCGTCGGGGCGCGTGGTCATGAATATACCGGTGCCGGCGACGCGCTGCGGGCCGCCAAACTGCAGGCTGGCGAGGAAGGCGTCGAGCGGCATGGAGTCCTGCTGCAGCTTTTCGTAAAGCAGGGTGCGGCCGCGCTTCCAGGTGGCGAACAGGATGAATATGCCCAGACCGAGCGCCAGCGGGAACCAGCCACCATCGAATACCTTGACCAGGTTGGCGGAGAAGAACGCGAAGTCGACAACGAGGAACAGCGTCAGGAACAGGCCGGCCTGCAGCCAGTTCCAGTTCCACAGCGCGCGTACCACGACGAAAGCCAGCAGCGTGTCGATCATCATGGTCAGGGTGACGGCGATGCCGTAGGCGGACGCCAGGTTCGACGAGGACTTGAAGCCAAGCACCAGGATGATCACGACCAGCAACAGCAGCCAGTTTATGTTGGGGATGTAGATCTGCCCCTTTTCCCGTTCCGAGGTGAACCGGACATGGATGCGCGGACAGTAGCCAAGCTGCATGGCCTGGCTGGTCAGCGAGAACGCCCCCGAGATCACCGCCTGCGAAGCGATCACCGCGGCTGCCGTCGCCAGCGCGACCATGGGATACAGCAGTTCGTTGGGCACCAGCATAAAGAAGGGGTTCCTGACGGCTGCCGGGTTGTCGAGGATCAGCGCGCCCTGGCCGAGATAGTTCAGGTACAGGCAGGGAAACACGTAGCCCAACCATGCCCATTTGATCGAGCGCCGGCCGAAGTGTCCCATGTCTGCATAAAGCGCCTCGCCGCCGGTGATCGCCAGTACCACCGCACCCAGGGCGAGCCAGGCGTGGCCGCGGTTTTCCAGGAAGAAATGCATCGCATACCACGGGTTGATCGCGGCGACGACGCCAGGATGCTTGAGAATGTTCCAGATGCCCAGCACGCCCAGCGTACCGAACCAGAACAGCATGATCGGTCCGAACAGTGCCGCGACGCCGGACGTGCCGCGCGGCTGGAAGAGGAACAGGCCGCAGAGCACGCCGATGGAGATGGGCACGATGTAGGGCTTGAACATCGGTGTCGCGACCTCGAGTCCTTCGATGGCCGAAAGCACCGACATGGCCGGGGTGATCACGGCATCTCCATAGAAAAGCCCGGCGCCGAAAATGCCCAGTATCGACATCAACCACAGCATGCGTGGTCCCGCTCCCTGCGAGCGCAGTGCGAGCGAGGTCAATGCCATGATGCCGCCTTCGCCGCGATTGTCGGCGCGGGTGATGAACATCACGTATTTGAGCGATACCGTGATGGTCAGCGCCCAGAAGATCAGCGAGAGGATGCCGAGCAGGTTTTCCGGGGTGACGGCCACCGCGTGCGGGCCGTTGAAGACTTCCTTCATGGTGTAGAGCGGGCTGGTGCCGATATCGCCGTAGACCACGCCCATGGCAGCCACCGAAACCGCCGCCAGGCGGGGCGCTGGAGTGTTGCCGCCAGGATTGTTGCTCTGCACCATCGGGCGATTATAGGCTGCATTGCGAACAGTGCCAGCCGCCCGTTGTTTGTTCATTGGTCCAGGCAGTGATGCGCCGGGGAGGGCTTGCCTTGTTTTCCTGCGGTGCCGTCGCTGCTGTCGCGGTGCACATTGTCGGCAGGCAGGCCATCGATGCCACGGTGATTGTGGGACGGCCGAGTTTGTCGGATAATTCGCGCCTCGCGTGGCCGGGGTCGTCCCGGCGTCGGCATCCCGGGCCGGGGTGACGGAATCGGTAGACGTAGCGGTCTCAAACACCGCCGCCGCAAGGCATGGGGATTCGACTTCCCCCCCCGGCACCAAAACGACTTGCAATGCTGCCCGAGCAGGGCTGGCAATAACGATTACACTTACCGCTGAGTGTCGAGTGTGCGGTTCAGGTTATTTGTGGAGGGTTTGTTGTGGCTACGCCTAATCCCGGAGTTTCATTGACCGTCCTGCGTGCGCTGCCGATCTTCGAAATGCTCGACGACGAGAGCCTCAAGCCGCTGACCCGGGTAGCCATGTTGCGCAAAGTGCCGCGGCATACCGTCGTACTGCATGCCGGTGATCGCACCGACAACATCTACTTCGTCCTCTCGGGCGCCCTGAAGGTGCAGGTCAGCGACGAGGAGGGGCGCGAGGTCATCCTTTCCCTGCTCGGTCCCGGAGAACTGTTCGGCGAAATGGGGGTGCTCGACGATCATCCTCGCTCGGCCACCGTGCTGGCTGTCGAGGCAAGCGAAGTGGTGATGATCGGTCAGGACGAATTCAAGCGCTGCCTTGCGGAAAACCCCGAGGTCTCGATGTTCATCATGCGCAACCTGACCCGGCGCTTGCGTGCGGCCGACCGCAACATAGAAAGCCTGGCGCTGCTCGACGTCTACGGGCGTGTTGCGCGCCAGTTGCTTGAGGCCGCGGAGACAGTCGATGGCCGCAAGGTGATCACGCACAAGCTCAGCAAGCAGGATATTGCAAAGATGATCGGCGCATCGCGCGAGATGGTCAGCCGCGTGATGCGGGATCTGACCGCCCAGGGGCTCATCCATGAGCAGGACGGCCAATTGATCCTGGTGGACCTGGCGGCATTCAGGCGCCACGGCGACCCCGAATCCGACGCTTGAGCGATTTACCGGTCCGCGGGCGGCGGGCCCGGGGTGGCGCTCTGCTACTATTCGCGCCGGCCGCCGGAAGGGCGGCTGACAGCCTCTCGTGACGCGCGGGTATTCACCTCGCCGTCATGCGATTCTCCCGTCATCCCGATGCTGCTGACCCTTGCCGATTTCGACTACACGCTGCCCGTCGACCTGATTGCCCAGGTGCCCTTGCCGCAACGCTCGGCAAGCCGTCTGCTGGTGGTGGAAGGCGGGCTCCGCCAGGACAGCGTCTTTGTCGATCTGCCGCAGCGGCTGCGCGCGGGCGATCTGCTGGTGCTGAACGACAGCCGGGTGCTGCATGCTCGCCTATTGGGACACAAGGAAAGCGGTGGCCGGATTGAAATCCTGGTCGAGCGCCTGCTCGATCACGCCACCGTGCTGGCGCAGCTGCGGGCGAGCAAGCCGCCGCAACCGGGCACACGCCTGCGGCTGGAGGATGCTTTCGATGTCGAGGTGCTGGGACGCGATGGCGAGTTCTACCGGCTGCAGTTTTCCGGCGACGCCGCCGAGCTGGTCGAGCGCCACGGCCGCTTGCCGTTGCCGCCCTACATCGAACGCGTGGCGGGAGCTCCGGATGAGGAACGCTACCAGACCGTGTATGCGCGCGAAAAAGGCTCGGTCGCCGCGCCGACGGCGGGCCTGCATTTTGATGGCGACTTGTTTTCCAGGCTACGCGGGAAAGGTGTCGAAATCGCCCATGTCACCCTGCACGTCGGTGCCGGAACCTTCCAGCCGGTGCGGGTCAGCGACCTCGCGCAGCATCGCATGCATACCGAGCGCTATCACTTGCCGCAAGCCACGGCCGACGCGATCGCGGCGACCCGGGCGCGCGGCGGACGCATCGTGGCGGTCGGCACCACGTCGCTGCGCGTGCTGGAATCGGCTGCCCTGGATGGAAATGTAAAAGTCGGCGCCGGCGAGACGGCGCTGTTCGTCACGCCCGGCTTCGAATTCAGGATCGTGGATATACTGATCACCAATTTCCACTTGCCGAAATCCACCTTGCTGATGCTGGTCGCGGCATTTGCCGGCATGGAGGAAATTCGTGCCGCCTACCAACATGCGATTGCCGCCCGCTATCGTTTCTTCAGCTACGGGGATGCCATGCTGCTGCGCAGACGGCCACGGGAATGAACTTCGAACTGCTTGCCACCGACGGTGCGGCAAGGCGCGGCACGCTGACGCTGGCCCACGGCGTGGCGCCAACGCCGACTTTCATGCCGGTGGGTACCTACGGCACGGTCAAGGCCATGTCTCCGGAAGAACTGGTCGGCATCGGCGCCTCGATCGTGCTCGGCAATACCTTCCATCTCTGGCTGCGACCGGGGCTGGAGGTGGTCGCGGCGCATGGCGGCCTGCATCGCTTCATGGGCTGGAGCGGCCCGATCCTGACCGATTCGGGGGGCTTCCAGGTGTTTTCCCTGGGCGACCTGCGCAAGATCAGCGAAGAGGGCGTCAGGTTCGCCTCGCCGATCAACGGCGACCGGCTGTTCCTGACACCGGAGGAATCGATGCGCATCCAGCATGTGCTGAATTCCGACATCGCGATGATCTTCGACGAATGCACGCCCTATCCGGCGGACCTGGCCACGGCGGCCGCGTCGATGCGCCTCAGCCTGCGCTGGGCGCGGCGCTCGCGCGACGAGCATGACCGGCTGCAAAACGCCAATGCCCTGTTCGGCATCGTACAGGGCGGCATGCACGAGCCGCTGCGCGACGAATCGCTGGCGGGGCTGGTCGACATCGGTTTCGACGGCTTTGCCATCGGCGGCCTGTCGGTCGGCGAACCCAAGGAGGAAATGGCGCGCATCCTTGCCCACACGGCGCAGCGGCTGCCGGCGGACAAGCCGCGCTACCTGATGGGCGTCGGCACGCCGGAAGACCTGGTGTATGCCGTCGGCCAGGGCATCGACATGTTCGACTGCGTGATGCCGACGCGCAATGCCCGCAACGG
>Ga0209476_10002319_pt1 | contig 12794 bp, 7 predicted proteins | sample KloWWTrecipitate_FD_187179 | JGI IMG/M metagenome (GOLD analysis project Ga0209476, IMG submission 187179) | Active sludge microbial communities from Klosterneuburg, Austria, studying microevolution and ecology of nitrifiers - Klosterneuburg... | ecosystem: Engineered > WWTP > Aerobic digester >... | reverse complement strand
GGGTGAGCACCCGGGCCATGTCCCAAGAGGTGCCGTCACCCGTGAGGAACATCTCCGGGCCGTTCGGGGAGGCGCTGCCGCCCACGGTCCCGTCCCACCCTTGCTGGTAGTACGGGATCGACCCCACGAGAGACACGGTGTCCAACTTTTGGACCACTTTGCCGAGCACACCATCATCCCGGTACAGGATGGTAGCGAGGCGGGCCTCACGGTGAGTGTCCCGGAGAGCCAGGGTCGCACCACCGACACCCGCCGTGTCGCGCTCGACTGAGAACTTGGCGTCAAACGCCGCGACCCGTCTGCCATTGAGGAATGGGTCTGTGTAGCCGTAGCCGTACGACGTGCCCAGCCCAGCGTCCGCGGGGGTGCTGGTGAGGGTGAGGGTGCCCGCCGTGGTGTGGGAGTCGCCAAAGGGCGTCTCCAGGTACCAGTCCCCGTCCTCGGGGTCGGCTGACATGGTGGTGTCCACCACGGTCCCCCGTGAGAACGTGTACGCCCCATCGGGCGTCGAGGCACACCGCACGAAGTCCCACACGGTGGTGTTCGTGGCCAGCCGGTCGATGGAGCCCCAGAGCGCCCGCCCGTAGCCCTCAGGGAGGATGTCTGGCCCCAGGTACGCCGGGGATGCCACGGTGCCAGATTCCACTGTCGTGGTGGACCCGGACTTCCCACCAAACACCAGGGAGACCGACTGACTCCGGGTGTTCGCGTAGAGCCGCCACGTACACAGACCGTCGTCCCAGCCCGTGTCGAAGTACATCGTCACGTCTCGGTTGCCGAAGAGCTCCGGGTCCGCCGGGAACATCGGGGACACCACCAGGAACGTGTTGCCGGTGCTGGACTGGTAGAGGTCCGTGATCGTGTACACCCCGGTCTGGGTGCCTTCGAGCACCTGGAACTTGTCCCCCGCACTCAACAGGGTGGGGATGGAAGCCGTCGGAACGGTCACCGTCCCAAGCGTCGCCCCCGTCTCGGGCTTGAGTACCTGTCCGAAGGCGTTTGGACCCACCGTCCAGGACGTGAGCTCCGAGAGCTTCCCCGGGCGAAGGAGCACACCAACATGGCGCAGTGCCGTGGCCGTCACCGGGTTGGTCACCGTGAGCGCACCCACGAAGAACAGTCGCTGGTTGTTGTGGAATCCGAACCCCACACCCGTGAACACCCCGTCAGGCACGTACCCGGTCACCTGGATGCGAGCCGCCATCACGACATTGGTAGAGGTGGGCAATGGAAAGTCACGTTTCCAATAAGCCACCTCAGTGGGCACATTATCAACCAATGTGTAGAACTCGCCGTTGACGAACCCCTGCACTCCACCGACGGACACCCACGGGTCCGTCGGGAATGCGTTGCCCTCGTAGCGGAAGTTCTGGGGGGTCACGTCTGCCGTCGCGTACGGAACCGACACCCTCCCAGGTGACTGGTTGAGGAGCATCGTTGTCGGGCTGTTGAGCCCAGCCGTGTAGCCCTTCTCGAACCCGATGAAACGGTGGGCGATCTGAAGGATAGGTGCCCGTCGGGCGAACCTGCCAAGGGTCACACCCATTGGGAACCGGGTGCCTGCGAAACCACCGCCGTAGCCCGTGTAGGTCGGTGAAGTGGTGTTCCTCCCACCACGGAGGCTCCACTTGTTGAGGGTCAGGCCCTTGGTGTTGAGGCCCGCCATCCCAGTGACTGGCACCGAGAACCACTGGTAGCTCACCGTCACCATGTGCGCCCCCGGTGCGAAGCTGATGACGGGCGCGGCCAGCGTGATCTCCCCGGTGTACGGGTTGACGGCACTCACCGTCTGCTGGGTGCCGTCATACAGCACCACCACGTCGGCGGTGCTGGCCGGAGTGGCGTCGCCCCATCCCTTGACCAGTGGACCCAAGGCGGTGAGGAGAGTGGTGAACGTGGCCACCCCATCCCCGTAGAACTGACTGCTCACGTCCTCGTTGGTGACCGTCTGGGGGGTGCGAGCACCGAGCCGATCCACCGCCACCGAGTACGCGATGGACGTGCCCGCAGTCATGATCCTGGGGGCCACCCGGAGGAAGCTGGGTGCGGGACGGACCGACGTAGTAGGCCCGAGACCTGAGCCCCCCACGGGGCCTCCATTGAGGCCCACGAGGGTCTCCAGGAGATACGTCCCGGCGTTCGGTCCGGTGGCCACTGTGAGGGTCTCCCCCTCGACGCACAGGGCGAAGTTGACCGAGGTGTCCGTGAAGGCCCCATTGGTCACCGTGACGGACCCCGTCAGCCCGGTCGGGGACGTGGTGTATGCCCGGGCCACCGGGTCATCACCATACGGGAACGAGAGAACTGCGGATACCTTGTAGCGATGCTCGCGGGGGAGGTATGTCGAGGGCAGAGGGGCCGGGGTCACGGGGACCACGAGTTCTGACCCAACCCCCACCGACCGGAAGGACAGCGTGGGGTCCTGGAACAGATACCTGTCAGCCCCCACCACACCATTGGTGCCCGTGATGGCCTTGACCCCTGACCAGTCTCGGCGGAAGTCCTCGTAGTAGTAGGCTTCGAGGTCCGCCTGGGTCACTTGGTCTGTGATGAGCCCACGGAGGTTCTCACGGAACAGGTTCCGGTACTCGTACAGGGTGCTCGCCGGATCCAGCGCCTGGAGAACCAGCCCCACGTTGCGTTGCAGGATGACCGGGAGGTCTGGGAAGGCCGAGATGAGGTCGTGGGTGTGGGCGTTCTGCCCTGTCCCATTGCCCTCTTGCACCACGAAGTCCGTGATGTCGTGAGTGTGCTCTGGGCCTGACCCGGCGCTGTACACGGCAGCCCCCGTCACGCCCTCACCCGTGACACTGACCGTCACGGTGTGGTAGTGGGTGGTGACCAGGAGGGCTGTGGTCGGCCCGGTGTTGTTGAACTTGGAGACATCCACCTCGAAGGTGAACTGGTCTGCCATGGTCCAGAGCACACCCGGGTCGTTCAGGTACTTGAACTTCTCCAGGAGAGAGACGTTGGCGTCGGTGAGGGCTTCAACACCACCCACCAGGGTGACCGCCGTGCTCCCTTGGAGGAGCAGTGCCACCATGCGCTTGAGGAACTCCCGGTACGTGAGGTCCCCGTCGATCTGGGGCAGTCCCTGGTTGTCCGCGTCCGGGAACACCAGCGTGGCAAGGAACTGGAACAGCACTTCTGGGCGGGTGAAGTCGTAGTCCGTGTCCTCATAGGCGTCGTTGAGGAGAACCTGCACGCGGGCGAGCTCTTCCGCCGCGGCCATGAACTGCTGGACGTAGTACGGCCCCTTGGTCTGGGAGACATAGTTGGACGGAAGGGAGTTCAGGAAGACGGTGACGATCTGGTCTGCCAGGGTCTTCACCCGGGCACGGTCCACCTGTCCATGGAGGTCCATGGGAGCCGGGTTCTGCGGCGCGGGTCCGTAGACCGACGGCGGGAAGAACCTGTACAGCCCGTACAGAACAGGGTTCTTAGGGATGATCGGTGTTGTCACTGTGCAGCCCCGCTCTTCTCGGATGCCCTGCGGGTTTTCTGTGAGAGCGACATTTTGGCGCGTGTTTCTTCTGAGTGGGGCTTGGTAGCCCTGCTTTTCCGTGCAGCGGAGATTTTGGCCTTGATTTCATCCGACAGGGGTCGTCCCGGTCGCCCCTTCCTCGCAGACGACATCTTGGCCCGAGTCTCATCTGAGTGGCGTCGGCCCGTACCCTGACCCTTTCGTGCGGTGGACATCTTGGCTTTTGTCTCTTCGGACAACGGACGACCCTTGTGTGATGCCGACATCTTGGCCCGAGCCGCCTCTGTGTGAGGCTTCCCGAGTTTGGCCTGCCGGATGTTCTCCCTGGTCTGCTCACTCATCGGGCCACGGGTCGCCACCCTGGGGCGTGACACCCAAGCCTCCCGCAGTTTTGCCTTTGTTCCTTCGCTACGCGGGCCGTAGACCTTCCCAAGGTTGATCTGACGAAGGTGATCCCTCTGCTCCGGGGACAGAACCAGTGTCCCATTCTGTCGGCGCTGCTCAACGGACTCCCGCATCTTGGCCTTGGCTTCTTCAGTACGGGGCACCCCACGCTTGGATGCCCCCCATGTCTGAGTGGCACCAGTGGCCTTCAGTTTTGCCATGGATGCCCGGACAGCATCTACACGTTGTGCCTCGGCCTCTGGGGGGAGTTTCCTACCCAGCTTGGCCTGACGGATCTTCTCCTTGGTTGCCTCTGTGTGTGGTCTCCGGGGCCGTGAGTTCACAGGAGAGTGTGGGCCTACCTCGGGTTCGAGGTTGTAACACCCTTTTCCGAAGTGCTGGTGAATCAACGCACCTTCAGCAGAGAGGCGGGAGCCTCTGTCTGGGATCACCTCCAGCACCTCGACAACGAACGCATCTGCCCCGCACTTGTTGAAGTCGTTCTGGAGAAATGCGTTACAGTGATTCCCTTTGAGAAGCTCACGGCGATGGGTTGCCCATCTCACCTTGAACTGACAAGTGCTGCCAATGTAGAACCGACCGTTGATCTGGTTGGTGATCTGGTAGATCCCACCCTCATTGGCGTGACCGTCGTAGAGGAACCGCATACCCTCCGGGAGGTATAAGCTATCTATCCTCGTCAAACGTAATTTGCACATCACCCAATACCAAGTACTCCATCGAGTTCGGGTCGATGTCGTGGTCGCCCGTGTCCTCCGCGGTGATGTAGGTACACCAGTACGTGTGATTGGACGGTGCATCCCCGATGGGGAGGGACACCAACACACAGTTCTTGACGGGTGTCGTCCCATACCCGGGGATTGCCAGCCCACCACTGCCAATGATGTAGGCTTGGTTGGGCACCATCCCGAGGTTCTGCGGTGCCGTGAGTTGCAGGGCCATCTCCCCATCGTCCTGGTACACCCCGCGGAACATGCTGGTGTCCCCGCCGCCCGTGGAGGTGGGGGCGTCGAGACTTTGGATGACCAGCCACACGGCGGACGAGGTGTTCGACCAAGCGTCCACTCGGAAAGCGTCACCGAAGGACGAGGTAGTCAGGTCGTTCCGCACGATCTGGTACCCCGGTGCTCGCACCATCTTGGTGAGAGGCACCACCACGTAGGAGACCCCAGTGGTGTTGTCCATCTCCCCGATCACGTCAGACCTACGCATCGGGTCACCCAGCTTGAGGGTACCTACGAGGTACTGGAGATTGTTGCGGAGGGCGATGTCCGTGTTGGTGCGGTCCGCACCCTTCTTGAGGATCACCGTCGCGGTGATGTCCACAGGGGTAAGGACCGCCTGCTTGGCAAGGACGTTGGCCGTGGCGTGGGCCATGTCGTCCAGGGACTGTTGCAGCACCGAGGTCACCAAGTTGGTCTGGTAGGTGACCGTGAAGTTCTCGTAGTACACATACGAGATCAGCACCGTTTCGCCGTCCGCGATGGCACTCGTAGTCGTGCGCTTGATCCCCGCGGCAGTGGTCGAGGTGCCCTCGATGACCGTGTAGTCGGGAGACCCGCTGGGGTCGAACGGACCCTTGTAGGTGACCGTGCCCAGTTGGTTGGTCACCACGATGGACAGGGTGTCCGCCCCGAGATTGTACAGGAACTCCTGGTAGAACCCCGTGAGGAGGTGGAGCTCGTCCGTCACCGTGATGAGGTTGCCCGAGGGAGACACCACGGTGGGGTCGGTGGACTGGTTGATCTGGAGGTAGTCCCCAGCCTGTGTCGAGCACCCGAGTCCCAATGGGGAGTTCGGGTGGATGAGGGTGAACAGGGACAGGTCCAGAGCACCAATCACCTCACCCGTGACACCCGACACGGAGTTCACGGGCTGGCGGGAGAACAGATGCTGGTCACCCAGACGGAACCGGAAATCCCCCAGGATGATGTCCGTGAGGGTGACCGGCGGCTGCGGGATGGTCACGTCCAGTTGGATGGTGTTGTAGTTGATGTACGTGACATTGGTGAGGTCAAACACCTCGCCCGTGGTCACGTTCTTCAGACCCAGGCCAAGGGACGGGTAGTCCAGCATCGAGGCGATGGGGTTCGCAGAGGTGATCTCATCGCTCACCGCCCGGAACGTGAACACGTCCCCTACCGCGACGAACTGCACAGCATTGCGGCGCTCGTAGGTGAACGCGAACGTGTCCGTCACGTCCACAGAGCGGGACCCGCGTGCCCACACGTCCACCTTGCCACCCATGTGGCGCTTGAGTTCGGTGTCGTAGTCCCGCTGCATGAGCGGGTCGCCCGCCCGGACCACCATGTTCTGGACCGTGCCAGGGACACCCGCCGCCGTCTGGAGGTAGCCCTGTGTGGTGCCCGTGTCCACGGATGACAGGGCGGTGCGTGCCCGTGCCGCAAGCTGGGCGTTGGACTCTTCCTCGGTGCCACCGAAGGTCGCCGCGTCGTTGATGACGGACATCCCGTACACACCCGAGGCGTTGATCTGCCGGGCACCCACGTTGGTGGACCGCCCCACTGCCGCGGAACGGATGGGGACCGTGATGCTGTACTGCCGTGTGGACGGGTTCCAGTACGAAGCAAGCTGCGAGACAGACAGGGTGGCCGACCGCGTGGTGCGGAACTGAATGCCCCCACCCGTGACCACCGTCCCAAGTGGGATGATGATGGACTGGGTGGGCGTGCCCGAGGTGTAGAACCGCACTTCGCCCACGGAGTTCTGCCCCGCGAGACGGGTCACCGCGAAGTTGGCCGCGATCTTGTCGAAGCTCCCGTCGATGACGTTCTGCACGTCGGCCACGTTCGAGTAGAACAGCGCCGCCGCCAGCGCGGTCTTGTACCCAGAATTTGCTGGCGGGATGGACACCCCTGAACCGCTGGGGTCGTCCACCAGGAGGAGCGTGTCAAACGAGCTTGCCCGGTACACGTAGTCCAGGAGCAAGCGCAGTCGCTCGGCCTCCGTGGTGAACGGGTCGAGGAAGATGTCCCGGACCACCGACCCAGGCTGCACCGCGATGTCGGGGTTCTGGCGGTACAGGGTCGCGATGGCCTGTTCCAGGATCTGTTGCCGGGAGACCGCGGTGATGCCGTTGATCTGTTGACGGACCTGTGCGGGCGCTCCCACCACCTCGGTGGAGTAGTACGACTCGTACTCTACTTGGAGGGTGGTGTCGAAGTAGATGGCCGTCACCACGTAGTACAGAAGGTCCGTCGCCGGGGTGCTGGCGAACCGACCCGAGAAGATCGTCGCCGGGGTGGACTGTGGGGTCGCGTTCCGGGTGTGCTGGAAGCTGTAGTACGTGGTGGTCACCACGGACGAAACCACCACCGTGGAGCGCACCGTGGTGACGGTGTCTGGGATCTCCACACGGGAGTCCACATCGGTGGACAGCACCGCCTCTGCACTCGTCTCCTGGTCGATCCTGACCTTGTAGAACAGCGGTGTGGCTGTCTGGGCCGGGTTGTCCGAGGTGAGGGTGTACAGGTCCGACACCCCTTGCGTGGGCTCCCCCACGTTCACTGGAGTGGTGTTGAGGAGCGAGTACCCGTTGGTGCCACCGCCTGCATCCGTGGCCGCGTAGAAGTTGTAGCCCGTCACGCGGGAATCACTGAGGCCCTGTGCCGTCACCTTCACCGACCCGTCCAGGCGCTCGATGGTCACCCCTGACGGCGGGAGAAACAAGTCCACAGCATCGGGCGGGAGAAGCCGTGCCACCACGGTGGCCGCGGCGCTCCGGGTGCCCGTGAGCCCAACAGAACGAACCTGGATGGTGTTCTCGCCCGAGAACAGGTCGAGGCCCGTGGGGTACGCCGCCGGGTTGGGGACCGTGAACCCCGTGCCCGCGAAGGCCACCAAGGTGGGGTCGCTGGTGAATGGCTGTCCGTAGACCGACACCTCCACGTCCACCGCGTCATCAGGGAGGACACCCGTGAAGAAACGGTTGGTGCTGGTGGTGGAGAAGGCAGAGCTCACCCGGAGAACGCCGTCAGGACCAAGGAACTGAACCGATGTAGCCATCTCAGAAGCTCCCAAGAGAGAGTTGGTTGGTCCCAGGCAGGGCGTACGTCCCAGGAGTAGAATAGACTATTGTCACGGAAACGGGCTCCGAGGCGTAGTTTCGCACGTTCACCTCGATGAAGAACACCGTGGGGTCGTTGGGGGACTGGGTCACCCCGATGCCGTCCACCGCGAACAACCTCTCCTTGGCCGTGATCCGTTGGTACTTGGACAGAGAGTTCTGGAGGTTCTGGAACATCGTCAGGGCCGTGGCCACCGACTGACGGATACCCGCCGCAGTGCCACCCAGCACCTTGGAACCGATGAGGGACGACAGGGTGGACCCGTACCAGGGGTAGTAGATGTTCGAGCGGATCTCCGTGAGGATCACCTTCAGCACCGACTGGTACAGGAGGTTCTCGTCCGACACCATCATCGCCGCCCCCTGGGCGTCAAAACGGTAGTCGTTCTCCACACCCGTGGTCAGGCACCGGAGGCACAGGTCCGGGGCCACGGGGTAGGTCACCGTGAAGTACATCCCCGAGTTCACCACGGCGTCGAACCGGATGAAGTACCCCAGGGAGTCCACGGCGTCCTGGGGGTTCACCACCGAGCGGGAGTACAGACGCCATGGTGGGACAACCACCTTGCCCTTGTCGCCCGACTGCTGGTCGAACCCCAGGGGTTCAAGGGCAGTCCCCGAGAGTTGCACCCTGGAAGTGCTCCCCGGGTCACCCGTATCTGCCACCGTCACATACCCGTTGGGGCTGGTGAGGGTCACCAACCGTGAGGCCACGGTGTTGATGGCCGCGATCACCTGTGCCGCGGACAGGTACCCCGGGGTGAGGCTCACCGTCGCCGTCCCAAGCTGGGTGGTGACCGTGAGGGTGCGATTGGCCTGGGTGACCCTGTAGGGCTCCCGCCGGTACGACTTCACCGAGGCCGCGGTCACGAACCCGGTGAACGGCGACACGGGGTAGATGTCGTCGGCCACAACACGGAGAAGGGTCGCACCCGAGATGGGCTTGGACGTGTACAGGGTCCGCCGGTCCGCCCCAAGAGCGACACGCTCCTCACCGATGAGGTGTGGGCAGTTCCAGGCCAATTGCAAATCGCGGCTCATGGTTCACCGTGGGCGTGTGATAGCGGGGAAACCGCTCACCACCCTACGGCGCGGGCGTCTGTGACTCCGCACGGGCCGCACGGACACGTTCCCAGCGAGCCGTCTGAGACGCACACATCTTCGCCCGGAGCTCAGGGGTGAACACCCGCTCCCTGTTCATCTTGCGGATTGCCTCCAGGTGCTCGGGGGTCAGTTTTCCAAGACGGGCTTGCCGACATTTCTCTTTGGTTTCATCGGTGTGTTTCCGTCCCGTCGATGTCACAGCCTTTCGGGCTCTTTCCTCCGGCGAGTAGACCCTCTTCCGCTGGGACTCGCTCATTTTGGCGCGGGTCTCGGGGGAGCGTTTCCCGCCACCGAGACCACCTTCGTTGAGGTTGTAGCCGCTTGGGGACAGCGTGCCCTCCCGGCGAATCCACGCCATCTCTTTCTGGTCCAGTTCGGTCTGGTCATCAGCCGTGTCCAGGACCGTCATGGTGAAGGTCTCGACCCCATGCAACACGAGCGCACGGTTGATGTGAGTGGCCTTCCGGTTCCGCTCGTTCCGGTGCTGTTTCCAGCGCTTCTCCGAGGTCTGTGTGGTCTGACCGATGTATTTTTTGCCTGAGACTGAACATGTCAGGCAATAGATTTCTCCGTAGGGCATGGAGCACTCTACCCGATGGCACACCAACCAATACCAGAGCCACGGAGACTATGCTTACATGTGGGGGGCACTCTCACCCCAGGGCGCAAAAATCCTCTTCGCCGTTGGGGGCGTCGTCGAGGAGCATGGGCTCGGTGGGGTTGGGACCCGTGACCCTGGGGCGGTTGAAGTCCCGTGATCCGTCCGGGAGGAGCTCGGGGTAGAACACGGCGTCGAACTGGTCCACGATGTTGGCCACGTTGTGCGACGTGGCGAACTCTTCGGCGGACCAGTGAAGGTCGGGGATGCACCCACCCACTGCGGTGGGGAGAAGTTCGTCCCGCTCCTTCTTGAGTTGCTCGCGGAGGTCCATGAGCTTGATGATCCGGGCCTCGATGTCGTTCCTCAGGGTCTTGATCTCCTGGGACACCCACCCCCGCGCCGCGTGGACGGTCCGGGCCATGTCTGCCGACTGGGCCGTGTAGCTCACCGTGTTGCCGAAGCGCCTCGGGGGGTAGCGCCACATGGGGAGCCACCCGCCCGTGTATAGACCACCCGCGAGGGGATCTGTGCTCTGTGACGACGCGATGCCGCCGTAGGGCTGTGTGTCCCGGAACGGGCCACTCGGCGTGGTCTGAGCCCCCGTGTCGTCGGGCTGGGTGGTAGGGGCCTCAGGATCCTCGGTCACCTCGACGGAGTCCGGGGTCAAGAACATCGAGATGTCGAAAACATTGCCCCCAGCGGCAATGTACGCCCTCATGAGGTGTTCAATGGAGGTATTTGGGGTGACGTTGAACCCAATCCTCCGTTCAGTGACCCTGTTCGGGTCAGTCGCGCTGACTTCGTACTGAATTTGGATCTCCCCGATCCTTGCCAGTTCTGCGTTGATTGTTGTCAACCGGGCAAGCACGTCCCGACGCTGATTGAGGATGAAGCGTCGGAACTCTCGATAGGCCCCGGCTCGGAAGAAACCCGTGAACCCAAATGACATGGCCTAACCCTCCGAAGTTGTTGATGTTTTCTCACAACGAAGACGATGAGCCTCGATTGCAGACAGGCGCATCTTCTCCTTGGTTTCAGGAGTGTTCACTCTACGGGGCCTTGCTTGTGCAGCTTCCCGCATTTTTTCCAGGGTCTCCTCGGTGATGTTGGCCTTCGCCGCCTTCATCCGGGCACATGCTTCTGGTGACCGTTTGATGCCTTTGAGTCGGGCACTCAGCGTGGCACGCTGTTCAGGGGTCATCACCCGTCCGATGTTGGCCTGACGCATCGCTTTGAGAGCCACGGGAGTGCCACCACCCCGGGCCTTGGCCGCAGCACTCTGCTTCGCTCGTGTCTCATCGGGCCGTTTCCGACCCAGGTGGGTCTTTCGGATGGCATCAATGTGTTCTGGTGAAAGTGTTTTGCCTCGGCGGGACCGATGAAGAGCCTCTGCGTGTTCAGGTGAGAGCTTCTTCCCGAGCTTGAGTTGAGCCTGCCGGTTCTTCTCTACAGCCTCGGGGGACATTTTTCGTCCTTGGTTGGCCTGTCGAGTAGCCTCAATAGCTTCAGGTGAACGAGTTTTCCCGAGACCCGCCACACGGGCCTTCACAGCGTGCTCTGGGGACAGGGGTTTGCCCTTCTTTGCAAGGCTCATCCGTTGACGGCCCTCTTCCGAAACCCCCCTGCCAGTATGCCGCCGACTGATCTTCTCCCGAGCCTCTGGTGAAAGGGTTCGCCCGGTGCTGGCGATCCGCAACTTCTCTTTGACAGATTCAGGGTGAACCCGACCCGTCTGTGCGGCGCTCATCCGTCGCCGGGTCTCATCACACGGACGACCACCGTTGCCCCCAGTTTGGAGGTTGTACCCATGGGGGACGAGAGACCCCTTTGTGGCAATCAGGTGGATCTCCTTGGCATCCAACTCCACTTGATTGGCAGCAGTGTCCAGCACCTCAACCGTAAAAGCGTCAGGGCCGTACTTGCGTAGGGCCTTTCCGATGAGATAGCCCCGCCCTCGATTGGCATTGTCACAGTGTTGTTCACAGCGGTGGGCCACCCCGTAGGTAGTCTGCCCCACGTACTGTTTCCCATTGGCCGTACAGGTCAACAGATACACCTCACCGTAGGGGGCTGTCATGGTGCCTGCACCAGAACCCGCTGCACCGCGATGCGGTCTACGATGAGGTCGCGGACGACTTGGGACAGGGAGCAGTGCCTCCGGGCGGCTTCGGCCCGGAGCCACTCCATGAGTGGCTCGTCCAGGTACAAACGGGCGGGATGTTTGTCGGTGGTAGGCACGGTCTACCAATGGGTGGGCTTATAGGGGGCCTACCGAGCGTAACGTGGTCATGGCCACACTCATCCCGATTGAGGGAGAGACCACCGAGGTCGCACCCCCGAAAGACAGGGCCGCTCTCTGTGCGATGCTTGGGGGGGCGAATGCGGCCGTGCATCGCGCCCCAGACGGATCTTCCTGGTGGGTTGCTGTCCCCGATGAGATTGGGGTCAACGAACGGGCGACCCGGTTCTACTCGGCGCGACACCCGCCCGGGACGACCTACGTCCTGAGCGGGCTGGTTTTGTACCTCTCGGCGTCTGAGACCCATGTGCTCAACGGCACCCCTGCGGACCCCATGGTCCCCGTGCCGGGCAAGACCTACGACGTGAAGGAAAAGCTCAAGACCATCGGTGCCCGCTGGAACGCCGACAAGAGGGTGTGGATGGTCCACCAGTCGCGTCTCCAGGAGGCCCTGGACATCGTGCGGAAGGGGCCGTGAGGCCCGAGGACAGGACCCGGCACCGCCTCAAGGGCCACACCTTCCTGTGGCTAGGACGGGGGCCGGTAGTGGTACGACTACCCCCCGATGGGTTGTCCATCATTGTAGGGTTCCGTTGCCTGCTGCGATCCCGACAATCTCGATACACTGGGGTACCCGAACACCGGCCCCGCCGCGGTAGACTCTGAAATGCTCCACGTCATCTGCGGTCCCGTCCGTGCGGAGAAATCCACCACTGTCTACCGCCTCGTCTCCAGAGCCCTTCGGTCCAAGAAAACCGTAGACGTGTGTGTCCCGAAGATGGACACCAGGAGCAACGGTCAGGTGGTCACCCACAGCGGTCTGTCCCTCGCCACGTTGGGGGTCATACCTCGCGTGGTGGAGAACTCGCGGGAG
>Ga0209476_10002318_pt1 | contig 12794 bp, 10 predicted proteins | sample KloWWTrecipitate_FD_187179 | JGI IMG/M metagenome (GOLD analysis project Ga0209476, IMG submission 187179) | Active sludge microbial communities from Klosterneuburg, Austria, studying microevolution and ecology of nitrifiers - Klosterneuburg... | ecosystem: Engineered > WWTP > Aerobic digester... | reverse complement strand
CGGGCATCAGCGGCCGGTTTAGCTGGCCTACGGCGCTGATTACCGCCTGGGCCTCGAGCGTCTCCTCGCTCCCGTCTGGCGTGCGCAGACACAGCCGCCAGGAGGCGCCCGCTTCGTCCCAGGCCGCCTCGACCACCTCCGTGTTGAAGCGCACGTGCTCCCGGATGCCGAACTCCTGCGCCACATCGCGGAAGTAGTCCAGCAGCACATCCTGCGTCGAATAGTGTTTTGGCCAGTCCGTCCGCTGGGCGAACGAGTAGCTGTAGAACGCGTTCGAAACATCAACCCGCGCGCCGGGGTACGTGTTCTCGAGCCACGTCCCGCCCACGTCGGCGTTCTTCTCGAGGATCACGAACGGCACCCCGGCCTGCTTCAACCGGATTGCCGCCAGGATGCCCGACATCCCCGCGCCAATGATCGCAACAGAGAACGGGGTTTCCGGTGGCTTCCGCCAGCCCGGAGCGCGTGGGTCCTCCCCCTCGGGCGCCAGCTCCTCCAGGAGCAGCGGGATGTAGTCATCGGAAGCCGCGGAACCGGTCATCCATGCGCTGATTCGCCGGACCGCCTCCGGCAGCGGGAGGGATTCACCCGCGGGGCCCTTATCGCGCAGCTGCTGGATGGCCGCGAGCGCGACGTCCCGCGCCGCCGCCTGCTGTTCCGCCGGCATGCCACCCTGGGGGATCCCCGGCGCCACGCCCGGGGGCCGCAGGTCGTCCCGGAGGATGGTGTAGTCCCCGGTTGCCTGCGCCAGGGCGGGCAGGAGTGCCGGCAGGAACGCATCCTCCAGCGCCGCCTGGATGGATGCGTCGCTCGCCGTGATCGGCTGGGTCGTCCGCGCAGATGGCATGGCCTTGCTCCTCGCTTCCCGCGCCGCCCGCCGCCGCGGCATCCCGGCTGCAACGGAGGACATGGCTGCCGGGGTTAGCGGGATTATGACGCAGAAAAGCCCGGCAACGCACCCCGGGTCCACGCTTACTCCGCCGCGGCCACCCGCACCGCCGTCTCGCCCCGGCCGAGACCTCGTTCCTCCACCATCCGTAGCCCCGCCCTTTCAAGAGCAATGCTGAGTTCCGCAACACCGGGCGATTCGTCTTCCGCCGGGTCGATGATCAGCCAGGTTCTGCCGCCGGCGGCGTCCGCCAGCCAGGCCAGACGCGCCAGTGTCCCCGGCTTCAGGTGCCGCCGTTCCGGCCACCAGACGATGCGTGCCGCCGGGTCGGCGGTCAGGAGTGTGCTCGCGAACGCCGGCCGCGGCGTCATCGCCCCGGCCTCGGCCAGTACCGAATCCGGCGCGCAGATAGCCACGATCGGCCCGTCGTCCGTCGTCAGCCCCAGGTCCGCAAGCGCGCCCATTCCGTAAACGGTACCAGCACGCGCCATCGGGGGCGCGGTGGCCCCTGCGTTTCAGGGGTCAGCGGCTTCCAGCTCTGGTGGAGTGGCCCGAGGAGTGAAGCGCGGCGAGGTCTGGACGGTTTCCGCAGGGACCGACTACGCCGGTAAGCCGCGCACATGTGTGATCATCCAGGCGGATGCGTTCGACGCAATCGCTTCAATCACCATCTGCCTCTTCACCACTCCCACAGCTCAGACTGGCCTGTTCCGGCCCCGCATCGAGCCTTCCCCTCGCAATGGCCTCACTCAGCCTTCACCGGTGATGGTTGACAAGACCCTCACCGTTCCGAGGCGCAAGCTCGGAATCCGCATTGGATCACTGGACAGAAACGACCTTACCTGGGTCGACCGGGCACTCATCGTCTTTCTCGGCCTCGCCAGCGGCGAGACGCAGCGCTAGGACCGCCGGTGGCGGTATTCCGTCCTCAGGCCTAAGCCCTAAGCGCCCTACCGGATCATCTTCCGCCGTTTGGCCGAGTTCGAACCCTTGCCCGCCGGCCCGCGCTGCCCCCCGCTCCCAAGCGTCCGGATCTCCTCGTCCGATGGCCCGGTTGGCTTCGCGAGCACCGGCGCGGCCGGCTTTGATGGCCCCGGCGCCGCGTTCGCAGCCGCGGGCGCGGCGGCGGTTTGCGCCTCCGGTTGCACGATCCGCACTTTGAACACCGTGCGCGCCACCTGCTTGCGGATGTTCGCAACCAGCTGCTGGTACATGTCGTGGCCCTCGCGCTTGAACGCCACCAGCGGGTCCACCTGGGCGTACGCCTGCAGGCCGATGCTCTGGCGCAGCTCTTCGATCGCTGTCAGGTGCTCGCGCCAGTGCGTATCGATCGATTCCAGCAGGAGCCAGTGCTCCACCTTCCGCATGTTCTCAGCGCCGATCATCTCCTCGATCTGCTCGTACCGGTCCTCGGCCCGGTCCAGCATCTCGTCACGCAGTTCGTCTCCGAGCTCCTGCATCTCCTCGATCGAAGGCAGATCCTCCGGCGGGAAGATCTCCCGCAGCTCCGCCTCCGCCAGCTCCAGCGAGGCGATATCCGTCGCGCTCACGTTTTCCAACACCCGCTCGACCTCTGGCAGGAGCATCGCTTCCACCACGTTCTCCCGTGTATCCACCCCTTCCAGGATCATGTCGCGCTGGCTGTAAATCTGCTTCCGGTGTTCGTTGATGACGTCGTCGAACTCCACCAGCCGCTTGCGGATATCGAAGTTGTGCCCCTCTACCTTCGTCTGCGCCTGCTCGATCGCCTTCGTCACCATCCGCGATTCCAGCGGCATGTCCTCGGTCATCCCGAGCTTCTGCATCATCCCCGGCACCCACTCCGGGGAGAACCGCTTCATGATGTCGTCGCCGAACGAGACGAAGAAGCGGCTCGAACCCGGGTCGCCCTGGCGCCCGGAACGTCCCCGCAACTGGTTGTCGATGCGCCGCGATTCGTGCCGCTCCGTGCCGATCACGTGCAGGCCCCCAACCTCCGTTACGCCCGCCCCAAGCTTGATATCCGTACCACGGCCGGCCATGTTCGTTGCGATCGTCACCGCACCCTTCTGGCCCGCGTCCTTCACAATGTGCGCTTCGCGCTCATGCTGCTTTGCGTTCAGCACCTCGTGGGCAATCCCCTTCCGCGTCAACAGCGTCGCGAGGTACTCCGATTTCTCGATTGAAGTCGTGCCCACCAAAACCGGCCGTCCCGTGTAGTTCATCTCCTCGATTTCGCTCACAACCGCGTTGAACTTCGCCCGCTCATTGATGTACACCACGTCCGGGCTATCCTTCCGGATCATCGGCCGGTGTGTCGGGATTACCACCACGTCCAGGCCGTAGATCTTGTGGAATTCCTCAGCCTCGGTCTCCGCCGTACCCGTCATACCCGCCAGCTTCTCGTACAGGCGGAACAGGTTCTGGAACGTGATCGTGGCGTACGTGATCGATTCCCGTTGAACCTGCAACCCTTCCTTCGCCTCAACCGCCTGGTGGATGCCGTGGCTCCAGCGGCGCCCCGGCATCAGCCGCCCCGTGAATTCATCGACGATGATGATCTCGCCGTCGCTCACCACGTAGTCGCGGTCGATTCGCTTCAGGTATTCGGCATCCAGGGCCGCCTCCAGGTGCCGCGCCAGCCGCGAGTCGCCCTCGAACAAGTTCTCGATCCCCAGCGCCCGCTCTACCCGCGTAATCCCCTCGTCCGTCAGCGCGATGTGCTTCGACTTGTGATCGACCTGGTAGTCGATTTCTTCCCGCAGACCCTTTAACGCCTTCGCGAACTTCACGTAGGTCGCGCTCGCTTCTTCCGCGTTCCCGCTGATGATCAGCGGGGTCCGCGCCTCGTCGATCAGGATGTTGTCCACCTCATCGACGATCGCGAAGTAGAGCGGCCGCTGCGCCTTCTCGTCCCACTCCCGCACCATGTTGTCCCGCAGGTAATCGAACCCAAACTCGTTGTTCGTCCCGTACGTGATGTCGGCCCGGTAGACATCGCGCCGCGCGCACGGCCGCAGATCCTCCAGCCCGCCCGTCCCGCCTTCCTGCCCCGGTATGTAGCCCGGCTCGTACATAAACGAGACACCATTGGTCTGGATAACGCCCACGCTCATGCCCAGCGCGTGGTAGGCCGGCCCGTACCAGGCCGCATCACGCCGCGCCAGGTAGTCGTTCACGGTGATCACGTGTACGCCCCGCCCGGCCAGCGCATTGAGGTAGACCGGCGCCACGGCCGTCAGCGTCTTGCCTTCGCCGGTCCGCATCTCCGCGATCTTCCCTTCGTGCAGAACCATACCGCCCATCATCTGCGCGTCGTACGGCCGCTCCCCGACCTTCCGGAACGCCGTCTCCCGCGCCACGGCGAACGCTTCCGGCAGAAGGTCATCCAGGTCCCCGCCGGTTGCCAGCCGCTCCTTGAGCTCGGCCGTCTTCGAAAAGAGCGCTTCATCCGGCAGTGCCTGGAAGTCGGCGGAGTATTCGTTCACCTCCTCCACAATGGAGGAAAGCCGCTTCAGCTCCCGCTCGTTCGAATCTCCGAGGATGCGGCCAATAAAACCTAGCTTGGGCATAACACCTCCAGTGTAGCCGATAGCCCTGTACAGCGGCCGGAAAACCGGTCCCGGCGGACCCTATCCTCCTGCCGCCCGGACCAGCGCGGCCGCCGCGGCCGCCACTACCACCGCCGCCAGCAACGGTGCCCGCAGGCCGATGCAGACCGCCGCGGCCGCTACCCCCACCACGCGCGCATCCAGCGCGAAACTCGTCCCATCGGCGAATGTGTTGGTCACCACCAGGGCCGACAGCAGCGCTGGCGCAAGCGCCCCCACCAGCCGTGCAGCCTCCACCGGCAGCTCCCGGCCCCCGATCGCCACCGGCCCCGCCGCCTTCATCGTCATTGCGGCCGCCCCCACGAGAAGCACCACCGCCCACGTCTCGCTCACCGGCGCCACCACCCGGCGATGCATGCCAGCGAAGCCGCCACGATCGGGATCCCCGGCCGCGTGACCGGCACCAGCACCCCCGCAATGAGCGCCCCACCCGCCGCCGCCACCATTGCCGGGCGGTCTCGCAGCTGCGGCGCCAGCAAGGCCAGGAAAAGTGCGGGAAAGGCCGCGTCCAGCCCCAACCGCTCCGGATCGCCCAGCAGGTCGCCCCCGAGTACTCCGATAGCCGTCCCCACCACCCACGAAAGGTAGATGGCAAAGCCCGAACCGAGCAGCGTCCCCCGGTCGAACGTCCCATCGCCCCGGTTCGCCACCGCCCACGATTCATCGATCACCATCTGGCTCTGCACGAACCGCCAGCCCGGATGCCCACCCAGTGCTGGCGCCACCGAGAGCCCGATCGGCACGTACCGCGAAACCAGCAGGACTGCCGCCGTCACCGCCGCCCCCAATCCCCCGCCATCCCCGATGATCGCCACCGCCGCGAACTGGGATGCACCCGTGAACGCCGTCGCCGACATCACAAGCGGCGCAAGCAGCCCAAAGCCGTTCGAACGCGCCAGCACCCCGAACGAGATGCCGAATGCCCCGACCGCAACGCACAGCGGAATCGAGGCCCGCGCTCCATAGGCGAACCCGCCGGGGGCCGGCCGTGCCGCATCCGCTGCTCGCTCGAGGGTCATTCGGCCCGAGTGAACCACATCCGCCCCGCTTCCGGCTACCGTCAGACCGTCGAGATCGCCCGCTCCCGGTCGAATCCCCGCAGCGCACCCCGCCAGAGCACCGCATCGATCGCCGCAACCGCCAGCGCGAACACGAGCCACGTCAGCGCCGTCGCCGGGATCGTCCGCGTCACCACCAGCAGAACTGGCAGCATCGAAGGCAGCAACACCAGCCCGCTCAGGTGCTCCGCCACCCGCACATCCCGTGCCCGCGCCGAAAAGGTCACCCCGATCAACGTCGAAAACGCCGCCAGCAGCGGCGCCACCGTCACCATCCCCAGCACCCACGTCCAATCGAGCGCCGAACCGCGCACCTCGCTGTGCACCACGGCCGCCACCACCGCCATGTACGCCGCGTAGATCCCCAGCGACATCACGAGCGTCGGCCCCAGGATCGCCAGCACCTTGCCCGCCAGGAATTGACGGTTGCTCATCGGCAGCGTCAGCAGCGGCTCAAGCGTTCCCTGGTCGCGTTCGCCAACCACCGCGTATGCCGCCAGCGTCGCCGGCACAATCACCGGCATGAGGAAGAAGCAGAACATCGCCTGGCCAACCGCCAGGTTCACCCCGCCAGGCGCACGCTCCGCGCTGTAAAACACCAGGTTCAGGATGGGCAGCACCAGGAAAGCGATAGGCAGCATTGTCGCCGTCATCAGGATCATCCGGTGGTGCCGGAACTCCCTCCACTCCTTGCGGATCAGCGCGCGCACCGGAGGCGCCACGGCAAGCACACTCATGCCGCCTCCTCCATTCCGCCGCGCACACCCCGGTCCATCAGTTCCAGGTACACCCGCTCCAGGTCTCCTGCCTGTTTCACCGAGATCACCCCCGCCCCGGCGTGCACCAGCCGCGCCACCAGCTCCGGCGTGTCGCGCTCCGCATCCGGCAGGCGGCAGCTCAGCCCGCCTGCTCCCCACTTCACCTCCGCGATCCCCGGCAGCGATTCCACCGCCCGCAGCACCGGCATATGGGCCGGCTCCCGCATCTCCACCTCCACCACGTTGCCCAGCAGGCGTGCCCGTAGCTGCCGGGGTGTCCCCACCTCAAGCAGGCTCCCCTCCCGCAGGATCGCTACCCGGTCGCAGAGCCGCTCCGCCTCCGCCAGCCGGTGCGTGTTCATCATCACAGTCGTCCCCTCGTTCACCAGCTCCCGAATCATCCTCTCCATCGCCACCGCGGCCGATGGGTCCAACCCGGAAGATGGCTCATCCAGCAACAGCAGCGGCGGCCGGTGTACGATTGCCCGGGCCAGCGCCACCCGTTGCTTCAGCCCTTTCGAAAGCTGCCCGACCCGCTCGCCCCGCCTTTCCCCCAGCCCTACAAACTCCAGCGCCGCCGAACACGTCGCGCCCGCTTCCGCCAGCTCGTGCGCCTCTGCCCAGAACCTCAGGTTGTCTTCGATCGAGAGCCGCTCGTACAGGCTGGGCTTCTCCGGCATTACCCCGATGTCTCGCCGCACCGCCATCGGATCGACCGTCACATCGTGGGAAAGCACCACCGCCGTCCCCCGGCTCGGAGCCAGCAACGTTGCGAGAATGCGCAGCGTCGTCGTCTTCCCCGAACCGTTCGGCCCCAGGAGCCCGAAGACCTCCCCCCGCTCGATCGCCAGGTCGAGCGGCCGCAACGCCTCCCGCTCACCGAAGCTCTTCCCCACGCCACGCAGCTCCACCGCCGGACCAGCACCCTTCACACCCTCACAATCGGCATGGTCCGCGCGCGCCACCAGCCTGCCGGGCCGTTTCCGGTAAACGCCCGCGGGTATCCCCTCCCGGCCGCTACTTCCCCCCGGCCGCCGGGCCCCCCGCCGAAACCACCACCAGCGGTTGCGCCTGCTTCGAGCGGAATGCCGATGCCGCGATCCCCATCGCCGAAGCACACGCCGCCACCACGAACGCCGTCCGGATGCCATCCACCAGCGCTCCATCAGGCAGGTCCGCCAGCCGCTCCGCCCCGAATCCCGCCGAGGCCGTGGCCACCCCCACAAGTATCGCGCTCGCCATTGCCAGCCCCGTCGCATTGCCGATGTTCCGCGCTGTCCCCACCGCCGCCGAAGCCGTCCCCAGCCGGTCCCGCGGCACGCTGCCCATGATCCCGGAGCTGTTTGGCGACATGAATATCGACGTGCCAATGCCGATCAGCGCCAGCCGCAACACGAGCAGCGGCACCGGCGTGCCCCCATCGATCGTCGCCATCAACAGCAGCCCCAGCGAGACCAGCGCGATCCCCAGCGTCGTCTGGTGCCGGAACCCGTACCGGTCCGAGACGCGCCCGCTCACCGGCGAAAGCAACAGCATCATGCTGGGCACCGTCGCCATCACGAGGCCCGTCTGCGCGGTCGAAAAGTCCTTCACCTCCTGGAGGTAGAACGGCAGCAGGAATGTCACCGCCGATTGCCCCGCGAAGCTCAGCGCCAGGCTCGATACCCCAACGGTGAACGCCTGCACCCGGAACAGCGAAAGCGCCACCACCGGGCTAACCGCCCGCGCCTCGATCCGGATGAACGCAACCAGCGCGCACACCGCCACAATCAGCAGCCCCACGATCACCGGCGAGCCCCACCCCCACGATTGCCCCCGGTTCACCGCCAGCAGCGCCGATGAGAGCGCCCCGAACAGCGCCACCGCCCCCGGGATATCCAGCCGCCGCGATGTCCCCGCCGGTAGCGGCTCCGAAGGCCGGATGAACAGGAACGCCAGCGTCATCGCGATCACCCCGATCGGAACGCGCAGGTAGAAGATCGACTGCCACCCGAACACCCCAAGCAGCACACCGCCCACGATCGGCCCCGACATCAGCCCCGCGCCGACCACCGATCCGGTCATCCCCAGCGCCTGCCCTCGCTCCTCCGGCGGGAACGCCTCGGTCACGATGGCGTTGCCGTTCGCCATCGCCATCGAAACCCCGATCGCCTGGAAGAACCGGAACGCGATGAGCTGCTCGATGTTCTGGGCAAAGCTCGCGATCGCCATCCCCACCGTGAAAATCACCCAGCCCGTGATGTACACGCGTTTTCGCCCGTAAAGGTCGCCCACCCGTCCCGCTGTCAGCGTTATCCCCGTCACCACCAGGCTCGAAATCAGCGTCGCCCACACCACCGTGTCCGGCGAACGATCGAACTCCCGCGAAAGCGTCGGCAGCGCCACGTTCACGATGCTGAAGTCCATCGTCGCCATGAACGTGCCGAAACACACCGCGATCAGACAACGCCACTTGTATGCCACTGGGCCCCGATTATGGGCCCCCCCGCCGATCCGTGTCAGGTTGCCGGCACGCTCCAGTGCAACTCCCACACCCGCGTCCGCTCGCCCGTTCCCGGCAGATCCACCTCCTCCCGCCCGCTGAACGCAAATCCCTTCCCGGCCACCAGCTCCCGCACCACATTCGCCACCAGCACCTCGCCACCGCGCGCCATCGATGCGATGTGCCGCGCCGCCATCACCGGCCCCCCCAGGATCTCATCGCCCCCGGAGTTCGGCTCCCCTGCGCTGATCCCGGCCCGCACCCGCAATTCAACCGGCAGGCTCGCGCTCGCATCGGTCAGCTCCCGTTGCAGCTGGATAGCGCACCGCAAAGCCCCCTGCGCGCTCCCGAAGCGCGCCAGGAATCCGTCCCCCGTCGCCAGCACCTCCGCCCCGTGGTGATCGGCCAGCGCCTCCCGCGTGATCCGCTCGTGCTCACGCATCACCATCCGTCCCCGTTCGTCCCCCAGCTCCTGGATAATCCGCGTGTGCCCTTCGATGTCCGTGTAGAGGAGCGTGCGGAACTCCCCGGTATCCGGCAGCGGCGCGCTACCGCCCGGTTCTTCCATATCCAGGAATTGGCCGATAGCCTGCACAATCTCCTCGGGCGCATCGGCCAGGAAGTGCATCGCGCGCCCCGGGAACGATGCCATGCCAGCATCCGGCAGCGATGCCGCCAGCCGCCGCGCGTTCGCCGCCGATGAGCCTCCCGCATCGCGGCGGTACGCCACCATCACGGGACACCGGACCTCCGGGATGAGTCCCGAAATATCCTCTTCCAGGTACCCGCGCATGATCGCCTCGTGGATCTCCCGGGTCGAACCTTCCCGCATGATCCGGGCCATCCGGTGAGCCGTCGCCGCGTGCTCCCAGCCGGTCACGATCGCGTGCGCCGCTGCCTCGCAGAAGAGCGGCCAGTCCGTCTTGCTCAACTGCCGCAGCGCCTCAAAACGCCGCGTCCGGATATCTCGCGCGTGCCCGATCGCCGCCCAAAGCACCAGCCGGCTCACCCGTTCCGGATATCGCGCCGCAAACGCAATCGCCGCCGGCCCGGCCTGCACCGGCGCAATCAGGCCGAACCGGGTCACCCCCGCCCGGTCGGCCACCGCCCTCAGGTCCTCCACCATCGAATCCAGCGTGTACGTCTGCCCCACCGCCGATGACAACCCGCACCCCCGCGTGTCGTAGCGCGTCAGCCTGAAGTGCTGCAACAGCCCCGTGTACCACGCATTGAAGTCCGCATCCTCCCACTCCATCTGGATGTGGGTGAAGGGCATCGTCGGCATCTGGATGACCGCTGGCCCGCTCCCCAGCGACCAGAACGCAACGCTCGCCCCATCGGCCGTCAACGCGTACTGGATCCGTGGCTCCATGGGTCCCGATTCTACCCGCCCACCCAAATTCCGGCGGGATCGGCCCCGCAACACTGTAATTCTTACGAAGTTCAACACATCGTGATGTAACTTCGGGGAAAACCCCCTTGCATCCTGTCCTTAGCGGATGCTAAAACTAATGCGGGCCGCGCTGGATGCTGTGTCCGCTCCACACTTCCACCGGCCCTTTTTCTTTGCCCTTCGCCTGGTGGCCCTTGCCACCACTCCTCCGTACACTGTCCCTCGGTATGAAGAAGCTCCTCCTCCGCCTGGTCCTCGTTTCCACCCTCTCCATCGCCGCCCTTGCCGCGGCCGCGCCCGCCCTGGCCGAGGATGGCCATGGCGCACCCGCCTCTGCCGGCAGTGAGAACGATGTGGTCCCCGCCGCCCTCTGGTCGCTCGCCGGTGTCGCCGCCGGCGCGGTTGTCCTGGGTGCCCTTTACTTCTTCAAACGCGGCATCGGCGGCTTCCCCGAAAATCCATCCTGGGTCGCCCCCATCTCCATTACGCGATCACGCGATCTCCCCGGCGATGGCGACTCCCATGGCCACGGCGATTCCCACGGGGGCCACGCGCCCGCCCACTGAGCCCCACCCCCGGGAGGCCCGCAGTGGCCAAAAGGCTCCACCTCGCCGAACACGACCCCGCCTGGCCCACCCGCTTCCTGGCCGAATCCGCGCGCATCCGTGCCGCCTGCCCCCTAACCCTCCGCTCCATCCAGCACGTTGGCAGCACCGCCGTGCCCGGCCTTCCCGCCAAACCCATCATCGATATGCTCGCCTTTGTCCCTGCCTTCCAGGACGGCGAAGCGTTCATCGAGCCGCTCCGTTCCCTCGGCTATGACTATGGCGGCCAGGCCGGCATCCCCGGCCGCCGCTACTTCGATATGGCCAACCCCGTCCCCGGCGAACTCGACCTCTTCCACCTTCACCTCTACCCCGAAGGCCATCCCGATGCCGCCCGCCTGCTCGCCTTTCGCGATCACCTCCGCAACAGTCCGTCTTCCCGCGATGCTTATGCCGCCGCCAAGCGCGAGCTCATCCGCCAGCACCCCGGCGATATCCTTCTCTATACCGGCGGCAAGACCGCCGCCATCCGCCCCATCTACCGCGCCATGGCCGGCCGCCCCGAGCCTCGCGTCCAGGTCGCGCCCCACGACCCTGCCTGGCCGAGCGCCTTCGAAGAGGCCGCGTCAGCTCTCCGCCAGGCACTCGGTGATGGCATCCTCGGCGCCGAAAATATCGGTAGCACCGCCGTTCCCGGCCTCCCCGCCAAACCCGTCATCGACATCATGCTCGTGGTCGAGGACTTCGATGCCGCGCGCCCGCTCGTTCGCCGCATCGAAGAGCTCGGCTACTGGTATTGCGGCGAAAACGGCATCCCCCGCCGCCACTACTTCATCCGCGAAGACGAGTCCGGCGATGTCACCCACCACCTCCACGTGCTCGAAGACACCAGCCTCGAAGCCCGCAAACACCGCCTCTTCCGTGACCGTCTGCGCGCCAGCCCCGCTGACCGCGACGCCTACGGCGAGCTGAAGCTCCGTCTTGCCGCCGCCCACGGCCAGGACCGGGCCGCCTATCAGGAGGGAAAGACGGCCCTCATCGAACGCATCCTCCGCGATGCCGGCTGGCAGGGCGAAGTGCCCTCCGCCGAGCGCCGGCCCCGCTAGCTACGGTTCCCGCGATGCATCCAGGTCCACGCTCTGCGTTGCCGCGTTCGCGCCGATAAGCGCATCCCGCATCTGCGCCGCCAGGTCAGCCATCCCCCCCGGCGAATACGGCACGAAGATCGTGTTCGCCCGCGATGACGCCCCGATCTCCTTCACCGTGTCGTAGTGCTGCGTCATCAGTACCAGCTGCATAATGCTCTCCGGCGTCGTCCCCGAAATGCTCTGCGCGAACTGGTCCACGGATTCCCTCAGCCCATCGATGATCGCACGCCGCTGGTTCGCGATGCCCTGCCCCTGGAGCGCCTTGCTCTCCGCCTCCGCCTCGGCCGCCTTCACCTTCAGGATCTTGTCCGCTTCGCCGCGTTCCTGCGCCGCCTCGCGCAGCCGCTTCGCCGCGTTGATCTCATTCATCGATTCCTTCACCTTCTTATCCGGATCGATGTCCGTCACCAGCGCCTGCACGATCTGGTAGCCGAACTCGCCCATCTCGCCCGCCAGTTCGTTCTTCACCGCCATCGCGACCTCGTCCTTCCGCTCGAACACGTCGTCCAGCTCCATCTTCGGCACCCGCGCCCTCACCGTGTCGAATACGTACGCGGTGATCTGCACCGTCGGCTGGTCCAGCCGGTAAAACGCGTCGTATACCCGCTCCGAAATGACCATGTACTGCACCGCAACCACCGTATGCACGAAGACGTTGTCCAGCGTCTTCGTCTCCACGCTCACATCCAGCTGCTGCACCCGCAGGTTGATCCGTCCCGCCACCCGGTCGATGATCGGCACCTTGAAATTCAGGCCCGAACGGGCCACCCGCTGGAACTTCCCGAAGCGCTCGATCAATGCCGCCGTCTGCTGCTCCACCGTGAAGAACGCCGAGAACAACACGATCAGCGCCAGCACCGCAAGGAACCCGATAACGATAAGACCAGTCATCTCAATGCCCCTTTTCCGCCCGGGATTCCCCGGGGCCGCA
>Ga0209476_10002315_pt1 | contig 12795 bp, 13 predicted proteins | sample KloWWTrecipitate_FD_187179 | JGI IMG/M metagenome (GOLD analysis project Ga0209476, IMG submission 187179) | Active sludge microbial communities from Klosterneuburg, Austria, studying microevolution and ecology of nitrifiers - Klosterneuburg... | ecosystem: Engineered > WWTP > Aerobic digester... | reverse complement strand
TGTTCCGGCCTAACCATCGGGAGATCAGCCGCCGGAGACGCGCGGGTCATGCCGGATGTCATCGAGGAAGGCCCGGAGGAGGGCGCTGGTCACGGCCGGTTGCTCAAGCTGAAAGAAGTGGCCCGCACCCGCAATCGGCTCCTGCCGCACGAACATTGTGGCATCGCGCAGCCAGGCCGGGTCACCAAGGGGGGCGCCGGACCAGATCGCCATGAACGGCTTCCGGTCGGCAAGCCGGACGAGCTCGCCGAACCGTTCAGCCACGTCTTCAAAGCCGTCGAGCATTCCGGCGGCCACATCGGGCGCACAGGACATCATCACCCCGCCGTAGGCGCGCACCGAGGGCGTGGTTTCCTCGCCCCAGAAACGCTCGACCATCCGGGCGGCCGGTTGCATCGAGCCTGCTGCGCGGATCCGCGCGGGCAGCGTCGGCTCGCGCCGTTCGGCGAACGCCGGGCCAATCGGAGAATCACCAACCACCGTGCCGAGCACGAGGTCCGGGCGCCGCTCGTTCAGGAGCAGCGCGATCACACCCCCGAGGCTGTGCCCCACGATGACGGCCGGGCCAATGCCCAGGTCCGCGATGACCGCGGCAACATCATCCGCCGCGGTGGTGACATCGAACGGCGGTGTCGCGCCGGACTCACCCCTGCCCCGAAGGTCGATGGCAACGCAGCGATGGTCACGGCTGAGGTCCTCCACCTGCGGCATCCACGCCCGCCGGTCGCAGGCAAAGCCGTGGACGAACACCAACGCCGGCGACCCCGCGCCGCGGTCTTCGAATGCGAGGCTCACGCCGTTGACCGTCAGTTCCGCCACCGCATTACCTTGTGTTGCGGCCGCTTCTTCCTGTGAGAGAGCCGGCTTGCCAGGCGAAGAGCCGAGCTACCGGACTTCCTCGTCAATGAGAGCGCGGTGCTTCCACGCTCGGCCGCCGCGCGCCGATCGACGCGGCCGGCTGCCTCGCGCAGCGCCACCGGGGCATGGCGCGAGCTTTCGGAGAGCGCCGCAAGGGCATCCTGGGCTGCATGACGCGCTTTCTCCAGGTCTGCCTCGTTCAGCGACTTCCGCGCGCGGCGCGTGCTCGATACGCCGGCGGCGCCAAGGCGGGCCACCACTTCAGCGGCGCGCTCGCGGGCGTGCTCGATGTCCGCCGGGTGGAGCGCCGGGACGTGGCTGGCAGCCGCGCGCGCCCGGGTCCGCATCGTCGTTTGCTCTCGCCGCTTGCGTGCATTCTGCCGGGCCAGGTAGCCGATGCCGGCAAGTGCCAGGAAGGCGGCCGCCCCCGCGACAACGAGCGCCATCATGCTCGGCCCGCGGCGGCGCGCAGCGGTGTGCTCTTCCACCAGCCGCTCCAGGGGCGGCCCATCGGCGATGGCGGGCTCGAACTGGCCCGTCTCCACGTCCGCCAGGAACTCGCGCACGGCCTCTGTGAAGGCATCCGGATTGTCGCCGGGGACGCTGTGCCCGGCCCCCGGCACCACCACCAGTCGAGACCGGGCGATCTCCTGCGAGCAGCGCTCGGCCACTTCCGGTGTCAGGACGTCACTTTCACCGCCCCGGACCAGGAGCGTGGGCGCGTGGATGTTGCGGAACAGCTGCCACGATTCGTCGTTGCTGAGGTTGCTGCCGATCTTGAGCCCGCTCCCCGGCTCGCGGAAGCGCCGGTCGAACTTCCAGGTCCACTTACCGTTTTCGGTCGGCTTCAGGCGGTGGCGCATCCGCTCACGGATGTTCTCGAGGGTGCGGCGCTGGTTGAAGCGGTGCGCCATCTGCACGAACTCCTCGAAATCGAGCTCATCAGGCCCGCGCGTGAAGCGCATGATGTTGTCCACGCCCTCCTTCGCGGCCTCGGGCCCGACATCCACCAGGACCAGGGCCCGGACGTGCTGGGGATGGGCGTTCGTGTACGCGACAGAGTTGAGGCCGCCCATGCTGTGGCCGATCAGGATGAACCGTTCCAGCCCAAGGGCCTTGCGGAACCCCTCGACGTCGCTGACGAAGGCGTCACGGCTGTAGTTGCCATCTTCGGCCCAATCGCTATCGCCGTGGCCGCGCTGGTCGAGCGCGAGCAGGCGATAGCGGTCCTGCATCCGTTCGGCGAACTCATCGAACATGTGCCCCGAGACGCCGAAGCCGTGGAGCATCACGATCGGCGGGGCCGATGGGCTGCCCCACTCCTGGTAGCTCAGGTTGAGCCCATCGACGGAAACGCTTCGCTCAAGGTATCCGGCGGTCACCATCCGGGGCCACCTCCAATCGTTCAGTCTGGCCGCTCAAGGCGGCGGCAAGACCCGATCATAGCACTCCGCGGAAGCGCGCCGTGGGCCACCGGGCCATCTACGCAAGCGGCTCAAGACCCTGTTCCGCAAGGAGTCCGTTGTAGGTCCGTACGAGGGCATCTCCCTGGTAGGCGAACCCACCACCGGGGTTGAAGGAGTAGTTGTACGCCGCCCGCAGCGCGTACTCACCCGTGTAACCGGCCCGCTCGCCGGCCTGCCACGCCTCCGCGAGCCCTTTGGCGGCGCGGTCGGCGTTCGCCTCCGGGTCGTAGCGCCGGTCGCCCATGCCGCTGCCATAGCCCTGGTCGTGGAGCTGGAACAGGCCCACCGAATGGCCGTTGTCGCCGACAGCATCGGGCCGCCCGCCGCTTTCGATGAGCATGACCGCTTTCAGGAACAGCGGCGGCACGTTGTATTTCTGCCCCATGCGGTTGAGCAGGCTATCCCACTGGTCCGGGTCGGACGGGCTGTTTGAGACGACTGGTGTGTGCGGCTCGGCGGACCGGGTGGCCTGGCGCGCGGAGGACGCTCGCGCGGGTTGCCTGCTCGAGGTGAGGCTGCTGGCCGTTGTGGCGGAAGGCGAACTCAGGCCCCCGAGCGACGCGCTCGTCCCGAACACCGCACCCCGGTTTCGCGCAAGCTGGCCCGCCTGGCTCAGCGAAACGTGAGCGCTCGACGGGACTCCCGCGGCGGTTGGATCGATGGCCATTCTCCCGCAAGCCTAGTACGGTGACCGTACCCGTCAGTATCGGCGGTGAGGCCGATTCCGCGCCGGGGAATCCCCGATCCGGTGGTGACAGCCCATGGCTGAGCAGCGCATCCCCGACCCTACCCTCATGGCCCGCCTGCAGTTGAGCGTGAAAGGCGTCGATTGGGCCGCCTCGCTGGTCGCGCACCGCCAGCACGAACAGGTCGATGGCGGATGGTCGGCCCACCAGCACGTTGCGCACCTGCTCGCAGCCGAACGCAACGTGTTCCAGCCCCGTGTGCACCGCATGATCGCTGAGGACCGCCCGGTCTTCGCGTCTTGGGACGAACAGGCCTACATGGCCACCACCTACCGCCCGGAAGGCGAGATCGGCGACCTGGCCGACGAGTTCATGCGGCAGCGCGAAATGACCGCCGAGCTCTTCAAGGCTTTGGCGCCCGAGCAGTGGAGGCGCACCGGAGTCTGGCCAGCAGGCGAAGTCGACCTGGCGTGGGCCGCCGAACGGGCCGTCGCGCACGCCCTCGAACACTTCGTGGCGCTGTTGAACATCCACCAGGCCACCGAGAAGCTGCAGGCGCGCAGGTGGTTCGGCGAGGGCTGACCCCCGGCTATTGCAGCGCCACGGCCTCGTAGCCACCCGCGCGGAGGGCCTCCAGCAGCTCCGCCTGCGTCTCAATCCGCCGCGCGAAGCGCGTGGCGGCACGCCCCACTTCGGCTGCGGTGTGCGCATCCGAGCCGCCGATCCCCGGTAGCCGGAAGCCGTGCGCCAGGCCCGAAGCGGCCATGTTCTGGAGTCGCGAATCCGAACCGTTAATCGCCTCGACCGAGGCGAAGTACTCCACCGTCTCGTGCGTGACCTTGAGGAGGCCATCCCGGGCGGGGTGCGCAAGGAACAGGACTGCGCCGCACGCGGCAGCCGCCCGGTACACCTCGCTGGCGACCGCCGAGAAGCAGCCCGGATCGTCGAGTCCGAACGCGAGGACGTGGCCCATGTCGGTCGAAAGCTCGACCGCGGAGAACACGGGAAAACCCGCCCGCTGCCGGAGGGCTTCGAGTTCATCCACAGGCCAGGTGCGGTCGTGTTCGGTAAGGCAGATGCCATCCAGCCCACGCTCGCGGGCGGTCCGAACCAGCTCATCCGCCTGGAGCGCGCTGCACGTGCTCAGCGGGAGCGTGTGGCAATGGAGGTCAATGAGCACGCGGTCCGCCGGGCTATCGCGGCAGGCTGATGCCGTAGATTTCGCCCAGCAGGTCGAGGAATGCTGCCATCGGGCCGGACTGGGGCTTGTTCCGCCGGTACATCACGGCAATCTCGCGCTGGACCGGCTCGGCAGCCTCGATGTGCACCTTGTGCAGGGTGCCCAGCCGGATCTCCCGCTCCACGGAGACCTCGGGGAGGAGGGCGATCCCAAGGTTCGCCTCAACCATCTTCTTGGTGGCTTCGATCGAGTCGAGCTGCATCTGCTGTTGCGGCAGCACGCCGAGGTCGCGGAAGAGCCCGAGGATCATGCTGTAGTAGCCCGAGTCGCGGTCGAACAGGATGAGGGAGTCATCGGCGAGGTCTTCCACCTTCACCGAGCCGCGTTTCGCGTACCGGTGCTGGGATGAGACCACGAGCACCAGTTCGTCGTGATACAGGGTGACGGTGCGGACTTCCGGGTGGTTGATCGGCCGTCCGATTCCAACCTGCACGTCGTCATCGAGGACCATCTGGAGGACTTCGTCGCTGTGGCCGGTGCGGACCAGGATGTCCACGCCGGCGTGGTTATCGCGGAACACCTTCAGCAGGCGCGGGAGCACGTACGTCCCGACCGCCGGCGCGGTGCCGATCATTAGCCGCCCGGCGGTGCCATCGCGGGTGCCTTCGAGCACCATCAGCCCATCGTGGAGCGTGCGCAGGACCCGCTGGGCGTAGGGCAGAAACGACCTGCCGGCATCGGTGAGCTTCACGCCCCGGCCCATGCGCTCGAACAGCGTCTGGCCGACTTCGCGTTCCAGCGATTGGATGCGGTTGCTCAGGGACGGCTGGGCCACGTTGAGGATCTCCGCGGCACGGCTGAAGCTGCCGGAGTCAGCCGCGGCGATGAACGCGTCCAGTTGTGCCAGTTCCATGGATGGCTCACCCGTGAGCGATAGGGGATCGCTATGTCTCTACCATACGCTGGGCCGGAGCCATAGGCTAGGGCTGGATATCCATCAATGTCGGTGGAATCTGTACGATCGCCGCCCGGCGCAATTCCCGCCGTTAGCCGGGCCTCAGTCGAAGTAGCGCCCAAGCACCCAGTTCATCACGTCCCGGACGGTGACCATGCCGACAAGTTCCGCGCCGCGGACCACCGGCATGTGGCGGAACCCGCCATCGCCCATCTTGTTGAGTGCGACGGCCATCATGTCGTCCTCGCGGAGGACGACGGGATCGGGCGTCATATACCGGGTGACGGCTTCGTCCATCACTCCGGGGCGGCCAGCCACGCGGGTCAGGACGTCACGGTCCGTGAAGATCCCCGCGATCCGGACGCCGTCCATGATGACGACGGCGCCCGATGGGTCATCCTTCATCAGCGCGACCGCTTCGCGCACAGTCGAACTCGCCTCGACCGTCCGGGGGCGCGTCATCCGGGCGCTCAGGACGGGGAGCGTCAGGTCACTCTCCGTTACACCCTGGCTCGATTCGGGGACGTCGATGCTGCGAAGGTCCATCGTGCAGTGTTCACAGGTGTCCACGCCCTCGATGTTCTCGGAGCCGCAGCTGGGACAGACCACGATGTTGCGCTGTTCGGACATGTTGGGCACCTCCGCGCCGCAAACGGCGAGGCTCCCCGAAGGGAGCCCCGACTGTAGCAGATTTCGGCAAACGCCGGACTATTCCACGACCCAGGTCTCGCCGGCCAGCAGGACCGACCGGAGGTCAGCCGGGCCCTTGGCTTTCGCCTCGTCCACCTGCTGCTGGATGAGGTCATCGAAGACCGGGGCATCGACATCCCGGAAGACGCCGATCGGGACCGGGAAGTCCGGGTAGTCCATGCCCACGAGGATGCTCGCGAGCGTGGCGCTCTCCGCGTGCGCATCGTGGATGAGCAGCCCTTCGTCGCTGGCGGCGTCCTGCTCCACACGGGGCGCGAACCCGTCGAGGCGGATCCCGTGCTGGCGGTCCTTGCCGAACCGCACCGGCTTGCCATGCTCCAGGTAGACCATCCGGTCCTGGCGCACTTCCTTTTCGGCAAAGGCCGCGAACGCCCCATCGTTGAAGATGTTGCAGTTCTGGTAGACCTCGACGAACGAGATCCCCTTGTGCTGGGCGGCGAGGAAGAGCATCTCTTCCAGGTGCTTCGTGTCGCGGTCGATTGACCGGGCGACGAACGTGGCCCCGGCGGCCAGGGCCACCCGGATCGGGTTCAGCGGGCGCTCCGTAGTGCCGTACGGCGAGGACTTCGTGACCTTGCCGAATTCCGACGTCGGCGAAAACTGCCCCTTGGTCAGCCCGTAGATGCGGTTGTTGAACAACACGACCGTCAGGTCGACGTTGCGGCGCATCGCGTGCAACAAGTGGTTGCCGCCGATGCTCAGGCCATCGCCATCACCCGTGATCACGAAGACCTTGAGTTCCGGCCGCGCCGTCTTCAGGCCGGTGGCGAGCGTCAGCGCGCGCCCGTGGATGCTGTGGAACCCGTATGTCTCAACGTAGTACGGAAAGCGGCTGGAGCAGCCAATCCCGCTGATGAACACCAGGTTCTCTTTCGGGACATGGAGTTCCGGGAGCACTTTCTGCATTTGCGCAAGGATGGAGTAGTCGCCGCAGCCCGGACACCAGCGCACCTCCTGGTCGGAGACGAAATCCTTACGGGTGAGGACCGGCAGGTCGGGCGAAATCAGCTCGCCGCCGGGGGCAGTTGGAGCAGTCACAGGTTAACCTCCACTCAGCACAGACGACTGGCCGAACTCGATAGTGTAGGGACCGCGGAGCCCGAGGATCTCGTCGATCTTGCCTTCGATTTCGGCGATCTTGAACGGCTGCCCCGAGATCTTGTTGAAGGGGACGGCGTCGATAACAAACCTGGCGCGGATGAGCATCGCAAGCTGACCGGTGTTGAGTTCCGGGATCAGCACATGCTTGTAGCTCCGCAGCACCGTTTCGATGTTCCCGGGGAAGGGGTTGAGGTAGCGCAGGTGAGCAGAGGCGACGCTCAGCCCCCGCTTGCGGGCGCCATCGACCGCGCTGGTGATGGCCCCGTAGGTGCCGCCCCAGCCCAGGACCAGCAGGTCGCCTGATGACGGCCCGTTGACCTGAAGGTCGGGAATATCCTGGACCATCCGGTCGACCTTGCCCTTCCGGGCAAGGGTCATCTCATGGTGGTTGCGCGGGTCATAGCTAATGTCCCCGGTCTCGGCGGACTTCTCGAGGCCGCCGATCCGGTGAGTCAGCCCCTTCTGGCCGGGCACGGCCCACGACCGCGCCAGCGTGTCCGGGTCGCGCCGATAGGGCGTGAAGTCCTCATCCCCTTCTTCGGCGTACTTCCATGAGATCTGCGGCAGGCTCTCGACGTCCGGGATGCGCCACGGCTCCGAACCGTTCCCGATGTAGCCGTCGCTCAGGAGGATGACTGGCACCATGTACTTGAGTGAAAGGCGGAATGCCTCGATCGCCATGGCGAAGCAGTCGCTGGGCGTGGCCGGGGCCACGATGCCCACGTAGCTGTCGCCGTTGCGGCCGAACATCGCCTGGAGCAGGTCGGCCTGCTCGGTCTTCGTCGGCATGCCAGTGCTGGGGCCGGCGCGCTGGACGTTGATCAGCACCATCGGAAGTTCCGTCATCACGGCGAGGTTGAGCGCCTCGCTCTTGAGCGCAAGGCCCGGGCCGCTCGTGCTGGTCAGCGCCATGTGCCCGCCATAGGCCGCGCCAATGGTGGCGCCGATGGCCGAGATCTCGTCCTCGGCCTGGAACGTCTTCACGCCAAACGCCTTGAGCTTGGAGAGCTCATGCAGGATGTCCGAGGCAGGGGTGATCGGATAGCTTCCGAGAAAGAGCGGCAGGCCGCTGAGGACCGACGCTGCCACACAGCCGAGCGCCGTTGCTTCGTTGCCGCTGATATGCCGGTAGGTGCCCGGTTGCACCGCGGCCGGCGAAACCCGGTACTGGACGCGGAACATCTCGGTGGTCTCGCCGAAGTTGTACCCGGCCCGGAGCGCGCGCAGGTTCGCATCGAGGATGTCCGGGCGGCGCTTGAACTGCTCCGTCGCCCATTTGACCGTCGTGTCCATGGAACGCCCGTAGAGCCAGAGAATCAGGCCGAGCGCGTAGAAGTTGCGCGACCGGAACTTGTCCTTGGCATTGAGCGGCAGCCCATCGAGCGCCAGCTCATTGAAGCGGGTGATGGCGATCGGCACGAGCTGGTACTGCGCCAGGGTGCCGTCTTCCAACGGGTTGGTCGGGTAGGCGGCCTTTTTCAAGTTCACCGCGTTGAACTCGTCCTCATCAACGATGAGGAGCCCACCGGGACGGAGGTCGCCGATGTTGGTCTTGAGCGCGGCCGGGTTCATCGCCACAAGCACATCCGGGCGGTCGCCCGGCGTGTGGATATCGTGGCTGGAAAAGGAAAGCTGGAAACCCGAAACGCCCGGGAGCGAACCCGTGGGAGCGCGGATTTCGGCCGGGAAGTCCGGTAGCGTCGCGAGGTCGTTCCCGAAGACAGCCGCCGTCTTGGTGAACTGCGTCCCGGTGAGTTGCATGCCGTCGCCCGAGTCGCCGGCGAAACGAATGGTCACTCGATCCAGCTCTTCGATTGCGTGCTCGGGCATGGGTTGCGTTTCTGTGGTCATGAGCCTCTGCTATCCACCCTCAGGTCTCTCCATCACCTGGTGAGGGCGAGGAGGCAGGTTCAGGACGTCTTCTGGATACGCTTCGGCAAGGTCCTTAAGGAGGTCCCCAAGCCGAACAAGACCCACAACCGCCTCGCCTTCTACCACGGGCAGGGTGCGGTAATGGTGCTGCTGCATCGTCGCGATTGCCTCGGCCACCGTCCTTGTGGGGGCAATCGTGCGAGGCTGCCTGGTCAGCACCGCGGTCTCGAGCGGCTGGTCCCAGTCGAAACCATCCTCCATGCACTTCGTCAGGACATCGCGTTCCGTGAAGATGCCGACGAGGCGGCCACCTTCCACCGCGAGCACGCACGGGCCCGCGCCTTCGCGCATGAACTGGACTGCCTGGCGGACTGACGTGAATGGCGAAACGATGGCTGGCTCTGCGAGCGACAGCTCTTGCAGTCGTTGATTGACGAACCGGCTGAGCCGGGAGCGATCCATCTGTACTGTTCGTTCGCCTGGACGGTTTCGGCGGTGCCGGACAGGCGGGGACCTGCCGGAGCGCTTTTTACCTAGTGTACGCCTCCGGCGCGCTTCGTGCAGCGCGCTTCCCGGGACGGGGGATTTCCCGGCCAGTTTCCGGCGATGGCCACTACGACTCTTCCTGATTTGCCGGATCAGTCACCCGCCTGCATCTGCAGCGTCACTCTCCTGCCGCCGATATTCCCGTTACGGCCACCACCGGAGAAAAGCGTCCTCATGGCTTCCAAAGCACAAATCCAAACGGTGCGAGCAGAATTCCTGGACCCGTCGCTCTATGACGACACGGGGCTTTCCGGCGTCCCGCGCCTGAGCAGGGCCACCACCCTGACCGCGCTGAGCCGGGCATTTGACCTGGCCGAGGGGCGGCGCCCCGGCCACGCCCAGCGCGTCGCCTTCGTCGGCATTTTCCTCGCAACCGAACTCGGACTCCCGACCCGCGAGGTTGAGGATGTCTACTTCGCCTGTCTCCTCCACGATTCCGGCATGGCCGCGACCGGCCACCTCCCCCGCTTCGATACGTCGCGCGGCGCGAAGATCATCGCCGGCGGCAACGCGACCGTTGACGCCTTTTCCCAGGTCCCCCCGGGAAACTGGGCCCAGGTCGTCGAGGCCGTCGCGCGGCACTGCGAACTCGGCGCCGGCATCGCACGCAAGCTCGGCTTTAGCGAAAGCGTCGCCCGTGCTGTGGCAGGACACCACGACTGCTGGGATGCGACCGCTGGCACGGACCCGGCCCACGCCGGGGAGACGCCCATCGTTTCCCGGATCGTCGCCCTCGCCGACCGTTTCGAGTCCATGATCGACGCTGAGACTTCGCCTCTGCTCGTCCGACGCCGGGGCCCCGGCATGGTGAAAGAGATGTCCGGCAGCGAAGTCGACCCCGCCCTCGCCGCCACGATGGCGGAGATCGCCGGGCGCGACGACTTCTGGCTAGGCTTCTACGACAACGACCTCGCTGCCGGGCTTATGTCGCTCGACTACGGCGGCGTGATGACCCGTGACGAACTCCTTGAGTTCTTCAGCGTCTTTAGCGACGTGGTCGACGAACGCAACGCGCGGGAGCCCGGCCGTGGCCGGCGCGTGGCCGACCTGGCCCGGCGCGTGGCCATCGCCTGCGACATGACCGAGCGCCGCGCCGACCTCGTGAAGGTAGCCGCCCTCCTGCAAGACGTCGGTACGCTCGGCGTGCCCGCCACCTTCCTGAGCAAGCCGGACATTCTGAGCGTGGACGAGATGGCCACCATGCAGCTCCATCCCGTGTACGCACGCGACATCCTGAGCGAGATCCCCGGCCTCGGCGCCGCCGCGTGGTGGGTCGGATGTCACCACGAACGCATCGATGGCAAAGGCTATCCGGGCATGCTCGAAGGCTCGGAAGTGCCCGCCGAAGCCCAGGTCATCGGAATGTGTGAAGCGTTTGATGCACTCACCAGCGATCGCCCATACCGCCGTGCGCTGTCGCACGCCGACGCGGGGGAAGTGATGCGCGGCCTCGCCGGCACGCGGTTCGACCCCTACCTCATGGCCCGTTTCGAAGGCGTGGCCTACCCGTTCGAGGCCTGACAGCGGGCAGCCATCCCGCTTCACAATACTCAGGCACCACCCGCTTTGGAGAAGGCCCACACCAGTGTGGGCCTTCTTCGTTTGCCGCCCGCTGGCGCGCGCAAAGGCCCATCTCCACTACAATCCGCCCAACATGCCCGGAGGGCGTCCATTGAACACGCGCGTCGTTAGCATTTCCCGGCAGGTCGGGACCGCCGGTGAAGAAGTCGCCCAGGCCGTTGCCGGGCGCCTCGGACTGCGGTTCATCGATTACCAGGTCATCCAGCAGGCCGCCGAAGATGCCGGCGTTTCACCGGAAACCGTCAGCGAATCCGAGCACACGCCGCCGCTGCTCACCCGCCTGCTCGAAGCGCTCGCTCGCAACCCGAGCATGCCCGTCGCAGCCTGGGCCGATCCCGTGCCACTCTCGACAAGCCCACTCTTCACTTCGGCCGACTACCGCGGGTTCGTCGAGGATGTCATCCGCGACCTTGCGGCCCGCGGCGATTGCGTGATCGTCGGCCATGCCGCCCAGGTGATCCTTCGCGACCGGTTCGATACCGTACGGGTACTGGTAACCGGCTCGGCGGCCCATCGGGTGCGCCGCATCCGCGCAGGTATGGGCGTCGACGAGAAGGAAGCGCTCAGAATCATCGAAAGGACCGACCACGAGCGGCTGGACTACTTCCGCCGCTTCTACGATTCAGGATGGCTAAGCCCCGGCTCATACGACCTCTGCATCAGTACCGACATGCTCACCCCCGACCAGTGCGCGGAGGTCATCGCGCGTTGCGCGGAGCTGCGCTAGCCCTGCTTGCGTCCTTCGCCATCCTCGGCGCCATCGCCTGCGGCGGCGGCAACGATGACGACGGCGGCAGCGCGCCGGCGGCAACCGCCGCGGACCTCATCCCCGATCTTTCCGGCGGCGGTTTCACCATGGCTGAGACCGGCCGCGTCCCCGGAGCAACCACCGCCCAGGACGCCCACTACGCAGTCTTCGGCAAAGCCGGGCCCGTCAGCTCCGTCCGGGTCGAAGTCAACATGCACCCGGACGTTGGCGCGGCCACGAAACAGTACAGCGCCATCTCGGAAGCGCTTCGCAACCCGCCACCGGACCTGTTCGGGCCCAACGCCACCCAGAGGGACAATGAGGCGGTCTACCAGGCCGACCAGTCACGCAGTTATGTCACAACCAAACCCGACGGCCAGGGGAACCTGGTGTACACCGACGCCTACCGGTTCGGCCGTGCAGTGGTCATCGTCTACATGATCAGCAGCGACCCGGCCGAGGCTGCGAAGATCCGCAAGGACATCGCCGAGCGCATGGCAAAGAAAGCGCCGGACTAGGGTCACCCACCGTCCCGTTTTGCGACCCGGAAGATCGAGGCGTGGCGCGTCAGCGCGATCTCACGCCCGTTCGCGCCGAGGATCAGACCATCAGTCTCCGAGTAATGGTGGCCGTTGCGGTCGTACACCGCGGAGAGATGCCCCGCCACGGTGAGCGGTTCGTCGATCCCGGCGAGGCCGAGATACTGCACCTGGCTACGGGCGTGGAGCGCGGGCCCGGCATAATCCCAGATCGCGTGGACGTACCAGGTCATGCGCCCCGTTAGCGCGGCCGGGCTCTGGCAGTGCCGCCCATCCAGCATGAGCGGTCCCTCGTCGTGTTCGGTCGCCTCCTGGAACATCCGCGAGAGGCGGTCGTGGGCGGGCGCCGCGAGTGCTGGCAGGTCTTGCCCGGCCGGCGCGGCCTCCAGGGTGATCCGCGGCCGCGGGTCGGGCGCCGGCTCGGCAACAAGCCGGGCCGAGCGGCGGTGTCCCGCGACCCACTCGCCTGTCCCCGTCCCGAGCGTCCCTTCGATCCGCGCTTTACCGTCCACACCGAGGGCGGCAAGGGTCCAGTGCCCTGTCCCCGAGTCC
>Ga0209476_10002314_pt1 | contig 12796 bp, 14 predicted proteins | sample KloWWTrecipitate_FD_187179 | JGI IMG/M metagenome (GOLD analysis project Ga0209476, IMG submission 187179) | Active sludge microbial communities from Klosterneuburg, Austria, studying microevolution and ecology of nitrifiers - Klosterneuburg... | ecosystem: Engineered > WWTP > Aerobic digester... | reverse complement strand
CCTCCCCCTGCGAAGGCAGGGGGAGGTTGGGAGGGGGTGTTTTTCTCGATTGGAGCAAGCAAGTGCACTCCACCCCAACCCTCCCCTGCATTCGCAAGGGAGGGAGCAGTCATCAGCGATCCGCCAGTTCCGCCGCTTCCAGGGTGTTCTGCATCAACGTCGCCACGGTCATCGGACCCACGCCGCCCGGCACCGGGGTGATCCAGCTGGCGCGGGTGGCGGCTTCGGCGAAGCCGACATCCCCGACCAGGCGGCCATCCTCCAGCCGGTTGATGCCGACATCGATCACCACCGCGCCGGGCTTGATCCAGTCGCCGGGAATCAGGCCGGGGCGGCCGACGGCCACGACCAGGATGTCGGCCTCGCCCACGTGGCGCTTGAGCACGTCGAGCGGGGTGAACTTGTGGCAGCTGGTCACCGTGCAGCCGGCGATCAGCAGTTCCATCGCCATCGGCCGTCCGACATGGTTGGACACGCCCACGATCGTCGCACTCTGCCCGCGCACCGGCCGGTCGGTATACGCAAGCAGCGTGGTGATGCCGCGCGGGGTGCACGGACGCAGGCCGAACTGGCGCAGCGCCAGGTGGCCGACGTTCTGCGGGTGGAAGCCGTCGACATCCTTGTCCGGGTGGATGCGCTCGATCAGCGCGGTGGCATCGCGGATACCGGGCAGCGGCAGTTGCACCAGGATGCCGTGCACGCCGGGATCGGCATTGAGGCGGTCGATCAGGGTGAGCAGTTCTGCCTCGGTGGTGCCTGCCGGCAGGTCGAAGTCCAGCGCCTCGATACCCACCTTCTCGGCAGCGCGGCGCTTGTTGCGCACGTAGGACTGGCTGGCGGGATCCTGGCCCACCAACACCACTGCCAAGCCGGGACGCGACTTGCCGGTAGCCACGCGCGCATCCACCTGCGCCTTGAGGGTGTGCAGGAGGTCGTCGGCGATGCGCTTTCCGTCGAGGATCTTGGCGGGCATGCGGTGGGCGTTGCGCTACAGTCGGGCGCGCATTATCGCCCACTCAGGCATGACCATGAACGACACCACCGCACTAGAAGCCGCTGCGTTCCGCCGCCTGCGCGATCACCTGATGGTCCAGCGCCCGGACGTGCAGAACATCGACCTGATGATCCTGGCCGGGTTCTGCCGCAACTGCCTGGCCGACTGGTACCGCGAGGCGGCCGAGGCGCGCGGCCAGCCGATGACCCGCGACGAGGCCCGGGAAGCGGTGTACGGTATGCCCTTCGCTGACTTCAAGGCGCGGCACCAGGCCGAAGCCACGCCGGAGCAGCTGGCCGCCTTCGAGGCGCGCCCGTGCTCTTCCTGAGACCGCCGTCGGCCGGCAGCGAAACCCAACAGGGGGCCACATGGCGATGATCCAGGGCGAATGTCCCAAGTGCGGCAAGCGCGTTTTGCACGTCAACATCGAGAACGTCATCGGCGTGGCCGACGGCAGCAGCAATGCGCGCTGCCTCAGTTACAGCTGCATCCACTGCAATGCCGTGCTCGGCGTGCAGGTCGACCATCGCGCCAAGCCGCGGTCGCGCGCCAAGCCGCCGGCGACCACGCCCTGACCGTCATTCCGATCCCTGCGGCTGTCCCTGCGGTTGCGACTGCAGGGGCGGCTGGCCGGCTGCCGGGCAACGCGGCACGCCGGAGCCGACTACGCAATTCACGCAACACTGCTGCGGTACCACCTGGTTGGGCAGGTAGCTCGGCGGCTGCACAGGGCCAATCAGTGCCAGTTCCGCCTGCGACTTGAGCTTGAGCAGGACCGCCCAGTCCTGGCGGTTGAAATTGCAGGCTCCCTGCGTGTCCGGCGAGCATTCGACGTCACCCTCGGTACGTTGCGGCACGCCCCACAGTTGGCCATTGGCGTTGAGGTTGAACTGGCGCATGGTGACCGCCTGCTGCACGTTGCCGCCGATCGCGTAAGCCTTGCCATCACCGCCCGGATTGGCCGCGACCACCGCATCGCAATGCATGGCCAGCCCGCTGGCACCGCCGTCGATGGTGTCCGCCAGCCCGCGGAATCCGTACACGCGATTGGTGCGCACGTAGCACAGCATGTCGCCGACCGCAGGTGTCGCCGCCATCGGGTCGACGAAGCGATACGGGCTGCGCTCGGGATCGACGCGCGCGGCACGCACGTAGTCGAAGTGGCTGGCCGAGCTGCGGAAGCCCGGCACGCCGGCGCGCTGCATCACCCACGAGATGAAGGCCGCCGACCACGGGTTGTCGACAACGAACCCGCGGCAGCCGAGGCCTGGATAGGTGCTGTTGATCGCGTAATTGCAGTCGGTTGCACCCGATTTGGCGGCCATCGGCGACAACAGCCCCGCCGATTGCCAGTAGAACGCGACGCGACGCCAGGGCGAGCCGCCATCCTGCAGCCCGCGACTTTCCGCCTCGTACACGGCGCTGCTGGCGAGCCTGCCTTCGGCATCGATGAAGGGCCGGTTCCAGCGCAGGTGCTCGTCGCAGGCCACCGCCGCGATGCGGGTGGCCACATCGGGATCCGATTGACGCTGGATCAACGTGGGGCATTGATCCGCCGCCATCGCCCATCCAGCGGCCAGGTAAAGACAAAGCGCGACCACACCGCGCATCCAGGAACCCACTTCCATCAGTACCCGCCTCCGGCGCAGAACGCCGCGTAATCGACATATCCAGGGAAAGCGCGATCCGGCGCGCAGACCGGACACGCCGGGTCCGGCGACAACCGGGTTTCGCGGAACCGCATCGCCAGCGCATCGAACTGCAGCAATCGACCACGCAGCGGCTGGCCGATGCCGAGCAGCAACTTGATTGCCTCGGTAGCCTGCAACAGACCGATCACGCCGGGCAACACGCCGAGCACCCCGGCCTCGGCGCAGTTCGGCGCGGAGTCCGGCGGTGGCGGTTCCGGGAACAGGCAGCGATAGCACGGTGCCACGCCGCGATGGCGACCGGCATCGAACACGCTGGCCTGCCCTTCGAAGCGATGCACCGCGCCGTAGACCAGTGGCTTGCCGAGTTTCACGCAGGCGTCGTTGAGCAGGTAGCGCGCCGGGAAATTGTCGGCGCCGTCGACCACCGCATCGACACCATCGAGGATGCGTTCGACATTCTCCGACGTGATCCGCTCGCGGACTGCTTCGATGCGGGTGCGCGGGTTCAGCGCGGACAGCGCGACCGCGGCGGATTCCACTTTCGGCATGCCGATGCGCGCATCCGTGTGCAGGATTTGCCGTTGCAGGTTGCTGCGATCGACCACATCGTCGTCGGCGATGCGCAGCGTGCCGATGCCGGCGGCCGCCAGGTAATACGCCGCAGGCGAACCCAAGCCACCAGCCCCCACCAGCAGCACGCACGAGGCTTCAAGTGTCTTCTGCCCATCCAGGCCGACATCCGGCAGGCGCAAGTGGCGCGAGTAGCGCTCACTGAAATCGGCATCGACATCGGCGCGCTGCATCGGCAAACCGGCCGCATCCCAGGCGTCAGTGCCACCTTCGACGGACGACAGGTTGCGGTAACCGCGTGCTTCCAGAACCTCCGCGACCTGCTGCGAACGTGCGCCACGCTGGCAGATCAACAACACTTCCGCGTCGAGATCGGGCAGGTGCGTGGCGGGATCGGCTTGCAGGTCTTCGCGGACGATGCCCAGCGCGTCTTCGGCCATGCCCAGTGCGCGCTCGTGCGCGGCGCGCACATCGACCAGCAACGCACCGGCGCGCTGGCGCGCGTGCGCTTGATTCGGACTCAGGCTGTGGATCGGCATGTGCCGGCTATTATCGTCCATGTCATCGCCGATCAATACGTGAGCACCTCGACGACGTCGCCGGGTGCCAACGATTGCATGCCCTCTGCCAATACCAGCAGTGCATTCGCATCGGCCGCCGCACGCAGCCGATGCGAGCCGGTCGCGGCGTTCGCAGTGACCCATTGCGTGCCGCTTTCATCGCACTCCAGCGTGCCGCGCACGAATTCGCGACGCGGATGCGACTTCTCGATGGCCGTGCGCAAGCGCGCAAAGCGACGCGCCCGCTCCGCCCTGCCCTGCAGACCATCGATCAAGCTGCAGCCCAGCGTCAGGAAGGTCGCCAGCACCGACACCGGATTGCCCGGCAAGCCCAGGAACTGCGCACGCCCCAGCATGCCTGCCAGCAACGGCATGCCCGGCTTCATCCTGACTTTCCAGAAATGCACGCTGCCGTGCGCCTGCAGCATGGCGGGGATGTAGTCCTTCTCTCCCGCCGACACCGCGCCGCAGGTGATCACCACGTCAAAACTCGATGCGGCGTCCTGCAGCATCGCGGCGATGCGCACGGGGTCGTCCGGCAAGGTGGGCCACGCCACGGGCTCCAGACCTTCCGCGCGCAACAGGCCCATCAGCAATTCGCGGTTACTGTTGTAAATCTCACCGACCTGCAACGGCATGCCCGGTTCGACCAGCTCGTCGCCGGTGGTGAACACCGCGACCGTTGGCCTGGCCGACACCGGCAAGCGCACGATCCCGAGCGACGCCGCCAGCGAGACATGCACCGCATTGAGCAATGTGCCGGCACGCAGCACGGGGTTGCCAGGCTGCGCATCCTCGCCCGCCTTGCGCACATTCGTGCCCTTGCGAATGCTCTGGCAGATCCTGACCTCATCACCCTGGACGCTAGTGTCTTCGCGCATTACCACGGTGTCCGCGCCCTGCGGCACCGGTGCGCCGGTGGTGATGCGCACGCATTCGCCCTCGCCCACCTGGAGCCCGAGCGCGCGCCCGGCGAACTGCTCGCCGACCAAGGTCAGCGTAACCGTCTCGTCTTCGCGCAAGTCAGCGTGGCGGCATGCGAAGCCATCCATCGCGCTGTTGTCGAACGGCTGCAAGGCGATCGGCGCGACGATGTCCTCCGCCAGCACGCGGCCATGGGCACGCGCCAACGCGACATGCTCGAGGGGCAGGCGATGCGTCGCCGCCACGTTGCGCAGGCGATCACGCGCATCATCGAATAGCAGCGAAGTCGGGACGTCAGTCATCGGCATAGCCTGCCAGACGCAGGTCGTCCGGCGTGTTGAGGTTGCCGAAGCGCAGGCCATTGAAGCGCACGCGCGGCAATCGCATGCGTGCCTGCATGGCCTGTACGGAGAAGTCGTTCGCCGCTATCGCCGCCGCCACTGCATCGTGCAGCGGTGCGACGCGATACAGCGCGACCAGCGGTTGCAGGCCGTCGTCATCCTCGGCCACCGCGCCATCGGCGTTCGCATTTGCCAACGTGCGCAGCAGGCAATCGTTGGTGTCGACGATGTCTACGGGCAGCGTAAGCAACCACGGCGTGGTGCAGGCGGAAGCGAGTGCGTCGATACCGCCCAGCGGCCCCATGTCGGCGATGCGATCCTCGATCGCGACCAAGCCATGTTCGCCATAGCGGGGCAACTCGCGGTTCGCACTGACCTGCACGGTGGCGCATTCGCCATTGAAGCGGCGCGCAATGCGCAGGATCTGCGGCACACCGTCACGCTGCAGCCAAGCCTTGTCGCGACCGCCGAGACGGCTCGCGCGCCCACCGGCAAGGATGCCCAGCGTGAGCTCGGATGGAGCAAGAACTAAGTCACTGGATCCCCGCCTTCGCGGGGATGACACATCGGCACAGCCGCGCGTGCCACGCGCGGGCCGATGCGTCACTTCGCGCGCTTCACGCGGCGGATCAGTCGCTGCTTCTTCGCGACCTGACGATCGGTCAGCACGTTCTTCTTGTCCTTGTACGGGTTCTCGCCTTCCCGGAACAGGAAGCGGATCGGCGTGCCCACCAGCTTGAAGCGCTTGCGGAAAAAGTTCTCGAGATAACGCTGGTAGGTGTTCGACAGCGATTTCAGCCGCGAGCCATGCACGATGAAGGTCGGCGGGCTTTCCGCGCCGGGGTGGGCGAAGCGCATTTTCGGCGCATGCCCGCGCACGACCGGCGGTGGATTGGCCTCGTAGGCCGCTTCGATCGCACGGGTGACATCGGCAGTGCTGAACACCTTGGTTGCCGACGCATGCGCGCGGTGGATGGCGCGGAACAACTCGCGCAGGCCGGAGCCATGCAGCGCGGAGATGCGCACGTTCTCGGCCCATTCCACGAAGCTCAGCTTGCGCGACACCAGGGTCTCGGTCTGCTGGCGTTCGTAGTCGGTGCGGCCATCCCACTTGTTGATGGCGATGACCAGCGCCTTGCCCGCGTCCAGCACCGCGCCGAGCACGGTCGCGTCCTGGTCGGTCACGCCTTCGCTGGCGTCGAGCATCAGCACCGCGACCTGGCATTGCTCGATCGCCTGCAGGGTCTTGAACACCGAGAATTTCTCGACGGCTTCCTCGACCTTCGAACGACGACGCAGGCCGGCGGTGTCGATCAGCCGGTACTTGCGGCCATCACGTTCCAGGTCGACGGCGATCGAATCGCGCGTGGTACCCGGCACCTCCGAGGCGATCATCCGCTCCTCGCCGAGGATGCGATTCACCAGCGTCGACTTGCCCACGTTCGGACGGCCGACGAAGGCGATGCGCACGCGCGTCGGGTCGGTGTCGAGCGTTTCGGTCGTGCCCTCTTCCGGCAGCAGGCCGAGGGTCGCCGCCATCAGTTCGTCGATGCCGGTGCGGTGTGCGGACGACACCGCCAACGCATCGCCGAACCCGTAACGCGCGAATTCCGACATCACCGTCTGCAGGTCGATGCCATCGGACTTGTTGACGATCAGCAGGGTCGGCTTGGACAGCTTGCGCAGCCAGCGCAGGATGTCGTCGTCCAGCGACGAGGCGCCTTCGCGGCCATCGACGATGAACAGGATCAGGTCGGCTTCTTCCGCGGCGGCGCGCGACTGCTTCGCGGTGGCGCCGGCCAGGCCTTCGTCCTCGCCGGCGATGCCGCCGGTGTCGACCAGCACGAACGGACGGCCTTCGGCCAGCCGGCACACGCCGTAATTGCGATCGCGGGTCACGCCCGGCTGGTCATGTACCAGCGCATCGCGGGTGCGGGTCAACGCGTTGAACAGCGTGGACTTGCCTACATTGGGACGCCCGACCAGGGCGACGAGGGGAAGCATGGATCAACCTCTGCGCGGAAAGCGCGTGCATGTCACTGGGAACGTACTGTTCGAAACGTGCTGCCTTGAAAAACGCGACGGCCCCGGCAGGGTAGCCGGGGCCGCGGATGCTTGCCAGCCCGAGGGCCGGCGCAACGCCTTACTGCAGCGAGAACGCGGCGAGCTGGCCTTCGGTCGTCTGCACCACCAGGATGCCGTCGGACACCACCGGCTTGCCGGTGATCGCACCGCCCACGCTGAAGCGCGCGGCGAAGGCGCCATCACTCAGGCGCAGCCAATGCACCACGCCCTCGAGGTCACCGACGGCCACATAGTCGCCATGAATCGTCGGCGCACTGACGTTGCGATAGGCGAGACCCGACTGCTGCCAGAGTGCGCCGCCGGTGTTCTTGTCCAGGCCGAAGACGTTGCCGGTCGGGTCGGTGACGACCACCGCCGAATTGCTCACGCCAAGGCCGCGGGCGCCGCCATTGCCGCGATCCCACATGACCTGGCCGCTGGGGCCGTCGATCGCCACCGTGTGGTTCTTGTGGCTGGTTGCGTAGAGGGTGGTGTTGTCCAGCACGGCCTCGCCATCGACATCGGCCATGCGGTCGAGTTCGCTGCGGCCTTCGGGTTCGGCGACCGGGGTGGTCCACACCACCGCGCCATCGGTCACCGACAGCGCCACCAGGGTGCCATTGTCGTTGCCGACGAACAGGATGCCCGGGCCAACCGTCATGCTGCCATTGCCGCGCACGGTAAGTGCGGGGATGTCCGGACTGTAGAACCAGCGACGCTCACCGGTGGCGGCGTCGAGCGCGGTGACCCGCCCATCGTTCGAGTGCACGAAGACCAGGCCGCCGCCGATCGCAGGCGCGGAGATGACTTCGTTGGAGACCTTGGACTTCCACTTTTCGGCACCGGTCGCGGCATCCAGCGCGACCACGTCGCCTTCCAGGCTGCCGACCGCTACCAGTCCTTCGCCAGCACCCGGGCCACCACTCAGCAGCAGTTCGGAGGCATAGCGCCACAACGACTGGCCGGTGCGCAGGTCGAATGCCGATACGCCGCCTTCCAGCGCCGCCGCATACACACGCCCATCGACGATGGCCGGGTGCTGGCCGATGCCCAGCTTGTCTTCGCCCTTGCCCACCGACGTGCCCCAGAGCTTGCTGACGGTGACGCTCGGGGTGATGTTGACCAGTTCGGTCGGCTCGGTGGACTTGTCCTTGCCGCGGCCATCAAAGACGTTCTTGATCGTGGTGCAACCGGACAGCACGGCGATCGCCAAGGTTGCGATGGCAAGGACGCGCAGGGAACGATGTGGAGCATGAATCATCAGGTCTTGTCCTCGGTGTGCGGCGGCGTGCCGCCCGCTTCGATGAGTTTCAAGGTAATCAGCCGGTGCTGCGGGTCGCCCACGTCGACCAGCGCCAGCGCCTTGAGGTAATCCTTCTGCGCCTGGGCGCGCTCGCCGAGTGCGAACCGTGCGTCGCCGCGCACATCCAGCATCGCCGGGTTCTTGTCGTCGTCGAGCAGCGGCAGCGCCTCCTTGGCCTTGCCCGCGTCGATCAGCAGGCGCGCGAGCCGCTGGCGCACGATCGGGCGCAGGTCGGCATCGAGGTCGCGCAGGTTGCGCAAGGTGGCGATGGCGTCGTCGCGCTTGCCGGATTCGGCCTGCGCCTTGGCCAGTTGCAGTGCCGCAAGGGTGCCGAGTGTCGGATTGCCCTTGCCCAGGCTGGCGATCACTTCGCGGCCCTTGTCAGCAGGCACGGTGCCTGCATCAAAGCCCTCTACGGCTTGTGCGTAACGGGCATTCACCCCCATCTGCGCCTGCGTCTGCTGGCCCTGCCACCATTGCCAGCCGAAGATGGCGCCAAGCCCGAGGCCAACGCCCCCGATCAGGCCAATGGCATTGGTGCGGACCCAGCCGCGGACACGCTCACTCTGTTCATGCTCATTGAGCAGGTCGTCGATCGCCATGCTGCCTCTCGCCCGCCGTGCTCGGGCGGGACATTTCAACTAGTGGGGAGTGCCCGCGAGGATCGACCGGACGATCAATCGGCTGCAACGAGCGAACCGTCGGAGGATACCGCAAAGCGTGCGACGTTCGCGCGGGCGAACGGTGCCAGGTCCACGGTGTGCCCGCGATGTTGAAGTTGCGCCGCGGACGCATTGCCGATGGTCAGGCGTCCGACCTGAGCGGCGCTGTAACGGCGTTCGCTACCCGCCGGCAGCAGGCCCTTCTCGACGGCGACGCCATCAGGGGTGACGACCTCGAGCCAGCTTTCGGCGCTGGTGCGGAGCACGATGTCGCTGATCGGCGCCGCTTGCGCGGCCGGAGCCGCAGCCACCGGCGTCATCGAGGCAACCACGGTGCGCGGACTGGCCGGTTTGGCCGAAGTCATCGGCGCGCTGGCCAATGGATCCGCCGGTGCGTCGAGCGGTGCCGTGCCTTCATTGCCACCGGACAGGTGCTGCCGCGTGGCAACCCAGGCCGGCACGGCCAGCGACAGGGTCAGGATGATGTAGACCAGGCGGCGACCGATCTGCTCTGCCCACCACTGCGCCTTCGGGGTATGCGTGCGGCTGACCAGCCGGGACGGTTCGACCGGGCCGACATCCAGCGCGGCCATCATCGGCGCAGTGGTCAGGCCGAGCAGGCGCGAATAGCTGCGCACCTGGCCGCGCACGAACACCGGCGCACCAAGCCGCGACCAATCCTCTGCTTCCAGCGATTTCACTACCCGCGCAGGCATGTGCAGGCGGGCTGCCACATCGTCAACGCTCAATCCGGCCGCTTGGCGCGCGGAACGCAAGCGCTCCCCGCACCCTGCGAGGGCGTGGTGGGACTGGTCAGGGGTGTAGTTGGAGGTCATTGCGTGCGCGGAGCCGGGCCGGAACCGGAGGAGATCGCCTGCAAACGCGAAAGATAGCGCGAAGCGGCCGCATTGTCGCCAAGTTTCTGTTCGACCTGGATGGCCAGGCGCAGCCCTTCCGGATCGTCCGGCACCACCGTCAGCCAGCGCTCGGTGAAGGCGCGCGCATCGAGGTATTCCCCACGGGCGAATTTCAGGGCGGCCATGCCTGACAACGCCGGCGCGCTGACCGGATCCAGCGCAAGCAGTTGCCGCCAGCTTGTCTCCGCCCGCTCCGGCTGGCCGGCCCGCTGCGCGCAATCACCGGCATTGGCCAGCGCACGCTCGCGGGTAGGATAGGCTGGGTCGGCGATGGCGCGGTCGAACCAAGCGAGCGACTCCGCCGCCCGGCCATTTGCGCACAGCCAGTGTCCGTAGTTGTTCGCATAAATGCCGGTATTCGGCGCAATCTCGATCGCCTTGCCGTAGTGGACCCCGGCCAATCGTGCGTCACCGCGGGCATCGGCGATGACACCAAGCAGTGTGTGCGCATCCCCGGAGCGCGGTTCTGTCTTGAGCGCGCGCTTGGCAAAGGCTTGCGCCTGTGCGAAATCCCCCTGCTGGTAGAGGTCGCTGGCCGACATCAACAACTGGGTAGCATCGGTATCGCGTGCCCGACCGGCCTTGCCGGTGACATCGTACGTCGGTGCAACCTGGGTGTATTCCCCGCGCGCAGCGGACGGGCGCACGATGCTCAGCCGCTCCAACTGGCTGCAGCCGGAGGCCAGCACGCAAGCGACCAGCAGTGCCACCAGCGGCCTACGCGGCATCGGAGATCCCGCTTGCAAGCAAGTGTTTGCGATGTTCGGCCGAACGCCGTGTGCGATCCATCACCTGCCCCTTCAGCTGGCCGCAGGCGGCATCGATGTCATCGCCACGGGTACGCCGCACCGGCGCGATCATCCCGGCATTGTTGAGCTGCTTCTGGAACGCGCGGATGGCTTCGTCCGTCGGCCGCGCGTAGCGCGTACCCGGGAACGGGTTGAACGGGATCAGGTTGACCTTGGCCGCATCCTTCATCTGCACGCGGCGGTCGAACTCGCGCAGCAGCTTGACCAACCCGCGCGCGTGCTCGGGCTGGTCGTTGATGTCCTTCATCAGCGTGTATTCGAAGGTCACCGAGGTGCCGCGCTTGCGCAGCGCGTAGCGCACGCAGGCGTCCATCAGGTCGGCGATCGGGTACTTCTTGTTGAGCGGCACCAGCTCGCTGCGCAGGTCGTCGAACGGCGAATGCAGCGAGACCGCCAGCGACACGTCGGACACTTCGCCCAGCTTGTCGATCATCGGCACCATGCCGGCGGTGGACAGCGTCACCCGCTTGTTGGCCAGGCCGTAACCGAGATCGTCGCGCATGATGCTCATCGCGCGCACGACATTGTCGAAGTTGGCGAGCGGCTCGCCCATGCCCATCATCACGACGTTGGTAAGCCTGCGCCGCTGATGCGGCACGTTGCCCAGGTGGCGCGCGGCCACCCAGACCTGGCCGATGATCTCGGCCGTCGAAAGATTGCGGTTGAAGCCCTGGGTCGCGGTGGAGCAGAACGTGCAGTTGAGCGCGCAACCAACCTGCGAGGACACGCACAGCGTGCCGCGGCCCTTGTCCGGGATGTAGACGGTTTCGATGGCGTTCTTCGTATCCATGCCGAGCAGCCACTTGTGGGTGCCGTCCTCGGAGGCCTTGTCCATCACCACCTGCGGCGCATGCACGATCGCGCGCTCCTCGAGCTTGGCGCGCAGCACCTTGCCGAGGTCGGTCATGTCGCCGAAATCGGTGACGTAGCGGTGGTGGATCCACTTCATCACCTGCTGTGCACGGAATTTCTTTTCGCCGAGTTCTTCCTCGAAGAAGCGCTCGAGGGAGGTCCGGTCGAAGTCGAAGATGTTGGTCAGGCCGGCGGCCGAAGCCGCCGGCTTGGGTTCGCGCACGACGGCATCGCCGATGAGGGCGATGTCGATGGCCGGCGTGCGCGTGTCGCTCATCGTCTGATCCAATCCGACGCGATCAGCGCGCGTAGACGTCGGTCGACGGGAAGAAATAGGCGATCTCGATCGCCGCGTTCTCCAGCGAATCCGAACCGTGCACCGCGTTGGCGTCGATGCTGTCGGCGAAGTCGGCGCGGATGGTGCCCGGCGCTGCGTCCTTCGGATTGGTGGCGCCCATCAGGTCGCGGTGCAGGAGTACGGCGTTGTCGCCTTCCAGCGCCTGCACCATCACCGGGCCGGAGATCATGAAGTTGACCAGCGCGCTGAAGAACGGGCGCTCGCGGTGCACGGCGTAGAAGCCTTCCGCTTCCTGCTTGGACAGGTGCTTCATCTTCGCAGCCACGACCTTCAGGCCGGCCTTCTCGAAGCGGGAATAGATTTCGCCGACGACGTTCTTGGCGACGGCATCGGGCTTGATGATCGAAAGGGTGCGCTCCAGCGCCATGGACGTTCTCCAGGTTGGCGGGACTGCGATGTGTCGCGGCCCCGAAGATAACAGAAAAACCCGCGTAACGACGCGGGTTTGGCCGATATGGCTACGGCAAATTCTAGCCGATTTCCATACCCTCCTGCACCTTTTGGATGGCTGGCGATTGACGATCGCATCGTTCCGGCCGTAGCATCAAACAAGCGTTTGATTCGATGAGGTGACCGATGACCCTGCCACATTTCTCGACCAAGGACCGCATCCTGTCCGCTGCGGAGGAGCTGTTCGCCCAGCAGGGCTTCGCCTCGACCTCCCTTCGGCAGGTGACCAGCCGCGCGGACGTCAACATCGCGGCAGTCAATTACCACTTCGGCAGCAAGGAAAACCTGGTCAACGAGGTATTCCGCCGACGCATGGACGACATGAGCCGCCAGCGGCTTG
>Ga0209476_10002313_pt1 | contig 12797 bp, 11 predicted proteins | sample KloWWTrecipitate_FD_187179 | JGI IMG/M metagenome (GOLD analysis project Ga0209476, IMG submission 187179) | Active sludge microbial communities from Klosterneuburg, Austria, studying microevolution and ecology of nitrifiers - Klosterneuburg... | ecosystem: Engineered > WWTP > Aerobic digester... | reverse complement strand
CAGCTCGCCCACCGTGGCCGTGGGGCCGTCCGGCGCACCGCCGACCACCACGACGATCTCGCCGCGCACCTCGCCGGACGCCCACGTGGCGAGCTCCCCGAGCCCGCCCCGCACGACCTCCTCGTAGGTCTTGGTCAGCTCGCGGCACACCGCGGCGGGTCGCTGCGCGCCGAACGCCCGGACCATCGCCGCCAGCGTCTCGCCGAGGCGGTGCGGCGCCTCGAAGAAGACCATCGTCCGACGCTCCGCCGCGAGGGCCGCGAGCACCCGGTCCCGTTCGCCCCCCTTGCGCGGCGCGAACCCCTCGAACGTGAACCGGTCCGTGGGCAGCCCGGCGAGCGCCAGGGCAGCGAGCACGGCGCTCGGCCCGGGGGCCGTCGTGACCGGCAGCCCCGCCTCGACCGCCGCGCGCACCAGCGGCAGGCCGGGGTCCGACACGGTGGGCATCCCCGCGTCGGACACGACGAGCACGGTGCCGCCCTCGCGCACCACGTCGAGCAGCTGGGCAACGCGGCCGGCCTCGTTGTGCTCGTGGTGGCTCACCACACGGCCGGTCACCTGCACACCGAGGCGCCGGGTCAGCTCAGCCAGGCGCCGGGTGTCCTCCGCGGCGACGACGTCGGCGCTCGCGAGCAGGTCGCGCAGGCGGGCGGAGGCGTCTGCCGTGTTGCCGATCGGCGTGGCCGCCAGGACGATCCGGCCGAGGGTCATGGCCGCCAGGTTAGCCTGGCGCGGTGCAGCGCCTCCGCCTCCTCCGCGACGACCACGGCTGGCTCGCCACCGCCGGCGTCACCGCGCTCGCCGCCGCGCTGCGCCTGCCGGCGCTGGACCGACCGGGGGCGCTCGTCTTCGACGAGACCTACTACGTCAAGGACGCCTGGACGCTGCTGCAGGTCGGCTACGAGGCGGAGTGGGGCGAGGACCCCGACCCGGCGTTCGAGGCCGGCGAGGTCGACGGCTACACGACGGTGCCCAGCTACGTCGTGCACCCCGCGGTGGGCAAGTGGGCCATCGCGGTCGGCCTGCGCACGTTCGGCGCGGACAACGCCGTCGGGTGGCGGATCGGCGCTGCGGTGGCGGGGATCGTGGCGGTGCTGCTGCTCACCCGGATCGCGCGCCGCCTGTTCGGCTCGACCGCCCTCGGCACCCTCGCCGGCCTGCTGCTCGCCGTCGACGGGCTGGCCATCGTGCACTCGCGCACCGCCCTGCTCGACGGGTTCCTCATGGTGCTCGTCCTGGCGGCGTTCGGTGCGCTGCTCGTCGACCGCGACCGGGCGCGAGCGCGGTTGGCTGCGGCGACGGGCCCGCCGCGCGCTCCCACCCGCTGGGGGCCCGGGCTGGGGCTGCGGCCGTGGCGGCTGACGGCCGGCGTGCTGCTGGGGCTCGCGGCGGGGACCAAGTGGTCGGCGCTGTACTTCGTCGCCGTCTTCGGGCTGCTCACCGTGGGCTGGGACCTCGTCGCGCGCCGCGCCGCTGGGGTGGGCCGCCCGGTGACCGGGACGCTGGTCCGCGACGCCGGCCCTGCCTTCGCCAGCATCGTCCCCGTGGCCGCCCTGACCTACGTCGCCACGTGGGCCTCGTGGTTCGCCTCCTCCGGCGCCTACGGTCGGCAGTGGGCCGCCCGAAGCCCGGACCAGGGCGTCACCTGGCTGCCGCCCGCGCTGCGCTCGCTGTGGCACTACCACCAGGAGGTCTGGGGCTTCCACACCACGCTGACCGCCGAGCACTCCTACGCCGCCCACCCCCTGGGCTGGCTGGTGCAGTGGCGCCCGACGTCGTTCTTCTACGAGACCCCCGAGCCGGCCCAGCAGGTCTGCGGTGCCGACCGCTGCGCCCAGGCCGTGACGTCGCTGGGCAACCCGCTCCTGTGGTGGCTGGGCACCGCAGCCGTCGTCGCCTGCGTGTGGTGGGTGCTGCGCCGACGCGACGGCGTCGCGGTGGCGGCGCTGTCCGGGGTCGTCGCGGGGTGGCTGCCGTGGTTCGCCTACGCGCAGCGCACCATCTTCACGTTCTACGCGATCGTCGTGCTGCCGTGGCTCATCCTCTCCCTGGTCTGGGCCACCCGTCGCTTCCTCGCCGAAGGGCCCCACCGCGAGGTCCGGCGCGCGGTGGCCGCGGTGCTCCTCGTCCTCGTCCTGGCGGTCTCGGCGTTCTTCTACCCGGTGTGGACGGGGCAGGTCATCACCTTCCGCGCCTGGCAGCTGCACCAGTGGCTGCCCAGCTGGGTCTGAGCCTCAGTCCGTCCAGGGCACCTGCGGCGAGCGGTACCAGCGCAGGCCCGCCTCGGCCCACAGCCGGGGCTGGCCCGCGAGTCGCCGCGCGAACCCGTCCCAGTCACGCCGCTGCTGCGCCGACCATGCCACCTCCGCGACGGCGACGAGCCGCGGGAGCAGCAGCCAGAACAGGTCCTCCGCGGTGCGGACCGTCTCGGTCCACAGCCCGGCCTCGATGCCGACCACGCGGTCGGCCGGGACGCCGGGCAGCACGTCGAGCGGCTCCCACTCGTAGGCGTCCCGGACCTCGACGTGCCCGGCCCACTCGAGACCGATCGGCGAGTCCGCGTCGTACCGCATGTCGAGGTAGATCTTGCTCGCGGGCGAGAGCAGCACGCGCGCGCCGCGGGCGACGGCAGCGGCGACCTCCGCCGCCCCCTCGCGCTCGTCCCAGTACTGCACGATGACGTCGAGCCCCTCGAGGCCGCCGTCGGGCGGCGGGAGCACCCGCGCGACCTCCTGCCAGCCGATGACGCCCTTGCCGGCCGCCGCGACGTGCCCCGCGGCGCTGCGCACGAGCGCCGCGTACTCGTCCGGCGCCATGGTGAGCACCTCGTCCCCACCCAGGTGCACGTAGCGGCCCGGGGTCATGGTCGCCACCGCACCGAACACGTCGCGCAGGAAGGGCTCGGTGCCGGGCAGGTCGACGTGCAGGCGGCTGAACCCCACGTCGATCCCGGTGTAGGCCGGCGCCGCCTCGCCCGAGGGCGTCAGGTCACCGTCGGCGTGCAGAGCCGCGTTGACGTGCCCCGGCACGTCGATCTCGGGCACGATCGCGATGTGCCGCACCGCGGCGTAGGTGAGCAGCTCGGCGTAGTCGGCCGCCGTGTAGAAGCCGCCACGGTCACCGCCCACGGCCGTGCCGCCCGAGCGCGCGGTGAGCTCTGGCCGCGAGGCGATGTCGAGGCGCCAGCCCTGGTCGTCGGTGAGGTGCAGGTGCAGGACGTTGAGCTTGTACCAGGCCATGACGTTGAGCACGGACTTGACCTCGCGCACCGTGAAGAAGTGCCGCGCCACGTCCAGCGCGAGCCCGCGCCAGGCGAACCGCGGGTGGTCCAGCACGAGGCACGGGTCGACCAGGTGCGTCTCGCCCTCGCGCCGGACGAGCTGTTGGAGCGTCATCGTTGCCAGGTGCAGCCCGGTGCCCGTCAGGGCGCTCAGCACCAGCCGCTCGGCGGTGGCGTCGATCCGGTACGCCTGGGCCATGAGCTCGGGGTCGAGCCCCTCGGGGAGCACGAGGTCGGCCGGGTCGGTGACGAGCCGCAGCTCGACGGCGCCCGGGGCGCCGTCGTCGTGCTCGACCAGCGCGACGGGGAAGCCGCACACGCGCCCGATCCGGCCGGCCAGCAGGATGCCGACGGCGACGGCCTCGGGGTCGGCGCCCGTGACCAGCCGCACGCCGTCGCGCATGACGAACGGGGCACCGTCCCGGGGCTCGAGGTGCACCGGGGCGGGAACCACCTGGTTGAGCGGCACGGATCACCCTCCTGCTGGTACGACGAACGGGCGCCCGGTCGAGTGCCGACCGAACGCCCGTCCCGGGGTGGAGCTGAGGGGATTCGAACCCCTGACCTTCTCATTGCGAACGAGACGCGCTACCAACTGCGCCACAGCCCCAGAGCGGGGATCAGGTTAGCACCCGGTCACCGCGGTCACGAACCCGCTGGTCCGCGCCGTGCTCACTCCCCCGACGCGCGACGTCGGGCCAGGATCGCGTCGAGCGCCAGGCCGCCGGTGGTCGGGCGCGCGGCGGACGTGGGAGCCTCGGCGACCTCCTGGGCCGCGGGAGCCTCGGCCTCGACGCGCGCACCCGGCGCACCCGGCGCGGCGTCGTCGAGCACGAGCGGGGCCGGCTCCGCACGGCGCGCAGCGGGCTTGAGCGTGTAGGCCGGGCGCGGCACGGGCATGGGCACCCAGGTCGCCTCGGCGGCGGGCTCGGCCCCGCGGGTCTCGGGCGCCCGCTCGGCCTGCGTGCGGGACGCGAGCTCCGCCGCGGCCAGCCGCTCGGCCGCGGCCAGCCGCTCGTCGGAGCGGGGAGCGCTCACCGAGCGGCGCGTCACGGCAGGCACGCGGGCCATCACCTCGGTGGACTCCTCGGAGGGGTGCACGGCGCGGCCGACGACGCCCGTCGCGCTGCCGCGGCGTGCGGCGCGCGGGGCCGTGCGGTCCGGGTCCACGGCCCAGCGCGCGTCCGCGCGGCGACCGGCGACGACGGCGCTGCGGCCCAGCAGCAGCGTGGCGGCGAGCAGCGCGGTGGGCACCGCACCGACGAGCACCCCGGCCCCGGTGGCGGCGACGGCACCCCAGCCGGCGACGGTCCCCAGCAGCAGCAGCCCGCCGAGCAGCGCCCGACGGCGCGCGGCGGCGGCGCGGCGGGTCAGCGCGGCCGCTCTGCCGGCGCGAGCCGCTGCGGTCCTGCGGGCGGCATCGGCGACGACGCGGTCCCCGGCGGCGTGCGGTCGGTCCATCGGCCCGTCTCCTCGTCCTGCTCGTCGTGACGTGCTCTGCGTGTGCTCGAGGTGGTGCGTCGGGTGCAGCAGCACCCGACCCGACCCGGCGACACCGTGCCGCCCGACCGCCGATCCCGTCCGGACCGGCGGCGCGGACCGGGCGACCCGGATGACACGCAGCCGCTCGGAGAACCTGTCGTCGGCCCGGGCCTCGAGCAGCTGCTGGCGGTACCGCAGCCGGTGCGGCACCAGGTAGGCGATCCACAACCCGGCCATCGCGAGCACCACGAGGCCGGCCTGGGACACAGCACGACGGTAGGCGAGCGGGCCGGTGCCCGGACGCAGCGGGCCCGGCGTGTCGGTGGCCGAACTACACCGGTGTGGTTCGGCTCCTGCGCCAGCGGGTCAGCAGACCCTCCGGGACCTCCTCGACCGTCACCGCGAAGGTGCGGTGGTCGCGCCACGCGCCCTGGATGTGCAGGTACCGCTCGCGCAGCCCCTCCTCGCGCAGCCCGAGCTTGGCCACCACGCGCAGGCTCGGCGCGTTCTCCGGCCGGATCGCGATCTCCACGCGGTGCAGCCCCACCTCACCGAAGCAGTGGTCGACCGCCATCGCGACGGCCGTGGGCGCGATGCCCCGCCCCGCGACGTGCTCGCTCACCCAGTAGCCGATGCTCGCCGTGCCGGCGGAGCCGTGCACGATCGTCGCGACCGTCAGCTGGCCGACGAGCTCGTCGCGGTACTCGATCGCGAACGGCAGCGCGGCGCCGGCCCTCCCCTGGGCCGCGAGGGTCCGCACGAAGCCGCCGAACGTGGGCGGCGGCCCGGTCTGCGGGTCCGGGGAGGTGGCCTCCCAGCGCTCGAGCCACGCGGCGTTGCGCGCGCGCGCCGCACGCCATGCCCCGGCGTCGCGGCGGCGCAGCGGCCGCAGCACGACATCGTCCGAGCGCAGCAGGACGGGCCAGCCCCGCGCCACGTCAGCCGTCCAGGACCAGGCAGGCGAGGGTGTCACCGGCCCGCACACGGGTGGTGTCCTCGCCGACGACCACGAGCGCGTTGGCCAGCCCGAGCGCGCCGAGCGAGACCCTCGACGGGTCCCCCACCGGCGTCACGACGTAGCCGTCCGTCGGCGAGCCGGTGACCGTCGCCGGGACGAACTGACGCCTGCCCGCCGGGGAGGCCCACGGCCGGGCGGATGCGGCACGCACCGTCGGGCGGTACAGGTCGACGTACCCGGCCATCGCGCGCAGCGCCGGCCGGACGAACACCTCGTAGGAGACCTGCGCGGCGACGGGGTGCCCCGGCAGCGCGAAGACCGGCACCCCGCCGGGCCGGCCATCGGCGTCGTGCGCATCGTCGCCCTCCGCCCGGACCGTGCCGAAGCCCTGCCGGTGCCCGGGGGTCATGGCGATCTGGTCGAAGCGCACGGTGCCGAGCGGCGCGAGCACGTCGGTCACGGTGTCCCACGGCCCGTGGCTGAGCCCGCCGGTGAGGATGATGAGGTCCGCGCGGACGAGCTGGTCGGCCAGGATCTCCCGCAGCGCGGCGCGGTCGTCGCCCACCGGACCCACGCGCACGGCGCTCGCACCGGCCTCCTTGACGGCTGCGGCCAGCGCCGGGCCGTCGACGTCGTGCACGCGCCCGTCCGGCCGCGCCCTGCCCGGCTCGACGAGCTCGTCACCCACCGAGACGACGATGACCCGGGGCGCGGGGTGCACGCGGAGCCGGCCGCGGCCCAGTGCCGCAGCGACCGCGAGGTGGCGCGCGGCGAGCCGGGTACCGGTGGTCAGGACGGCGTCGCCGGCGCCGAGGTCAGCACCGGCGGGGCGCAGGTGCTCGCCGGCCTCGGCCCCGCCGCGGACCACCACGCGGGCCCGGCCGCGGTCGGTCCGCTCCATGGGCACCACGGCATCCGCGCCGACGGGCAGCGGGCCGCCGGCGGCGATGAGGACGGCCGTGCCGGGTACCAGGCGCAGGGGGGCTGCCGCCGTCACGGGGGCGTCGGCCGCGACCGGCAGCGTGACCTCGGGCGCCGGGCCGGGGCCCGGCGCTCCGACGTCGACCGAGCGGACCGCGTAGCCGTCGCAGCCGGCGACGGTCCACATCGGCACGTCCCGCGGCGCCGTGACGTCCTCCGCGAGGATGCAGCCGTCGGCGTCGGCCAGGACGACGTCGAGCGGCGCGACCGGGCGGGCGGCCGCGAGGATCGCCGCGAGGTGCTCGGCGACCGTCCTCATCGGGGCAGGGTCACAGCGTCGTCACGAACTCGCGCAGCCAGGACCGCAGGTCGGGGCCGAGGTCGGGGCGGTCCACGGCGATCCGCACGACGGCCTTGAGGTAGTCCAGGCGGTCCCCGGTGTCGTAGCGACGCCCGCGGAAGACCACGCCCGTCACCCCACCGCCCTGCTCGGCCGGCATCGAGGCCAGCGTCGCGAGCGCGTCGGTGAGCTGGATCTCGCCGCCACGCCCGGGCGCGGTGTGCTCCAGCACGCGGAAGACGGCCGGGTCGAGCAGGTAGCGACCGATGATCGCCAGGTTGCTGGGCGCGTCGGCGGCGTCCGGCTTCTCGACCAGCGCGGTGACGCGGACGTGGTCGGTCGGGGCGCCGTCGATCGGCTCGACCGCGGCGCAGCCGTAGAGGTGGATCTGGTCCGGCTCGACCTCGAGCAGCGCGATCACCGAGCCGCCGCGCTCGGCCTGCAGGGCGATCATCTCCGTGAGCAGCGGGTCGCGCGGGTCGATGAGGTCGTCCCCGAGCAGCACGGCGAACGGCTCGTCGCCCACGTGGCGCTTGGCGCACAGCACGGCGTGGCCGAGCCCCTTGGGCTGGCCCTGCCGCACGAAGTGCACGTCGGCGAGCTCCGAGGAGCGCCGCACCTCGGCGAGCCGCTCGAGGTCGCCCTTGGCCGCGAGGGCAGCCTCGAGCTCCGGCACGGCGTCGAAGTGGTCGGCCAGCGTGCGCTTGGACCGTCCGGTGATCATGAGGACGTCGTCGAGCCCCGCGGCGGCGGCCTCCTCCACGACGTACTGGATGGCCGGCTTGTCCACCACCGGGAGCATCTCCTTGGGCGTCGACTTCGTCGCGGGCAGGAACCGTGTCCCGAGACCCGCTGCCGGGATGACTGCTTTGGTGATCGCCATGGCACGCAGGGTAGCCGCGTCCTGTGTCGTGGGCTCACGTTGCGCGCCGCCCGGGCGATGATGGAGGCATGACCACCGCGCTGCCCGACGGGCCCGACCTGCCCGAGGCCAAGGACGCGCTGCGTCGGGGCATCCGCGCCGAGCGGGCTCGGCTGACGCCGCGCACCCGCGCACGCGCCGCCGAGGACCTCGCCCAGGTGGTCGGCGACCTGCCCCAGGTGCGGGCCGCCCGCTGCGTCGCCGCCTACGTCGCACGGCCGAACGAGCCCGGCACCCTGCCGCTGCTCGAGCGGCTCGCCGCCCGGGGCACGCGCGTGCTGCTGCCCGCGCTGGGCGCGGGGCTCCAGCGGGACTGGGCGTGGCTCGCCTCGCCCGCCGAGTTCGTGGTCCGCGCCCCGGGCCGCCCGCCGGAGCCCGTGGGTCCCACGCTCGGCGCCGAGGCGCTCACCGAGGCGGACGTCGTCGTGGTCCCCGCGCTGGCCGTGGACACCTCGGGGGCACGCCTCGGTCAGGGCGGCGGGTGGTACGACCGCGTGCTGGAGCACGCCCGTCCGGACGCGCTCGTCGTCGCGATGGTGTTCGACGACGAGGTGTACGACGCCCGGACGCACCCGCTGCCCTGCGAGCCGCACGACCGCGGGGTCGACGTGGTCGCCACGCCCCGCGGGGCGCGGCGGCTCAGCCCTCGTCCGGCCGCAGGGTGAGCGTGCGGGTCGCCGACTCCTCGACGGCGGCCGGCGAGAACGGCCACGGGTAGGTCTGCCCGCGGGACCATGCGTCGAGCTGGTCGGTGTAGTGGACGCTGGCCGGGTGGCCGGAGGTCCCGGTGAGCGTCACCCACGTCGAGGCGTCGAGGTCCGCGAGGTCGACGACCATGCGCATCGACGGTGCCGCGGTCACCGCGAACGAGCCGCTCGCCGCGTCCCACGACGTCGCGTCCACGATCGACGACCCACCGGCGACCGCCACGGCCTCGGGGTTGACGAGCCGGTGGACCAGGGCGGGGACCGCGTCGCCGCCGAGCACCGGGTGCTGCGGGGCAGCGGTGTGCAGCCGGCCCCACGTCCAGCCGGACGGGTCCTTGCCCAGCGTCACGGTCAGCTCCAGCCGGGCGGCGGTGAGGGTGCGGACGAGGATCTCGTCCCGGCTCTCGACGACGGTGACCGTGGTCCGGTCGTCCCACCACGCGTTGTCCGGGTCGTCGAGCAGACCCGCGACGACCGCGAGCCAGCGGCTGCCGCCGTCGGGCCACTGGGACTGCGGCAGGTCGTCGGCGAACGTCGCCGCGAGGAGGTCTGCCCACACGGCCGCGAGGTACGCGGCCGCGGCCGAGTCCGTCGACTGCACGCCGTCCCACGTGCGCAGCAGCTCGACGGCCTCGAGCGTGAAGGCGTCCTGCACCGGGGCCGCGAGGAGCGCCGGGACGAGCACCGCCGCGAAGGGGCTCGACGCGTCGGACTGCAGCGCAGAGGCGGCCGCGCCGTCGATCGGCTCACCCGCGGCGATCGCGCGGTCGAGCTCTGCGCGGATCCGCGCGGCCCGGTAGCCGGCGTCCCAGTCGGTGGTGAGGAACGGACCCGTGCCCGCCGGCGTGACCGCCTGGTTGGCCGCGACGACGTACCCCGCCGCCGGGTCGAGCGTCGCGGGCATCTGCTCGGCCGGGACGTACCCCTGCCAGTCGTAGCGGGAGTCCCAGCCGGGGCGCGGCCAGCTGCCGTCGGACGGCACCGGTCCGTCCGTGACCGACGCCCGGACGGGGATGCTCCCTGGCGCCTGGTAGCCGATGTGCCCGTCGGTCGTGGCGAACACGATGTTCTGCGCCGGCACGTCGAAAAGCGCCGCCGCCGCGGCGACGTCGGCCGCGTCCCGCGCCCCCTGCAGGGCGAAGATCGCGTCGGCGGTGCGGCCGGGTGCGAGCGCGGTCCAGGCGAGCGAGACCTCGGGGATGCCCCGCGCGCCGCCGGGCGTCGGGGTGCTCGATGCCCGGTCGAGGTCGAGCACGTCCGAGACGATCGGCCCGTGCACGGTCGAGCGCACCTCGATGTCGACGGGCTCGCCACCGGCGACCTCGACGACCTCGGTGCGCACCGTGAGCGGCACCTGCTGGCCGTCGCGCAGGTAGGTGCCGTCCTCGGGGCGCGTGCGCTCGAGGAAGAGGTCGGCGGTGTCCGCCCGGAGCGTGGTCAGGCCCCAGGCCAGGTGGGCGTTGTGCCCGATGACCACCCCCGGCAGTCCTGCGAAGCCGAACCCGCTGACCTCGACGGGGCAGTCGTCCGTCACCGGGGCGCAGTACAGGCCGACCTGCGACCAGATGCCCGGGGCGGAGATGCCCAGGTGGGGGTCGTTGGCCAGCAGCGGCAGGCCGCTCGCGGTGTGCTCCCCGGCGACCACCCAGGAGTTCGAGCCCGTGCCCTCGCCCCGGCCGACCAGCTGCGGGACGGCGGCGAGCGCCTGCCCGGCGAGGTCGAGCGCCCGAGCCAGCCCGCCGTCGAGCAGCACGGCGGACGTGGGGTCGGTGACCGCCTGCGACGCGGTCGCGGCGGTCCACCCTGGCAGCACCTCGTTGCCGGGCGCCGCGGCGGGGAACAGCTCGTCGACCCGCGCGACGTCGCGCACCGTCGAGTTCGACTGCGCCCTGGCGAGCTCCGCGTCGTCGTTGCTGCGCAGGTCCCAGGCCATCGCCTTGAGCCAGGCCAGCGAGTCGACCGGCGTCCATGGCTCGGGGTCCGCCACGTCCACGCGCAGCCCGAGCACGGTGTACTCGACGGCGAGATCCTCCGGGGAGCGCCCGGCGAGATAGGCGTTGACACCCTCGGCGTACGCCTCGAGGTGGTCGCGGGTCGCCCGGTCGAGCAGGTCCCACTCCTGCTCGGCGACGCGTCGCCACCCCAGGGTGCGGACCACGGCGTCGGAGGCCAGGGCGTCGACGTCCCGGCCGACCAGCTCGGACAGCCGGCCCGCGGTGACATGCCGGCGCAGGTCCATCTCGAAGAAGCGGTCCTGCGCGTGGACGTAGCCCTGGGCGCGGTACAGGTCGTCCGGGGTCTGGGCGTAGATGCTGGGAACGCCCCGGGCGTCGCGCAGCACCTGGACCTGCGCGTCCAGACCGGGCAGGTCGGCCGTCCCCGCGTGGTCGGGCAGGGGCCGCCGGACCACGACCCCCGCGATGGCGACGACGGCGACGAGCGCCACCACCAGGACGCCGGCCAGCACTGCTGCGAGCCGCAGCAGGTGGCCCCGGGTCACACGGGAGGAGGGCACGGTGCGAGACTAACCGCAGAGCAGACCGATCGTCCTGGAGGATGCAGTGCCCACCTACTCCTACGCGTGCACCGCGTGCGACCACCGCTTCGATGCCCAGCAGGCGTTCACGGACGAGGCGTTGACGCAGTGCCCGGCGTGCGGCGGTCGGCTGCGCAAGATGTTCGGCAACGTCGGCGTCATGTTCAAGGGCTCTGGCTTCTACCGCAACGACGCCCGCAAGGACCAGCGCGGCTCGAGCACCTCCGGCGGCTCGTCGAGCACGTCGTCCGCCGGCACCGCAGCGGGCTCCGGCTCGGGCTCCGGTGACACGGGCAGCACGGCCGCGGCGGCCTCGACCACCTCGGGTGGCACGACGGGCACCTCCGGCTCGGGTGGGTCCGGCCCGTCCGGTACGTCCGGTGCGACGAGCACCGGCTCGTCCGGCGCATCGACCACCACGGCCGCCAGCACCCCCTGACGGCCGCAGCGCCCAGGGGCCGCCGCCACGCGCCCGTGTCCACAGCCCGCCGGGCCCCGCCACCGGACCCGGCACGCGGCGCCTAGCGTGCGAGCATGGCCCGGCACCCCACCCTGCTCGCGCTGCGGATCGCCGCATGGCGCGCCCGGCCGCTGGGCGTCCTGCTCCTCGTCGGGGTCACGGTGGGGACGGCGGTCCACCTCGCCGTGCCGCCGACGGCGAGCGTGCCCGTCGTCGTGACGGCGCGGTCCGTGCCGGCCGGGCAGCTGCTCACCGCCGCGGACCTGCGGGTCGCCAGCCTGCCGGTCGGGCTGGTCCCCGGGACGGGGCACCGGACAGCAGATCCCCTCGTGGGTCGCGCGCCCGTCGTCGACCTGCCGGCAGGCTTGCCCGTGGTCGACGCGGTGCTCGCGGGTGAGCGGTTCACGCTCGAGCCCCCGGCCGGGACGGTGGTCGTCGCGGTCTCGCTCACGGCCGCGGGCCTGCTCGTCGCGGGCGACCGCGTCGACCTCGTCGCGCCGAGCGCCTGGGCCGACGGGGGCGCCGAGGCTGGTGCACCCGCCGTCCTCGCCACGGCGGCGCTGGTGCTCGACGTGGACCGGGGGCCCGATGCGTCGGTCGGCGGCCTGCTCACCTCCGGGGCCGAGGCCGAGCCCCGCGTGCTCGTGGCCGTCACCCCGGACGAGGGCAGGCGGATCGCGGCCGTGTGGGACGGTAGTTCCCTGGGCGCCGTGCTGGTGGGATGATCCGGCGCGCTGTCATCGACACCACTCTGCAGGAGGCTCTCATGCTCGCCGGTTTCAAGAACTTCATCATGCGCGGCAACGTCGTGGACCTCGCGGTCGCCGTCGTCATCGGCGCCGCGTTCGGCAAGGTCATCACGTCCGTCGTCGACGGGCTCATCAACCCGCTGGTCGCCGCGATCTTCGGCAAGCCCGACCTCTCGGGCGTCCTGGCGTTCACGATCAACAAGGCCGAGTTCTCGATCGGCCTCATCCTCAACGAGGTGCTCGCCTTCGTCCTGGTCGCGGCCGCGATCTACTTCGTCGTCGTCCTGCCCCTCAACAAGCTGGCCGAGCGCCGCAAGTCCGGCGAGGAGCCGGCGCCCGCCGCCCCGGCCGAGGACATCCTCCTGCTCCAGGAGATCCGCGACCTGCTGGCCGCCCGCAAGGACGTCTGAGCACCACCTCCGGGGTGCTCGACCCGGCCGGC
>Ga0209476_10002310_pt1 | contig 12806 bp, 9 predicted proteins | sample KloWWTrecipitate_FD_187179 | JGI IMG/M metagenome (GOLD analysis project Ga0209476, IMG submission 187179) | Active sludge microbial communities from Klosterneuburg, Austria, studying microevolution and ecology of nitrifiers - Klosterneuburg... | ecosystem: Engineered > WWTP > Aerobic digester >... | reverse complement strand
CGTCGCCGCGGATCAGGCCGAGGTCGTCGGCGGTGACCACCGGCTCGTCGGCGTCGACGACGCCCCGACCGAGCACCGCGACGACGTGCGGCACCTCAGCGGTGCCCACGGTGCCCCACCGCACGGATCACGTGATCGACGCCCGGTAGATGCTCTCGATCGACGCGTCGAGCGCGGCGTCGAAGTCGGCCTGGCCCTGCTGGGCCGTGAGGCCCTGGGTCAGGGCCCGGGAGAAGCTCGCGATGACGCCGTGGTTGCGGGCCAGCCGCTCGGTGGCCTCGTCGCGCGTGTACCCGCCGGAGAGGGCGGCGACGCGCAGCACGTTCGGGTGCGCCACGAGGTCGGCGTACAGGTCGTCCTCCTCGGGCAGGGTGAGCTTGAGCATGACCTGCTGGTCGGCGGCCAGCGCACCGATCTCGTCCACCAGGGCCGTGTGGAGCAGGGCTTCGGCCGCAGCCTTCTGTGGGCTGGCGATGTCGACCTCGGGTTCGATGATCGGGACGAGCCCCGCGGCGAGGATCGAGCGACCGACCTCGAACTGCTGGGCCACGACCGCGGTCACACCGCGCTCGTTCGCCCACGCGATGACCGAGCGCATCTTGGTCCCGAACACGCCGTGTCCCACCGCCCGTGCGAGCACGGCATCCAGGCCTGGCATCGGCTTCATCAGCCGCACCCCGTCGGCCTCGTCGGCCAGGCCCCGGTCCACCTTGAGGAAGGGCACGACGTGCTTGTCCTGCCACAGGTACTCAGCCGACCCCTTGCCGAGGATCTCGCGGTCCATCGTCATCTCGAAGAGGATCGCGCCGAGGATCCGCTCCCCGGTGAAGGCGGGACTGGTGATGATGCGGGTGCGCATCGCGTGGACGAGGTCGAACATCTCTGCTTCGGTGGCGTACGCCGTGTCGTCGATGCCGTAGAGCCGCAGGGCCTTCGGCGTGCTGCCGCCGCTCTGGTCCAACGCGGCGATGAAACCACGTGCGGTGCGGATCCGGTCGAGCTGGTCGGTGTTCACGGGCGCCACTTCCTCGGGTCACCTCCGTCCTACGCCGCCGTCAGGGCCGCGTCAAGGGCTCCGGGGGAGCGACCCGTCACACCCGAACCGTGTGGGGTGCCGGGATCACTGGGGCCGGCGATAGGGTGTCGCCCACCGACCAGGAGGACCCATGCGCCGCAGCACCCACATCTCCCGATCCCTCGCCGTCACGGCCCTCCTCGGCGCCGGCCTGGTGCTCGGCGGGTGCGGGAGCGAGTCCGTCGACCTCGCCGGTCGCTCGTTCACCTCCACCGAGGTGCGGGGCCACGACCTCGTCGAGGGCAGCAAGGTCGCGCTGTCCTTCGAGGACGGCCGCATCTCCGCGAACGCCGGGTGCAACACCATGAACGGAGCCGCGACCTGGGACGGCGACACCCTCCAGGTCGCCGGGCCGCTGGCGATGACGATGATGGCCTGCGACGAGGCACTCATGGACCAGGACCAGTGGCTCAGCGAGTTCCTCACCTCCTCGCCGGCACTCGCGGTCGACGGCGAGACGCTGACCCTGGGTGACGACACCACCGGCATCACGCTGTCCGAGAACTAGGCCCCTCCCGGTCCGCCAGCGCCGACGCGGCGGTCAGCCCGAGCAGCACGCCGAGGGCGATGGCGACCATCGTCGCGCCCGCCGTCGTCAGCGACGCCGCGCCGTAGACGCGGTCCTCGCCGAGGTACTTCGTGATCCCCAGCAGGCCGAGCGCGCCCGGGACGAGCAGCCAGAACGCGGGCATGAAGGACACCAAAGCCGGTGGACCGCTCGGATGCCGCGCGGCCCAGACCGCGACCGGGGTCATCACGAGCGCCCCGACGAACGCGGACAGCACCCCGCCGAGGACGAGCCCGCCGAGGAGGAGCCCGCTGAGCACCTGCGCGGCGTACGCGACGTAGAGGACGAGGATGATCCATGCGGCGGACCGCGGCCGGGCGCACTCGTGCACCACCACGCCGACCCCGAACAGGACCACGCCGATCCACGGTGCCCAGGCCGGCACCGGATCCGCCGCCAGCTGGGTGACCGACACGGTGGGCACCCCCGCGACGGCGGCAGCACCGACGATTCCCGCCGCGAGCAGGACCAGCCTCATCACCCCCGCGCTGAGGCGGCCCGACCCGGAGATCATCTGCCCGGTCGACAGCTCGATGACCGCGGTCGTCAGCAGCGCCCCGGGCAGGAAGATCACGAGAGGGGCGATGAGTGGGGTCGTCACCGAGAGCTCGGGGAGCACGTCGACGAGCAGGAAGACCGCCAGGGCCACGCCGAAGGCAGCGGCCACCGGAAGGAACACCCCGAAGGATGGGGCGAACCGTCGCACCGCGACCTCGACGACTCCCACGAGCAGGCCGAGACCGGTCGCCACCGCGACGTCGACCCAGCTCCCGCGCAGGATGAGGGCGATCCCGAAGGCCAGCACGGCATACCCGGCCACGCGGGCCGCGTCGGAGAACGGGGGCGGGCGCCCACCGGCGGAGGCCACTGCCGTGTGCGTGGACGTGGACCCGGGCACCGACACGAACAGCGCCGTGGCCAGGACGACGACCTCGGTGCAGACGGCGGCCAGTGCGAGCGCCACCCGCTCGAGGCTGGCACGCACGTGCGTCACCGGGTCGCCGGCATCGACCATCGCCTCGCCGAGGGCGACGAGGAAGTCGGCGACGTCGGTCTCGGCGGCCGGGTCGGGGGCCGCCCGGCTCACGTCATGAACCGTCGGTGGGGACGGTGAACGAGGCCGCGAACTCGACGAGCAGGCGGGACCCGAAACCGGTGGGGCCCTTCTGCACCCAGCGCCGCGAGGACTCCGCCTGGCCCGTGCCGGCGATGTCGATGTGCGCCCACGGGGTGCCGTCGACGAACTCCTCGAGGAACAGGCCCGCGGTGATCGACCCGGCGTTCGGCCCACCGAGGTTGGTCATGTCCGCGATCGTGGAGTCGAGCTGCGACCTGTACGACTTGATGAGCGGCAGCTCCCAGGCCGGCTCGTCGGCCCGCTCGCCCGCGGCCCGGACCTGCGCGACGACGGCGGGGTGGTTGCCCATGACCCCGGCGACCTCGGTGCCGAAGGTGCGCAGGCAGGCCCCGGTCAGGGTGGCGATGTCGACGATGACGTCCGCCTCGTCCTCCACGGCCAGGGAGAGCCCGTCCATCATCACGAGGCGTCCTTCGGCATCGGTGTTCTTCACCTCGACGGTCTTGCCGTTGCGGGCGGTGAGCACGTCACCGAGCTGCATGGCCGAGCCGGACGGCATGTTGTCAGTGCACATGAGGTATGCCGTGACGCGGGCCCGGCAGCCCACCTCGCGCAGGGCGGTCATCGCCGCGAGGATGGCGGCCGCCCCGGTCATGTCGTTCTTCATCTGCGAGTGCGACTCGTCGCTCGGCTTGAGGTTGATGCCGCCGGAGTCGTACATGATGCCCTTGCCGACCAGGGCCAGGTGCCCCGTGGGCTCGCCCTCGGGCTGGTAGCGCATCACGATCATGCGGGGTGGCTCGACGCTGCCGCGGTTGACTCCGAGCAGGCCACCGCAGCCCATCTCGGTGAGTTGTTCCTTGTCGAACACCTCGACCTCGAGCCCGGCGTCGGGCCCGAGCTCGACGGCGAGGTCAGCCATGGCGGTCGCGGTGAGCATCCCGGCAGGGCTGGTGGACAGGTCCCGGCTGAGCATGCCGACCCTGGCCATGAGGCGGCCTCGGGCGGCGCCCTCCTCGACCGCGGCCCGCTCGCCCTCGGGCGCCACGAGGGTCAGGGAGGCGACCTCGGCCGTCTCCGGCTCGGTGCTGCGCAGGCTGAAGCGGTAGCGCGCGAGCAGCACGCCCTCGACGATGGCGGCGGCGGACTCGGCGGTCGTCATCCGCGACGAGCGCGGCACGCGGGTCGCGAGGTGGCCGTCGAAGGGCACCGCGTTCGCGAAGGCCGCCGCGGCGTCGCGCACGGTGGCGGCCGTCAGGGAGGCCACGTCACCGACGCCTACGGCCACGAGCACCGGTGCGCCGGAGGCGGGGAACGCGAGCGCGGACCCGACCGTGGGACGGAAACCCGCGCGCCCCAGGCCGGCGAGGTCGACGCCGAGGACGTCGGGGACGGCGTCCGTCGTCGTCACCGGGACGCTCACCGCCTCGACGCCGTCGAGGGGGTCGTCGTGGTCGACGACACGAATGTCGACGGGGTGGCGCAGGGACGGGGCGACGTCGAGGACGGTGGGTGTCGGGCTCATGGCGCCGACGCTAGTCCGCAGCCGCTGACGAGGAGGGAAAACGGCGCTCTCAGGCCGGGGTTCGGCGTGACTCCAGGCCGGCCTTCGCGAGCAGCAGCGGCAGCGCGAGGGTCGCGACCGCGGTGGCCAGCCACACGACGACGGTCGCGGCGATCCACGTACCGACCCCACCGCTGATGCTCAGGCCCTTGGTCAGCTGGTTGGCGGCGAACAGCGCGACGAACGTCGTGAGCAGGCCGATGCCGCCGAGGAAGGCCGGAGCGTTGCGTGCGGCCACCTTGGCGAAGAACGGGGCCAGCACGCTCTGGAGCACGGCGAAGACGACGATGGCCGTGAGGAGCCCGCTCGTGCCGACCCGGACCCCGTCGACCAGGGCTGCGGCCACGAACAGTCCGACGGCCGCGGACGCGAGGAACACCAGGGCACGAACGACCATCCGGATCATGGAGGGAGCCTAGCGGCGCCCTCGGTGGCGCTCGTCGTCGTCGCCCGTGTCGCCTAGAGCGGCGTGCTCCCCGTCGTCCCGACGAGCATGTCGCGGAACTCCGGCCCGGCGAGGCGCTGGGACTCCGCGCGCGCGGCGTCGACGCGCCCCGGCATCCCGAGTCGTTGCGTCGGCTCCTCGTTGCCCGGCGTCGAGACGAACTTCTCGATCGCCGCGAGACCCGCATCGGCGCGCGACCGGGCGGCATCCTGCTTGGCGTCCAGACGCTCGGCGTACCAGTCGGAGGCCAGCACCGACTCCCGGGTGAACATCTCCCGGAACTCGGGGGAGTCCAGGGTCAGCCCCGACGCGGTGACGCCGTCGGCCATGATCTCGAGCAGTGCCCGCAGCGGCGGGATCGCGAGGTCGATGGTGCCGTCCTTGACGAAGGCCCGCGCCACCCGCTCGTGGGTCATCGCGATGGTCGTCACCGACTCCGCGAACACGGCCGGGTCCTGCAGCTCGGGGCGCAGCATCTCGGGGGTGAACACGACCTCGGGGTGCAGGAAGACGCGGCCGAAGTACTTCGTCGCCATCGTCTCGGTCATCCGGTAGCCGAGGCGGCTGGCGGGCACGCGCCGACCGTCGTGCTCGACGTCCTCGACCTTCTCCAGGGCGCCCTCGGCGATGAGGTTGCGCGCGTCGCGCTCCTGTGGGGTCATCCGGGTGAACAGCTCGGGCACGAGGAGCGAGACGTCGTGGTCGACGCGCACGTGCGGCCCGACGAACCCGGCCGCGGACAGCCAGCCGTCGTGCCCGGTGAGCACGTAGCTGAGCAGGTTGGCGTTGAGGTCGATGATCGTCGGCAGCGCGTTGAACGGACCCTTGGTCAGGGCGCCCTCGGAGCCGGCGCCGGTCGTCGACGGCGACTTGCCCGTCATCGACGCGATGAACTCCATGAAGAGCTCGGGCACCTCCATGTAGTGCAGCGGGCCGTACGAGCACAGGGCGGGGACGCCGGCCTCGGGCGGGTTGTTGCGCCGACCGGCCGCGACGACGTCCACTGGCCGGGGAAGGGGGGCACTCGCCGGCATCCCCGCCGCCAGGCGCTCGCTGAGGTGCGCCACCGCGGTGGCCTTCGCGTTGGTGAGGTCGGGCCGCTGCTGGAGGTAGCGCGGGTTCTTCGACGGCTTGCCGTCGACGATGCGCGGATTCGCCGAGCTGACGACGAAGTCGGGCCCGACCCCCTCGGGGGTGTCGGCGAACTCGCGGATGAGGGTGGCCATCGGCTCGGTGAACGCCGTGAAGCTGACCGCGTCGTCACGCATCGCCACGGCATCCGCGTGGGTGAGGGGGGCGAAGTTGGACAGGAACGTGCCGGGGGTCGCGATGTCCCGCTCGGCCACCGAGTCGTACCCGCGGTGGATGGCGTCGTCGGGTCGCTGGAAGAGCAGGTTCTCGCAGTTCTCGACGAGCTTGTACGAGCGATTCGGGTCCAGGCCCAGCTGGTCGCCGGGAACGACGGTGGATGCCGTGATGTCGTCCTGCGTCTGGACCTTCACCGCGGGCGCGAAGTCGTGACGCAGGCTGAACAGGCGCCACCGGCCGTCGGTGTCGAAGCCCACCCGCAGCATGTTGAGGGTGATCTTCGTGCCGTCCAGGTGCAGCGAGTTGCCGGTGCGGCCGTCGATCTCGGCGACGCTGAAGTGGCTGCGCCAGTCCTGGCCCCACTGCGGCTGGTACGAGCGCTTGACGACGTAGACGAGTTCCTTGACGTACGGCGGGATCGTGCGCAGCCAGGCGTTGTACTCCTGCGTGTACGTCGAGGGCGAGGGCGTCAGCAGCTTGATGACCGACCCGATCGAGCGCTCCGGTGACAGGATCGGCCGGTGGTCGGTGCCCCGCTGGGCGGGGTCGAGGAAGCGGTCGGTGAGGTCGCGATCGAGGATGGCCGCGACGGCATCCAGGTCGGCGTCGACGTCGGCGACGAAGACCGAGCCGACGATGAACGCGTCGGTGATGGCCTTGGAGATCTCGGACTTGCCTCCGCCGGAGACCGTCGCCGGCTTGTGGCACGACGTGGCGGTCGCGGCGGTGCCGACGAGGGTCCACGTGCTGGGGTCGTGGGGTTGCTGCGCGACGGTGACCCGGTAGCCGCTGGGGCTGAGGTAGACGGTGTCGGCACGCAGGGGGATGCCGTTCGCCTGGCTCTGCGTGGCACCCTCGTCGGTCGTGGCGTCGCCCCAGGTGACCGTCATGTCCTTCATCGAGAAGCGCGCCTGTGCCGGCACGATGACGATGTGCGGCTGCTCGCCGTCGACGGCGTGACCCTGAGGCTGGAGGGCGAAGCGCTGCGGGTCGCGCGCGACGACGTCGGCGACGCTCACGGCATCCGTGACGCCGGAGTACCTGCCGGTGTACTCCTGACCGAGGTTGTAGCTCGCGAAGACCAGCGCCCCGCCGGAGTGCTCCTCCTCGGCATTGCCGAACAGGTTGGCGGAGTAGGAGATCTGCGTCTTGACCTCCTTCTTGCAGTACCCGAAGTAGGTGTCGGCGATGACGGTGACGATGACGCCGCGCTCGTCACGGGCGCAGATCTTGAAGGCCTTGCCCCCGTTGTAGAGCTCGTCCTCGCTCGACCAGCACATGCCGTCACGCTGCTGGCGCTCGGTGGCGTCGTCGACGTGCGGCAGGCCCAGCTCCTTCTTCGTGACGCGGATCAGGTGCGGGGCGAGGATGACGCAGCCGGTGTGGCCGGTCCACGTCTCGGGCGCCAGCGAGGCGTCGTTCTCCGGGAGGTAGGGGTCGCCGCCGTTGCCGAAGATCCCTTCGACGAAGTCGAGGTTCGCGACCGTGCCGCCGGGCACGATGAAGCGCGTCTCCATCCGCTTCTCGCGCACCGACCCCGGCACCTCCGGGGCGACGAGCGGGCGCAGGTGCAGCGAGACGAAGCAGGCCGCCGGGTTCGGCTGGTTCGCCGAGTAGGGCAGCACCATGTCGACCTCGGGCGGTTGGAAGGCCAGGCCGAGCAGCTTCGCGAAGACGGCCTTCGGCACGGCGATCTTGTCGTCCGGGATCGGCAGGCCACCCTCGGCGATGTGGAAGACGCCGGCCGTGGTGCGCCGGTCGTTGGCCGGGTTGTGCAGCACCCCGTTGACGAGCCGGTAGCTGCTCAGCAGGGGTGAGCTGAAGGTGTCGCCGTCGAAGGGCAGCGACAGCTCGCGGGCCAGGCCCGGCTGGTCGAGCACGAGGGTGCGCCGCGGCAGCTGCGGGTGCTCCCCGGTGTCGGCGAGGTAGTCGTCGAGGAAGGCCTGGATGCGGCCGTCAGCGGCGCACAGGCGGTCGGCCAGCCGCCGACTGAGCTCGCGCTGGCGAGCCAGGATCGGTGCTGCCAGGTGCGCGGCCTCGGTGTCCTCGAACCCCTGCGGGAGAGGGAGGCCGAGCTGGGCGAGCCGCAGGTTGATACCGGCGTTCTGCGCAGAGGTTCGGACGGCGGTGTTCTCGGTGGCAGTCACGCAACCAGTCTGTCCCTGCCGGGGTCGCGTCGCCATTCAGGAAAGCCTCATCAACTTTCTCGCCCGATGCCACAAGGTTCACCTTTGCCGGGGTTCATTTCCCCGGCGATCATGAACCTTCTGGTGTCGAGCTCAGCGGGGGTGCCGACGGTGGGGGCTGTCGCTCGCGCTGCAGCGTCGGTTCTGGCGGGTCTCGCGAAGCCGGTGAAAGGGCTGTCGCAGGGGCCGTGGTGGGGGTCTGGAAGAGGGTTCGAAACGTGTTTGAAAGTTGCTGTGCCACAGTGGTTTTCATGGCTCATTGGGCTTGTTGATCGAACGTCTGATCGAGTAGACTTCAGGCATGTCCAGCACCCAGCTCCGAGAGCGCATCGCCGCACTGCGGGCCGATGCCCGGGAGGTGGGTGAGCTGCTCGCGCAGCAGGCCTCGTCCATGACGTCGGAGGAGTTGTTCGAGGTCACCGGTGAGTTGCAGGGGGTGCAGAACTGCGCGGAGGGTGCCCAGCTGGTCGCGGCGGCGCATGCGGCGTCGTACGAGACCCGGCTCACCGAGCGTGGGCCGGTGGAGGTGCACCATCAGGTGGGGTTCATCGACGCGATGGCGGGCACGGAGGTGTCGTTGGCCACGGGGGTGGGGCAGTGGGTCGCGGGCCGTCGGGTGGCGCTGGGGGCTGCGGCGGTGTCGCGCTTCCCGCGGTTGCTGCGCAAGGTCATCGATGGTGACCTCGCTGCTGCGACGGTGCAGAAGGTCGTCAGCGTGTGTGAAGGGCTCGACGACGAGGCCTGCGCCAAGGTCGAAGCTGCTCTCGTCAGTCAGATCACCGACCTCGATCCGGGCCGGGTGGGCGCGTTCACCCGGCGGATCGCCACCCGCGTCGCGAGTGACCAGCTGCGGGCCGTGACCCGTCGCACCGCTCGCGACCGGTTCGTGGAGGTGCGCCCGGGCCCGGACGGGGCGACGTGGTGGACCGCGCTGATCCCGGCGGCGACGTCGGCGGCGGCGTGGTCGGCGATCACCACGGTGGGTGGGGAGTACGCCGAGCAGGACGAGGCTCTCACGCTGGATCAGGCCCGGGCGGACGCGTTCGCTGACCTGTTGCTGCGCAACGTGACCGTGACCGCGAAGGTCACCCTGGGCATCCCCGTCATCACGGACACGACCCCCGAGAGCACCGCGCCGGATGCCGCTACGACGGACGCTGCGGCGGGCGACGGGTTCGCTCCCGGGGTGGGTGGGCAGGGTCTGGGTGAGGGGTTCCGGATCTCGACGGTGTTCAGCGGGTGCGAGATGCCCGGGATCGGGTTCATCGACGTCGACACGATCGAGACCCTGCTGCAGACCGTCCCGTTGGACGTCGCCCGCGCCCTGCTCGACGCCCGCACCGGCACCGTGCTCGAAACGGTGACCGGCGCCTACCGGCCGACCAAGGGCATCACCCACTTCGTCACCACCAGGGACGGCACCTGCCGCATGTGGGGCTGCGACCGGCCCGCCCGAGCGTGCGACCTCGACCACGTGAAGCCGTGGCCCGCGGGGGAGACCACCCCGGCCAACCTCGGCGGGCTCTGCCGGCGGCACCACCGCCTCAAGCAACGCGGCCGGTGGCGCTACACCCTCACCCCGGACGGCACCGTCGAATGGGTCTCACCCACTGGCAAGAAACGCATCACCCACGCCGACCACACCATCTGGCCACCACCGCAGCCGAAACCCCGAAACCAAGACCGGGGACCGGCCAACCACCGCGAACTCCTGCTCCAATCCGTCGCGCCCCCCGTCAGCGCACCACCCATCGACTGGGGCGAACCACCGTTCTAGCAATCAGCGCTCGGCGATGAGTGCTGAAGCGCGCGGGGCTTGACCCCTCCAGGTTCAGGCCCCGCGCGCAGTTTTGAGGGTCAGCGGCGCTTCCAGTCGCTGCACCCGCTGCTGGTGAAGAACTTGTCCGACTTCTTGATCGTCACCACGGCCTGCCCGGTGGTGTTGTCGTTGTCGATGATCGAGCCGAGGTCGTCAGAGCCCGTCGATCGCTCCCAGTAGCAGTTGATGCCGGAGGTGGGAGCCGAGACGTAGGTGCCCGGCTGCACGTCGACGCCGACCTCGTAGGTGCCGTCCCCGCTCATCGCCGTCTGCGCCTCGGGTGCCGGAGCGGTCTCGGTGACCTTGACCGTCGGCGTCGCGGTCACCGTCACCGCCGGTTCCGAGGTGGACTCCCCGGCGACAGTGGTTGTCACCGTCGGGCCTGCAACGGCTGAGCCCGCCGAGTCCCCGCCGCCGGATGCGCCGATGCCGAGGGCGATGAGCGCGGTGGCCGGGTACGCGATGAGGTGCTTCTTCTGCATGGGGTTCCTCCTGGTTGAGTGCGAGGACACCACCGTGCAGCGAGATCGAGTCAGTCAAGTCAAATGACAGTGATAATCAGGGTTATCACCAAAATGGTATCGATGGACTCCCACGCGACGTAGGTTGCACCCATGACATCCACCGCCCGGGGGACCCTGGTCTCCCTCGCTGACATCGCGAGGCTTGCCCGCGTTCAGCGCCCGGTGGTGTCGATGTGGCGTAAGCGCCCAACCGCACGTGGAGTGATCATCCCGTTCCCGCAGCCGAAAGCCACCCGTGACGCGCACGATGTCTTCGACCTCGCTGAGGTCCTCGACTGGCTCGAGCAGACCGGCCGGGGGAAGAACGTCGAGGCGAGGGTCGAAGCGCCGCTTGTCCTGAGCCACGTCACCAGCGATGGCGATCGCGGGGAGGCGGCAGCTCTGGAGGCTGTGGTCGTGCTGGGTGCCATGTCGGGTCGGCTGCTCAGCGACATGGCGGCGCACGACATCCTCGACCTGGCCGACGAGCTGGACCCCGATGACGACTTCGCCTTCACCGAGGTCGATGCCGTATCGGACGAGTTGCCGCGCCTCGCAGCCCGCGCCGCTGCCCTGTCCGAGGCTGCTTTCGGCCCTGCAGGCGCCCTTGCAGCCTTGGCTCCTCGCGACGCCGCGCTCGACACCCAGGCGGTTCACGTGGTGGCGGACGTCATGGCATCGATTCTGAACGGTGAGGCGATGCAGGCGGTCACCCTGAGGGGGCCGTCCTCTTCGGCTCAGATCGCAGGCGACGTCCTGGACCGACTGCCCGAGGGGACGCCGTACGACGTCCTCATCCCCGACTCCCAGGACCGCGAAGCGACACGACGCGTCCGTCGCGCGGTCGTGGCGCGAGGCTTGTCCGTGAGCAGGACCACCAGCCGGCCCGTGGTCGCAATGGCCGATGTTGGCTCGGCCACCACGACGTCGACCGCAGCGGTCCTGTCGGCTGCCGAGGAGGTGCAGCTCGATCTCCGACCTGACGACGCCGCCGTCGCCATCGGGCCGGCATCGGCGCTCGTGGATGCGCAGGGTGATCCGCGGCTGGATCTGGTGCGCAGCGACGTCCTGCGTTCGGGTCGGCTGCGCTGCATCGTGCGGCTTCCGAAGGGGCTCGTGCCAGCCTCCCCTCGGGCAGCGCTGGCGCTGTGGGTCTTCGGCCCGGATCGTGGCCTGCCTCCGATCGCTGATCGGTGGGTTGCCACGTTCGACCTCAGCGACCGAGCGCTCTCACCCGACGTCACGGCTGCCCTGGTGTCCGACATCGCGGCCACCCTGGCCGAACCTCGGCTGGGTGCCGTCCACGCTTTCGCCCTCGGACGACTCGAGCGGGTGCCAGACGTGCTCGCCCGCCGAGGGGCGCTGGTCTCCCGCGGCGTGACTCCGCATCGCCTGTCGGTTCCTGGCACCGAGAGCGTCGTGGAGGCCCGCCGCCTTGCGGAGTCGCTCGCCCCTTCCACCTCGGATGCCGTGCTGGCGCCGTCGGCGATCCTCACCCGCCGTCCCGCGGCGCCCTTGCTCACTCTGGACGATCTCATCATCACCGGCGCTCTGGCCGTCATCCCGGGGACACGCGTGGACCCTGCTGAACTGACCGCCGGGAGTGTCCGGGTGCTCCGAGTCGACGATCTCGCGGCCATGCCCGGTGAGGCGGCAACCAGCGCCCTCGGTGTCGACCCGTTCGACCTCGAGGTCGCAGCGCCGCGGGCGCGGCGCACCGAGCCGGGGGACGTCATCTTCTGCATCGCCCCTCGGCCCCTGGCCGCGGTGGATCGCGAGGGTCGGGCCGTGGTGTGCGCGCCCGCACGCATCCTGCGACCCACCCCGGGAAGCGGCATCAGCCCGCAGGCCCTGGCCGCCGCGATCAACGCCCAGCAGGCGACGGCTCGGGAGTGGCGCTCATGGCGCGTGGTCCGTCTCGACGCCAGCGAGGCGGCATCCCTGTCCGGGGCGCTGCGCGCCGTCGAGGACGAGCGCACCCGCCTGCGCCATCGGCTCGCCACCCTCGACCAGCTGACCCACCACCTCACGACCGGTGCCGCCACGGTGGCGCCTGACCCGGCCTCAGACCAGCACCCGACGGAAGGACACTGACCCATGCCCCCGAGGACCAAGCGCACCGAGCCCACGGCCCCCTCCACGATGAAGGAGCTCAAGGACACGCTGTGGAAGGCGGCCGACAAGCTGCGCGGCTCGATGGACGCCTCGCAGTACAAGGACGTCATCCTCGGGCTGGTGTTCCTCAAGTACGTCTCCGACG
>Ga0209476_10002309_pt1 | contig 12814 bp, 10 predicted proteins | sample KloWWTrecipitate_FD_187179 | JGI IMG/M metagenome (GOLD analysis project Ga0209476, IMG submission 187179) | Active sludge microbial communities from Klosterneuburg, Austria, studying microevolution and ecology of nitrifiers - Klosterneuburg... | ecosystem: Engineered > WWTP > Aerobic digester... | reverse complement strand
GCTCTGCGATCCCGGGGGAGAGCTGGAGGTGGCCTATTCGGATGCCACGGCGACGGGCCTGCGCGGGGTCGTCTTCGCTGAGGCGGATAGCCTGCCGGAGCCGGGGATGGCGATCGGGCGGCTGCGGCCGCTTGCGCTCCTGACGCTCGGCGACGAGTTGCGGAGGGAAGTACGCGGGGCCTTCGCGATGATGGAGCAGTTGGGCATCGAGCCGAAGCTCATCAGTGGCGACAACCCGGAAACGGTGCGCGCGATTCTTTCGCAGCTGGGCATTGCGGTCCGCGGAGGGGTCGTCTCGGGGGCCGATATCGAGCACCTGGAGGAGCATGCGTTCGCGGCGATGGTGGAGCGGACGAGTGTCTTCGGGCGGATCACCCCTGCGCTCAAGGCGCGGATCGTGACGGCGCTACGCGAGAATGGCCACTTTGTAGCCATGTGCGGCGATGGCGCGAACGACGTGCAGGCGCTACGCGCGGCCGACGTTGCGGTGGCGATGGCCTCGGGGACGGGCACGACGCGGGCGGTCGCCGGGATCGTGCTATTGAACGATTCGTTCGAGGCGCTGATCCGTGGGGCAAAGGAGGCGACGGCCGTGCTGGGGAACGCGGCGCGGCTTTCGAAGCTCTTCATCGCGAAGAGCCTCTACGCCTATTTGATCATCGTGGCGACCAACATGCTGGGGCTGGAGTTCCCGTTCTTGCCGCGTCACGGGTCGTTGACTGCGCTGCTGACGCTCGGGATCCCGGCGATCTTCATTTCGATCAGCGTGCCGCCGCCGGATGCGGGGCGGGACTTCACGCGGAATGTGCTTTCCTGGGCGCTGCCGGCTTCTGTCGCGCTGGCGGTGGCGGCGATCCTGGTACACCTGTTCACGGAGGGGCTGCTCAACCGGAGCATCGAAGAGGCGCGGACGCTGGTATCACTCACGATGGGGATCACGGGGCTGTTCTTCATGGTCGAGGTGCTGGGCTTTCACGGGGCATCGTGGCGGAGCCTGACCCGGCCCGTGATGGCGACGCTGCTTGGGGCGCTGCTGGTGGCTGGGTTCCTGTTCACGATCTACACGCCGGCGTTGCGGGAGTTTTTCGATTTCGCGGAGGTACACACGGGGGACTGGACGATTGTGTTGACCGCGGTGGCCGGGGCGCTGGTGGGGCAGTACCTGCTGAGCCGCTACTGGCAGGAGTTCCTGGACGTGTTGACGGCGAAGCCGGGGCACGAGGACCGGTTACGCGGAAGGGCGGTGTAGCCACTCTGTGGCCACACCGCCCTTCGGGGTTTTCGAACCGGGGCTGGCTAGCTGCCGAGGCCGATGTCGATCTTCTGGATCTTGTCCTCGCCGGTGAACGAGAAGAGGATGCGGACGGGGCCGAAGGGGCTGCCGTCGCCAACGATCTTCACGTTATCGCCATCGGCGATGGGTTCGCGCCAGGTGACGCCGGGGGCGCCACCGCCACCCGGGCGGGCGCGCATGCCGGCAGCGGCGGCATCCTTGCCAGAGGTGGTGCCGGTCATCGGGTTGCTGATGGTGACATCATCGGCGAGAAGTGCGACTGCGCCATCGACGTCACTGGCGGCCTGGAGCGCCATGTATTGCTTTGCGATTTCGAGCCTATCGGCCATGTACCGTTCTCCTTATCCGAATCTCGTTCGGGTTTCGCGGGTAGACTAGCGTCTCGGGGTTAACGGCGTCAATGCGATCTACCGTCCGGTCGAAGGGTGCGGAGGGCTGCCTAAAGATGAGGTTAAGGTGGCGGGAAAAGGTCGGGATAACGTATGCTCGCACGCGAAACTTTTCGTGAGGTTTGCCGCGTGTTCACCCGCCTTCTCCTCTCCCTTTTCCTCCTCGCAACACTCGCGGGCGGCATCGCTTGCGGCGGGGGTGGCGATGACGACGACGATGATGACGACGGGGATTCGACCCCGACCGAAGAAAGCAAGAAGACGCCGGAATCGAAGACGCTGACACCGCAGCAGATCCTCGAAGGCATGAAGGGTTCGGTGGTTCACATCGTGGCGACGTACCCCGAGGGCACGGGTGGCGGCACCGGGTTTGTCTGGAAGGATGCCAAGCACATCATCACCAACGCCCACGTGGTGCTTGGCGCCGGCTCGATCAAGGTGGTGGACCCGAAGGACGGTCGGCAGATCAGTGCGAAGGTGGTGGCGCTTAGCCCCTGTGACGATGTCGCGCTGCTCGAAGTTGAGCGCGGCAACTTCAGCCCGGCGAAGATAGGCGACAGCGACAAGTTGACTGCGGGTGAGGAGGTCGTCGCGCTTGGCTTCCCGGGGACCTACACGGACCAGGGTTCGAGCCAGCTCACGATCACGCGGGGGATCGTGAGCAAGGTGCATGAATCGTACGACGGGATGACGGACCTGGTTGCCACGGATACGGCGATCAACCCGGGCAACAGCGGCGGCCCGCTGGTGAACTCGAAGGGCGAAGTCATCGGGATCAACACGTTCTTCTTCATCGGCAAGCAGAGCCAGAACTATGCGATCTCGATTAACGAGGCGCAGTTTGTGGCCGAGAAGCTGGAGAGCGGAAAGCACATCAACTACGTCGGGGCGCGCGTTCAGCAGAACTACCGGGGCCTGGCGGAAGAGCTGGGGATGACGCTGGCCTACATCGATGGCCTGGTCATCACGGGGGTCGATACGGGCAGCCCGGCCGATGAGGCGGGCCTCGGATACGCCGACCTTATCTACTACGTGGACAACGTCTGGGTCTCATCGTTCGGCGAGTTCTGCGATGTGCTCCGCTCGCGGAGGTCCGGCGATACGCTCCGGATCGACATCACGCGGACATTCCGCGATGGCAGCAGCGAGGACATGTACGCCGAGGTGAAGCTGCAGTAGGCGGGAAGACCGGGCGGGCCAGGAACGAGTAGACTTCGCGCCCATACCGGAGCGAGGGAGTCTTCCATGGCCGGCACAGTCCTCTACGAGCGTGATGGCCGCATCGCGACCATCACGTACAACCGTCCCGAGGCACTCAACGCGATAAACGCGGAGCTGCGCGAGGACCTGGATGCCGCGTGGGTGCGGTTCCGAGATGATGAAGAGGCATGGGTCGCGATTGTAACGGGCGCGGGCCGCGCATTCAGTGCGGGGGCGGATCTGCGGGGGAACGCTCCGCCGCGGGGCGCGACGCACTGGGAGACGCCGAGCCTGACATCGCTGGAGAACGGGCTGGAGACGTGGAAGCCGGTAATTGCGGCGGTAAACGGCTATTGCCTGGGATTTGCATGCACGCTGGTAGCCGCGTGCGACTTCGTGATTGCCAGTGAGCGGGCGGAGTTTGGCTTCCCGGAGGTGCGCATCGGCGTGCCCACGATCCAGGGGGCGGTGCGGATGCCGCGGAAGGTCGGCTGGCAGCATGCGATGGAGCTCCTGCTCATCGGCGAACGGGTGGATGCGGCGCGGGCGAAGGAGATGGGCCTCTGCTGGAAGGTAGTGCCGCACGATCGGCTGATGAGCGAGGCGCGCGAGCTGGCGGAGCGGCTCTGCAAGTCGGCCCCCCTTGCGGTGCGGGCAACCAAGGAGGTGGCCTGGCGGGGCCAGCAGATGCCCTGGGTGGAGGCAATCCGGTTTGGCGAGACGATGCGCCGCATTGCGGGTTCGACGGAGGACGCGCGCGAAGGGCTGGCAGCGGCCCGGGAGCGGAGAGAGCCCCGCTGGCAGGGCCGTTAGCGAAGTGCGGCGAGGGCGGCATCGCGGGCGATAGGCCCGGCCTCAATCGATCCTGACTGGCCTTCATCGAGAACGACGGCGGCGATGGCACGGGGATTCGAGGCGGGGGACATGGCAACGAAGAGGACGTGCTGCTGGGTGCCGGCGTCTTCCGCGGTGCCGGACTTCCCGGCGAAGTCGGTGTATCCCGCGAGCGCGAAGGCGGCGGAGGCGGTGCCCCGCGCGCTCGTGACGAGCTGGAGCCCGAGCATGAGGTGGGCGGATTGCTCGGGGGTAAGTGGGATGGCGCCGCGGCTTTCGGGGATGGCGCCGCCAAGGATGACGGGGGACCGCAGTTCGCCAGCGACGAAGGCGCTGTAGGCATTGGCGAGCTGGAGGGGTGTGATGAGGAGGTCGCCCTGGCCGATAGCCAGGTTGACTTCGTCACCGGGGTACCAGGGCAGGCCGGTGGTGGCGCGCTTCCAGGCGGCGTCGGGGACCTGGCCAGCTTCCTCGTAAAGGCCAATGAGCCCGGTTTCGGCGCCGAAGCCGAAAGCTCGAGCCATCCGCGAAAGGGCGCCATCGGTTTCGTTGTAGAGCGTAAGGCCGATCTCGTAGAAGACCGGGTTGCATGAGCGCATGAGGGCTTCGGCGATGGTGAGCAGCCCCTGGGCGCCCTCCCAGTTCTTGCGGGGCGGATCGACACCGTTCCAGATGGATCCGCACTCGATCCGGTCGGATGGCGTGAAGCCACCATAGGCGAGCCCGGCAGCGCCCGTAATGAGTTTGAAGGTGGAGCCCGCGGAATATAGGCCAGTGGTGGCCCTGTTCGCCTGGGGCGCGCCTTCGGCGGTGGTGATGGCTGCGAGGGCGGCAGCATCGTTCCGCTCGAACGCATTCGGATCGAAGCTGGGGGAGCTGTTGAGCCCGAGGAGTCCGCTGGTCACGGGATCGATGGTGACAATGGCCCCGGGGCGGCCCCCGAGCCGCTGGTGCGCGGTTTGGAGCACGGTTGCATCGAGGGTGGTGTGGAGATCTCCGCCGGGGATGTACTCGCGGGAGACGATTGTCTGGACAACGGAGCCATCGGTGGCGACAAGGGCCAGCTCGGCGCCTATTGAGCCGGCGAGGACGGCATCCTGGGATGCTTCGAGCCCGATGGCGCCAAGGCGATCGCCGGGGCGGAGCCCGTTGCCCTTGCGGGCCTGGAGTTCCTCTGCCGTGTATTCGCGGGTGTAGCCGACCACGTGTGCGGCGGCTGGCCCGAGCGGATGCACGCGGAGTGATTCGAAGTAGAGGATGACGCCCGGCAACGGGCGGAGTGTAGCGCTGGCGAGATCGGACCTGTCATCCGTCACCTCACCCACGCGGATGCGCTGGGCCGGGCCGCCGGGGGAATCAAATGCTGCGTCAATCTGCTCGCGGGTGAAGCCGAACTCGAGGAGCGCGGCGGTCAGCATGCCGCGATCGGCGACCAGGCTGCGATTGAGGCCGAGCATGCGGATATCGCGGGTGACGGCCAGCTCGACGCCGTTGCGGTCGAATATCGTGCCGCGGATCGGGCGCTGGATGGTGCTCTTAAACTCCCGGCCATCAGCCATGGAAGGGTGGATGGTCGCGGGGGTCCAATCGACAAGCCAGCCGCCGGGGGCGCGGATCAGGTTAAGCGTTGTGGTGTATTCGAGGTCACCGAAATAGGCTGTAGAGGCCCGGACCGCAAGCATCGCGCGCCCGGGTTCGGCGCCGGCGACGGTGGCGGCAAGCGAGGTAAGTGTGAGCTCGGTGGAGAACCGGCTGTAGAAGCCGGCAAAGAGCTCTGAGGGATAGGCCCGCTGAGTATCGGGCGAGAGGAGCAGGTAGAGCTCGTTGGTATCGTCCTCGGACCATGCCCTGGCGAACGCAGACGCCGCGGCCGCGGGAGAGCCTGCCTCGGGTGTCTGGCCGGGTTCGAGAACGGTCCTGGAGCCGCTGTCATCGAGGGCGCACCTGGCCCCGGCCATCAGCAGACCGCTGAGGAGCCCGAGGCCGATCGCCAGGAGGAACACCGCCCGAATGGCCATTCGCCACCGATCCTGGAGCTCCCCCGCCATGGGGATTGTAGCAGTGCTCGCGCTGGCTGTTGGAGTGCTTTCGGCAGCGTGTGGTAACGACGACGGCAAGAAGGAGGGCGGGGGAGCGGACGGGCCCGGCCCGACGGTTGTGCGGCCAGACCCGGAGGGCGAACCCCGGCGCGTACGGCTCGGTTTCAGCAGCCTCCCACCGGAACTCACGAGCGACGCCTACATCCAGGCGTTCGCGACGGCCGCGCAGTACGCCGACACGATCCTGATCCAGCGGGCTCCGCCGTGGCAGGATTTCCTCCCCGGGGGGCAGGTTTCACGCGAGACGGCGGACACGACGCGGGCGGAGACCGGGCTGTTGAAGCAGTACGGCCACCTGGAGCTGATCTACGCGATCGACCCGACTGATGGCGTGGTGCAGCGCAGCCGGTTGGCGAACCTGCCGGCGGGAGTGGATCCGCAACAGGGATTCCTCGATGAGGACCTGGCGAACGCATTCATTGCCTATGCCGCCTACATCGCGAAGAACTATGAGCCGGAATACCTGGCGCTGGGCGTGGAGATCAACATGACGTATGAGCGGAACCCGGCACAGTTCGCTGCGTTCGAAGCGCTCTATGCGAGAGCCTACGACATCGTGAAGGGGAACAGCCCGAAGACGAAGGTGTTCCCCACGTTCCAACTCGAGGACCTCGAAGGCGAATTTGGCGACGTGCATCCGCCGCGGTGGGAGCTCATCGAGCGCTTCGCCGGGCGGATGGACGTGCTCGCGATAAGCACCTATCCGTACCTGGGCGAAGTGAAGAGCGCGGCCGACGTGCGGGCGGACTATTACGAACAGTTGAGGGAGCGCTGGAGCGGCGAGATCATCATCTCGGAGACTGGCTACCCCTCGGCACCGGTCGAAGGGCGCACAACGGTGGGAACCGAGGCGGACCAGAACGCCTATCTCCAGCGATTGCTGCGCGAGGCCGAGGCGCTGGGGTTCAGCCATGTTGTATGGTTCGCCGCGCTGGACCCGGCGTTCACGCGGGCCGGAGCGGCTGCCGTGCTTAAGGACATCGGGCTGCGCCGTTCCGACGGATCGAACAAGCAGGCCTGGACGGCGTGGGAAGAATGGGCGCGGCGGCCGCTGGCCGATTAGGGTGCTGTGCTGCCGGCGCCGGAATCGGGGGCGAGTGTCTCGGCGAGCTGAAGCCGTTCGAGTATTTCGCGCCGGGTAATGAGCCCGACCATCCGACCGTCATCGAGGACGGGGACCTGATTGAGGCGCTTTTCCCCCAGTAGAACGAGGACATCGACAGCGGGCGCGGTGGCAACCACGGTGACGATGCGTTCGCGGGGGGTCATGGCGGACTGGGCGGGGGTAGTGCGCCACTCCTCGCGGGGGACCTGGCGGATATCGGTGACGGTGAGGATGCCGAGGACGGCGCCACCGTTGGCGACCAGGACGGCTCGCTCGCCCTGCCCGATCATTACGTCGTCCACGACCGTCTGGAGGGGGGCGCCGGGCGTGACGCTGGGGAAGTCTTCGCGCATGACATCGCGGGCTCGCAGGCGTTTGAGGACGCCTTCGAGCTGGAGGTTTGCGGCTTCGCCACGGGCTGCACCGAGAAGAAACCAGCCGATGAACATGATCCAGAGGCCATCGAAGAGGTACCCGGTGAGGAGGAGTACGAAGCCGAGCGCGAGCAGACCGTAGCCGAAGAATTCGCCCACGCCTGAGGCAATGCGGGTTGCGCGGCGGAAACTACCGGTCTTCTTCCAGGCGATAGACCGGAGGACGCGGCCACCATCGAGCGGGAACCCGGGGAGGATGTTGAAGAAGGCCAGTGCGGTGTTGACGATGGCGAGGTAGAAGAGGATGGCCTCGGCCTGTTCGCTGGCATCCCGCAGGGCGAGACCCCCAAGGGCCGTCGCGATCGCAATCGCGAGGCTGGTTGCCGGGCCGGCGGCAGCAATCTGGAACTCCTCACCGGCCGAGGATGGCTGGCGGCCGAGATGGGACACCCCGCCGAAGATGAAGAGGGTGATGCGGGGGACGTCGAGTCCCCGGCGTTTGGCGACCAGCGCGTGGGCAAGTTCGTGGATGAGTACGGTGAGGAAGAGGAGCAGGGCAGCGATGACGCCGACGCTCCAGTAGACCGGGCGGGACCAATCCTCGTAGCGATCGGGGAAGAAGCCTTCGGAAAGGGAATAGGCCACGAAGGCGAGTATCAGAAACCACGAGGGGTGGATCTCGATATCGATCCCGAAGAGGCGGGCGACGCGGAACGAGCTGCCGAACACCCCCCTACGCTAGCGGCCGGGAGGCGCGCCGCCAAGTGGCACGCGACATGAGCTGACGCCAAGGTTGTGCATCGTTGCGCCAATGGATCGAGACCCGGGCGGCCGCCAGCGGGGCGGCACGAATCCCTACCTTGTGGGCCTCTACCTCGGGCTGACCTGGGCAGTGCTGACCCAGCCGATCGAGCTGCTGGCGTGCCTCGGGTGCCTGGGGCTGCTGCTGCTGATCGTCGTGTTTGTGATTGCGAGCGCAGTGCTGGGCGCACTGGAATGGTGGCATCTGCTGGGGGTCCTGGCATCGCTGGCGCTGGTGCTCGTCCTCGAACAGCAGCAACAGACACCGGGAGGCCTCTCCGGGTTGCTGGGAAAGGCCTCCCGCTGGCGGCCGGGCCGGCGGTCTACTCGACGATGAGCACGCCGCTCATGTTGTGGCCGGGAATGGCGCAGTCGTAGACGTAGCGGCCTGGCTTTTCCGGCTTGAACATGACGAACCCGCTCTCACCGCCGCGGAGGGTGGCGTGGATGCCGAATTCGTCGAGGTCGAAGGTGTGGTCGTAGCCGTCCGCGTTGAGGACGCGCCACTGGACCGTCTCGCCGGCCTTCACGCGCATCTCCCGCTGGACGAACGCGTCGTTGCCCATGGCGATGGACACGGGCAGGCTCTCGACAGCCTCAGTGCTGACCCGGGCGACGGCGCCGTACTTCGGCGCGAACGCGACGGCGCTACCACCGGCAACGAGGCCGACGGTGGCGATCAGGGCGACCCTGGCCCAGGCGGGCATGGTGCGAGCAGCGGGCGCGCGGCGGTAGTTCTGAACGGTCGCGCCGATGCCGGCGGCAATCGCCACCGCGTAGCTGACGGGGAACACCACCACGCTCAGGGCGAACGACTGGGCGAATTCGTGCTCATTGATGTGCCAGCCGAGGATGAGCGGCAGTTCGAAAGCGAGGCCAGCTGCGGCGACGACAGCCGCGGGGATACTTGCCCAGCGCTTCCCGGTCAGTGGAAGGAGCACCGTGAGCCAGGCGATCGGCGTGACCACGAGCATGGGGTTGAACTCCCCGATGATGACGAGGACAACGTAGAGATAGCCCAGGGCGACGACACTGAGGGCCGCGGCGGAAACAGCGGCAAGGGGCGAATAGCGGGCTAGCGCGGGGCGCGAGCCAATGGACAGGTAGGTATCGGACGCAGTCATGTGGTTCCCTCTTCCCCAGCCCGCGCGATTGGGTTGGTGCGCGGACCACGATCCGACCGTAGGAGAGGGGGAGGGCCACTGAATGGCGCGCGGTTCACAGAACGGCTCGCCAAATAGTCGGAACGAGGGAGGAGAAGGAGGGAGCTAGAGCAGGCTCTCGTACGCCTCGCGGAGGGACTCGATGGCGGACTCGATGGGGCCGAAGGCGAAGCCGGGGTGACTTGTGGTGCGGCCGAGCGACGCGATCGGCACGCCGAGTTCGGCGGCGAGCGCGTGGAGGCGGGTGGAATCGCCGGTGGCCGAGACGAGAATGCGACCCTGTGCCTCCCCAAAGAGGGCGGCATCGAGGCGGCCGGAGATCGCGGTATGACCTTCGAAGCCGCGGCCGCCGAGGAGCGCGCTTTCGGCCAGGGCAACTGCGAGGCCTCCATCGGCGCAGTCGTGGGCGCTGGCAAGCAGACCCTCGGCGTGGGCGCGGAGGACGAGCTGCTGGAGGCGCTTTTCGGCGGCAAGGTCGATGGTGGGCAGCCCGGCGACAACGCCGTGGAGGGCTTCGAGGTACTCGCTGCCGCCGAGCGTGGCGGCCGGTTGTTCGACTGCGGCGCCGAGCAGGTAGACTTCCCGCCCGGGAGCATCGAAACCCGCGCGGAGATGCTTCGAGACATCCTCCAGGATGCCCAGGAGGCCGATGACCGGGGTCGGGTAGACCGCGCGGCCGGCCGTTTCGTTGAAGAGGCTGACATTGCCACTGACGACCGGGGTATCGAAGGCGAGGCAGGCTTCGGCGATGCCGCGCACGGCATGCTCCAGGGTGTAGTACACGTCGAGCTTCTCCGGGTTGCCGAAGTTCAGGCAGTCGGTGACGGCAACGGGAGTAGCGCCGGTGCAGACGATGTTGCGGGCGGCCTCGGCAACGGCGATGGCCCCACCAGCGTAAGGGTCCAAGAAACAGAGGCGGCCGTTGCAGTCAGTGGTGACAGCAATGCCTTTGTTGGTGCCGGGCACGCGGAGGACGGCGGCATCGCCACCGGGCGGAATAACCGTGTTGTTGAGCACCTGGTGGTCGTAGCGGCGGAAGACGCCGCGCTTGGAGGCGATGTTCGGCCGGGCGAGGAGCGTGAGCAGCACGCCGGCTGCCTCGGCGGGGGTGACATCGGGCAGGCGTCCGGGGTCGAAGGCGTTGAGCGCCATGAGTTCGGCCGGGCGGGTGCCCTGGCGGCGGTACTGCGGGGGCTCGGTGGCGAGACCGACGGGGACACGGCCAACCTCGACACCGTGCTCACGGATGACCACCTCGTTGCCATCGGTGACGACGCCGATGGGCTCGCAGTGGAGTTCCCAGTGCCGGAAGAGGGCACTCACATCGGCGACGTGCTCCTGCTTCGCGATGACGAGCATGCGCTCCTGGCTCTCGCTGAGCATGACTTCGTAGGGCGTCATGCCCTGTTCGCGGCGGGGCACATTTTCGAGGTCGAGGACGGCGCCGGAGTTCCCTTTCGCGCAGCATTCGACGACCGAGCTGGTGAGGCCGGCGGCGCCGAGGTCCTGCAGGCCAACGATCCAGTCTCCATGTTCGGAGGCGAGCTCGTAGCAGGCCTCCATGAGGAGCTTTTCCATGAACGGATTGCCCACCTGGACGGCGGGGCGCATCTCTTCGAAGCGTGCTTCGGGGTCGGTCCGGCTGGCCAGCCCGCTGGCGCCGTGGATGCCATCGCGGCCGGTATCGGAGCCGACAAGAAGGAAGACGTTGCCTTCGCCGCGAGCCTTCGCACTCAGCAGCTTCGCGCTCTCGGCGATTCCCACGCACATGGCATTGACGAGGGGGTTGCCATTGTAGGCAGAGCTGAAGACAACCTCGCCGCCGACGGTGGGGATGCCCAGGCAGTTGCCATAGCCGCCGATGCCGCCGACCACGCCATCGAAGAGGTAGCGGTTCTGGGGGTCATCGAGGGGCCCGAAGCGAAGGGAATCGAGGATGGCGATGGGATAGGCGCCCATGGCGAAGATATCGCGAACGATGCCACCGACACCGGTCGCGGCGCCCTGGTAGGGCTCGATGGCCGACGGGTGATTGTGGGATTCGACCTTCATGACGACGCAGAGGCCGCCGCCGATATCGATGGCGCCGGCGTTTTCGGCGCCGACCTTCGTCAGGATCTGGTCGCCGCTGGAGGGGAAGAGCCGGAGGAGGGGCTTGCTGTTCTTGTAGCCGCAGTGCTCGCTCCAGAGCGAGCCGAACATGCCGAGCTCGACTGCGTTTGGCTCGCGGCCAAGTTGCTGGATGAGAAGGTCGTATTCATCGCGGCTGAGGGCAACGGCATCGAGGGCGGCCTGATCGACTGGCATGGCGATAGATTACCGTGGCGGCTGCTAAGGCGTGAGTTCACGGGGGCTGGCAGCGACAGGGCCGCTCACTCGAAGACGTACTTCACGCCGCCGCCCGCGAAGCCGCCGGAGAAGCGGAGTTCGAGCGGTTCGGCATCGAACGGGACAACGAAGACCGCGTTGATGGGCAGCGGGAGCACGGTATCAACGCCGACCGGCGCGGAGGTGTTGGCGACCACCAGGATCTCGGCGGCTACGGTCCGCGTCTCCTCGCCGTCATCGCCCTGGTAGCGGTACTTCAGGCGGGCGGCTTCTGCTGCAATGGACGCTGACGATTCGGACTCGTTCAGAATGGTCCACTGGAAGACGATGAGGCGCTCACTCCGTTTCGGGGTGAGGACGAGGGCCAGGTCATCGCCGGGGTCGTAGACGCGGTTGAGCGCGAGACTAACCGGGCCGTCGGCGAGGGCCGGTTCCCAGACAACGGTGGGGCCGGAGCGGCCCTCGCTGAGGCGGGCGTAGTCGACCTCCTCCGTCTTCACCTTCGCGCCAACTGCAGCAGCCGCAATGATGACTGCCACGTATCCGCCGCCGAGGAGCCAGCCGCCGACGCCCGAAGCGACGGTGGTGGACTGGCTCGCGGGGCCGGCCTCGGCCGATAAAGCGTAGGGCGGATAGCGGTCGTTGAAGGATGCAAAGTAGGCGATGACGCGGTAGTACCAGCGTTGGACGCCGACGGAGAACTGGAACATGCCGCGGGGGTAGTTGCCTGTGAAGAGGATGGCGAACCAGGCGATGACGGTGACCACCACCACGCCCAGCATAAGAAACCAGAGGACGATGAAGTGGGGAATGAGCAGGAGCCACTTCCAGAAGAGGACGCGCCAGCGGCTGAGGTAACCAGAAGGGGGCTCATCGAAATCGAGGGAGACAAGGCTCTCATCGCGGGAGAAGCTTGGGAACTTGTCGCTCAGGAGGAATGCATAGGACCAGCCGCGGGCGGAGTAATCGAGCGAGCCCGAGAGGCCGTGGAAAAGCCAGCGGGGGTACTTCTTGCGCCAGAAGACGGTCATCCAGCCGAGGAGGAGGGCGGTATTGGCGAAGTACTGGAGGAGGCCAAAGACGAGCGCCAGGGGGATGACGAGGAAGCCGCGGAAGAAGGTGCTCAGGCGGCTCATGCGGTCGGGGTAGAGCACGTCGAACGCCATGGGGTAGCGCTCCGTTGGCGGGGGCGCGGGGGGCAACGTTGCCACCGGGGGAGGTGGCAGT
>Ga0209476_10002308_pt1 | contig 12814 bp, 13 predicted proteins | sample KloWWTrecipitate_FD_187179 | JGI IMG/M metagenome (GOLD analysis project Ga0209476, IMG submission 187179) | Active sludge microbial communities from Klosterneuburg, Austria, studying microevolution and ecology of nitrifiers - Klosterneuburg... | ecosystem: Engineered > WWTP > Aerobic digester... | reverse complement strand
AAGAGATCTGGAGCTTTGTGGCAAGGCGCGACCAGCCGGAAATCATCTTGCCTCGTCAGAATCAGGCCTGAGAAGACCACAGCATGTTGCAGATCGATCTTTACACCGAGATCAGATGCCCCTGGTGCCTCATCGGCCACCACAGGCTCAACAAGGTCCTGGCGGAACGATTTCCGGACCTCGAGGTGAATATCCGCCAGCATCCGGTGCTTCTCCTTGCGGACGCGCCTCCCGAAGGCCTTTACATCCCCGACATGCTGCGCTCGCGATACGGCATCACCGATCCGAAGCAAGCCCTTGCCCGGCCGCAAGCCGAGGCAGACGCCTCCCGGATCCCTGTCGATTTCGGCCGCCAGATGCGGGCCTACACCAACAGGCGCGCCGCATGATCGCGGCGGGTTTCTTTACGGTGCGAGTAGAGCGCGAATGATCCTTTGTCGGCACCGATTTGGTCAGCAACATATTTGAGCATCGTGCGAGGCGGCGTCTCTTCTGCTCCAAGCACTCGACCCGGATATCGCATCAGACATAGTTGAATAGCAAAGCCGAGCCTATTATCGTCACGCCTTCGCACTTCGATCTCCAGACGATCCGCCGGTGACAAGGAATAATGTCGGATCAGACTGTCCTCATCGACTGGTATGTCGAAAAGCGCCCGTTGATCTTGCTCTTTGAGAAGCTTACGCTTTGCCATTTTCCGTCCCGATGCGCGGCGATCTGGCGGAAGCGTTGTCGAGTCGGGCAAATGAGGGAATCGAAACTGACGCTTCGCGATGACAATCCACAAGATCGGACGCTGCTAATCGATACTTCGTTCATGGTCCGTTCGACCTTAACGTACGATTTCGAACTCCTCTTGTTCCGGCCCCAAGATGGCCACCACCGCTGGCCAGACGCGGGGCCAGATCATCGGCGCCGGCTCGATCCGGGAGCGCCCGGCCGAGATCGAGGATCGCGCCGTGCCCGGCCACTGAGAGGGCGATCTTCTGAGCGGCGCCCGCAACAGCCACATCGCCACGCTCGTCGAGCGCCGGTCCCGGTTCGTCAAGCTCGTGCGGGTCGGAGGCAAGGTCAGCGAAAGCGTCGTCGCTTCCCTCGTGCGTCAGGTCCGCCGGCTGCCAGAGGGCTTGATGGCTTCCCTGACCTGGGACCGTGGAACCGAGCTGGCATATCACCCCAGGTTCACCCTGGCGACGGACGTCGCGGTCTACTTCTGCGATCCGCAAAGTCCCAGGCAACGTGGCAGCAACGAGAACACCAACGGCCTCCTGCGCCGGTACTTCCCGCGCGGCATGGACCTGTCAAGCCTGACCAGGACCAACTGGATGCGGTTGCTCTCAGCCTGAACACTCGGCCCCGAAAGACGCTTGGCTACAGGACCCCAGCTGATACCCTGAATAAGGCCGTTGTCCTCATTGGTTGAACCCACCGCCGCTTTTTTTAAGATGCCGCGCTCCTCCGTCACGCGCTGCAACTCGCGCCTTAGCCGACGGACCTCAGCGGCATGATCGTCATCGCGGACCACGGCGGCAGACTTGCCATACCGTTTCCTCCACTCGTAAAATGAGTATTTGCTGATCCCCAGCCGCGCAGCCACCTCCGCAACCGGATAGCCCCGCTCGGTGATCTGAACGACCGCATCGCGCTTGAAGTCCTCGGTGAAGTTCGTATTGCCCATCGGGGCCTCCTCGCCTCAAAATTAGGGAAGAAGGCGTCTACGAATCTATGGGCTATTCAGTGCTGTGAGCTTGACCCCCGAAAACCGTTCACGAAACATCTTGTCTAACAAGACGCCAATCTCCAAGGCGGCCCGTTCGGAATCAAGTCCGTTCTCCCGAATGTTGGATATGCAAATTCGTTGCGAGTCAGGCGTCGCTTCTTTTGGATCGAAGGTGATGTAGGCGCCGAGGCTGTCGGAAGCCGACAAACCGGGGCGTTCCCCGATCAGGACTACCACCGCCTTGGCACCAACCGCCCGAGCGATAGGATCCCCGATCGCAACGCGGGCATTGGATGCAATAGCGATAGGTGCCAGCACCCAGCGTCTTATCATCGCGGACGTCGCGAGATTTTGGATAACGCGGATAGAATTCACGTTGACCGCCGTCGCAGACAGGCCGTCTGCGATAACAATTGCCACGTCATACCGCGCCCGATAATCCGCAAGCGCCAGTTGGCCTGCTGTGGATAACTTTCGCCCAAGATCCGGTCGCCGCAAATATTCCGCCCTGTCTTGCGCGTCGCTCGTGACGGAAACGAAGGGCATGCCCAACGCATCAAGACTTTCCGCTAGAAAAGCCTCATCAACTCTAGACCATACCGCTTCGCGCGCGCGCGCGTGATCAAGAAGGAAGGACTGGGCCGCCTTCGTCGGAACTCCCGCACCAAAGCGCCCTAAACGGATGCGCGCTTGCGTCATCTCGCGCATCCTCACTTCCAGCGACTTTCCTTCCGATGACAAGAATTCGCTCATCTCAGGCTCCGATCAACGGAAGGCGGGACGACCATTGTGCCAGCACACGCGCATCGTCCAGAAGATTGCCTCTCCGATCCGCCAGGCCGACATCTGCCAGCCATGCCTCGAACTCCGGCGCGGGCGGCTTGTTAAGCGTCTCACGACAGAACACGGCGTCATGATGAGAGAGCGACTGGTAGTTCAGCATGATGTCGTCCGATCCCGGGACGGTAATCACGAAATTAACATTCGCCGCACAGAGCAGCGTGAGAAGCATATCCATGTCTTCCTGGTCGGCATCTGCATGGTTGGTATAGCAGACGTCGACACCCATCGGCAGACCCAGCAGCTTTCCGCAAAAGTGGTCTTCCAGACCGGCGCGGATGATCTGCTTGCCGTTGTAGAGATATTCCGGCCCGATGAATCCCACGACCGTGTTGACCAGAAGCGGATCGAACTGCCGTGCCACCGCATAGGCCCGCACTTCCATCGTCTGCTGATCCACCCCGAAATGGGCATCAGACGACAGGGCGGCGCCCTGACCGGTTTCAAAATACATGAATTGCCGGCCCGGGTCTGCGCGCCCCAGCGAGCGGCCGGCATCGTAAGCCTCCTGCAGGATCTGCAGGTCCACGCCGAATCCGGTATTCGCCTTCTGCGACCCGGCAATCGACTGAAAGATCAAATCCACTGGCGCCCCGGCAGATGCCGCCCGGATGGCAGTCGTGACGTGGCCGAGGCAACAGGTCTGTGTCGGTATGTCCAGCCTGCTGCGGAGTTCGTCGAGCAGAGACACCACGCGAACATAATCTTCCAGCGCGTCGGTGGCCGGATTGACCCCGATCACCGCGTCACCCGTCCCCATCAGCAGACCATCAATGGCCGACACGGCGATGCCGCGACTGTCGTCGGTCGGGTGATTGGGCTGGTTCCGCGTTGATAGCCGCCCGTGCAGACCTATCGTGCTCCTGAATCTCGTGACCACCTCGCGTTTGGCGGCGACCGCGATCAGATCCTGAACCCGCATGATCTTGGATACAGCGGCCAGCATCTCAGGTGTGAAGCCGAAGGTGGCAGCCTCAAGCCGGCGATTATCGGTCGCAGGGCTCAACAGCCACTCGCGCAGTTCGCCGACCGTCAGGCCGGAGATCGGCTCGAAAGCGCGCATGTCATGCTGGTCTGCGATCAGACGGGAGACCTCGTCTGTCTCCAATGGAATGACCGGATCGCGCAAGAATGTCTTCAGTGGCAGGTCCGCCAAAGCCATCTGAGCCGCAAGCCTTTCGACCGGCCCCTGCGCGCCTATGCCGGCCAACTGGTCGCCCGACCTCTCCGGGCTCGCTTTCGCGAGAAGATCCTTGAGATCCAAAAAACGAAAGACCGTTTGCTCTATGGTGTGGCTGAAACTCATTGCCTACGATCCTTCGGACGCACGTTCAGAACCTGTCACTGCGCAGCGCGGATATATCTACCGACGGCGGAAGCCCGCTGATCAGTTCGGATACGATCCGCCCAGTGATGCCACCCAACGTCAGGCCGATATGTCCGTGACCGAAGGCGTAGACCACGCGCCGGTCACGAGGGCTTGTTCCAATCACCGGCAATGAGTCCGGCATTGAGGGACGAAAGCCCAGCCAGTCACGGCCGGCTTCGCCAATATCCGGCAGGAACCGCCTGGTTTTCTCGGCAATTATGCGCGTGCGGACTTCACGCGACGGGCGGTCCAGGCCACCGAGCTCGACGGTACCGGCAGATCGCAGGCCTTCGGTCTGCGGCGACATGTAGAAGCCGTGAGCTGGATAACAGGTCGGCGCAGAAAGCAGATGGCCGCTTTCCTGAAAAAGCACATGATACCCGCGTTCGGTATTGAGCCGTATCTTGTCGCCGACAGACGATGCCAGGCGACCCGACCACGCCCCGCCGGCAATGACCACCCTGTCGAAACCTCGAGGTTCTCCGGCTCCGATCAGCTCGACCTTGTCGTCATGAAGCATGATCTTCTGAACGTCAAAGCTGCATAGATCGCCGCCCCGACGCCGCACCGCCTCACCGCCTCACCGAGGCGGACCATGTATCTGTGCGGACTGTCCAGACAATAGGCGTCCTCGAAGAGCAAACCCTTGTGATACAACGGCGCAAGTGACGGCTCTCGCTCACGAATTTGCTTCGGATTGAGGAAGGACATCTTCACGCCTTCCCGTTCACGAAGGCGAATATCCCGGTCAGCCGCGGCGAAACCCACCTCGTCCTCGTAAAGATAAAGGCAACCCCTTCTTCGAATAAGGTCGTTCGCGCCCGCTTCTTCCAACAGGGGCTGATGCCCGGACTCGGCTTCGCGCATGAGCATGCCGAGCACCGCGGTGATCCGCGATACTTCCGACGGCGTACTGGAGCGAATAAACGCTATCAGCCACGGGAAAAGCTGGAAAAGATCGCGCCAGTAGACCGATAGCGGCCCCTTGCGATCAAGCAGCATTCCAGGGACGGACTTCAGCACCCCCGGGGAAGCGACCGGGATGACAGCCCCCAGGGCGATCGTGCACGCATTGCCGAAGCTGCTCGACCGCCGGTAACCCTCGGCATCGTCGGGCAGATGTCGATCGAAGACCGTCACCTTGTGGCCGAAGCGTTGCAGCCAGATGGCGCTCGAGAGGCCGACGGCTCCAGCGCCGATTACAGCAACCGAGCGCCCTTCGCCCTGCGGCACCGTTTGGAGAGAATGTCTGATTGTCATGACGAGCCGCGAAACTTGGATAACGGAAACACCAAAACGCCTCAGAGGCCGGCCTGATGGCGGCGCGTGCGCAGTTTGATCAATTCTGTCGCCGCATAGACGACGAAGATCAGGCCGACCATCATGGTAGAAATGGCGGCGATCGTGGGCGTGATTTCCGTGCGCAGATAGGTGAACATTTTAAGCGGCAGCGTCTGCCCGGTGGATCCACCGACGAACAACACCAAGATCACCTCGTCCCACGATGTCGCAAAGGCAAAGATGGCGGCGGCGACGATGGCAGGGGTCAGAAGCGGGATTACTATGCGGCGCATCGTATAGGTCTTCGTCGCGCCCATCGAATATGACGCCTCTTCAAGCCGCTTGTCGAAACCGCTCAAGCCTTCCGTCAGCATGATGATCACATAGGGAAGCGCCAGGACTGTGTGCGCCATGGCAATACCCCACGTGCTGCCGATGAGACGCAGGCTGGCGTAGACGCTGTAAACTGCCACCGCGATCACGACCGCCGGGATGAATAGCGGGGTCATCAGCAACCCGCGCGCAATATCCCTACCTAGTACAGGAACTCTCACAAGGCCAAACGCAGCACAGCCGCCCAAGATGAGCGACGCGACCACGGTCATCAACGCGACCTTCACGCTCAGCCAGGCCGCCGCTGTCCAAGATGGATCATTGAAAAAGTTGTTGTACCACCTCAATGACACGCCCTGCGGCGGGAATTTAAGCGAGATCCCGGGGCTGAATGAAACCGGAATGACAATCAGGACCGGAAAGATCAGAAACGCCAGCACCAGACAGCCGTATATCCATAGAAAAATACTACCGATATTCTTACGAGATATCATGTCCAGCCTCAGACTGTTCTGCGTGTCAGATTATCAAGGCTAAAAGCCCAATTGTAGATACTGAAGAGCACAACCAGCAGGCCGACCAGACATGCGGCCATAAGTGTACCTTCGCTCCAATTCAGAAGCTGAATCTGCTGCTGGATATAAACCGAAATCATCGTTTCGCTGGGTCCCCCCATCAATGCGGGGGTAATATAGAAACCGATCGCCAGAATGAAGATCGACAAGCAGCCGGCATAAACCGCCGGGAGGGTCGACGGGAGATAGACCTTGAGGAACGTCTGCAGTGTTGACGCCCCCATGCTGCTCGACGCCTCGATCATCGAATAGTTCACCGACTTCATACCCGAATACAGGCTGAAGATCATGAAGGGCAGGAGGTAGTGCGTCATACCGACAACGACAGCGAACCGGTTGTACAGAAGCCTCATGGGCTGCGAGATCATGCCGGTCGACATCATGATCTCATTGGCGATACCGGTCCGGTTCAGAATAACGATCCACGCATAGGTCTTCACCAGAACGCTCGCCCAAAACGGAATCATGATGATGAGAAACATCAGCCGGTTGGTGCGCGCCGAAACTCGGGTCAGGAGAAAACAGAGCGGATAAGCGAGCAGCAGCGTACTGACCGTACACTGCAAGGCAATAACGACGCTGTTCTTCAGGATTTTCCATAGAACGCTCTGCGCACCGAAGGTGCCGGCAACATCCTCGGAATGCGTAAGGTCTAGCCCTGCCTGCATAAGCAGACGCAGAAAAGGGAATATGAAAACCAGCGTAATGAGCGATACGGCCGGAATGACGAGCAGCGTGAAGAGCAAGGGACGCAAATCTCTGCGGCCCCTGGTCTCATATGAAGTCCCAACGGTCACCATCTATTTGCGCCCCTCTCTCTCAAGTCGTTACTGGAGCAGCCAGGTGTTGAACCGCTGCTCAGCGACCGGGCCGTTCTTGTTCCACCAGTTGTCATCGAGCTTTACGGCCTGCGCGACATGCTCCGGCGAGGTGGCAAGGAACGCCTTGACGTCATCGGCGAGATACTGCTCGGTCAGCTTGTTTCCGGAGGCATAGCCAATGATCGAGGCATAGGCAGCCTGAGCCTTGGGATCCTGCATTGCCGCGAGAAGCTGCATGGCTTCCTTGTAATGCTTGGCACCCTTGGGAATGACCCACCACGAATTGTGGAGAATATTCCCCTCCCAGGCGACGCCGAACGGAGCCTTTTCCTGCCGCACCATCTGGAACGGGCGGCCGTTCCAGACCACGCCCATCACGCAATCCTGGTTGAGCAGAGCCTGAACCGACTGCGCACCCGTCGTCCACCAGACGGATACATCCGGCTTGAGCTTGTCCAGCTCCTTGTAGGCTGCGTCCTGATCGATCGGGTACAGCGTGTCCTTGGCGACCCCCGCGTGAAGGGCGCCGAGTTCAAGCGTATCGATCGCCGACTTGTACATGCAGCGCGGACCCGGAAAATCCTTCTGGTTCCAGAGGTCCATCATCGAGGTCGGGTGCTTGCCGGTAAGCGGCCACACGCGTGTATCCCAGGCGAGAACGGTCGCATAGGGGCTGTGCCAGACACCGTAGTCGTTATAGGAACCCTCGATCAGATCCTTGGTCGGCAGCTGCGTTAGGTCGAGCTTCTCGACCAGGCCCAGCTCGATGGCGCGGGGAAAGCCTCCGGTATTGACCTCGGCAAGGTCCCATTCGGTATTGCCGGTCTCGACCATCGCCTTGAGCTTCGCGTCGTCTGCCGGTCCGCTGTCAACGATCTTGATGCCGGTCTCAGCGGTGAACTTGTCCCAAACCGCCTTACGCAGGGCTTCATTCACGGCGCCGCCGGCCGAATTGACATAAAGCGTGACCGGTTCTTGAGAATGGGCTGTCGTCAAGCCCAACGCCAGGGCTGAGATTGCAACCAAGCTTTTAAGGCAGTTTTTCATGTTTTATTCCCCTTCTGGTTAAATATATTCATGTCCTGCGCATTCCATCCCACCATCAGGCTTTCGCCCTTCGCTGGAATTCCTTCCGAACATCCGGCGGTTTCCAGATCAAAGATCTGACCGTCAGGCGCGCGGCAAATTAATGTGACCGTGTTTCCTGCAAAAACCTCGTCCACGACCTGCGCTTCGATCCGAACATCGTAGGAATCTGTGTTCGTGAACCGAATGAGCTCAGGCCGGATTCCGGCACGGCAGACGGCTGCCCGCTCCTTGAAGCCATGCGTTTGCATAGGCAGGTCGAAGGATCGCCCCAGCATCGTCAAACGCGCCCGATCGGAGGAAACCGCCTCCAGCGACGCATCGAAGAAGTTCGTCGCACCAACGAAATCGGCGACGAACTCGCTGACCGGGTGGCGATAAAGTGCCACCGGCGTGTCCAGCTGCTCGATCCGCCCGTCGCGCATCACGGCGATGCGGTCGGACATGCTGAGCGCTTCTTCCTGGTCGTGCGTGACGTTGATGAAGGTGATGCCGAGGTCGCGCTGCAACTGGCGCAGTTCCACCTGCACCTGTTTGCGCAGCTTCCGATCGAGAGCCCCCAGAGGCTCGTCCATCAAAAGCACGGTCGGTTCGTAAACGAGCGCGCGCGCGACGGCGACGCGCTGCTGCTGACCGCCGCTCATCTGCGCCGGATAGCGCGTGGCGAACTGCTGCAGATTCACCCGCTCCAGCGCCCGCTTCACACGCTCCTGCGTTTCCGATTTGGAGATCTTGCGTATCTGCAGCGCGTACGCGACGTTCTCCTCAACCGACAGATGCGGGAACAGCGCGTAGTTCTGAAACACCAGACCAAGGCCGCGCTTCTGAACCGGCCAGCGCGTCACATCCTCACCGTGGATGAGGATCCGTCCTCCATCCGGAGTCGTGAAGCCGCAGATCACACGAAGCAATGTCGACTTTCCTGAGCCGCTGGCGCCAAGAAGCGTCAGGAACTCGCCCTCAACGACCTGCAGGGACACGTTGTCCAGGGCTTTGATGCCGGCAAAGCTTTGCGTGATGCACTCGACATCAACGGTGATATTCGTACTTTTTGTTGCATTGCGCGGGATGATGACGTTCGAACCCACTACCATTCGGCCCCCTCCCATTTCCCGCGACTTCAGACGACGCTCAACAGTCGCGACGACTCGTAGATAGCGGCATGAATATTACGATGATGGACAGCATCTCCGACACGGAACAGACGAAATGCGCCATCGTTACGAGCATTTACACTCTGAGCCTTCATTCCGATCATGTCATGATAGTCTACTTGACCCGCATTTACTGAAAAAGGCCGCAACTGATCATACAGCTCATGCACGGCACTGGTACCCATGTCGAACACAACCTGATCAACCTCACGCTCCTCAAGAACATCAGTGAATGTGTTCTTAAGTGTGCAAACAAGAACATTACCTTCTCTATGAACAGAATTGAGCCGCTGGTTGACGGTGAAAATAACGTTCTTTGCGTAAAGACGTTTCATGAAGGCGACTTCCGCGGTATTGCCCACGTCTTCACCGGGCCTGCGGTCCATCGCGACAAATTCCAACAGCGAGCCGCTTTCGGTGATCATGTCGGCGCATGTCATCGCGGCGTGCTCGCCCATTTCGTCAAACAGCAGCACATTCTGCGCGGGCGACGTCTTGCCGGAGAGAATGTCCCAGGACGAGTTCAGCAGCTCGACACCCGGGATGTCTGGCAGAGTGGGCCGACCGCCGGTCGCCACGACGACCACGTCCGGTTGCATCGCGATGACGTCATCGGACGTCGGCGCAAAACTCGTCCTGACATCCACGCCAAGCTTGCGGACGCGCATCTCCAGCCATTGGGTGATGCCCAGCATGTTGGAACGCCAGGCCAGTGCGGCCGCCAGATTGACCTGGCCACCGAGCCTATCGGCCTTTTCGAACAGGTGCACCTTGTGGCCACGCTCTGCCGCAACCCGAGCCGCCTCAAGCCCAGCCGGCCCTGCACCGACGACGACGACGCGTTTAACAACCGCAGCCTTCGACTTGACATGCGACATCATCTGCTCACGACCTGTCGCTGCATTCTGAATGCACAACATGTCGCCACCGTGCCCGCCGCGGTCGATGCAGTAGTTGGCGCCGATACAGGGGCGGATCTGATCGGCCTCGCCCTCGATGAGCTTACGAACCAGATGGGGGTCCGCAATGTGCCCGCGTGTCATCGCGACCATGTCGACATGGCCGCCTTCGATGGCGCGCGCCGCGCTCGCCACGTCTCGCACCCCCGACGCGTGAAAGATCGGAATATCGACGGCGGCCTTCAGGCCGCTTGCAAAATGGAGAAACGGTGAGGTCCTGAAGGACATGTCCGGTATCTGGGACACGATGCCCCTCGCGGTATCGCCGTGGCTCTGGAACACGTTGATGTAGTCCGCCAGGCCTGAGGCAGCGAACCTCGACGCTATATCGATACCTTCATTATTGTCGTACCCATCCAGCAGAAACTCATCGACCGACATACGGACGCCAACAATAAAATCATTGCCCACCGCGGCACGGATGTCGTCGAGAACTTCAATGCAGAACCGCATCCGGTTTTCCACGCTTCCGCCATACCGATCGGTGCGCTTATTGACCGATGGCGACAGAAAGCTGTCGAACAGGTGATGGGCGATGCCGACAACCTCGCAACCGTCGAAACCCGATTTCTGCAAGCGGAGTGCGGCGTCGCGGTAAGCTCTGCGTATGCGGCCGAAATCGAAATCCTCCATTTCCTTGGCATAGGATCGGTGGAGGATTTCGCGGTTGTTTGAGGGCCCCGACAAGGGAAGCCAGTCGCGCGTGTTCCAATGCCCGCGCCGGCCGAGATGGGTGATCTGACTGAAGATCGCCGCGCCGTGACGGTGAATGCGTTGAGAGAAGCGCTCAAGATACCGCAGAACGCGGTCGTCACTGAGATCGATCTGGCGAAAGGTGAGCGGAGAGTCGATGGCCACGCTGGACGACGCACCAATGATTGTGAGTGCGACGCCGCCCTTCGCCTTTTCTTCCTGGTACTGCTGGTATCGTTCTCCAGGCATATTGTCTTCCGCATAGCCCGCGGCATGACCGCTGCTGAAGATCCGGTTGCGGAAGGTCAGATTCCTGATCTTGAAAGAACTGAGGAGCGACGCGTGGGCTGACACTGCTAGTCTCACTGTATGATATTGTTGATACGCAGATAGTCGAGGATGCGCTCCGCAGCGCTCTCCGGATCGAGATGCTCGACACCACTGCCTCGTGTGGTCGAGGAAGTGCCGCGAAAGCTTTTCTTTGGCCGAACACGCGCAGGCCGCACATCGAGCGCGGGCGAGGTCGTCGGGGCGACGTTTCCGGCCGCGTGAGTGACGTCGATGCGGCCGGCGCGAATATTGGCCATCGACGGTATGGGCGCGCCGTCTTGCACAGCGTCGACGGCCAGAACCACCGGAGACGGACCGCGCAGTTGTCGATGCCGCCCTTTTCCCATCCCCTGGACGACGAGGAAATCGTTCCCCTCCCGCGTGACCGAAAGCACGTTGGCAATCACCGGAGACTGCAGCGCGTCGGCGCAGGCATAGGCCACAATTCCACTTGCTCGGCCCGTCTCCGCCGCCTGACCGCAAAAAACGAGGTCGGGGCCGATTTGTCGGAGGCGTTCCATCAGCGATGGAAGAGCATCTTCACCCGGCCGGGTTTGCACGTGCTCGATGCACGCCAGGCCGAGCCCCAGATATTCGCGGAGGACAGGCGAGATCTCGGGCGAAGCGTGCAGCCCGAATACGTCCTCTCTGCCAAAGCTTGCGACAGCCATCTCGATCGCCCGTGTTTCGGCACGCGCCATACGCGCACGTCCTGAAACCGGGTTACGACCGACCGACAGCAGAACAACGGCCTTAGCCATTCGCCGCCTCCAGTTTCCCGATCATGGCGCCCATCACCGCTTGCGCGTCGGCGCAGATCGCCAGATTGGCGCGCGAAACAATGTTCGCCTTTGGATCCGTATTGACCGAAATGACGTGCTGGCAGGCCTGTATGCCTTCGAGATGCTGTGGCGCGCCGGAGATGCCGAACGCCAGATAGGCACGCGCATCAACCTGAACGCCGGAGGCACCGACCTGACGGTCCCGCGGAAGATCACCCTGATCGCAGACCACCCGGGATCCGCCGATCGCCGCATTCAGATGCGACGCCAGCATCCGAAACCTCGTCCAGTCGGACACGCCCGCTCCCGCGCTGACAACGAAATCCGCCTCTCTGAGCGGCATGCTCGATGCCGGCGGCGTGATGACCTGCCCTATGGACCACCCCGGCAGATCCACCTGGACGGGATCGACGTGCCTGACGACACGGGCTTCCCGCAACCGCGCCTCAGCCGCGGCGTTCGGATAATCCGGTGGCAGCAAAATGACCCGTGGCGGGGACATGTGCACTTCGCGTGTGCCACCGTCGAACTCGCAGATCACGGCTTGCTGCGTGAGATGTCTGACCCGCGATGCTGGGGTTTCGTTGAAACGCATCGCCAACCGGCGCGCCACATCCCCGGAGACCGCGTCTTCCGTGAAAAGAACATGGCGGGCGCCGAAATCCCCGGCGACCTTGCCGATATTTTCGGCCTGGCAATCGGGCGTGTCTGCACCCCCGAGCAGGATGACCCGGTCGGCGCCTGCCATCGCCAACTCCTTGGCCGAGGATACGCCGTCCGGCATATCGCGAACGATGGCGAGCACACCGCCCTTGGGACCGGCCAGTGATCGCGCCGCCGTCAACAGGTCCCGGTCGGCAAGGGCAAGGCC
>Ga0209476_10002303_pt1 | contig 12821 bp, 13 predicted proteins | sample KloWWTrecipitate_FD_187179 | JGI IMG/M metagenome (GOLD analysis project Ga0209476, IMG submission 187179) | Active sludge microbial communities from Klosterneuburg, Austria, studying microevolution and ecology of nitrifiers - Klosterneuburg... | ecosystem: Engineered > WWTP > Aerobic digester... | reverse complement strand
CACATGGGTGGCCTCGTCGAGGATCCAGCCGGCGGTGATCGCCGAGCGTCCCGGATCCGGCACGGGGGCGAGTTCCGGCGAAAGGATCGGCGCGGGGGTCTGGGAAGTGCTAGCTTGGTTGCTCATCGCGCCGTCTGGCCGCCTGCGGGCCCAAGGGAAATGCGGTCGCCTAGTGTAGTGCGGTGGGTCGCCCGGGGCACCGTTGGCGGGCTCCGCTCCGTTTGCGGGTTGCCGCCCGAGCGCGCGGCCTTTAACATCGCGCGTTCGGTTCGGGGTTGATCTGGGTCAAGCGACCCGGGGATCGGCCCGTCCGCTCTCCAGGCATCCCAATGGGGCTCGATGTGATCAAACCCGGTCGATTCAGGACGTGCGTCCCCAGGTTGTGGGCGTTGGCGGCGGCACTCGCGCTGCCGATGCTGGCGCAGGCGCAGGACGCCGCGAACCATGCGGATCCGCACCGCTGGCAGCTCAACATGGCGCCCGGGGTCACCCCGACCTCGCAGGCCGCCTACGACGCGCACATGATCGTGCTGTGGATCTGCGTGGTGATCGGCATCCTCGTGTTCGGGGCGATGGCCTATGCCATGTTCAGGTTCCGCAAGTCCAAGGGCGCGGTGCCGGACAAGGAGTTCACCCACAGCACCAGGCTGGAGATCATCTGGACCGCGGTGCCGGTGCTGATCCTGATCGGGCTGGCGTTCCCGGCCACCAGCGGCCTGATGCGCATGTACGACACCCGCGATGCCGAGATGACCGTCAAGGTCACCGGCTACCAGTGGATGTGGAAGTACGAATACCTGGGCGAAGGGGTGGAGTTCACCAGCCGGCTCGACCGCAGGAGCGAGGAAGTCCGCCAGAGCGGGGTGGACGCGCGTACCGCCAACCACCCGCACTACCTGCTGGATGTCGACAACGCGCTGGTGCTGCCGGTCGGGACCAAGGTCCGCTTCGTGCTGACCGCCGACGACGTCATCCACGCCTGGTGGGTGCCGGCGCTGGGCTGGAAGCAGGACGCGATCCCGGGCCTGGTCAACGAGGCGTGGGCGCAGATCGAAAAGCCCGGTGTGTACCGCGGCCAGTGCGCCGAATTGTGCGGCAAGGACCATGGCTTCATGCCGATCGTGGTGAAGGCGGTGAGCAAGCCCGAATTCGATACGTGGCTTGCGGCCGAGAAGGCCAGGCTGGCGCCACCGGCGGCCGCCGAAGCCGACGCCGCGGCACCCGCGCCCGCTGCCGAGGCGGCGCCCGGCACCGAAGCAAACGATGCAGCACCGGCCGAGGCCGATGCCGCCCCGCAGGCCGAACAAGCCCCGGCTGACGCCGCGGCGGCCGCTTGATCCACGCACCGAATCCCGAGGTCCAGCGCATGTCCGCCACCCATCCCACCGCCGTCGCTGCCTCCGACAAGCACGGTCACGACGACCACGGCCACAAGCAGGGCTTCGTCGAGCGCTGGTTCTTCTCCACGAACCACAAGGACATCGGCACCCTGTACCTGGTGTTCAGCTTCATCATGTTCATCATCGGCGCGGCGTTCTCGGTGGTGATCCGCACCGAACTGGCCACACCGGGCCTGCAGCACGTCAGCCCCGAGTTCTTCAACCAGATGACCACCCTGCATGCGCTGGTGATGATCTTCGGCGGAGTGATGCCGGCCTTCGTGGGCCTGGCCAACTGGATGGTGCCGCTGCAGATCGGCGCGCCGGACATGGCGCTGCCGCGCATGAACAACTGGTCGTTCTGGATCATGCCGTTCGCGTTCGCGATGCTGCTGGTGACCCTGTTCCTGCCGGGTGGCGGTCCCGCCGGCGGTTGGACCCTGTACCCGCCGCTGTCGCTGCAGGGCGGCAACAACGTGGCCTTCGTGATCTTCGCCATCCACATGATGGGGATCAGCTCGATCATGGGCGCGATCAACATCATCGCCACCATCCTCAACATGCGCGCCCCGGGCGTGGACCTGCTGAAGATGCCGATCTTCTGCTGGACCTGGCTGATCACCGCGTTCCTGCTGATCGCGGTGATGCCGGTGCTGGCCGGCGCGGTGACCATGCTGCTCACCGACAAGTTCTTCGCCACCAGCTTCTTCAACGCGGCCGGCGGCGGCGACCCGGTGATGTTCCAGCACATCTTCTGGTTCTTCGGGCACCCGGAGGTCTACATCATGATCCTGCCGGCGTTCGGCATCGCCAGCGAGATCATCCCCACCTTCAGCCGCAAGCCGCTGTTCGGCTACCAGGCGATGGTGTACGCCACCGCGGCGATCGCGTTCCTGTCGTTCATCGTGTGGGCGCACCACATGTTCACGGTGGGCATGCCGCTGGGCGGCGAGATCTACTTCATGTTCGCGACCATGCTGATCTCGATCCCGACCGGGGTGAAGGTGTTCAACTGGGTCACCACCATGTGGCGCGGCTCGATCAGCTTCGAGTCGCCGATGCTGTGGGCGGTGGCGTTCGTGATCCTGTTCACCATCGGCGGCTTCTCCGGCCTGATGCTTGCGATCGTGCCCGCCGACTTCCAGTACCACGACACCTACTTCGTGGTCGCCCACTTCCACTACGTGCTGGTGACCGGCGCGCTGTTCGCGATCATCGCCGCGGTGTACTACTGGTGGCCGAAGTGGACCGGGCGCATGTACAACGAGACCTTCGCGAAGATCCACTTCTGGTGGTCGGTGGTGTTCGTCAACCTGCTGTTCTTCCCGCAGCACTTCCTGGGCCTGGCCGGCATGCCGCGCCGGATCCCGGACTACAACGTGGTGTTCGCGGACTGGAACCTGATCAGCTCGATCGGCGCGTTCGGCATGTTCGCCACCCCGTTCATCATGTTCTTCGTCCTCTGGCACTCGCTCAAGCACGGCGCCAAGGCCGAGGCGCGCGCGTGGGAAGGCGCGAAGGGCCTGGAATGGACGGTGCCCAGCCCGGCCCCGCACCACACCTTCGCCACCCCGCCGGTGATCCGCCCGGGCGACCTTGCCCACGGCGACATCACCCACTGATCCCGGCATGCGCGAACACCCCGCCACGATGCAGCAGGCAGACGCCGCCCCGCGCCGCAAGGCCGCGCGGCGCACGGCGATGTTGCTGGGCGCGATCGCGGTGGCGGTGTACGCAGGCTTCATCCTGATGGGAGTGCTGGGCCAATGAGCCGCAACCGCAGTTTCGGGGTGGCGAAGATGGCGGGCGTGGCGCTGGCCGCGTTCGGCTTCGCGTTCGCGCTGGTGCCGCTGTACCGGATCGCCTGCGAGAAGGTGTTCGGCGTGCGCCTGGAGCAGGGCCCGGCGCGGGTCGTGGCCGAAAGCGATGCGCGGCAGCAGCGCTGGGTCACCGTCCAGTTCGACGGCGGCGTCAATTCCAAGCTGCCGTGGCAGTTCAGCCCGGGCCAGGACAGCATGCGCGTGCTGGTCGGCCGCCAGTACGAAGCGACCTATTCCGCGCGCAACACCGCCGACCGCGCGATCGTCGGCAGCGCGGTGCCTTCGGTCGCGCCGGCGCGCGCCTCCGGCTACTTCAGCAAGACCGAGTGCTTCTGTTTCACCGCGCAGACCCTGCAGGCCGGCGAAGCGCGCGACATGCCGGTGCGCTTCATCATCGACCCGGCGTTGCCGGCCGGGGTGAAGACCGTCACCCTGTCCTACACCTTCTACAAGAACGACGCACTGACCGCCGAGATCAACGCGCCCAGGTCCCATGCCGGCGCGGCGCGCGCGGCACCCTGATTCCAGCCGATCCGCCCCCTTGCACCGAACCACCCGGAAGACCGCCATGGCCACTGCCCACGCCAATACCGCCACTGACCACGGCACCGACGCCGCCGCCTACTACGTGCCGCATGGCAGCCGCTGGCCGGTGTTCGCATCGGTCGCGCTGTTCGTGACCATGGCCGGGCTTGCCAGCTGGCTCAACGAGGCCAGCTGGGGCCGCGCCACCTTCTTCGCCGGCCTCGCCGGCCTGCTGGCGGTCCTGTTCAAGTGGTTCGGCGACGTCATCCGCGAATCGCTGGCCGGCCACTACAACAAGCAGGTCGATACCTCGTTCCGGATGGGCATGGTGTGGTTCATCTTCTCCGAGGTGATGTTCTTCGCGGCCTTCTTCGGCGCGCTGTTCTACGCCCGCCAGTTCGCGCTGCCGTGGCTCAATGGCGAAGGCGACGGCATGGCGACCCACAGCCTGTTGTGGTCGAACTTCGCCGGCGGCTGGCCCAGCAATGGCCCGGGCGCGGTCGGCGGCGCCTACCAGACCATCCCGGCGTGGGGCCTGCCGCTGCTCAACACCCTGATCCTGCTGACCTCGGGGGTGACCGTCACCATCGCCCACCATGCACTGAAGGAAGGCAAGCGCGGGGCGCTGCTGCTGTTCCTGGGCCTGACCGTGCTGCTTGGCGGCTTGTTCCTGTTCTTCCAGGCCGAGGAATACATCCACGCCTACCGGGAACTGAACCTGACCCTGGGTTCGGGCATCTACGGCTCGACCTTCTTCATGCTGACCGGCTTCCACGGTGCGCACGTGACCCTGGGCACGATCATGCTGGCGGTCATGTGGCTGCGCTGCCTGCGCGGGCACTTCAGCCGCGACGACCATTTCGCGTTCGAGGCGGTGGCCTGGTACTGGCACTTCGTGGACGTGGTGTGGCTGGGCCTGTTCCTGTTCGTGTACGTCCTGTAAGCAGGCACGCCATCGATCAAGCCACGTGGGCCGGTGATTCCGGCCCGCGCGGCGGCAGCCAGGCCGGATCCCGGCCGATCCGTTTCAGCCCGGGCTGCGCCCGACGCCGTGCGGCGTGATCCAGCCCATGTAGATGGCCAGCACCACGAACAGGACCAGGGCGATGCTCAGGCCGATGCGCCTGGTCAGCGAGTTCACGGTGCGCTTGGTCTGTCCCTTGTCCACCAGCATGTAGTACAGGCCGGCGCCCAGGTTCCACAGGATGAGGATCAGCACACCGACGATGAGCAGGGTCTTCAGCGAATCGTTCATGGCGCCCTCGTTGCCGCCTGGCCGCGGCGGGATCGCCGCATTATCGCAGCCCGGGTGCGCGTGGTGAGCGCGGCGGCGCCGCGCGGCGGTGGCTGGCTGCTCGGCTGGGCGCTGGCGCTGGCCGCCATCGTGGTGTTCGCCGGGTTCGGACGCTGGCAACTGGGGCGGATGCACGACAAGCAGGCGAAGCTTGAGGCCGCGGCACGCGCGCTCGACAGGCGGGCGCCGCAGCCACTGCTGCTGGCCTCGGATCCCAAGCGTGCCCGCGCCTACGACTGGGCCGCCGGCAGCGGCAGCATCGGCGGCCGCACCGTGTGGCTGGACAACCAGCTGCGTGCCGGCAGGGCCGGCGTGCGCATGTACTGCGTGCTGCTGCCCGACGACGGCGTGCAGGCGCTCTTGGTCGATGCCGGCTGGTGGCCGCTGGACGCCAGCCGCACGTTGCCCGTGTTCGGTTGCCCGCTCGGGCGGGGTGTGGCGGTGCGCGGCCTGCTGGCGCCGCCGCCGTCCAGCGGCCTGGCGCGCGGCGACGCACTGGCTGCCGCCGGCCCGCAACGCTGGCTGGCCACGCGCCTGGACCTGGCCGTGATCGCGCGCGAGCTGAAGCTTTCGACCGGGATCGCCCCGCGCGTGCTGCGGCTGGATCCGGCGCGCAACAAGGGCGATGCGGGCGTGATGCTGGCCCCGGGCGAGCGCGACCTCGACATCCTGCCGAACACGCTGACCCCCGAGCGCCACCTGGGCTATGCCGTGCAGTGGTTCGGGCTGGCGCTGGCGGTGCTGGTTGCCGCCATCATCCTCACCCTGCGCAACCGGAAACGCCGCTCGCCATGACACCGCCGTCCGCCGCCGACGCCATCCGCCGCCGCAACCGCCGCATGCTGCTGGCGCTGTTCCTGCTGTTCTTCGGCGGCATGCTGGTGGCCGGCGTGCTGCGTTTTTCCGGCTGGCGGCCGGAGGGCTCGAAGAACCGGGGCGAAATGCTGCAGCCCTATGGCGACCTGCGCGGCTACGTGCCGACCCTGGCCCGAGGCGACGCCTACCGCTGGAATGACGAGCCCCGGATCTGGCGGATCGCGGCGATCCCGCGCGACTGCGACGGCGCGCGCGCGGACCCATGCACGCGCCTGCTGGCCGACCTCGACAAGGTCTGGCGGCTGATGGGCAAGGATGCCGACCGCGTGCACATCCTGTGGGCCGGCGCGGTGCCGCGCGGGCTGGTGCTGCCGGGCGAGGTGCGCGTGCTGCGCGCCGACGACGGCCTGCGCGCGGGGCTGGTGCGCTGGGACGACGCCGGCGGTGATGCCGCGTGGCTGGTGGACCCGAACGGCTTCGTGGTCTTGCGCTACGCTCCCGGCTTCGATCCCGGTGACTTGCGCACCGACCTCGCCCGCCTGCTGAAGATCAATTGACCGTGATGAATCCCGATAATCCCGCTTCCCGCACCGCCCTGCACAAGCCCGCCGTGTACCGGCACTTCCACCGCATCGCCTGGCTGGCGGTCGCGCTGGCGGCCTGCGTGATCGTGTTCGGTGCGTTCGTGCGCCTGTCCGATGCCGGCCTCAGCTGCCCGGACTGGCCGACCTGCTACGGCAAGGCGGCGTGGCCGACCCATGCCGCCCAGATCGTCGACCACGCCGCCACCGACATCCGCCCGGTCGAGCCGAGCAAGGCCTGGCGCGAGCAGTTCCACCGCCACATCGCCGCCGGCCTCGGCCTGCTGGTGTTCGCGCTGGCGCTGCTGGCCGCGCGCCGCCGCCGCTTCGGCCTGGCCCAGGTGGTCGGCGCCGCGGCGCTGGTCGCGGTCGCGATCCCGTTGTACATGCAGGGCGAGTACGTCACCTCGTCGGTGCTGGTCGCGATCGCCGAGGCCGTGCTGCTGTGGGCGGCGCTGCGCTGGAGCAACTTCGACCTGGCGCGCACCGCGGTGCTGACCCTGGCGGTGATCATCTTCCAGGCCATGCTTGGCATGTGGACGGTGACCTGGCTGCTGAAGCCGGCGGTGGTGATGGCGCACCTGCTTGGCGGCCTGACCACCTTCTCGCTGCTGGCGTGGATGGCGTGGCGCGCCACCGACATCCCGATCCGGGTCGGCGATGCCGGCCGCCTGCGCCGGCTGCTGGTGGTCGGGCTGGTGCTGCTGGGCGTGCAGATCGCGCTTGGCGGCTGGACCAGCGCCAACTACGCGGCGCTGGCCTGCGGCACCGATTACCCGAAGTGCGCCGGCGAGTGGTGGCCGGCGCGCGATTTCCGCGAAGGCTTCGTGCTGTGGCGCGGGATCGGCGTGGATTACGAGGGCGGCATCCTCGACAACCAGGCGCGCATCGCGATCCAGCTCGCGCACCGGATGGTGGCGATCCTGGTCACCGGCCACCTGCTGGTGCTGGCGCTGCGCCTGCTGCGCAGCCCGGGCCTGCGCGGCTGGGGCGGCCTGCTGGGGATCCTGCTGGTCGCGCAGGTCGCGCTGGGCATCGCCAACGTGGTGATGTCGCTGCCGCTGCACGTGGCCACCGCGCACAACGCCGGTGCCACCGCCCTGCTGTTCGTGCTGGTGACCCTGCTTGCGCGCGTGCGGGCCCCGGACTGACGCGATGGCCACGCCGAACCCTGGCGTGATCCGCCAGTACTGGAGCCTGACCAAGCCGCGGGTGGTTGCGCTGATCGTGTTCACCGCGGTGATCGGCATGTTCCTGGCGGTGCCCGGGCTGCCGCCGCTGCGCGAGGCGGCGCTCGGCACCCTCGGCATCTGGCTGGCCGCGGCCAGCGCGGCGGCGATCAACCAGATCCTGGATGCGCGGATCGACGCCCGGATGGCGCGCACGTCGTGGCGGCCACTGGTGGCCGGGACCCTGACGATGCGGCAGGCGCTGGTGTTCGCGCTGGTGCTGGCGGCGGCATCGATGTTGCTGCTGGCACTTGGGGTGAACCAGGTCACCGCATGGCTGACCTTTGCCTCGCTGATCGGGTACGCGGTGGTGTACACCCGGTTCCTGAAGCGGGCGACGCCGCAGAACATCGTGATCGGCGGCATCGCCGGCGCCGCGCCGCCGTTGCTGGGCTGGTCGGCGGTGACCGGCATGCAGGGCGAATGGGACTGGGCGCATGCGCTGCTGCTGGTGCTGATCATCTTCGCGTGGACGCCGCCGCATTTCTGGGCGCTGGCGATCTTCCGCCGCGAGGACTACGCGCGCGCGCTGGTGCCGATGCTGCCGGTTACCCACGGCGTGGAGTACACGCGCTGGCAGATCCTGCTGTACACCGTGCTGCTGGTGATCGCCACGGTGTTGCCGTGGGCCACGCACATGAGCGGGCTGTTCTACCTCGGTGGCGCGCTGGTGCTGGGCGCGGTGTTCCTGTGGTACGCGTGGAAGCTGCTCGACCCGCCGGACGAGTTCTTCGCCATGCGTGCCTTCCGCTACTCGATCGTGTACCTGATGGCGCTGTTCGGGTTCCTGCTGCTCGACCACTGGCTGCTGCCGTTCCTGCAGCCGGCGCCGGCGATGGAATTCGCGCCCACGGCCTGATGCGCCGATGAGCGACCTGTTCGCCGCGCACCACCCCGGCACGCGTACCGACCTCGCCGCGCAGGCCTGCGTGCTGCACGGCTTCGCGCTCGGTGTCGTCGATGCCTTGCTGGCCGACATCCGCGCAATCGAGGCAAGTGCCCCGTTCCGCCACCTGGTCACGCCCGGCGGCCACGTCATGCAGGTGGCGATGACCAATGCCGGCACCTTCGGCTGGTGCAGCGACCGCCGCGGCTATCGCTACGACCGGCTCGATCCGCAATCCGGCAAGCCTTGGCCCGCATTGACGCCGGCGTTCCTGCGTCTTGCTGCCGACGCCGCGCGCGAAGCCGGCTTCGACGGCTACGTGCCGGATGCCTGCCTGGTCAATCGCTACGCGCCGGGTACGCGGCTGTCGCTGCACCAGGACCGCGACGAGGACGACCGCGTCGCGCCGATCGTGTCGGTCTCGCTGGGGCTGCCGGCCACCTTCCTGTTCGGTGGCTTTGCACGCAGCGACAAGACCGTGCGAGTGCCACTCACGCATGGCGATGTCGTGGTCTGGGGCGGCTCGGACCGCATGCGCTTCCACGGCGTGTTGCCGGTGAAGCCGGGTCGGCACGATGCGCTGGGCGAGCTGCGCTTGAACCTGACCTTCCGCAAGGCCAGGTGAGCATCGCAAGAACCGGAGTGCCCGGCCTGGCGCCGCGCCCTAGAGTGGCGGCACGCCATCGGGCAACATCGCCATGCACGCCATGACCCAGTCCAACCCGCCATCGACGCCGAACAGGCATGCCGCGCTCATCGCACGGGCGTGCCGGCGGATCGAGGCCGCGGAACAGCCGCCGTCGCTGGACGACCTGGCGCAGGACGCCGGCCTCAGTCCGTTCCACTTCCACCGCGTGTTCAAGGCCGCCACCGGGCTGACGCCGAAGGCCTATGCCACGGCGCATCGCGCCAATGCCGTGCGTGCGTCGCTCGCGCGGGGCAAGGCCAGCGTGACCGATGCGATCTTCGATGCCGGCTTCAACGCCAACAGCCGCTTCTACGAGCAGGCGGATGCGATGCTGGGCATGAAGCCCGCGCAATACCGTGCCGGTGGCGCGGACGCGCGGATCGCATTCGCGATCGGCCAGTGCTCGCTGGGCGCGATCCTGGTCGCGCGCAGCGCGCGCGGCGTGTGCGCGATCTCGCTGGGCGACGATCCGGACGCGTTGCTGGGTGAATTGCAGGACCGCTTCCCGCGCGCCGAGCTGATCGGTGGCGATGCCGGTTTCGAGCGTTTGGTCGCGCAGGTGGTCGGGCTGATCGAACAGCCCAACATCGGCCACGAGCTGCCGCTGGACATTCGCGGCACCGCCTTCCAGCAGCGCGTCTGGCAGGCATTGCGGCAGATCCCGGCCGGCGAGACCGCGAGCTACGCGCAGATCGCGCAACGCATCGGTTCGCCCAAGTCGGTGCGCGCGGTCGCCGGTGCATGTGCGGCGAACACGCTGGCGGTGGCGATTCCCTGCCATCGCGTGGTGCGCAGCGATGGCGCGCTGTCCGGCTATCGCTGGGGGGTGGAGCGCAAGCGCGAACTCTTGTCGCGGGAGCACGCCGACCGGTGAGGTGAGTTGGCCGGAGCGTAGCGCGACACGTTGGTCGCGCCCGTGGCTACTCGCCGCCCAGCAAATGCTGCTGCCAGAACAGGATGGTGGCCGCGCCGAACCAGTCGTTGTTCGACTTCTTCGCGAAGCCGTGGCCCTCGTCGGCGTACAGCAGGTACCACACCGGCTGGCCGTTGCCGCGCACCGCCTTGACGATCTGCTCCGCCTCGGTCCACGGCACGCGGGGGTCGTTGCGGCCCTGCGCCACGAACAGCGGCGAGGTGATCCTGTGCGCGTTGTTGAGCGGGGAGATGCGCTCGAACACCGCGGCCATCGCCGGGTCGCGCTCGTCGCCGTATTCGACGCGGCGCAGGTCGCGGCGGTAGTTCTCGGTGTTCTTCAGGAAGGTGCCGAAGTGCGAGATGCCGACGATGTCCACGCCGGCGCGGATGCGGTCGCTGTAATGCGTCAGCGACGCCAGCACCATGTAGCCGCCGTAGCTGCCGCCGATCACGCCCACGCGGCTGGCATCGAGTTCGGGCTGCGTGGCGATCCAGTCGAGCAGGGCGCCGATGTCCTTGACCGAATCCTCGCGCTTCGCCGCGTTGTCCAGCGACAGATAGGTCTTGCCGTAGCCGCTGGAGCCGCGCACGTTCGGCACCAGCATCGCCACGCCCAGCTCGTTGGCCATGTATTGCGCAGTGGAACTGAAGGTGGGCAGCGACTGCCCCTCCGGGCCGCCGTGGATGTTGATCACCACCGGGTACTTGCCGGTCCTGGAGGGCTTGGCCGGCTTGTAATAGAACGCCGGGATGGTGCGTTGCCTGCCATCGACCGTGTCGAAGGTCGGGTAGCGCACCAGCGTCGGGGCGACGAAGTTCGCCGCGTCCAGCCCGCCGACTTCACTCTGCGTCCAGCGCGTCAAAGTGGCCCCGGCAAGGTCGATCACGTGCACGTCGCTGGGTGAGGTCGCGCTGTTCAGGGTCAGCGCCAGGCGCTTGCCGTCCGGCGAGAACGACAGCCCGCCGATCACGCCGATCGGCAGCGCGGGCAGGCGGACTTCCTCGTGGCCGGGCAGCGACAGCACGCGCAGCTTGCTGATGCCGTCCTCGTTGCTGGCGAACGCGAGGTGCTTGCCGTCGTCGGCGATGGTGAAGCCGCCCACGTCCCACGGGATGGTGCCGGAGAGCACTTCGAGCCTGCCGGACGCGGGGTCGTGGTAACGCAGGGTCTTGAACTCCTGCGGCCTGCCCTGCAGCGGTTCGTCGGAGACGAAATACACGGCCTTGCCATCGGGGGCGAAGGCGAAGCCGCCGAAGCTGGCCTTGCCGCCGTCGACAGGGAACATCGTGAGCTTGCCGCTGGCCACGTCGACCACGCCCGGGTACGACTCCGCGGCAGACACGTACTTCATCACCAACAGCTCGCGGCCGTCCGGCGAGAAATCCATCGCGCCCCAGCTGCCGCCGGCGGTGACCAGCGCGCGGCTGGCGCCGGTGCGGGTGTCGCGGACCCAGATGTCGCGGTCGGTGCCGTTGCGCGCGGTGCTGGCGTAGGCCATCAGGCCGCCGTCGCGGCTCAGGGTGGTGCCGCCGTTCTGGCTGCGCTTGCCGTCGGTGAGCAGGGTGGTGGCGCGGGTGGCGGCGTCGAACCAGTACAGCTGGCTGAATTCGTCACCGCCCTTGTCCTTGGCGAACACGAAGCCGTCGCGCCAGGCCTTGGCCGGCGCGGGGGTGATGCCGCCGACCGGCTCCGGATAGAACGTCAGCTGTTCGCGCATGCCCTGCGGCTGGCAGACCCGGTGCGCCTGCGCGGTCTCGGCGAAGCGGGTGCTGATCAGCAGGCAGCCATCGCGGGTCCAGCCGGCCAGGCCCGCGCCGCGGGTGTTCTGGTAGCGGTTGAGCTGTTCGACCAGTGCCGCCGGGATCTGCGGGATGTTCTCGCTGGTGCGGTTGCCGACGACTTCGCGCCTGACCTCGGCCGGCTTCACCTGCGGGTCCTGGGCAAGGGCGGGCAGTGCCGCGAGCAGGGTGGCGAACAGGACGGTTCGGGCATTCGTGTCGAAACGGGACATGGCGGCTTCCCAGGCCGGGTGGAACCGCGAGCTTAGCGCGATGACGCGCCGCGGCGCCCCCCGAAGGTCATGCGCTCAGGCCCGGCGCGGGGACTGCAGTTCGCGCAGCTCGGCTTTCTCTTCGGCCGACAGCGACGACAGGCCCTGGTTGCGGATGCGCGCGTTGAGCTCGTCGATGCGCTGTTGCTCGACCTGCTTCCCGAGTTGCGCAATCGCGCCCAGGAACTCGTCGCGCTGGCTGTCTTCCTCGCCGGGCAGCGTGTGCGTGGCCAGCTTCTGCAGGGCGCCTGCTTCCTCGCGCCCGGCGAAATGCTCGAGCAGCGCGCCGGTGCTGATCTCCGGGCGCTCGCGCACCAGCAGCACCAGTTCCGAAAGCAGCTCCACGCCGGGCTGGCGCAGCGCCGCGAAGCGATAGGGCGGTTGCAGTTCCAGCGCCAGCGCCGGGCGATGCAGCAGGGATTCGATCGCGCTGCGCACCAGGCTGCGTTTCTGCGCCCCGGCCGGTGGCGCGCGATTCAACCGCTGCGCAGGCAGGTGGGTTTGCGGCGCGCTGGCGCGCGCGCCGACGCCGGTGAGTTCGGTCAGGCGTTGCTGCATCAGGTCGCCGAACGCGCCATCGGGAATCTGCGCAAGCAGCGGCTTGCAGCGCTCGGCCAGCCGCGCCTTGCCGTCCAGG
>Ga0209476_10002300_pt1 | contig 12829 bp, 10 predicted proteins | sample KloWWTrecipitate_FD_187179 | JGI IMG/M metagenome (GOLD analysis project Ga0209476, IMG submission 187179) | Active sludge microbial communities from Klosterneuburg, Austria, studying microevolution and ecology of nitrifiers - Klosterneuburg... | ecosystem: Engineered > WWTP > Aerobic digester... | reverse complement strand
GCATCGTCGTGATCCGCGAGCAGATCCTCGCGCGCACGCAGGGTCCGATGCGCCAGGGGATCGAGCTCGCGGTCGGCGTGCTGTATCGCACCGTCCGGGAATTCCTCGGCCCGGGCTGGTCGCCGCTGGCCGTGTGTTTCATGCACGAGCCGCCGCGCGATCTCGCGCCCTACCGCCGGGCCTTCGGTACCGGCGTGCAGTTCAACAGCGTGCTGAACGGGCTGACCTGCCGCGCCAGCGAGCTGGATCGGGCCATGCCGATGGCGGATCCGCAGTCGCTACGCACGATTCGCCAATACCTGGAGAGCGCCGCCCGGCGCCGGCCCACCCAAAGCGAGCGCACCGCGCAGTTGATCCTCGGACTGCTGCCGAGCGGGCGCTGCAGCGCGGAGCTCGTCGCGCGCTATATCGGCATCGACCGGCGCACGCTGCACCGGCGGCTGGCGCGCGAAGGCACGAGTTTCTCCGCACTGGTCGACGCGTTGCGCCGGGAGGCCGCGCAACGCCATCTGGGCAATCCGCAGCAATCTGTAGCCGATCTCGCGGTCATGCTCGGCTTTTCCGGTTCCAGCGCCTTCTCGCGCTGGTTCTGCGCGAGCTTCGGCTGCGCGCCGCGGCGCTGGCGTCGCCAGGCCACGCAGGCGAAGACCTGACAGGAAGCGGATGCGCTTCCGCTCGGGCGTTCGCGTCGTCGATCGCCGGGCCGACAGCAAACTCAGCGCGGCCCTGGGCCCGCCCCGCCGTCCGCGCTCGGTGAGGCGGGACGCAGCGCGACGCGCACGATCGCGTCCGTGATGGCGTTCCAGAGGCGTATCGGCGTCAGGCGCCAAAGCCAGTACACCAGGTTCGCGCGTGCGCCGGGGATGATCACGGGGCGGCCGCGCTCGATGCCCCGCAGCAGCCCGCGGATTGCGGGCTCCACCGGCAGCGTGCCGCCTGCCAGCTTGAGCGCCCCGGCCGCGGGCAGCAGGGTCTGCGCCTCGGCGGCCAGTCCCGGCGTCGCGACCTGCCCGGGACAGAAGCAGCAAACCTCGATTCCCAGCGGCGCGAGCTCGTAGCGCAGGCACTGTGCGAGGCCCAGCACCGCGAACTTCGAGGTCCCGTAAGCGGTGTAGCCGTACACGGGCACGAAGCCTCCCAGGGAAGCCACGGGCACCAGCGTGCCGCGGCCGCGCGCGATCATGCCGGGCAGCACGGCCTCGATCACGTGACGCGTGCCGTAGAGGTTCACCTGCAGCATGCGATCGAACACCTCGAACGGCATGTCGACGAATCGCCGGGTGGCGCCGATGCCGGCCATGCAGATCACGAGGTCCGGTGCGCGCATCGCCCGTTGTGCCCGGGCCATGATCTCGAGCACGTTGTCGCGGTTCGCGACGTCGAGCGCGAAACGCATCACTTGCTGGGCCGGTGAGCGGCAGGCGGTGCGGATCTCCTGCTCCGCGGCCTCGCCAGGCTGACGCGAGAAGATCGCCACGTGCGCACCGCGCGCCGCAAGCTGGCGCGCCGTGACGAGGCCCATGCCCTTGTCGCCGCCGGTGACGAAAGCGACCTTTCCCGAGAAGTCCTGCATGTGGTTTGCGTTCCGCGGCGCCGTGTAGAAGACGCACAGCATGACACCGTGCCCTGCCCGCCCGCCTTGCCAGCGCGTCCGACATCCTATCCCTGGAGCCGGACGGCAGCACCAGGGCCCGATTTTGCATCGCCCGTCTGGCGACCCGTGCCGCGGCGCATTCCCGGATCTGCCCGATGCGACACGCGCTCAACCGAGCGGCTGTGCTGCCCGCTGCTGGCTTGCGGGGCCTTGCGCCGCAGGACGCGGCGCGGAGCTACAGGGACGTACTCCTGCGTGCCCCGCAGGACAATGGCGGGCAGCGCAGCCGGCGACGCACCAGGCCGCTCGCTCGCAACCTGATGGCTTTTGCGACACCCTCTGGATCCGGACCCACGTCCGGGCCTACGGGGACGCGGCGACGACGGCGAGGTCGATCTCGCGCAGCAGCGCGATCACGTCGGCCGCATCTGCGGCGGCGAAGTGCATTTCCGCCATTTCGGCGACGGCGCACTGCGCGGGCAGCGGCAGGTCCGCGTCGAGCAGTGCACGCATGCGCGGCAGGAACACGAACTGCAGCCACTGCGGGAAGTCCAGCGTGTCGATGCAGAACGGCTGGGTGCTGGCCAGCGCTTCGGGCGAGGGTTCGCCGGCGTCCCAGAGCAGGCGGCTGCGCAGCGCCGCCTCGAGGTCGATCAGGAGCGCGGCGACACGGATGCGGCCGTTCATCTCAGGCGACCTCGCGGCGAAACGGCGGCAGGGAATCGAGGATCCTGCGCCCGTACTGGCGCGTGACCACGCGACGGTCGAGCAACGTGATGCGCCCGGTGTCCTCCTCGGTGCGCAGCAGCCGTCCGCTTGCCTGCACCAGTCGCAGCGCCGCGTCGGGCACCGAGATCTCCATGAACGGGTTGCCGCCGCGCGACTCGACCCACTCGGCGAGCGCCGCCTCCACCGGATCGTCGGGCACCGCGAAAGGCAGCTTCGCGATCACCACGTGCATGCAGTAGCCCCCGGGCAGATCGATGCCTTCGGCAAAGCTGGCGAGACCGAATATCACCGAGCCCTCGCCGACATCGACACGCTCGCGGTGCAGCCGCAGCAGTTCCTGCTTGGCGAAGTGATCCTGCAGCAGGATGCGGTCGCGCAGCCCCAGGCTCACGCGGTCGTAGACCTCGCGCATCTGCTTGCGCGAGGCGAACAGCACCAGGCTCGCCTCGGCGCGATCGAGGTTGGCGTCGAGCCAGTCAGCGACCTCGCGCGTGTGCGCCACCGGATCGCCCGGGTCGGCGGCAAGCCGCGGCACCGCGAGGCAGGCGCGGCCGCGGTAGTCGAAGGGACTGGGCACCGTCGCGAACACGCAATCTGCGGGCAGTCCCGCGCGCAGCACGATGCGGTCGAACTTGCCGAGCGCCGTCAGCGTGGCCGAGGTCAGCACGGCGCCCGCCGCACGCGTCCAGATGCTGTCGCGCAGCACGTTCGCGGCCAGCACCGGCGCGGCGCAGACCTCGAGATCCGCGCTCGACTGCTGCTCGCTGGCGCGGATCCAGCGCGCCTGCGGCGCCGCGCCGGCGGGATCGGGCTCGGCCCAGGATTTCCACAGCCCCGCCAGCCGCTGCACGCGCCCGATCGAGAGCCCCATTGCCGCGTAGCGATCCTGCGCCGCCGCGCCGCCCGTATCGAGCTGGCGCGACAGTTCGTCCTCGGCGCCTTCCAGCGCGTCGCTGAGCTTGCGCAGCGCATGGTGCAGCGTGGCGGCGATTGCCGCGACATCGGCCGGCACCACGCCATGCGGCAGGCGGTGTTCGACGGCCGTGTCGCCCTTGCGGCCCGCTCCCGCCAGCAGGGCGCCCAGCAGCCGTCCGGCGGCGCTCAACCCGTGGTCGAGTTCCTCGCAGAGCGCCGGCACTTCCGCGAGGCGCCGACGCAGGGCGTCGCTCGAGCGCGGCTCGGCCATCAGCTCCGTCGCGAGCCGGCGGCAATCCTCGGCGTGCTCGCGTGCGAGCCCCAGCCGCGCGCGGAACGACAGGTGGTTGCAGGCCTTGTCCGGCAGGTGGTGCGCCTCATCGAACACGTAGATCGCATCTTCCGGCGCGGGCAGCACGGCGCCGCCGCCGAGCGCGAGGTCCGCCAGCACCAGATCGTGGTTGGCCACGATGCAGTCGACGCCGTCGAGCCCCTCGCGCGCGGTGAAGAACGGGCACTGGCTCACGTAGGAGCAACGCCGCCCGCTGCACTGGTGGTGGTCCGTGGTCATCAGGGCCCAGCGCGAGTCCGGTAGCGCCGCGGGCCAGGAATCGCGATCGCCGGCCCAGCTGCCGTCGGTCACCGCCGTGTAGAGCTCGCGCACCAGCTCGCGGGTCTCCTGGTTCACGCTTGGCACGATCTGCTCGACCAGCGCGAGCTGCGCGCCGTCTTCATCGCGCGCGCCGCGCAGCAGAGAGTCGAGGCGCGCGGGGCACACGTAGCGCCCGCGCCCCTTGGCGAGCGCGTAGCTGAAGTCGAGCGCGCCGGCGGTCTTCAGGTCGGGCAGGTCACGGTGGAAGAGCTGCTCCTGCAACGCCACCGTCGCCGTGGAGATCACCAGCTTCTTGCCGAGCGCCTGCGCGATGGGGATCGCGGCGACCGCGTATGCTATGGTCTTGCCCGTGCCGGTGCCGGCCTCGACCACACAGATCGGGCTGGCCTCGTTGTCGGGATCGTTCGAGCGCGCCAGGGCGTTCGCCACCTGCGCGATCATCGCGCGCTGGCCGCTGCGCGGCCTGAGGCCGCGTGCGTTCAGCCAGTTGCGATACGCGCCCTGGATGGCATTCTTGACGTCGTCGTTCAGCAAGCGAGGTCCCCGCGCAGGAAGGAAGCGGACTATAGCAGGGCAGGCGTCGCGCGGCGCTCGCCAGCCGCCACGGCGGCAATTCTCCGGAAGCAAGCAAGCGATGATCGAAACACTGTCCCACGGCATCACCTGCATCGACACGGGTTACCACCGCGCCGGCCTCGCGGCCTGCTACCTGGTGGTCGATGACGGCGAGGCGGCGCTGATCGAAACCGGCACCGCGCTCAACCTGCCCGCCATCCTGCGGGCCCTGACGGATTGCGGCGTCGCGCCGGAGCAGCTGCGCTACATCATGCCGACGCACGTGCACCTCGATCATGCCGGCGGCGCCGGCGCGCTGCTCGCGCGCTGCCCGCAGGCGACGCTGGTGGCGCATCCGCGCGGCGCCCGCCACCTGGTCGACCCCGAGCGCCTCATCGCCGGGGCCAAGGCGGTGTACGGCGAGGAATCCTTCACCCGCATGTACGGCGATATCGTGCCGGCGCCGCTCGAGCGCGTGCGCGAGGCTGCCGACGGCAGCCGCTGGACGCTGGGACGGCGCGAACTGCTGGTACGCGACACGCCCGGACACGCGCGGCACCATTTCTGCGTGTGGGACGAAACGAGCCGCGGCTGGTTCACCGGGGACACTTTCGGCATCGCCTACCGCGAGTTCTACTGCGGCGGCGAGCCCTACCTGATCCCCACCACCACGCCGGTGCAGTTCGAGCCCGAGGCGCTGCTCGCTTCCATCGAGCTGCTGATGGCGGCCGAGCCGCACTACTGCTATCTCACGCATTTCGGGCGCATCGCGGCGAGCGCGCATCACGCCGGATCGCTGCGCCGCCAGGTCCTCGACTACGTGCGCCTGGCCGAGGGCATCGATATCACCGATCCCCACGCGCAAGCCGCGCTCACCGAGGCGCTGACAACCTACACCCTCGAGGGCCTGCACGCGGCCGGCAGCACGCTGCCCGTCACCACGCTGCGCGCACTGCTCGCGCTCGACATGGAACTGAGCGCGCAGGGACTGGTGCACTGGATGCGCCACTCCTAGGTCGGCATTCATGCCGACATGCGCCCGCATGCACCACTGTCGCCATGAATGGCGACCTACGGCGCGTCGAGGGCCGCGCGGTTCAGCAGGGGATTGGCATACATCGCGAGCAGGTAGGGACGGTGCGGCGCGGGAAGCGCTTCGAGGCGCGCGCGCAGCTCGGCATCCGCCGCAGCGACCGCGGCATCGTCGGCGAATCCCTCCGGCAGCCGGCCCTGCAGCATGCGGAACGCCGCGATATTGCTGGAGTGGACGCGGTACAGCGCCAGTACCTGGCGGTCGATCTCCGCGGCTACCTCGTCGGGGCCCGCGAAGTCGGCGTCGAGCGGTTCGCCGAAGCTCACATGCACCGCGCCTTTTGGTGAAGTGATGCTGTGCGCGATGCTGGCCACGTCCTCGTGCTCCTCCTTCTCGTAATCGCCTTCGCTCGCGCGCAGGTACAGCTCGCGGGCCTTGGCGCCGTCGCAGGGATCCCATTCGTAGGATATCGAAACCGGCACGATGTTGAGCGCGCGCAGGTGCGCTGCAATCGGCGTCTCGCGCGCCTTGCTGATGCACAGCATCTTGATGATCGCCGGCTCGGTGCGGTCCCAGCCATCCTTGGCGCGGCCCTCGCGCTGCGCGATCCAGATCGAGCTGCACTCCTCGAGCAGCGAATGCCGGATATAGCCCGACAGTTCCTGCAGGGCCGCGAGCATCTGTCGCGGCCCCTTTGCCGAGCGGCGCACGATGAAGCTCTTGTTGAGTCGCATCAGGTCCGAGACATAGTCCTTGGTCAGCAGGTTGTCGCCGATGGCGATGCGCACGGTGTCGCAGCCGTTGGCATACAGCGCGTAGTTCACGAAGGCCGGATCCAGCGCGATGTCGCGGTGGTTGCCGATGAAAAGGCAGGCCCGGGCGGGATCCAGGCGCTCGAGTCCGCTCACCGTGAACGCCGTGGTGCTGGACTCGATCATCGCGGTCATGTACTTCTCGACGACCTTCTGGAAGCCGGCGACGCTGGCCACGCCAGCGAGCTGGCGCCCGAGGTAGAGGCGCACGATCGGGCGCAGCAGCGCACCCAGCGCGCCGCCGGCACGCGGAAAGCGAAGGCGCGTGAGCGCCGCTATGAACTCGGCATTGCGCAGCAGCCGGTCCAGCACGCCGCGCACCTCGTCGTCGTTGTAGGGTCTGATCTGCGCGAACCGGTCCTGGCTCATTGCGTCCCCTGGGTCTGTGGCTGATCGCCCGCCGCCGGGCTTTTCGGCGCGCGATTATACGCTACCATTCCCGCCTCCCCCGCCATGAATGCCGCCATGTCCGACGACCCGATCCTGTTCTCCCGCGACGGCCACATCGCCCGCATCACGCTGAACAACCCGGCGCAGCACAATGCGCTGGGCGCCGCCGAGATCGGCCGTTTCCGCGATTGCCTCGACGCCGTCGAGACCGATCCCTCGCTGCGGGTGCTGCTGCTCACCGGCAACGGCGAGCGCACCTTTTGCGCGGGCGCCTCGCTGAAGCAGTTCCGGAGCGGGGACATGAGCGGCGAACTGTTCAGCACGCTGACCGACCGGCTGGCGGCGCTGCCGATCCCCTCCGTGTGCGCGCTGAACGGGAACGTGTTCGGCGGCGGAGCGGAAATCGCGCTGTGCTGCGATTACCGCATCGGCGTGGACGACCTGCGGCTGCTGGTGCCGGCGGCGCGCATCGGCATCTGCTACCCGCTGAACGGCCTGCAGCGCTACGTCGACAAGCTGGGGCTCGGCGCGGCGAAACGCATCCTGGTGGCCAGCGAGGAACTGGCGGCGGAAACGCTGCTCGCCATCGGCTTCCTGCACCGCGTCGTGGCGCGCGAGCGACTCGACGCCGAGAGCGACGCCTTCGCACGCCACCTCGCCGGGCTCGCGCCGCTGGCGGTGCGCGCGATGAAGCAGATTCTCGGCGGCATCGCGCGCGGCGACCTGGACAGCGCAGGCGCGGCCCGCCTGGTGCAGCAGTGCACGCAGTCGCGCGACCTGCAGGAAGGCCTCGCGGCGCAGCGCGAGAAACGCGCGCCGCGTTTCACCGGGGAATGAGCATCGCGCCGCCGCGCATGCCGCGCCGGTACGCGGCCGGCGAGCGGCCGGTCCAGCTGAGGAAGGCGCGACGGAAATTCGAGACATCGTTGTAGCCCAGCATGTCGGCGATCTCCGCGATCGAGAGCATGCTGTCGCGCAGGTAGGTCTCGGCGAGCTGGCGCCTCAACTCGTGCACGATGCGCTGGTAGTTCGTGCCCTCCTCGTCGAGCCGCCGGCGCAGCGTGCGCGGGCTCACGTGCAGGTGGTCGGCGGCCTCCTCGAACGGGGGAAAGCGCCCCGGCGTCGCCAGCAGGTAATTGCGGATCTCGGTGGTGAAGCCGTCGCTGCGGTTGAGCGCGGCCAGCAGCTCGTCGCATTGCTGGCGGTAGAGCTTCAGCAGCGTGGGATTGGCGAACTGCAGCGGCACGTCCAGATAGCGCCGGTCAACGGCGAGCCGGCTGTCGGGCGCATCGAAGCGCACGTCCCGGCAGATCAGCCGGCGATACTCCTCGCCATACCCCGGATCGGGATAGGCGAGCGTGGCGCTGAGCGCGTCATCGGACAGCGCGCACAGCCGGCGCAGCGAGGCTGCCGCCGCCGCGAAGAAAATCTCGCAGTCGGCCGGCTCCGCCGCCTCGTGCAGCATGCCTCCGACTAGGCGGATCGAGACCGCGTCGCGCCCGGATTCGACCTCGATGCGGAAGCTGCCGCTGATCAGGCGGTGGTAATGCCCCATCACCTCCATCAGTTCCTGCACGTTGCGACAGCACATCAGCGCGTAGCCGAGCTCGCCGAGCGCGGCCACCGAGATGCGGCTGCCGAAATGCAGTGCGAAACCCGGATCGCCGGAACGGCGCAGGCAGTTCTCCAGCATGCGCGTCTGGTCGCGCAGCGAGATGCGGGTATCGGGCGCACCGAGCGCTCCCTCGTCGATCGAGGTGCCCTCCAGCACCTGGGACGGGGTGATGCCGAAATCGGCGGCGACCTCAACCATGATCGCCCCGATCGGCGCGGGCAGGTCGTGGCGCGGAACCCTCAGGCGATGCACCATCATTGGCCTTGATTGACCATTTTGTGGCACAAGATAACCTTGTTCGACAAACGCCGGCAACCAAGAATGAACTTCCTCCGGCGCCGGCCGGACAAAAGACAGACAACAGCAATCACGGAGGACAGCCCATGGGCGTTCAATTCGTCATCGACACCCCGAGCGAAGTCCGTTACTTCGACCAGGAAGCGCAGCGCATGGACGCGGGCACCGCGCAGCAGGTCGCCGAGATCTTCCAGACTCCGCTGACCGGCAGCTACAACTGGGACTACCGCGTCCAGGACGACCGCATCAAGAAGCTCTACGAACTGGGCAAGCAGCTCAACTGGAACGTCGAGACCGACATCGACTGGGGCAAGCGGCGCACGCGTCTCACGCCCGAGCAGCGCGACGCGATCGTCGCCTTCAAGGGCTACGGTCCGTACGAAGCGCTCAGCGAGGAGCAGAAGCAGGAGTTCGCGGAGCACGAGAATGTATGGACGCTGTCGCAGTTCCTGCACGGCGAACAGGGCGCGCTGCTGGTGGCCTCGCAGCTCACGAGCTGCGCGCCGACGCTGAACGCCAAACTCTACGCGGCCTCGCAGACCTTCGACGAGGCCCGCCACGTCGAGGTCTTCAACAAGTACCTGCAGACCAAGGCAGGTTATATGTACCCGGTGGATCCGGCGCTGAAGAGCCTGCTCGACAAGATCCTCACCGATCCGCGCTGGGACCTGAAGTTCATCGGCATGCAGCTGATCATCGAGGGGCTGGCGCTGTCGGCCTTCACCACGATGAAGGCAACCACGCCCAAGGGCGAACTGCTGAACGACGTGGTCGAGCTGGTGCTGCGCGACGAAGCGCGCCACGTGACTTTCGGCATCAACTACCTCGAGGAGCATCTCAGGAACCTGAGCGAGGCCGAGCGCGAGGAGCGCGCGCGCTTCGCCTACGAGGCCTGCGTCGTGGCGCGCGAGCGCATGATCCCGAAGGACGTGTTCCACCACTGGGGCTGGAACGTCGAGGAGGCGCGGCGCATCTACCTCGAAGGCGAGTTCCGCCAGATGTTCCGCAACCTGATGTTCATGCGCGTGATGCCGAACCTGCGCCGCATCGGGCTTTTGACCGACTCGGTGCGCCCGCTGTTCGAGCAGCTCGGCATGCTCGACTACGAGAACCTGAAGGACGACGGCGATATCGACTGGGCCGAGCTGTCGCGCCCGCTGTTCGACACGGCCGCCTGAGCCTTCACTGCGGCGCACCGCCGATGCGGAATGCATCCGCATCGAGGTGCACCGGGAATTTCTCGCGACAATCCGCGATCGTTGCCGCCGCGAGCGTCACGCGGTGCACGCCCGCGGCACAGCCGGCATCCAGCACCACCCTGCCCCACGGGTCGATCACCAGGCTGTCACCGGCGTAGTCGACTCCCTTGCCGTCGACGCCGGTGCGGTTCACGCCGATGACCCAGGCCTGGTTCTCGATCGCGCGCGCGACGAGCAGCGCGCGCCAGTGCTCGCGCCGGCGCGCCGGCCAGTTCGCCACGTACAGCAGCGCGTCGTAGTCGCCGCGGTTGCGGCTCCACACCGGGAAGCGCAGGTCGTAGCAGACCTGCGGGCACAACCGCCAGCCCTGCCATTCGATCACGCGCCGCTCGCTGCCCGCCACATAGCCGTGATGCTCGCCGGCCATGCGGAACAGGTGGCGCTTGTCGTAATGCACGAGCCCACCGTCCGGGCGCGCGAACAGGAAGCGGTTGCGAAACGCCCCGCCCTCCTCGATCGCGAGGCTGCCGGCGATGGCGCATCCGTGCAGCGCCGCCTGCTCGCGCAGCCAGCCCAACGTGGGGCCATCCATGCCCTCGGCGCAGGCCGCCGGCTCCATCGTGAAGCCGGTGGCGAACATCTCCGGCAGCAGCGCCAGCGCGCTGCCGGCGGCTGCCGGCAGCAGGCGGGCGAATTGCGCGCGATTGGCCGGCGCGTCCTGCCACGCGAGATCCTGCTGGAAGATCGTGACGCTCAGATCCTGCATAGCAACTCCGCCGCGCGCACCAGCGTCTCGTCCTGCTTGGCGAAACAGAAACGCAGCAGCCGCAGGCGCGGCGGGCGCTCGTAGAACACCGACACCGGGATCGCGGCCACACCGTGGCGGCTGACGAGCTCCTCGGCCATCGCCACGTCGTCCGCGTCGCCGATGCCGGAATAGTCGAGCAGCTGGAAATAGGTGCCGGCGCAGGGCAGCGCACGCCAGCGCGAGCCGGCGAGCAGGCGGCGCAACAGGTCGCGCTTGGCCTGGTAGAACGCGGGCAATCGGTCCACGTGAGCCGGTGCCCCGGCCATGAAATCCGCCAGCGCGTGCTGGATCGGCGTGACCGCCACGAAGGTCACGAACTGGTGCACGCGGCGGAACTCGCGCGTCAGCTCGGGCGGCGCCACGCAATAGCCGGTCTTCCAGCCGGTGGCGTGGTAGGTCTTGCCGAAGGAGAACACCGCGAAGGCACGTTCGGCCAGCGCGGGCCGCGCCAGCACGCTGTGGTGCGCCGCGCCGTCGTAGACCAGGTGTTCGTAGACCTCGTCGGACAGCACCAGCAGGCCATGCTCCTGCACCAGTTCCTCGAGACGATCGAGGTCGGCCGCGCCGAGCACGCTGCCGGTGGGATTGTGCGGCGAATTGATCACGATCATCCGCGTGCGCGGCGTGAGCGCCTCGGCCACGCGCTGCCAGTCGATCGCGAAGGCCGGCGGCAGCAGGGGGATGCGCACCGCGCGACCGCCCGCGAGACGCACCGAGGGTTCGTAGCTGTCGTAGCTGGGGTCGAACAGGATGACCTCGTCTCCTGCGCGCACCGTCGCCATGATCGCGCAGAAGATGGCTTCCGTGGCGCCCGGGACCACGGTCACCTCCGCCTCCGGGTCGACGCGGCAGCCGTAGCAGCGCCCCAGCTTCAGCGCGATCTGCTCGCGCAACGCCAGCACGCCCGCCATCGGCGCGTACTGGTTGCGCCCCTCCGCGACGTGGCGCGCCAGCGCCTCGCCGAGGCCCGCGGGCAGCGCGAAATCGGGAAATCCCTGCGACAGGTTGATCGCGCCGTGCGCCTCGGCCTTGCGCGACATCACCGTGAAGATCGTCGTGCCCACGTCGGGCAGCTTGGACTGGGGCAGGGGCATCACGTCACCGCGGCCGCGCGCGGCAGCTCGTGCAGGTGCAAATTCATCGCCTGGTACTCCTCGATGCGGATGCCGCGGGAAGGCACCATGACGCTACCACGCCGCCGCGCGGCGGGAAACCTGCAACGCCTGTACGCGCCGATTGACGCGGCCGAGGCAGCCCGCGACAGTGCCGTCACCATGCCGGCACGATCGCCGGCCACCACACCGCCGCCGCGCGCGATCCGGGGACAAGCCATGATCCATGCCCGCCACTGCGCCGCCCTGCTGCTCGGCCTCGCCGGCTCCGGCATGGCCTGCGCCAACGCTGAGCCGCCGAGCGCGCCAGTCGAGGACTGGGCCGCCAGGGGAGCCGTTGCACTCGCCGAGTCGCGCGCCCTCTTCCCCGGCATGCCGGAGCGCGCGCGCAACGTGATCCTGTTCGTCGGCGACGGCATGGGCATCACCACGATCACCGCGGCGCGCATCCTCGAGGGACAGCAGAAGGGCGGCAGCGGCGAGGAGAACTCGCTCGCCTTCGAGCGGCTGCCTTTTGTCGCGCTGTCGAAGACCTACTCCGCCAACCAGCAAACGCCGGATTCCGCGCCGACCATGAGCGCGATGATGACCGGCAACAAGACCAGCGACGGGCTGATCAGCATCGCCGCCACGGTGGCGCACGGCGAGCCCGCGCGCGAGGCGGTCGCGGCTGCCGCGCAACCCACGCTGCTGGAACTGGCCGAGGGCGCGGGGCTCGCCACGGGAGTGGTCAGTACCGCGCGGCTCACGCATGCCACGCCCGCGGCCTGCTACGCGCACACCTCCGCACGCGACTGGGAGGCCGACAGCGACCGCCCCGCCGGTGCGACGGTGCCGGACATCGCCGCGCAGCTGATCGAGCGCTTCGGCGCCGACGGCATCGGCGACGGGCTCGAGGTGGCGCTCGGCGGCGGCCGCGAGAAGTTCCTCCCGGCCGGCACGCGCGATCCCGAGGACCACGGCGAGCGCGGCGTGCGCCGTGACGGGCGCGACCTCACGCGCGAATGGCGACGCAAGTTCGGCGGACAGTTCATCTACGACCGTGCCGGCTTCGAGGCGATCGATCCCGCGCGCAGCACGCACCTGCTGGGGCTGTTCGAGCGCTCGCACATGGAATACGAGGCCGACCGCGCGCGCGACGCCGGCGGCGAGCCCTC
>Ga0209476_10002296_pt1 | contig 12840 bp, 6 predicted proteins | sample KloWWTrecipitate_FD_187179 | JGI IMG/M metagenome (GOLD analysis project Ga0209476, IMG submission 187179) | Active sludge microbial communities from Klosterneuburg, Austria, studying microevolution and ecology of nitrifiers - Klosterneuburg... | ecosystem: Engineered > WWTP > Aerobic digester >... | reverse complement strand
GTGCCGGCTTCGAAGTGCGCGACGTGCACCCGACGCACTACGGCCGCGTGTGCCCGATCGAGACGCCGGAAGGGCCCAACATCGGCCTGATCAACTCGCTGTCGCTGTACGCGCGCCTGAACGAATACGGCTTCCTCGAGACGCCGTACCGCAAGGTGGTCGACAACCACGTCACCGACGAGATCCACTACCTGTCCGCGATCGAGGAAGGCCGCTACGTCATCGCGCAGGCCAACGCCGCGGTCGACGATGCCGGCCGGCTCACCGGCGACCTGGTCTCGGTGCGCAAGGCAGGCGAGTCCGAGCTGACCTCGCCCGAGCACGTCCAGTACATGGACGTCGCGCCGTCGCAGATCGTGTCGGTGGCCGCGTCGCTGATCCCGTTCCTCGAGCACGACGACGCCAACCGCGCGCTGATGGGCTCGAACATGCAGCGCCAGGCCGTGCCCTGCCTGCGCCCGGAGAAGCCGGTCGTCGGCACGGGGATCGAGCGCACCTGCGCGGTCGACTCCGGCACCGTCGTCGCCGCGCTGCGCGGCGGAGTGGTCGACTACGTCGATGCCGAGCGCATCGTCGTGCGCGTCAACGACGCCGAGGCCGCGGCGGGTGAGGTCGGCGTCGACATCTACAACCTGATCAAGTACACGCGCAGCAACCAGAACACGAACATCAACCAGCGGCCGATCGTCAAGAAGGGCGACGTGATCGTCACGGGCGACGTGATCGCCGACGGCGCGTCGACCGACCTCGGCGAACTGGCGCTGGGCCAGAACATGCTGGTCGCGTTCATGCCCTGGAACGGCTACAACTTCGAGGACTCGATCCTGATCTCGGAGAAGGTCGTCTCCGACGATCGCTACACGTCGATCCACATCGAGGAGCTCTCGGTGCTGGCGCGCGACACCAAGCTGGGTTCCGAGGAGATCACGCGCGACATCTCGAACCTGTCGGAGTCGCAGCTCGGCCGCCTCGACGACTCGGGCATCGTCTACATCGGCGCCGAGGTGCAGGCCGGCGACACGCTGGTCGGCAAGGTCACGCCGAAGGGCGAGACCCAGCTCACGCCGGAGGAGAAGCTGCTGCGCGCGATCTTCGGCGAGAAGGCCTCCGACGTGAAGGACACCTCGCTGCGCGTGCCGTCCGGCATGAGCGGAACCGTGATCGACGTCCAGGTGTTCACCCGCGAGGGCATCCAGCGCGACAAGCGCGCGCAGTCGATCATCGACGACGAACTCAAGCGCTACCGCCTCGACCTCAACGACCAGCTGCGCATCGTCGAGAACGACGCGTTTTCGCGGATCGAGCGACTGCTGGTCGGCAAGACGGTGAACGGCGGGCCGAAGAAGCTGGCCAAGGGCGCGACGGTCACTGCCGAGTACCTCGCGGACCTCGATCGCTACCACTGGTTCGAGGTCCGGCTGGCCGACGAGACCGCCGCCAGCCAGCTGGAGTCGCTGAAGGAGTCGATCGAGCAGAAGCGCCACCAGTTCGACCTCGCCTTCGAGGAGAAGCGCAAGAAGCTCACGCAGGGCGACGAACTTCCCCCGGGCGTGCTCAAGATGGTCAAGGTCTACCTGGCGGTGAAGCGCCGGCTGCAGCCGGGCGACAAGATGGCCGGACGCCACGGCAACAAGGGCGTCGTGTCGCGCATCGTGCCGGTCGAGGACATGCCGTACATGGCCGACGGCACCCCGGTCGACATCGTGCTCAATCCGCTCGGCGTGCCGTCGCGGATGAACGTCGGGCAGATCCTCGAGACGCACCTCGGATGGGCCGCGAAGGGCATCGGCCACCGCATCGGCGAAATGCTCAAGCGACAGGTCCAGGCGCCCGAGCTGCGCAAGCTGTTCGACCAGATCTACGCCGGCAACAGCCAGCGCGTCGAGGTCGCCCAGCTGGGCGACGCCGAAGTGATCGAGCTGGCCGAGAACCTGCGCAGCGGCGTGCCGTTCGCGACGCCGGTGTTCGACGGCGCCTCCGAGCCCGAGATCCGCAAGATGCTCGACCTCGCGTACCCGGACGACGACCCGCGCACGAAGCTGATCGGGTTCACGCCGTCGAAGACGCAGGTGACGCTGTACGACGGGCGCACCGGCGACGCGTTCGACCGGCCGGTCACCGTCGGCTACATGCACATGCTGAAGCTGCACCACCTGGTCGACGACAAGATGCACGCGCGCTCGACCGGCCCGTACTCGCTCGTCACCCAGCAGCCGCTGGGCGGCAAGGCGCAGTTCGGCGGCCAGCGCTTCGGCGAGATGGAGGTCTGGGCGCTCGAGGCCTACGGCGCCGCGTACATGCTGCAGGAAATGCTGACCGTCAAGTCCGACGACGTGAACGGCCGCACGAAGGTGTACGAGAACCTGGTCAAGGGCGAGCACACGATCGACGCCGGCATGCCCGAGTCGTTCAACGTGCTGGTCAAGGAGATCCGCTCGCTCGGCATCGACATCGACCTCGAGCGCAACTGACAACGGCCCGGGCCAGACAAGTATTCAGGAGCAGCAAATGAAAGCATTGCTCGATCTGTTCAAGCAGGTACAGGAAGAAGAGCACTTCGACGCGATCAAGATCGGGCTCGCCTCGCCCGAGAAGATCCGCTCGTGGTCGTTCGGCGAGGTCAAGAAGCCGGAGACGATCAACTACCGAACCTTCAAGCCCGAGCGCGACGGCCTGTTCTGCGCGAAGATCTTCGGCCCGATCAAGGACTACGAGTGCCTGTGCGGCAAGTACAAGCGCCTGAAGCATCGCGGCGTCATCTGCGAGAAGTGCGGCGTCGAGGTCACGCTGGCCAAGGTGCGCCGCGAGCGGATGGGCCACATCGAGCTCGCCAGCCCGGTCGCCCACATCTGGTTCCTGAAGTCGCTGCCGTCGCGGCTGGGCATGGTGCTCGACATGACGCTGCGCGACATCGAGCGCGTGCTGTACTTCGAAGCCTTCGTGGTCATCGAGCCCGGCATGACGCCGCTCAAGCGCGCGCAGATCATGACCGAGGACGACTTCATCGCGAAGACCGAGGAATACGGCGACGAGTTCCGCGCGATGATGGGCGCCGAGGGCGTGCGCGAGCTGCTGCGCACGATCGACATCAACCGGGACATCGAGAACCTGCGCAAGGAGCTCGAGACCACCGGTTCCGAGGCGAAGATCAAGAAGATCGCCAAGCGCCTCAAGGTGCTCGAGGGCTTCCAGCGCTCGGGCATCAAGCCCGACTGGATGGTCATGGAGGTGCTGCCGGTGCTGCCGCCGGAGCTGCGCCCGCTGGTGCCGCTCGATGGCGGCCGCTTCGCGACCTCCGACCTGAACGACCTGTACCGCCGGGTCATCAACCGCAACAACCGCCTCAAGCGCCTTCTCGAGCTCAAGGCGCCCGAAATCATCGTGCGCAACGAGAAGCGCATGCTGCAGGAGTCGGTCGATTCCCTGCTCGACAACGGCCGTCGCGGCAAGGCGATGACGGGAGCGAACAAGCGCGCGCTGAAGTCGCTTGCCGACATGATCAAGGGCAAGGGCGGGCGCTTCCGGCAGAACCTGCTCGGCAAGCGCGTCGACTACTCGGGTCGCTCGGTCATCGTGGTCGGCCCGCAGCTCAAGCTGCACCAGTGCGGCCTGCCGAAGCTGATGGCGCTCGAGCTGTTCAAGCCGTTCATCTTCAACAAGCTCGAGACGATGGGCGTGGCCACGACCATCAAGCAGGCGAAGAAGTACGTCGAGAGCCAGGAGCCGATCGTCTGGGACATCCTCGAGGACGTGATCCGCGAGCACCCGGTGCTGCTGAACCGCGCACCGACGCTGCACCGACTGGGCATCCAGGCGTTCGAGCCGGTGCTGATCGAAGGCAAGGCGATCCAGCTGCACCCGCTGGTCTGCGCGGCGTTCAACGCCGACTTCGACGGCGACCAGATGGCGGTCCACGTGCCGCTGTCGCTCGAGGCGCAGCTCGAGGCGCGCGCGCTGATGCTCGCGTCGAACAACGTGCTGTTCCCGTCCAACGGCGAGCCGTCGATCGTGCCGTCGCAGGACATCGTGCTGGGCCTGTACTACACGACGCGCGAGAAGATCAACGGCAAGGGCGAGGGCATGTACTTCGCCGACGTCGGCGAAGTGCAGCGCGCCTATGACAATGACCAGGTCGAGCTCGGCACGAAGATCGTCGTTCGGCTGGTCGAGTACTCGAAGAACCGCGAGACCGGCGAGATCACGCCTCATCCGATTCGTCCCGAGACGACCGTTGGCCGGGCGCTGCTGTCCGAGATCCTGCCCAAGGGCCTGCCGTTCGACTTCATCAACCGCGCGTTGAAGAAGAAGGAGATCTCGCGGCTCATCAACGCGTCGTTCCGGCGCTGCGGGCTGCGCGACACGGTGATCTTCGCCGACCAGCTGATGCAGAATGGCTTCAAGCTGGCCACGCGTGCCGGCATCTCGATCGCGATCGACGACATGCTCGTGCCGGCGCAGAAGGTCGAGATCCTCGCTCAGGCCGAGAAGGAAGTGAAGGAGATCGAGCAGCAGTACACCTCGGGCCTGGTCACGCACGGCGAGCGCTACAACAAGGTGGTCGACATCTGGGGCCGCGCCGGCGACGACGTCGGCAAGGCGATGATGCGCCAGCTCGAGACGCAGAACGTCGTCGACCGCAACGGCAATACCGTCAAGCAGGAGTCGTTCAACGCGATCTACATGATGGCCGACTCGGGCGCGCGCGGCTCGGCGGCGCAGATCCGTCAGTTGGCCGGCATGCGCGGCCTGATGGCGAAGCCCGACGGCTCGATCATCGAGACGCCGATCACCGCCAACTTCCGCGAGGGCCTGAACGTCCTGCAGTACTTCATCTCGACGCACGGCGCCCGCAAGGGCCTGGCCGACACCGCGCTGAAGACCGCGAACTCGGGATACCTGACGAGGCGCCTGGTCGACGTGACGCAGGACCTGGTGGTCACCGAAGACGACTGCGGCACCAGCAACGGCGTGTCGATGAAGGCGCTGATCGAGGGCGGCGAGGTGATCGAGGCGCTGCGCGACCGGATTCTCGGTCGCGTCGCGGCGGTCGACGTGATCCACCCCGAGACGCAGGAGACCGTGTTCGAAGCCGGCACGCTGCTCGACGAGGATGCGGTCGACGAGATCGTGCGCCTCGGCATCGACGAGGTGCGCGTGCGCACGCCGCTCACTTGCGAGACCCGCTACGGCCTGTGCGCCAGGTGCTACGGCCGGGACCTCGGCCGCGGCGCGCTGGTCAACAGCGGCGAGGCGGTCGGCGTGATCGCCGCGCAGTCCATCGGCGAGCCCGGCACGCAGCTGACGATGCGCACGTTCCACATCGGCGGCGCGGCGTCGCGCGCCGCGGTGGCCAGCGCCGTCGAGGCCAAGTCGAACGGCAACGTCGGGTTCACCGCGACGATGCGCTACGTCACCAACGCCAAGGGCGAACAGATCGTCATCACGCGCTCGGGCGAGATCGTCATCGTCGACGACAACGGCCGCGAGCGCGAGCGTCACAAGGTGCCGTACGGCGCGACGCTGCTGGTCACCGACGGCAAGGCGGTCAAGGCGGGCACGCAACTGGCCAGCTGGGATCCGCTGACGCGACCGATCATCACCGAGTACTCGGGCACGATCCGGTTCGAGAACGTCGAGGAAGGCGCGACGGTCGCCAAGCAGATCGACGAGGTCACCGGCCTGTCGACGCTGGTCGTCATCGACGCCAAGCGCCGCGGCCCCACCACCAAGTCGGTGCGGCCGCAGGTCAAGCTGATCAACGAGGTCGGCGAGGAGGTCAGGATCGCCAACACCGACCACGCGGTGACGATCAGCTTCCCGGTGGGCGCGCTGATCACGGTTCGCGACAGCCAGCAGGTCGGCGTCGGCGAGATCCTGGCGCGGATTCCGCTCGAGTCGCAGAAGACGCGCGACATCACCGGTGGCCTGCCGCGGGTGGCCGAGCTCTTCGAGGCGCGCTCGCCGAAGGACGCCGGCATGCTCGCCGAGGTCACCGGCACCGTGTCGTTCGGCAAGGACACGAAGGGCAAGCAACGCCTGGTCATCACCGACCTCGACGGCAACGCCCACGAGTTCCTGATCCCGAAGGACAAGAACGTGCTGGTCCACGACGGGCAGGTCGTCAACAAGGGCGAGATGATCGTCGACGGCCCGGCCGATCCGCACGACATCCTGCGGCTGCTCGGCATCGAGGCGCTCGCGCGCTACATCGTCGACGAGGTGCAGGACGTCTACCGGCTGCAGGGCGTGAAGATCAACGACAAGCACATCGAGGTGATCGTTCGCCAGATGCTGCGCCGTGTGCAGGTCACCGAGCCCGGCGACGCACCGTTCATCACCGGCGAGCAGGTCGAGCGCTCCGAGATGCTCGACGAGAACGACAAGGCGATCGCGGCGGGCAAGCAGCCGGCGGGCTACATCAACCTGCTGCTCGGCATCACCAAGGCCTCGCTGTCGACCGATTCGTTCATCTCGGCGGCGTCGTTCCAGGAGACCACACGGGTGCTGACCGAAGCCGCGATCATGGGCAAGCGCGACGAGTTGCGCGGGCTCAAGGAAAACGTGATCGTCGGACGGTTGATCCCGGCGGGAACGGGCCTGGCGTATCACCGCGCGCGCCGCAACAAGGAGCAGACCGAGGCCCAGGAGCAGGCAGCGCTGGCCGCGGCCGAGGCCTTGTTCGAGCCGATGCCGCCGAGCGAGGCCCAGGCCGAGGCCGAGGCGACGCCAGGCGCCGAGGGCGACGAAGCCTGACGCGGGCGATATGCCGGTGCCGGGACTGGTGCGGCGCGTCGCCACGGTCGCGCTGGTGATCGGCCTGGCCGGTTGCGCCGGCCTGCCCGGCAGTGGCGGCTGGCCGGGCGACGGCAGCGAGGGGGGGCGGCCGGGCGCACAGGCGATCGCCCTGCCGGTTGCCAGCCCGGTGCTCGCGGTCGGCGATCGCTGGGTCTACGCCGGTCGGGAACTCGGCGACAGTGCCGCGGGCGGGCGCACCGTCCTGTCCCGGTCGGTGACGCGCGTCGCCGGCGACCGGGTCGAGCTGACGCAGGTCCCGCTCGACGCTACGTCCCGCCGCCCGGCCGGCCCGGCGCGCACCCGCTACGCGAAACCGTCGGTCTGGCACCTCGATCCCGGCGGGCGCTGGTCCGGCGAAGTTCGGGCACTGGCATTCCCGCTGGCGCCAGGCAAGACCTGGGAATACGAGTACTGGATGGCGGGCGGCGCGGGCGACGTCGTCACCACCTACCGCTACCGCGCGCGGGTCGAGGGGCTCGAGACCGTGCGCACGCCGGCGGGGCGATTCGAAACGGTGCGGGTGGTCCACGAAGGCGAGTGGAGCCGGCCGGTGCTCGAGCGCGGCCAGCCGGCGACGCGCGGCGGTGCGGTCACCACCACCTACTGGTACGCGCCGGCGGTCGGCAGCTGGGTACGGCTGGAAGTCGACCTGCGCCGTCCCGACGGCGGACGCGAGCTCGGGGTCGTGCAGGAACTGGTCGAGTACCGCCGCGGTCCTTGACGGACTTCCACGCAGGACCACGGGCGTGGGGGCGGACCTCCATCGCCCGGGCCCCCGGTCGCCTTGCGCGCCCGCTTTGGCTGGAGTCATACTGACCTGCAGGCTTGGGGCCAAGGGGAGGCGCATGGCTGCGACACTGCGGGACGCGTTTCGACGCCTGCTGGCGTTCGTGGCGCGTCTCGCCACGCAGCACGCCCGGGCCTCGGGCGACGACGCCGCGCCCGCGGTCGAGCGCGAGCGCCGCCGCCGCTGGGCATGGGCAGGTGCGGCCAGCGTCGTGCTGGCGGTGTTACTGTCTCTCGGCCACGTGATGGGCGGCGTCGCCGCCGTCATCCACCTCGTCGAGCTGTTCCTCCCGAGGCAGGCCGGCGAGAAGCCCGATGCACCCATACCCGCCCCCCCGAAGCTGTCGATCGTCGTATTGCCGTTCACCACGGACGGCCAGGGGGGCGACGTCTGGTTCAACGACGCGATCACCAGCGACCTGACGACCGAACTCAGCCGGCAGACGGGCACGCTGGTCATCGGCCGCGACAGCGCGATGCGCTATCGAGAGCGGGACTCCGATCCCCGTGTCGTGGCCAGCGAACTGGGCGTGCGTTGGGTGTTGCGCGGCACCGTCCGGCGGCAGGGGGACCGGGTGCGCATCATGTCGACCCTGATCGAAGGTGAAACCGGAGCGGTCCGCGCCAGCGACCGCTTCGACGTCGAACGGTCCCGGCTCGGGGGCACGGTCGACGAGATCTCGCAGCGGGTTGCGCGCGTCATCGGATCGGCAATGGTCGTGTCGGCTGCGCACGCAGCCGGATCGTCCCGGACGGGTTCGGGGCCCGCAGACGACCTGGCGATGCAGGCGACGGCTGTCCTGATGCGAAGCCTGGATCCGGGCCAGCTTCGCGATGCGCTGAAACTCGCGGAGCAGGCGATCTCGGAAGACCCCTCGTCGGTGCGGGCGTGGGGCATCGTGTCCAACGCGAGTGCCCTGATGGTCGGCTACCGATGGGTGCAGGGCGCCGAACTGGAGCGCGCGCGCCGGCGAATCGTCGAAGCGGCCGAGACGCTGAACCGTCTCGATCCGCAGGGCTTCTTCTCGCTACTCGGACAGATCCACGTCCGCTGGAGCACCGGCGACTGGGCGGGCGGCTACCTGCCGGCCGCCGACCGCCTGGTCGAGCTCTACCCGAGCATGCCGCAAGGGCACAACCATCGGGGCGTCGCGCTGCAGACACTCGGCCGCTTCGACGAGTCCATCGCGGCCTTCGATCGCGCGCTGCGGATCAGCCCGCACGAGGTCGGCGCGGCGCGCTGGCAACTTGCCAAGGCGCAGAACCTGTTCGCCCTGGGCCGATACGCCGAGTCCGCGGACTCGGCGCGCCGCGCGATGCTGGCCGCGCCGGCCCTCGGCCGCGCGTCGGTGCCGCTGCTGGCCGCCGCGCTGGTTCGGCAAGGACGACGCGAGGAGGCGAAGCAGGTGCTGGGCGACCATCTGCAGGGCAAGCCCATGAGCCACGCGATCGCCCCGTTCAGGGCCCTGATGCGTGCCGGCGCGTCGCCGGCCTGGCTGGCAGCGGCCCAGCGCATGATCGACAGCGTGGAGGAAGCCGGCTCGCCCTAGAGCCCGTCCTCACCCGGTCGCCGGCCCGGGTTCCGGTCGCAGGCCGCGAGGCCGTTCGAGCGTCGGGGAGCGACAGCGCGGCGCGCGACGAGTCCCGTCGGCATCGACCTCGACGACGAACTTGCCGTCCGGCTGAGTCCAATCTATACTGATCGGCTTTCCGGAATTCACCGTGCGGCGCAATCGATCGCCGCGACCGGGACACCGGCTGCAGGCGCGCCGGCAAGTCCCGGCAGGACGGCGAGCCCGGCAGGAACACGAGGACTTCAGACCAGATGCCTACCATCAACCAGCTCGTTCGCCAGGGTCGCGAGACCGCGGTCACGAAGAGCAAGAGCCCGGCGCTGCAGGACTGCCCGCAGCGTCGCGGCGTCTGCACGCGCGTCTACACCACCACGCCCAAGAAGCCGAACTCGGCGCTGCGCAAGGTGGCCAAGGTGCGCCTGACCAACGGTTTCGAGGTGATCTCGTACATCGGCGGCGAGGGGCACAACCTGCAGGAACACTCGGTCGTGCTGATCCGCGGCGGCCGGGTCAAGGACCTGCCCGGCGTGCGCTACCACATCGTGCGCGGCTCACTCGACCTGCAGGGCGTCAAGGATCGCAAGCAGGCCCGTTCGAAGTACGGCGCCAAGCGGCCGAAGAAGGCCTGAGATCGGCGGCGGGCCGCCGGCGACGGCGGACGCCAGCCACGACAGAGGGGGCGCGAGCCGGCAGCCGGTGGCTCGCGCTCTTGTTTTTGCGGCGCGCGCCGCCCTGCGTAGCGCGTCGAGTAAGCGGCGGTCTCCGACGTCCCGATGGGCGGGGCGGCGAGTAGGACCGCCACGCGGGCGGACTCCGGCGACCGGAGCGGCCCGCGAGCTGAACAGTGAGGTGAAACATGCCACGTCGTCGCGAAGTTCCGAAGCGAGAGATCCTCCCCGACCCGCTCTACGGCAGCGTCGAGGTTTCCAAGTTCGTCAACGTCCTGATGCTCGACGGCAAGAAGGCCGTGGCCGAGCGCATGCTCTATGGCGCGTTCGACCAGATCAAGAGCAAGTCCGGCAAGGACCCGGTCGAGGTGTTCGGGCAGGCGCTGCAGAACACCAAGCCGATGGTCGAGGTCAAGAGCCGCCGTGTCGGCGGCGCGAACTACCAGGTGCCGGTCGAGGTCCGCCCGGTGCGGCGCCTGGCGCTCGCGATGCGCTGGCTGAGAGAGGCCGCCAAGAAGCGGGGCGAGAAGTCGATGGGCCAGCGGCTGGCCAACGAACTGATGGAGGCCTCGGAGAATCGTGGCGGTGCGGTCAAGCGTCGCGACGAGGTGCACCGCATGGCCGAGGCGAACAAGGCGTTCGCGCACTTCCGCTTCTGACGGGGCCCGGCACCACCGCCCCAGCACTGGCGACGCTCACGAGGCGTCGCGGAACCTGACGAAAGTACCCATCATGGCCCGCAAGACCCCGATCGACCGGTATCGCAATATCGGCATTTCCGCTCACATCGACGCCGGCAAGACGACGACGACCGAGCGCATCCTCTACTACACCGGCGTCAACCACAAGCTCGGCGAGGTTCACGACGGCGCCGCGACGACCGACTGGATGGAGCAGGAGCAGGAGCGCGGCATCACGATCACGTCGGCTGCGGTGACCTGCTTCTGGAAGGGCATGGACCTGACCATGCCCGAGCACCGGATCAACATCATCGACACGCCCGGGCACGTCGACTTCACGATCGAAGTCGAGCGTTCGATGCGCGTGCTCGACGGTGCGTGCATGGTCTATTGCGCGGTGGGCGGAGTGCAGCCGCAGTCCGAGACGGTCTGGCGCCAGGCCAACAAGTATGGCGTGCCGCGGCTCGCGTTCGTCAACAAGATGGACCGGATGGGAGCGAACTTCTTCAAGGTCTACGACCAGATGAAGACGCGGCTGAAGGCGAATCCGGTGCCGATCGTCGTGCCGATCGGCGCCGAGGAAGGCTTCAAGGGCGTCGTCGATCTGATGAAGATGAAGGCCATCCTGTGGGACGAAGCCTCTCAGGGCATGAAGTTCAACTACGCGGAGGTGCCGGCCGAACTCGTCGACACCTGCAACAAGTGGCGCGAGAACATGGTCGAGGCCGCGGCCGAGGCCGACGAAGAGCTGATGAACAAGTACCTCGAGGAGGGTGAGCTCTCCGAGGACCTGATCAGGCGGGGCCTTCGCAAGCGCACGATCGCCAACGAGATCCAGCCGATGCTGTGCGGCACCGCGTTCAAGAACAAGGGCGTGCAGCGCATGCTCGACGCGGTCATCGAATTCCTGCCGTCGCCGGTCGACATCCCCCCTGTCCAGGGAACCGACGATCGCGACGCCGAAGTGTTCCGCAAGGCCGACGACGGCGAGAAGTTCGCGGCGCTGGCGTTCAAGCTGATGACCGACCCGTTCGTCGGGCAGCTGACCTTCGTGCGCGTCTACTCGGGCGTTCTCAACTCCGGCGACACGGTCCTGAACTCGATCAAGGGCAAGAAGGAGCGCATCGGCCGCATCCTGCAGATGCACGCGAACCAGCGCGACGAGATCAAGGAGCTGCGCGCTGGCGACATCGCCGCGTGCGTCGGCCTGAAGGACGTCACCACGGGCGAGACGCTGTGCGACGTCGATGCGCCGATCATCCTCGAGCGGATGGAGTTCCCCGAGCCGGTGATCTCGCAGGCGGTCGAACCGAAGACCAAGGCCGACCAGGAGAAGATGGGCATTGCGCTGGGTCGCCTGGCGCAGGAAGACCCGTCGTTCCGCGTGCGGACCGACGAGGAGTCGGGCCAGACGATCATCGCCGGCATGGGCGAGCTGCACCTCGAGATCATCGTCGACCGGATGAAGCGCGAGTTCGGCGTCGAGGCCTCGGTCGGCAAGCCGCAGGTCGCGTACCGCGAGACCATCCGCAAGACCTGCGACGAGGTCGAGGGCAAGTTCATCAAGCAGTCGGGCGGCCGCGGCCAGTACGGCCACGTGGTGCTCAAGCTCGAGCCGCTCGAGCCGGGCGGCCCGAACTTCGAGTTCGTCGATGCGATCAAGGGCGGCGTCGTGCCGCGCGAGTTCATTCCGGCGGTGCAGAAGGGCATCGAGGAGACGCTGCCGTCGGGCGTGTTGGCCGGCTACCCGGTCGTGAACGTCAAGGCGACGCTGTTCTTCGGTTCGTACCACGACGTCGACTCGAACGAGAACGCGTTCAAGCAGGCCGGCTCGATCGCCTTCAAGGAAGGCATGCGCCGGGCCAGCCCGGTGCTGCTCGAGCCGATGATGGCAGTCGAGGTCGAGACGCCGGAAGACTATGCCGGCACCGTGATGGGCGACCTGTCGTCGCGTCGCGGCATGGTGCAGGGCATGGAAGACATGGTCGGCGGCGGCAAGGTCATCCGTGCCGAAGTGCCGCTGTCCGAGATGTTCGGCTACGCCACGACGCTGCGCTCGCTCACCCAGGGCCGCGCGACGTACACGATGGAATTCAAGCAATACGCCGAGGCGCCGAAGAACGTGGCTGAAGCCATCATTTCGGCGCGCACGAAGTGACCAGTTCGAGCATTGAACGTTAAACGGAAATCGGAGTCTTCAAATGGCCAAGGGTAAGTTCGAGCGTACGAAGCCGCACGTGAACGTGGGTACGATCGGTCACGTGGATCACGGCAAGACGACGTTGACGGCGGCGATCACGACGGTGCTCTCGAGGCAGTTTGGGGGTGAGGCGAAGG
>Ga0209476_10002295_pt1 | contig 12840 bp, 10 predicted proteins | sample KloWWTrecipitate_FD_187179 | JGI IMG/M metagenome (GOLD analysis project Ga0209476, IMG submission 187179) | Active sludge microbial communities from Klosterneuburg, Austria, studying microevolution and ecology of nitrifiers - Klosterneuburg... | ecosystem: Engineered > WWTP > Aerobic digester... | reverse complement strand
CATGCGATACAGCGCGCGCATCTCGTCGCCGCGCACGCGGGCGTTGAACTGCATCACGCCGTAGCACAACCCGGACACGTCCAGGTCCGTGCTGGGGATGCGGTAGAGGGAGCGTGCCGTCATGAGCGCTCACTCCGTCGGGCCGGGCGCGCCGCGGTTCGGTGGGCACGCTGCTGCTCAGAAACCAGGTCCCTCATCCACCTGCGGAAGCATCCTGAGCGGAGGGCGGCGGCCGAAATGAGCTTGGCACCGGCCGTGCCGGCCGCCCGCAGTCGAAGGACGCTTCCGCTGACGAGTAGAGCGCAGGCGCCCTTCGACTGCGCGCATCGACGCTTGCGCGCCGATGCGCTCCGCTCAGGATGCCTGCGCTTCTTGTGTGCGCTACCGCGCACACGCCGTTTCTGGTCGCCCTTTCCCCCGATGGCGGTCCGGAACTTAGCATGACACGCGTAGGCGAGATGTTGCTGCATCACCCATCACCCCTTCGCCATGTTGATCCGGTGGTTGGCATCGGAGAACTCGATGTGGACGTCCGGGCGCTTGAGCACCTCGTCGCGCAGGGCGGCGCCCAGGCCGGGTTTGCCTCCGAGCGAGATCATGCCGTCGCGGATTGGGATTGGCTCTGTCATCACATCGTTGTACCAGCCGTCGTAGTAGGCCCGGACCGTTTCGACGATCTTGGCGTTGGGGATATGGAGCATGAGGTGGGCGGCCGACCACAACGCCACCGGCCCGATGCAGTCATGGCTGGTGATCGGCAGCAGGTAGGTCTCGGCCATGGCGCAGATCTTGCGGGTCTCGGTCAGCCCGCCGCACCAGGCCATGTCGGGCATGATGATGTCGGCGGCGTTCTTCTCGATCACCTCGCGGAAGCCGAACTTCGAGATCAGGCGCTCGCTCACGCACAGCGGCACGGTGGTGTCCTGCTTGAGCCGGGCATACGATTCGACGTTGTCGGGAGGGATCATCTCTTCCATCCACATCACGTCGTAGGGCTCCAGCGCGCGGGCGATCTTGACTGCCTCGGTCAGGCTCCAGCGCGCGTGTCCCTCGATGCAGATTTCCATCTTGTCGCCCACCGCCCGGCGGATGTCCTCGACATACGAGATGCCCTTCTTCAGGTCCTCATGCTTGAGGTGGTAGCCCACCGGCCCGACCGCGCCCGCGCCGGCCCGGGTGCCGAGCGGCCCGCCGGTCGGCACGCCAAACTGGTCGAAAGGCCAGATCTTCATCGCCTTGATCCCCTGGCCCAGCAGCTCGGTGGCCAGCTCGCCGGAATGGCCCTCCGCCCAACGCTTGTAGTCCTGATGTTTGCCATGCCCAACGCAGGTGTTGTAGATCCAGATGTCATCCCGGCAACGCCCGCCCAGCAGGTTGTAAATGGGCTGTCCGGTGTACTGCCCGAGCAGGTCCCACAGCGCCACGTCGACGGCGCTGATGGCGCGCGTCTCGCTTCCGCCATAGCCAAAGAAGTTCACCGTGTAGAACATGTTCTGCCAGTGGCTCTCGATGTCAAAGGCGCTCCGCCCGAGCAGCAGGTTGGCGAACACGTCGTGGACCATCGCGCTGATCGCGCGCGGCACATAGAAGGTTTCGCCCAGCCCGATCAGGCCATCGTCGGTATGAATCCGGACCCAGGTCGTATTGGGCTGCTCATCGATCCAGATCGTCTCGAGTTTCGTGATTTTCATCGCCATCTTGTTCCTCCGTTTGCGTTTGTCGCGAAATGGGGCGCCGGTAGAGACGCGCCGCGGCGCGTCTCTACCGGAGGGCATCAGGGGTGGCCCCCGGCCGCTTTGCGCCAGGCCTCATATTCCACTTTGGCCTCGGCGCTGAGCGGGTAGTACTTCTTGAGATGTTCACCCTCGCGCAGCTTCATCCGGGTGAACTCCTCCCAGTCCTTCTTGGCATTGGCGCGCTGAATGACCTCGGACGCGAGCTTGACCGGCACGCAGATCGCGCCGTCGCCATCGGCGACGATGATGTCGCCGGGGATCACCAGCACGTTGGCGCACGAGATCGGGACGTTGACGCCCCAGAACATCAGGTTGTTCTGCATGCCATGGTTGGGCGTCACCCCGCGCATCCACACGCCCACATCCAGGTCGTCCATATCCGGCCAGTCGCGCAGGCAGCCGTCGATGACCACCCCGGCCCCGCCGTGGCGGGCGAAGAAGGTCATCATCATCTCGCCAAAAATGCCGCCCTCCATTTCGCCGCGCCCGTCGACGACGATGATGTCGCCGGGCCGGGTCGGATACATCGCGAAGTGGTGGAACATCCCGCGCTCGCCGTATTCCTTGCTGTCGGTCAGGTCCTGGCGCTTGGGCATGCACTGCAGGGTGAGGGCCGGCCCAGCGATCGCCTTGCCCTTCTTCCACGAGGTCAGGCCGGCCATGTGCGGGCGCGCCACACCGAGGTTGAACAACTCGCCCGCCGCGGTGGCCGTGCCGATGCGCTGAAGCGCCTCGCACAGGGCCGGGTCGGGCCGCTGGATGTCATCGAAGATCGTGATTGCGCGAATGTTGTTTGGATCAAAGATGGCCATATTACGTTATACCTCCGGGCGTGGCGGGGTTGCCTGCCGGCGCGTTTGAGCATGCCGGATCAGGTTGACCAGCAGCCTGTCGGCCGCCGGATGGGCGTCCAGGTTTTCGAGCAGCGGCAGTGTGCTGAGGATGAGCCGCCCCGCGCCGAGGCGGTATTCGCCCATCAACAATCCCCAGGCGTAACCGCCCGGATAGCGGTGATGGCCGACCGCGAACGAGGCCGCGATCATGTCATCGGGCGCGTCCAGCCCTTCGTAGATTTCATGCGGGACAACCGGCCCGTAATAGTCCCAGTCCATGATTCCCGGCCCTTGCAGGCCCTCGAAGACCGGGTGGCGGCGCGACACGCATTCCTTGTGATACAGCCAGTCCGTGGCGGTGTAGGCCTTGCCGCGCCGGGCCAGGGGCAGATATGCCGTCGAGTCTGCGCCATTCGCGAAAACCGCGTGGTTAAGCGCGATCACCGTTGCGCCTGCGCTCAGGCGCCGGGTCAGCGCCGCCATGGCTGCGGGCGTGCGTTCAGCCTCCGGCGGCAGCCCGACCAGGATCAGGTCTGCCGGACCTGATGCGCCCTTGTTGAATGGGCGGCAGCGCAACCCGCGCGCCGTCAGCCATGCCTCTTCCCGCGCGTCGATCCCCCACAACGCAATATCTCCAGTGAGGCGGAGCAGGTCCGCGAGATCGGAAAGATGCACGGTCATGCGCCCGCCCGCCGGCGCGCCGCCCCGCTCGAGATTGGCCGCAAAGGTGTACGCCCCCGGCGGGCCGGCAAGAACAACGGTGTCTCGCAAGACCGGAACGGCGAGCGGAGATGGATCGGGGATCGCGATGGTGACGGTCTTTTCCCAGGCCACGCCGCCGGGGCCGAGCAGGCGGAAGCGGGCCGGATACTCGCCCGGCTTGAGCGCGCCCTCGTTGGCCAGGCTGGCCTCGAGGGTCACCGTCTGCCCCGCGCTGGCGTGGGTGGGATCGGCCAGCAGGCACCAGCGCAACGCCGCCCAGCCCTCCCAGACCGCGTCAAAGGCGCCTGGTTTCCATTGGCGGAAGAACGTCCACAGCCCTTCGCCCGTCAACGCGTGGTCGAGCATGCCGGTCAGGTTGTAGCCCGCCAGGCGCGGGTTGGCTCGGATGAGATCAAACGCATACGCGCGCTGGCGCGAATGCAGGCGCTGGCTCTCGCGCAGCATGTCCTCCGGGAACGCATACACATCGTCAAAGCCGAGGCGGCGCCAGTCGGCCTGGAACTTCTCGGCCTGATCGCGCAGGAAGGCGCCTTCCTCAAGCGGGGGCGCGCCGGTCTGCTCCCAGTTGCGCCACTCGCTGATCACGTTCTGTTGGCTGCCGATCCCATACTCGGACAGGAGCACTGGCTTGCTGTCGGCCCCGAGCCGCTTCATGAAATCAATCGCGGCGGGCGTGAGGGGCATCTGGGGATAGACATGCGCGTCGCCGGCCCCGCCCACATAGCCCGGCGGCGGGAAGCCCGACCAATTGCCTGAAGGGGGGCGCGGCTGGGCGCGCGGCGCGCCGGGGCGCTCGACGCCCCAGACATGCTCCCAGGCCGTGCCGCCAGGGTTGCTCAGCGAGCCGATCGCCAGCGCCTCGTCAAAACGCCCGCTGGCGAGCAGGATCAGACGGGTGGGATCCAGCGCGCGGGCCTTGGGCAGGTAATCGACCGCGTGGCGAAAGGTCGGGCTGTCATTGGTCTCGTTCAGCAGGCCCCAAATCGTCACGCAGGCGTGGTTGCGATCACGGCGGATCATGTCGCCGGTGTTGCGGTCATAGCGCTCGCCCATTTTGGGCGAATCGGCCAGCAGCCAGGCCGCCAGCGACTCCTCGTAGACCATCAGTCCGAATGCGTCGCAGAAATCGAGCTGCTCGGGATAGGCCGTGCCCGAGATGAAGCGGACCATGTTGAAGCCCGAGGCTTTGGCGAAGATCAGGTCGCGCCGGACGAAATCGGGGATGACCGGCACATTCGCGCCGATCGGCTGGTGATTGCCGGTGTGGGTGCTCTTGAGGAAGATGCGTTTGCCGTTGAGCTCGAAATATCCGTCGACGACCCGAAGTTCGCGAAAACCGATCCGGATCGCGTGGGTGTGGGCGGCGGCGCCGGTTTCCTGGATCACGGTTGTCAGCCCGTACAAGTGCGGATCATCGAGGTTCCACAGGCGCGGCTCCCCCACGCTCAGCGCGATCTCGTGGGTCGACTCTCCGGGCGGGAAATCTTCCGCGTGGGTGACGCTGGCCAGCGTCTCGCCGTCGGTGGCCTGCCCAACGGTCAGGGTAATGTCGCCGTGGGCGGCCGTCGGGCGGCTGTTGAAGACCGTGACCGTGACGGTGATCCGCCCCGTGCGCGGGTCGGGCCGGGCGAAGACATCCCGGACGTGAACAGCCGGCACGACCCGCAGGGTGACTGGATACAGGATCCCGCCTGTGTTGGTCGGGCTGCCGGGGATGATCGACAGGGCCTTGTTGCGATGGGGCGTTTCGGCCAGGACGTAGCCATCGATTGGTGTGCCGGTGGGATTCAGCACTCGCACCGCGAGCAGGTTGTCGCTGTCGGCTCGAATCGCCTCGGTGACATCGAACTCGAACGGCAGCTCGCCGCTTTCGTACTGGCCGAGAGCGTGGCCGTTCAGCCACACCTCGCCGAGATAGTCGACTGCCCCAAAGCGCAGAAGCGCGCGGCTGCCGCCGGCCCCGATCGGGTCGGCCTGGAAGCGATGCCAATACCAGAACACGCCATGCTGGCCGGGAAGCACTTGCTGAATGATGCCCGGCACGGGCGCTGCGATGGCGTCGGGGCGCGGAGCGCGCCACCAGCCCTCCGCGCGCCCGATATTGCCGGGGTCGGGGGCGATGGTCCAGGGGCCGCTGAGGGTGTTCATGATGGGTGGTCTGCCTAAGTGCGTTACCGAATGTTCTTGATCGTCCAGCCTCGGAGTCTCGCGCTCGGGGCGATCCAGACCGTGCCTTCCTGAACCTCGGAGGTGGGCGCCGAGGGTTCTTGGCAGGCGCGACCTGTCGGCGCCCACCTCCGAGGTTCAGGAACATTCGTGCCTTTCGGCGCATTGGGTATCAAGGACTTTTGGTAACCCACTTAGATTGCCGCCCGCCCGCCATCGACGATCCAAGCGGCGCCGTTTACAAACGAAGCCCCATCGGAGCACAGAAACACTACGACCCGGGCGACTTCCTCGGCGTCGCCATAGCGGGCCATCGGGTTGCGCCCCATGTTCCAGCGCCGGAAGGCGTCCGGATCATCGGGCCGGTTCATTTTTTCCAACGACTGGAGCATGCGGGTGTCGATTGGGCCGGGGCACACGGCATTCACCCGAATTCCCTGCTTCCCAACTTCGCCGGCGGCCGAGCGGGTCAGCCCGAGCACGCCGTGTTTGCTGGCCGAGTAGGCCGCCAGGTTCGGCGAGCCAAGCGTTCCGGCCACAGAAGCGGTGTTCACGACGGCGCCCTTCTTCTGGGCGAGCATCACCGGCAGCACATGGCGCAACCCCAGGAACGGGCCCTTCAGGTTGACGGCAATCACCCGATCGAAAACCGCCTCGTCGTATTCGGCGATCGGCCCGACCTGGCCTTCGATCCCGGCGTTGTTGAAGAAATAGTCGATCCGCCCGAATGTGTCGACGGTCAGTTTGACGTAGGCTTGAACTTCCGCCGTTTGGCTGACGTCGGCTCGGGTCGCGAGCGCCTGCCCGCCGAGCGCGCGGATCTCGGCCGCGGTGCGTTCGGCGCCTTCCGCGTCGATGTCAACGACGACGACCTTCGCGCCGGCCCTGGCGAACTCGAGACAGGCCGCCCGCCCGATCCCGCCCGCGCCGCCGGTCACCAGGGCTACACCGCCGGTCATGTCCATTTCTTTCATGCGAACACCCTAAGGGTTGGCCCGCATGGGTTCTTGGCAGCGAGAAGCGAATGGGGGCCAACCCTTAGGGTGTTCGCTGTGGGATAAAACGCGTCTCGCGCTGCCCGAACCGTCATTTTCATACCCGTCATCCCGCGCGAAGGCGCGGGATCCATACCGCGGCTGGGCGATACCGCCGCTGAGGCGGCGACCGTACCGGGCTGACGTATGGATCCCGGCTTTCGCCGAGATGACGGCATTGTGCTGTACGTTTTCATCCCACCCCTACTTCGCCAGGTAATCATGAATGACCCGCCCGAACGGCAGCACAAAATCGGACCGCCAGTAGAAGCCGTCCAGCATCTCGCGCACGGGCAGGCGATACACCGGGGCCTGGGCGTTGGGCCGCAGCTCAACCGTCACCGGCCCGCGCCAGCACTCGTACACATGCAGGTCGGCGAAGGTCCGGGCGGTGAGCTGCCGGATTGCATCACTGCCGTCCACGTTGGGCATCACCTTGAGGTTGATGTTGGTCCGGAAATCGCCGTAGGCGGTCATCTCCTCGGGCTGGGCCCGGGTCTGCTTGTAGGCCATCGTCAGGGTGATGACGTCGATGCCGTTACGGGTCACTGTCCCAACAAACAAATCGTCGCGCACACCCAGCCAGGGCTGCCCGCCCTTCTTGGGCTGCCCGTAGATTTCGCGCCCGGTCGCCACCGCGCCGTCGCTGCCCAGATACAAATAGGGCGAATACGCCCCCGCGATGTCCGTCCCTGCCAAACGCACGGGGATTTGCACCGCCGACTCGTAGTAGTTGCCGAAATAGTCCGAGTCGTTCATGTGATAGACGTGGATGAGCACCACGTCGCTGACGACCTCGAGCGGCGGCGGGACCAGGCGCCGGGAGGCCTCGATATCGGTTCGATAAAACGCGGTCAAAATCTCCGTGTTGCGCATCTGCATTGGGAAGCGCGGCACGAGCGGATTGTCGAAAGGGGTCTCGAACGCGTGTTGCGGGTCCATGTCACCAGAGGTGGCTGCCGCCCGCGTTCATCGCCAGGTTGCCGCCATCGACCGGGAGCAGCACCCCGGTCACGTATCCGGAGGCCGGCGAGGCTAGAAAGATCGCCGGGCCGACCATGTCCGCCGGCTCACCGAACCGATTCATGGGAATGCCCTTGAGCAAGTGGCCGAGAAAAGCCGGATCAATCGACGGGTCATCCAGCCACTTGCGCACCGATGGCGAACGGGTCTGGGAGGGCTGGATGGCGTTGACCCGGATGTTGTGGCGCGCCCACTCGGTCGCCAGCTCGCGGGTCATCTGGTTGATCCCGCCCTTGGCCACGCTGTAGGGCAGATTGCCCCGCCCGAGGGCGAGGCTGCCGGCGATCGAGCTGATGTTGATGATGCTCCCGCCGCTGCCTTGCTTGATCATCCGCCGGCCGGCCGCCTGGCTGCACAGAAAGTAGCCGGTCAGGCAGACCGTCAGAACCCGGTTCCAGTCTTCGAGGGCCAGATCCTCGGGCTTTTTCTTCGCCCCAATGTAGGGGGCATTGAGCAGGATGTCGACCCGGCCGAAGATCTCATCGACCTTTGCGAACAGGGCCGCAACCTCCTCTGCCTTGCTGATGTCGCAGTGGGCGGGCATGGCCCTGCGCCCCAGCGCGCTGATTTGCGCGCAGGTCTCGGCCACGCCGGCGTCATTGATGTCGGCGACGGCCACATCGGCGCCCTGCTGGGCGAATCCAATGGCGATGGCCTGGGCGATTCCCGATGCGCCGCCGGTGACGACGGCGACTTTCCCGGTGAGATCAAATAGTTGCGTCTGCATGGTTCTCCTTCTGCGGCGATATGCCCGCCCCGGCGGGCATATCGCCGCAGAAGATCAAGCGCACATGGGCGTATCGGCCGACCAGCGATTGAACTGCGGCGGCGCCTTGGGCGCCAGGGCCGCCCGGGCGTCCAGCCACAACTGCGACCAGGCTCGCCAATCGCGCAGCTCATTTTGCGGATTCTGGCGGCTGCGGGCGACAAAGCCGGGGAAGGCCGGCCGGCCGGTCGGCATCCCCACCGGCTGGTAGCGCAGGTCGAAGCTCCAGCGAATGTCGTCGCTCTGGTTGGCCAGCGACGCATGCATGGTCAGGCGGTGCATCAGCAGCGCGCCGCCGCTCTTAACCGGGACCGGGACGGGCTTGCCCTGGATGAGTTTGGACGGAATCTGCAGTCCGCCATCCGGCCCGGTGCCGGGACAGTGATCGGCCAGGGCGCGCTTGTGGCTGCCCGGGACCACGGCCAGGCAGCCGTTCTCGACCGTCGCGTCGGTGATGGGCAGCCACACGGTCAGGACCGGCACCTCGTCCTGCTCGGGGGTGGCCACACCCTGATCCTGATGCCAGCCCACCCGGACGACCAGGCCGTTCTTGGCCTGGGCCGGCACCATCCGCTCGGGCGGCTTGATCCGGGTGTGCTGAATCGGGTTTGAGAGCACTTCAGGACCCACAAACTGCTCGGCGATATCGAGCAGGCGCGGGTGGCGCAGCAGGTTGAAGACCGGCTCGCTGATGTGGATGGGCGTATCCGCGTACACCTGGGTCTGGGGCAGCGAGATATCAAAATACTGGCCCCAGTTGGCCCCGCTCTCCTGCATGATCTTGATCAGGCGCTGGCCGAAAGGCAGGCCCGCATAACGGTTATTGAGCACGCCTTCGGCCACCCACTTCTCAGCCAGCGCATCCAGCGTCGCGGCGTAGTCGGCGACGACGGGCGCCAGGTCGGTGTCGACGTCGAAGACGCCCTCGACCACGAGGTAGCCCTGCTCGTCAAACTGGGCCCGCATCTCGGGCGTGATCACCGGCGCGGTAGTCGGAGCGGCGTGGCTCATGATGACCTCCCTTGGGCTTCAGCCCTTCACGGCGCCGGCGCTCAGGCCGGCGATGATGTAGCGCTGCATGGACAGATAGAAGGCGACTGGCAGGATCGAAAAGATCATTCCGGCCCCCATGTACTGCTCAACCAGCACCCCCGACAAGCCCTTCAGCGTCGTCAGACCTACCGAGGCTGGCATAAGCTCGGTGGAGCCCACGAGGATGCTTGCATACAGGAATTCATTCCAGCCGCCAAAGAACGCCACCACGGCCACGGCGACCAACCCCGGCAATGACAGGGGCAGGACGATCCGCCAGACCGTGCTGAACTCCGAGCAGCCGTCGACCAGGGCCGCGTCCAGCACTTCGGGGGGCACCGCGTCAAAGACGCCCTTCAGGATCCAGATGCAGACGGGCAAGGCGAAGGCCGCATCAACGACGGCCAGCGCCGGAAGCGAGTTGAGCTGCTCCAACTGGTTGTACAAGATGTAGAGCGGAACCAGTACCAGGATCTCCGGCAGCATCTGGGTGACCAGCAGAAACAGCCCGAACAGCGAGCGCCCCCGCCAACGCAGGCTGGACAGCGCATACGCGCCCAGCACCGACAGCGAAGTCACCAGCAACATCGACATGGTTGCGATGACAAAGGAGTTCTTCAACCAGTTGGCGATCGGCCGCTGGGCGAACAACTCGGCAAACTGGTTAAATCGGATTTCCTGAGGAAAGAATGGCGGCGGATAGCGCAACGAATAGCTGTTGGGCTGGATCGTAGACACAATCATCCAGTAGATCGGAAAGATCGTGATTGCCGTGACGAAGATGATGGCGATATACAGGGCGGTCTTCCTGATCGCCTGGCGCAGCCTCGGCGGCCGGTAGGGCGCTCCCGTTGTTGCGGTCGTCACGTTAGGCGAGCTCCCTGGCCCGGCGGGCCTGCATGATGATGAAGCCGACGGCAATCGCGAGCGAGATCACGAAGCCGGCCACGCCCATCGCCGCGGCATAGGAATAGTCGTAGAAGCGGAAGGCCGCGTTGTAGATCCGCAGGATGACGGTCTCGGTGGCGTAATTCGGACCGCCCCCGGTCAGGAGGAAGATCAGGGCGAAGCCCTTAAACGAGAAGATCACCGCCAGCACCAGGAGCACCTCGATGGTTGGCAGGATGCCCGGCAGGGTGATATTGCGAAACAACTGAAATACATTCGCGCCATCGACCTTGGCGGCGTCATACAGTTCCTGCGACACGCTCTGCAGCGCGGCCAGGATGACCAGGCTGTAGAACGGGAAGGCCTTCCAGGCCGAAATCAGCACAACCGATCCGACGGCCAGGTTGGGATCCTGCAGCCACTTGGGATTCTCCGTAACACCCGGGATCAGCCGGGCGATCACGTTGGCGACCCCGAATTGCGGGCTGAGGATCCAAATGAAGATCATCACCACCGGCACTTCGGGAAACGCCCACGGGATCATCATCAGCGCGCGCGCGCCGGCACGGAATCGGAAAGGGCGGTTGTAGAGCAGCGCGGTGGCCAGCGCGGCGACGAGCGCGACGACGATCACCATCCCGGAGATGGAAAGGGTATTTTTCAGCGCCTGCCAAAACAGATCATCGGCGAACATGCGCGCGTAGTTGGCCAGACCCACCCAGATTTGGGGCTTGCCTGAGCCCAGGTCAATTCGGGTGAAACTGCCGTAGATGCCCTGGAGGATCGGGGAAACGATGAAGATCCCCTCGTACAGGATGATCGGCAACGCCAGAAGATACGGCAACAGGTGAAGTCGGCGGCGGCCCTTGCCCGAACTTGGTTTCATGCTCGTTCCCGTTGCCGCGGAGCCATCTGTGGCGGCCGCGGCGTACGGACCCTCTATTCCGGAGTTGATATCCCCCGGCGAAGCCGGGGGATATCAACTCCGGAATAGAGGGTCTTGTTAGAATTCCCGAGGTCGCCGCGTCAGCGCGGCGGCGCCGGCACAAGCGTGGATCAGACGATGCGGGCGGCCAGCGCCTCGGCTTCCTTCTGCGCCTGGGCCATCGCTTCTTCAACTGTCTTCCCGCCGGTGAGCGCGCCGGCGAGGTTGGTGATCACGATCTGGCCGAACTCGGCGAAGTTGTAGACGAAGTCTCCGACGATGTCGAACGGCGTCACGTACTTGACTCCGTCATAGCCGGGCTTCAGCCAGGGCAGGTTGTCCAGATACTCCTTGCGCCCGGCCGAGGCCTGGGCGAAGATGACGTCCTCGCAACCCTCCACCATGCGCCGGTAGGTGTCCGGCTTGTAGACCCACTTGACGAACTCGAGCGCCGCATCGCGCACGGGCGAGGCTTTGCTGATCATCATCGGGTGGATGCGGGCGATCGAGGTGTTGCTCGCCCAGGGGATGGGCGCGCTCTTCAGCTTCGGATACAGATCGGGGAAACTCGGCTTCAGGCTGCCGACGGCCGCTGACACCCACATGCCCTGGGCAACCGCGCCGGTCCCGAACAGGCGCTGCCCGGTCGGGGAATCAGCGCCCTGCGGCATCGCCCCGTCGTACATGGCCTTGAAGAGCTTGAGGCCCTTGACGATGGGCTCCGAGGTCAGGAGGGGCGTCTTGCCCTTGGCCCACACCCCGCCGTAGGGCATGCACCACATCTGGAGCTGGAACCAGAAATCCGAGGCTTCGGCGACGAGATGGGAGGCGAAGAAACCGTACTGCTGCTTGGAGCGGTCGGTCAGGGCCTTGCTCACGTCGATCCACTCCTCGGGGGTCTTGGCGGGGGTGATCTTGGCCGCGGCGTAGCGATCCGCATTGTAGAGAATGCCGAAGGCGACCGTCACCATGTCCAACCCGTAGAGCTTGCCATCCTTGCGCAGGGCATCGTGGGCGGAGCTGAGGTCCTTGATGTTGTGGGTGGTGAGAACAGCATCGAGCGGATAGAGCAGGTCGGCCCGGATCAGGCGGGGGGCCAACTCGGGGGTGGCCATGATGATGTCGCCGTCGAGCTTGCCGGCCTGCGCGCCGATGATGGTCTTGGTGCTGTACGGATCGAAGCCGATCTGCTCAGTGACGACCTCGATATCCTTCTGCGAGTCGTTGAATTCCTTGACGAGGCTCACCCACGTCTTGCCGCGATTGCCCTCCTCAAACCACCACGAGAGGTAGCGCACCTTCTGCTTGACGCCTGTGTTGACGGCAGCGACGGTGGCGGCGGGTTTGGGGACTGCGGTGGCAGCGGCGGGGACGGCGGTGGCAGCGGCGGGGACTGCCGTTGGCGCGGCGGCCGGCGCGCAGGCGGCCAAGGCGGCGGCGCCCGCGCCAAAGGCGGAGGCCTTGAGGAACTTGCGGCGGCTGATGCCCGCCGGTTTCTGGGTAGTCATCTCGGTTCTCTCCTGGCGTATCTTTCCGAACAATGTCGGTTGGTTTTGAATGACGGCCGCGCCGCGCCCGGATTGGCGCAGTGCGCTCAGCATGGAGCTAGCGGTTCAGTGATTCGATATTCCCCCCTGTTATGCGGGCCAACTGAGCACATTTCGGGAAGGAATGCTCCCCGGCGCAGCCGGGGAGCATTCCTTCCCGAAATGTG
>Ga0209476_10002291_pt1 | contig 12845 bp, 8 predicted proteins | sample KloWWTrecipitate_FD_187179 | JGI IMG/M metagenome (GOLD analysis project Ga0209476, IMG submission 187179) | Active sludge microbial communities from Klosterneuburg, Austria, studying microevolution and ecology of nitrifiers - Klosterneuburg... | ecosystem: Engineered > WWTP > Aerobic digester >... | reverse complement strand
CGCTTGGCACCCGACCATCCAGGAACCCCCGCCATGTCGATCGAAACCGTCCTCTACTCCGCCACCGCCACCGCCACCGGCGGCCGCGACGGTCGCGCCGTCTCCTCCGATGGCGTGCTCGACGTCGCCCTGACCGTGCCCAAGGGGCTTGGCGGCGCCGGCAATCCCGGCACCAACCCCGAACAACTGTTCGCCGCCGGCTATTCGGCTTGCTTCCTGGGCGCGCTGAAGCACGTCGCCGGCAAGCAGAACGTCGCACTGCCCGCCGACACCTCGGTCACCGGCAAGGTCGGCATCGGCGCGATCCCGACCGGCTTCGGCATCGAGGTCGAACTGACGATCAAGGCGCCCGGCGTGCCGCGCGAGACCCTGCAGGCACTGGTCGATGCCGCCCACATCGTCTGCCCGTATTCCAACGCCACCCGCGGCAACATCGACGTGAACCTGATCGTCGCAGACTGACCACACGACATCGCGCATGTAAAAAAAACGGCCACCGCGAGGTGGCCGTTTTCGTCTGTGGATCAGCCGGTGCGCGGCAGGCGCCGAAAGATGAACTCGCGGTCGCGCTGTTCGCCGACGATGAAGGCGTACTCGCCGGCGAATTCGAAGCCGTGGCGGCCGTAGAAGCGTTGTGCGCCGTGGTTTTCCGACCACACGCTGAGCCACAGCGTGCGTGGGCCATCGCGTTCCAGCCAGGCCAGCGCCTGGTCGAACAATGCGCGGCCAACGCCGCCGTTCTGCTCGTCCTTCAACAGATACAGGCGTTTCAGTTCGCCATCGCCGGGCTGCACGTCATCGTGCGGCAGGCCACAGGGGCCGGCCTGTGCGTAGCCGATCGCGCGTCCTTCCCGAATGGCGATCCACAGCGCGTAGTCAGGGTTTGCCAACGCCTTCGCGTAGGCGGCGACCGAGTGGCTTTCCTCCAGGAAGGCCTGCAAGTCGCTCGGCACGTACAACTGGCCGAAGCTCTCGATGAAGGTCGCTGCACCGAGTTCGGCCAATGCGGGCGCATCTTCGATGGTGGCGCGGTGGATCGTTGTGTTCATGCAACCTCGAAATCGTCATCCCGGCGAAAGCCGGGATCCAGCTTCTGGCTTCGTGCGGGAGATACAAAAAAGGCTGGATTCCGGCTTTCGCCGGAATGACGAGCCAAGGCAACGCGATATCGCTTACACGGCTGGTTTTTCCCGCACCGACACATGCACCTCGGCCAGTTGCTTGTCGGGCACCGCGCTCGGCGCGCCGGTCATCAGGCACTGCGCGGTGGTGGTCTTGGGGAAGGCGATCACGTCGCGGATCGAGTCGGTGCCGGCCATCAACGCGGCGATGCGGTCGATGCCGAAGGCGATGCCACCGTGTGGCGGCGCGCCGTACTTGAGCGCGTCGAGCAGGAAGCCGAACTTGCCTTCCGCTTCTTCCGCGCCGATGCCGAGCAGCTCGAACACCGCCGACTGCATCGACGAGTTGTGGATGCGGATGGACCCGCCGCCGATCTCGTTGCCGTTGAGGACCATGTCGTAGCCGCGCGACACCGCGGTCTTCGCGTTCGCGCGCAGGTCGTCGATGGAATCGACCGCCGGCGCGGTGAACGGATGATGCAAGGCGACGTAGCGGTTCTCCTCGGCGTCCCATTCGAACATCGGGAAATCGGTGACCCACAGCGGCGCCCACACGTCCTGCACCAGGTTGAAGTCCTTGCCGGCCTTCAGGCGCACCGCGCCCATGAAGTCGGACGTCTTGTTGTACGCACCCGCACCAAAGAACACGATGTCGCCATTGCCCGCACCCACGTGCTTGAGCAGTGCCGCGAAGGCCTCTTCGCCGAAGAACTTCGCGACCGGCGAGTTGACCGCACCGGCCTCGTCAATCTTGGCGTAGGCCAGGCCCTTGGCGCCGTACTTGGCGGCGTGCGCGGCGTAGTCGTCGATCTGCTTGCGCGACAGCGACGCACCGCCGGGAATGCGCAGCGCGACCACGCGACCATCGGGATCATTCGCCGCCGAAATGAACACCGCAAATTCGCAGCCCTTCACCTGTTCCGCGACGTCGACCAGTTCCAGCGCGATGCGCAGGTCCGGCTTGTCGGAACCGTAGCGACGCATCGCCTCGGCATAGGTCATGCGCGGGAATTCGGCGGCCAGTTCAACCTCCATCACCTCGCGGAAGACGTGGCGAATCATCTCCTCGGTGAGGTTCTGAACATCGCGTTCCGACACCCACGCGAACTCCATGTCGAGCTGGGTGAATTCGAGCTGGCGATCAGCCCGCAGGGCCTCGTCGCGGAAGCAGCGCGCGATCTGGTAGTAGCGGTCGAAGCCGGCCATCATCAGGATCTGCTTGAACAGCTGCGGGCTCTGCGGCAGCGCGTAGAACTCTCCCGGATGCATGCGCGCCGGCACCAGGAAGTCGCGCGCGCCTTCCGGCGTGGCCTTGGTCAGGATCGGGGTTTCGATGTCCTGGAAGTCGCGCGCATCCAGATAGTGGCGCAACGCCGACACCAGTTTGGTGCGGGTGCGCATCTTCTTCTGCATGTCCGGGGTACGTAGATCGAGGTAACGATATCTCAGACGGGTTTCTTCGCCGGCGTTCTCGTGCGCGTGGAACGGCAGCGGCTCGGCCTTGTTCAGCACTTCGATTTTTTCGGCGACCACTTCGACCTTGCCGGTCTTGATCTTGTCGTTGACTGCGTGGCGTGCACGCACGGTGCCGGTGATGCGCAGGCAGTCCTCGTAGCCCACCTTCGATGCGGCGGCAATCACCTCGGCATTGCCCGCGGCGGCCGCTTCCGGCGTCCTGCCTCCAGCGGCACTCGCACGTCCATGTGCATCGTCGGACTGCTCGGCGACGACCTGGACGATGCCCTCATGGTCGCGCAGGTCGATGAAGCACAGGCCGCCGAGGTCGCGGGCGACATCGGCCCAGCCGCACAGGGTGACGGTCTGGCCGACCAAGGACTCGTCGACGAGGCCGCAGAAATGGGTACGCATGGGGAACTCCGGAACACGGAAACGCGGATTTTTTGACCGGCGCGAGGCCGGCTGGCCGGATATTTTAGCGGTTCAGCCCGCAGGCTTGCTCTCGGCCGGCTTGGCTGCAGGCTTCGGCTCCGGCTTTGATTCGGGTTTCGCTTCCGATTTCGGCTCGGGTTTGGCCTCAGCAGCCGATTTCGCGCCTTCCCCACCCTCGCCCGCCAGGTTGCGCTTCTTGTCGCCGTCCTTCTTGAAGTCGGTTTCGTACCAGCCACCACCCGCCAGACGGAATTGCGGCGCGGTGAGCTGGCGACGCACCTGTCCGCTGGCCCTACAGGCCGGGCACTCGACCGGATCGGCATCGGACAGTCTCTGCAACCGGTCGAAGGCGTGCCCGCAGGCATCGCAGGCAAAGGCGTAAATGGGCATCGGGCATGAATCTTCGCGGTGGGACTGCGGATTCTGGGGCCCGCGCGTCGCAAATCAACCGCGACCCGGCCCGGCTAGCCTGTCTCGTCCTTCAATCGCCCCAGGGCGTGGGCGGTGGCGGCACCGGGTTGGACAGGTCGAATTCCACCCGGAACAGGCGTCCGCCCGGCCGGCTCAACTCGTAAACGAAGCGCCGTCCGGGCTCGATGTCCATCGCCCAGACATTGGTGACCGATGCCGCCAGGCCTTCGCGCTGGAACATCGCCACCGATTCCGCATCGACCGGAAACGCCTGTCGCGCCGCCGTTCCAGCTTCCACGCTGTCGCCGCCGTACATCGTCACCGCATCCGGAGCGCCGTCGCGATGGCGATGGTCATGTTTCAAGCGAAGGCCCTCCGGCGTGCGCGTCAGCACCCAGGTCCGCGAGCGATCCTCGCCCACATGGAAGGGAATGCGCAGCATTTGCGCAGGCGAGTCGCAACCGCGCACGTGCATCACCAGCGGCTTGCCCTCGAACGCATCGGGCGTGGTCGGCTTGGGCTCGTTGGCGATGACCCGTCCGGAGAATGCCTGCCCGCAATGGCGGGCGATCGCGGACAGGAAGGCGTCCTCGGGTTGCACCGGCGCTGGCGGCGATGGATGCGCACAAGCGGCCAGCACGGCCAGCAACACGGGGGCGCACACGCAGGCGAGTCGGTCCATGCAGGCAACCTAGCGGCCCGGATGCCGCCGGACAAGCGCCGGCCTCAGTCGTACAGCGCCAGCAGGTCGGCTTCGGCGGTTTCCAGCTTCGCCTGCAGGGCGGCCTGCTCGCGGCCAAGGTCGGCGACGCGCCCGGCATTGCCGTAGATCTTCGGGTCGGCGAGCTGGGTGACGATGCCGGCCAGCTTGGCTTCCAGGTCGGCGACCAGCGCCTCGGCCTTCTGCAGCTTGTGCGGATTGACCTTGGACACCGGCTTGGCCGGGGCCGCGACGATCGCCGGCTGGGCCTTCGGTGCCGGGGTCTTCGGGTTGTCGCTGCCCGGGCGCGAGCGCAGCCAGGCCGCGTATTCGTCGAGGTCGCCATCGAAGGGCTCGACCTTGCCGGCGGCCACCCGCCAGTAGGTGTCGCAGACCAGGCCGATGAGATGCCGGTCATGGCTGACCATCACGATCGCGCCATCGAAGTCGCTCAGCGCCTCGGCCAGCGCTTCGCGCATGTCGAGGTCGAGGTGGTTGGTGGGTTCGTCGAGCAGCAAGACATTCGGGCGGCGGTATGCCAGCAAGGCCAGTGCAAGCCGCGCCTTCTCGCCACCGCTGAAGGTGTCGATGACCTCGAACGCGCGCTCGCCGGGGAAGCTCCAGCGCCCCAGGAAATCGCGCAGCTCCTGGTTGGGGACGTCCGGAGCCAGTTCGCGCAGGTGGTCGAGCGGGGTGGTGCCGAACACCAGCGATTCCACCGTGTGCTGGGCGAAGTAGCCGATGCGCAGGTCCGGGTGCGCCTTGCGCTCTCCCGCCAGCGGTTCCAGCTCGCCGACCAGGGTCTTCACGAGCGTCGACTTGCCGGCGCCATTCGGACCCAGCAGGCCGATACGGTCGCCGGCTTCCAGCATGAAACCGACGTTGTGCAAGATCACTGCGTCTTCGCCATAACCGGCTTCCACCTCGCGCAGCGACAGCAACGAATTGGGCAGCTTCAGCGGCTCCGGCAACGTGATGTGGATCGAGCGCTCGGCGCGCACGGCCTCGGTGCCGGCCAGCTTGGCCAGCCGCTTCATCCGCGACTGCGCCTGCTTGGCCTTGCTGGCCTTGGCCTTGAAGCGGTCGATGAAGGATTGCAGGTGGGCGCGCTCGGCCTGTTCCTTCAGATGGGTGATCTGCTGCAGGCGCAGGTGTTCGGCGCGCTGGCGCTCGAAGTCGGTGTAGTTGCCGATGTACAGCTTCGCCCGCCCGTCGTGCAGATGCAGGATGTGGGTGGTGACGTTGTCGAGGAACTCGCGGTCGTGCGAGATCACCAGCAGCGTGCCTGCATACCGTTTCAGCCACTCCTCCATCCACACCACCGCATCGAGGTCGAGGTGGTTGGTCGGTTCGTCGAGCAGCAGCAGGTCGCTGGGGGTCATCAGCGCGCGGGCCACGTTCAGGCGCACCCGCCAGCCGCCGGAGAAGTCCGAAACCGCCTTGCCGTGGGTTTCCGCCGGAAAACCGAGCCCATGCAGCAGCCGGCCGGCGCGCGCACTGGCGTCGTAGCCGTTGAGCTCCTCGATCCTGTGGTGGGCCTCGGCGACGGCTTCCCAATCCTCGCTGGCGAAGGCGTTCGCTTCTGCCTGTACGGCTGCGTGGACCTCGACATCGCCCGAGAGCACGAAGTCCAGCGCGGGATCCGGCAGGTGTGGGGTTTCCTGGGCCACGCTGGCGATGCGCGCCTTGCCGGGCAGGTCGAGGTCGCCCTTGTCGGGCTCGACTTCGCCCATCAGGGCGGCGAACAGGGAGGTCTTGCCGGCACCGTTGCGACCGATCACGCCCACCCGCCAACCGGCATGCAGGGTGAGGTCGACATCGGACAGCAGGAGGCGTTCGCCGCGGCGCAGGGCGAAATTGCGGAAGGAAATCATGGGGTCATTCTAAATCGGGCCATTGTACGTGGGCGCCACCCCTGAACCGCCGCTCAGGTAAACCGGCGGGGGGATGCGAAGATGGCCCCAGTCCCGGACAAGGCGCCGCATGCAGCACCACACCTCGCTGATCGCCATGCTCGTGTTCGGTTTCGTGCTCGCCTTCATCTTGGGCGCGTTGGCGCACCGCCTGCGGTTGTCGCCGCTGGTCGGCTACCTGGTGGCGGGGATCCTGGCCGGGCCGTTCACCCCGGGCTTTGTCGGCGACGCGGAACTGGCGCCGCAACTGGCCGAGATCGGCGTGATCCTGCTGATGTTCGGGGTCGGCCTGCATTTTTCGTTGCGCGACCTGATATCGGTGAAGAACATCGCCATTCCGGGGGCCGTGGCGCAGATCACGGTGGCCACGTTGCTGGGCTGGGGGTTGGCCGAATGGATGGGCTGGTCATACATCGAAGGCCTCGTGTTCGGCTTCTCGCTGGCAACCGCCAGTACCGTGGTGCTGCTGCGGGCCATGGAAGAACGCCGTCTGCTGGACACCCGGCGCGGCAAGATCGCGGTCGGCTGGCTGATCGTCGAGGATCTGGCCTGCGTGATCGCGCTGGTCATGATCCCGGCACTGGCCGGTGCATTGGGCGAGGGCAGCGAAGCAGGCGGTGGCGGCATCGTCATGGCACTCGCCATCACCTTCGGCAAGGTCATCGCCTTCGTGGTGTTCATGCTCGTGGTCGGGCGCAAGGCGATCCCGTGGGTGCTCGAGCGCATCGCCGGCACCGGTTCGCGCGAGTTGTTCACCCTGGCGGTGTTGTCGATCGCGATGGGCGTGGCATTCGGCTCGGCCGAGCTGTTCGGGGTGTCGTTCGCGCTGGGCGCGTTTTTCGCCGGCATGCTGCTCAACGAATCGGAGTTCAGCCACCAGGCCGCGCAGGATTCGCTGCCGATGCGCGATGCGTTCGCGGTGCTGTTCTTCGTCTCGGTGGGCATGCTGTTCGATCCCAACATCCTGGTTCAGCATCCGTGGCAGGTGCTGGCCACGACCCTGATCATCGTGTTCGGCAAGTCGGCGGCGGCGTACGTGATCGTGCGCGCATTCGGCCATCCGAACTCGACCGCGCTGACCATTTCCACCAGCCTGGCGCAGATCGGCGAGTTCGCCTTCATCATCGCCGGGCTGGGCCTGACGCTCGGGATCCTGCCCAAGGACGGGCACAGCCTGGTGCTGGCCGGTGCGCTGATCTCGATCATGCTCAATCCGATCCTGTTCATGGCCCTGGACCGCTGGCAGGCGCGCGAAGACGCACGCACGGCCGCGAATGCGGAACCGGAACCTGACGTGGTGCCGATGGACATCGGCGGCCACGCGATCGTGGTGGGCTTCGGCCGGGTCGGCAGCCAACTGGCCAAGCTGCTGCACGACCGCGGCGTACCGGTGGTGGTGATCGAAGACGACGCCGACCGCGTCGCCCAGGCGCGCGCGCAGGGCCTGCCGGCGGTGTATGGCAATGCGGCGAACAAGCGCGTCATGCAGGCCGCCGCACCGGATCGCGCCAACATGGCGGTGTTCGCGATCCCGCAGGCGCTGGAAGCCGGTGAAACCATCGAACGACTGAAAGCACTCAACCCCGGCATCACCGTGCTGGCCCGCGCGCACAGCGACATCCAGGTCAAGCACCTGCTCGCCCATGGCGCGGACGCTGCTGTCCTGGCCGAGCGCGAACTGGCTTTTTCGCTGGCGGACATGGTGATGGCCACGCCGCCGTATCGCCCGGCGCGCGTGGAAGCGACACCCGTAACTTGACACCGAAAACGGGCAGTGGGCGGAACTCGCTTCGCGGCTCGAAATGCCGCTGCGCGAATCCCACCCACCGCCCGTTTTCGCTCGCCGCGTCCCGCTATTTCACGAACACCAGCTTGCCGCCTTCAGCATCGATCCTGACCACATCGCCGCTGGCGAACGCACCGGACAGGATCGCCTGCGCCAGCGGGTTCTCCAGTTGCTGCTGGATCGCGCGCTTGAGCGGACGCGCGCCGTACACCGGGTCGAAGCCCACATTGGCCAGCAGTTCGAACGCCTTGTCTGTCAGCTCGATACGGATGCCGCGCTCGCCCAGGCGCTTTTCCAGCCCGCGCAACTGGATGCGCGCGATCTGCTTGATCTGCGCCTTGTCCAGCGGATGGAACACCACGATGTCGTCCAGCCGGTTGATGAACTCCGGGCGGAAATGCGCCTGCACCACGCCCATCACCGCCGCCTTCATCTGGATGTAGGCCTCCGGTGAATCGTCGCCGCCGAGTTCCTGGATCTGCTGGCTGCCGAGATTCGACGTCATCACGATCACGGTGTTGCGGAAATCCACGGTGCGGCCCTGGCCATCGGTCAGGCGGCCGTCGTCCAGCACCTGCAGCAGGATGTTGAACACGTCCGGGTGCGCCTTCTCGACCTCGTCGAGCAGGATCACGCTGTACGGGCGACGCCGCACCGCTTCGGTGAGATAGCCGCCTTCCTCGTAACCGACATAGCCAGGAGGCGCGCCGACCAGCCGCGATACCGCGTGCTTCTCCATGAACTCGCTCATGTCGATGCGCACCATCGCGTCCGTGCTGTCGAACAGGAATTCGGCCAGCGCCTTGCACAGCTCGGTCTTGCCGACGCCGGTCGGGCCGAGGAACAGGAACGAGCCGCTCGGACGATCCGGATCGCTCAGGCCGGCGCGCGAACGCCGCACCGCATCCGACACCACCTTGATCGCTTCTTCCTGCCCGACCACGCGGGTGTGCAACTGCTGCTCCATCTGCAGCAGCTTCTCGCGCTCGCCTTCCAGCATCTTGCTGACCGGAATGCCGGTCCAGCGCGCCACCACCTGCGCGATTTCCTCCGCGGTGACCTTGTCCTGCAGCAGGGTGAAGCCCTTGTGCTCCGCTTCCTGCGCGGCCTTCAGCTGCTTCTCCAGTTCCGGCAGGGTGCCGTACTGGATCTCGCTCATGCGGGCGTAATCCTGGGTGCGCTGCGCCGCCTCCAGTTGCAGGCGCGCAGCCTCGATCTGCTCCTTGATCTTCGTCGCACCCTGCAGGGTGGCTTTCTCCGCCTTCCACACTTCCTCGAGGTCGCTGTACTCGCGCTCGAGCACGGCGATCTCGCTCTCCAGATCGGCCAGGCGCTGCTTCGACTCCTTGTCCTTCTCCTTCTTCAGCGCCTCGCGCTGGATCTTGAGCTGGATCAGGCGGCGCTCCTTGCGATCCATCTCCTCCGGCTTGGAATCGATCTCCATGCGGATGCGGCTGGCGGCCTCGTCCATCAGGTCGATCGCCTTGTCCGGCAATTGCCTGTCCGCGATGTAGCGGTTGCTCAACGTGGCGGCGGCGACGATGGCGGGATCGGTGATCTCCACCCCGTGGTGCACGGCGTATTTTTCCTTCAGCCCGCGCAGGATCGCGATGGTGTCCTCGACGCTGGGTTCGCCCACGAACACCTTCTGGAAACGACGCTCCAGCGCGGCATCCTTCTCCACGTACTTGCGGTATTCGTCCAGCGTGGTCGCGCCGATGCAATGCAGTTCGCCGCGCGCCAGCGCCGGCTTGAGCATGTTGCCGGCATCCATCGATCCTTCGGCCTTGCCGGCGCCGACCATGGTGTGCAGCTCGTCGATGAACAGGATGATCTGGCCTTCGTTCTTCGACAGGTCATTGAGCACGGCCTTCAGCCGCTCCTCGAACTCGCCGCGGAACTTGGCACCGGCGATCAATGCACCCATGTCCAGGCTCAACAGGCGCTTGCCGCGCAGGCCTTCCGGCACCTCGCCGTTGACGATGCGCTGGGCCAGGCCCTCGACGATCGCGGTCTTGCCGACGCCGGGCTCGCCGATCAGCACCGGGTTGTTCTTGGTGCGCCGTTGCAGCACCTGGATCGTGCGGCGGATTTCCTCGTCGCGGCCGACCACCGGATCCAGCTTGCCGGACTCGGCACGCGCGGTCATGTCGATGGTGTATTTCTCCAGCGCCTGGCGCGCGTCTTCCGCGTTTTCGTCGGTCACTTTTTCGCCTCCGCGCAGCTTGTCGATGGCCGCTTCGAGTTTCTGCCTGTCCGCGCCGGCCGCCTTCAGCGCCTTGCCGGCCGGCCCGGAATCGTCCAGCGCAGCGAGCAGGAACAGCTCGCTGGCGATGTAGGCATCGCCGCGCTGCCGGGCCAGCTTGTCGGTGACGTTGAGCAGGCGGATCAGGTCGTTGCCGGCCTGCACGTTGCCGGCCTGGCCACTGACCTTCGGCAGCTTGTCCAGCGCTTCGGTCAGGCGTTCGCGCAGCACCGGCACGTTGACGCCAGCCTGGGCCAGCAGTGGCCGGGTGCCACCGCCCTGCTGGTCGAGCAAGGCGAGCAGCAGGTGCGCGGGTTCGATGATGGTGTTGTCGCGACCCACGGCCAGCGATTGCGCATCCGCAATGGCCTGCTGGAAGCGCGAGGTGAGTTTGTCCATGCGCATGGGGGAATCCTGAACAAGTGCCGGATGTGCCGGTGATGCTTGCCAGATGCGGATGAATGGTGTTGTTTCAAGCCCTTGCAGGGCGACTGCCCAGGTTGGCAGGTGGCACACCGGAACGTGATCGCCACGGACCGGGATCCGTGGCTTGGCCGAATGCCGGCCCGTTGCGGGCCGGCACGATGCAGGATTCGCCGCTTCAGTACTTGCCCACGAAGTTCAGGAAGAACCCGCGATGGTCGTAATCGAAATTGGTGAGATCGTCACTGAAGTCGGTGAAGTTGTAGCCCACACCGACACGGAAATTGCGGCCGATGTCGCGATCCACGCCAACCAGGAAACCACTGCGATTGCCGCCATCGGTCACGTCCAGCCAGCGAGCTTCACCCAGCGCATGCCACTGACCGGCCAACTCGTAGCGAACCTGGCCCGCAGCGAAGGTGGTGGCCGCATCGGCCCACTCGCCTTGCAGGCGTCCCATGCGCACTTCACCCTCGCGACGCGCCAGCTTGCCGGCGAACTCCCAGCGATGATCCGGGTTGTAGACGCCCTCGACCGACAGGATCTGGCTGCGCTGGTCATAGTTGGCCACGTTCACGCCTTCCTGCTGCAGCGCCGACACGTCGTACAGGTAGGTGTAGCGACCGAACAATGCGACGCGGGTGCTCTCCCAGGGACGCCAGGCGAAGCCGAAGTTGCCTTCCGCGAATTTGGCACCGGCGTTTGCATTGATCTGGTCGGTGGTGCGCGAATAGTTCAGGCGTGCCGCAACCCGGAACGACTCGCTGAGCTTGTGGGTCAGGTTGTTGGTGGTGACCCACTGGTTGCGGCGTTCCGCACCGGTGTCGCGCCGCCATTCCAGCTTGCTCTGCCATTGGCTGGCATTCGAGGTGTGCCCACCGCTGAGGCTGATCGCACGCCGGTCAACCGCACCGATGGTGGTGTCCAGGTCCGCCTGCTGCAGCGTGAACCCGAGGTTCCAGCCGATCGCCGGATAGAAATCCATGCCGAAGGTATGGGCCAGGCCCGACTCGCTCGGGGACTTCAACCACTGGCTTTCATTGAACAGGTTGACCTGGTTGGACAGGCGCCAGCGCTGGCCCAGGGTCCAGCCGGTATCGCGACGATTGTTGAACAACGGGTCGTAGGGGCTGCGATCGGTCGAATGCGTGTAGTTGGCGTAGATCGAATGATCCATGGTCATGCGGTACTCCGCATTGATCATGGCGGCATCGCCGCGATCGCCACTGGTGACTTCCGCACCGATGCTCGACAGGTTTCCGAACAGGTACTTGCCACCGACGGTGAAGGCATCGTTGTCCACGTACTGGCCGTTGTCGTCGTCCACCGTCACCTGCGCGGTGCCGTACAACTCCAACGACGCCCCGAAACGATGCCTGTACTGCAAGGCGGCGAGGACACCGATCGAATCGCCGCTGACCCGCTCCTCTTCCACCCTGCGGATCTCGCCGACCAGGCTGGCGAAATCGTTGATCCGCCATTCGCCGGTTGCCTGCACCTGCACCAGGGATTCCAGGCCACGCTCGGCGCGACTGAAACGGCTGTGGATGCTGAAGTCGGGCGTAACCTGCCCCAGCAACTCGGCGCCGTACTCCTCGACGTCCTGCCCGACGTCGAAGCGTGAGATCGAATAGTCGGCATCGACCTGCCGCCACCATGCTCCTGCCGACCAGTCCAGTTCGGTCAGTCCCAGTTCCTTGAAGTTCGCACGCGCCTCGGCTGCGCTGGCATCGCCCTTGCGCACACCCAGCACGGGGTTGATGCGGGTGAAGCTGAGGCCGCCATTGCTGGAGAAGAACACCGGCGCACTGGTGGCCTCGGTGCGGCTGTGTTCGAGCTTGAGGTACGTGCCACGTCCCGCCTGCAGGGTCAGGTCGATCCCGGCCAGCGTGTAGTCATCGCCGGCCCGGTTCTCGTCGACATACGTCCCGCCGATCGCGAAATGGTCGCCGAACCAGTACTTGCCTCGGAAGCCGGCGGTCACGTCGTCGGCATTGAAGCCCTGCGGGAGGTACTCGTAGTCGACCAGCAACACCTGCAACAAGCCGTCCAGCGGTGTGTCACGGGTCAGCGTCGGTGCGTTCTCGCGGGTCACCACCGACAACGGACGGGTCAGGATGATCCTGCCCTGCATGTCGTCGATTTCGTAATCGGCCCCCTCGAGCAGTTGTACGCGCGTTTCGGTGCGTCCGGTGGTGGGGTCGCGGACTTCCAGCACCACGCGTTCGGACCCCGGCATCACGTCGGTGTGCTTGAGGTAGTACAGACTGCCGCCGGTGCCCAGGAATTCGCTGTGGCCCGCTGCAGTCTGCGCTTCCGAAGCGAATGCCTTCACCTCGCTGCCCGCCTCGCCAAG
>Ga0209476_10002290_pt1 | contig 12849 bp, 10 predicted proteins | sample KloWWTrecipitate_FD_187179 | JGI IMG/M metagenome (GOLD analysis project Ga0209476, IMG submission 187179) | Active sludge microbial communities from Klosterneuburg, Austria, studying microevolution and ecology of nitrifiers - Klosterneuburg... | ecosystem: Engineered > WWTP > Aerobic digester... | reverse complement strand
GCTCGCGCACGTGATGCAGCGACATGTTCATCAGCACGACGTCGAACGCGCCAGCGGGCAGGCTGAAGCCGTCGAGATCGATCGCGGCGAAAGTGAGGTTGTCGAGCCCGGACTCCGCCACCTTGCGCCGCGCGAGCTCGAGCGAGGCGGGTGAGGCGTCGAAGCCTTCGAGCGAAGCGAAGAGCCCGAGCCGGGCAGCGAGGATCTCCTCGCCGGCGGCGCCGCAGCCGAGGCTCGCCCACCGCCCTCCTTTGGGGACGCCGCCACGCCGCATGAGTCCATCCAGCCAATTGCCCTGCGGATCCCCAGCGACCCGGGCGCGGAAGACCTCGGAGAACACCCACTGCGAGTCGAGCCAGCCCTGCAGCGAGTTCCGCGCGCGGGCGCTCGCTGTCTCGTCCCAGCGCGCCGCAACGCGCGGATCGGCGGCGCCGGACGAGGGAACTTCTGCGTGCGCCCGGGTCACCTGGAGAGCCGGGTCAGGGCGGTGTCGATGAGGCCGGCGGCTTCTGGGCTTCGCCGGTCATCGGCACGAAGCGCACCGGCGCGACGTTCTTGCGCTCGATGCCGGTGGGCGTCCGGGTGTAGACCAGGAGGTCCTGGAAGAAAGAGCCCACCGGAATCACCAGCTTGCCGCCGACCTTGAGCTGGTCGAGGAGCGGCTGCGGGACCTTCTCCGGCGCCGCGGTCACGACGATGCCGTCGAACGGCGCCGCCTCCGGCCAGCCGGCGTAGCCGTCGCCGACGCGGAAGTGGATGTTGCCGTAGCCCAGGCCCTCGATCGCCTTGCGCGCGCTGTCGGAGAGCGGCCCGAGGATCTCGATCGTGTAGACCTCGCCCGCCACTTTCGACAGCACCGCCGCCTGATAGCCGGAGCCGGTGCCGATCTCGAGCACCTTCTCGCCGCCTTTGAGATCCAGCAGCGAAGTCATCAACGCCACGATGTAAGGCTGGGAGATCGTCTGCTGCGAGCCGATCGGCAGCGGAAAGTCCTCGTAGGCCTGCGGCCGGACCTTCTCGGGGACGAACAGGTGGCGGGGCACCACGCCCATCGCGTCGAGGACGCGGGAGTCCGAGACCCCGCGCCCGCGCACGACATCGACCATCTGGCGCCGCTTGGTCGCCAACGGGTCCTCTTGTGCGCCTGCCGGCATGGGCGAAACGTAACAGAGTGCGAGCAGCGCGATGAGGGCGCCGGAGGTCCGGGTCGGGTTGCTGCGTCGGGTACGGGACACGTCGAGGTGCATTCTCGCCGTCCAGGGCTGCAAAGTTCAAGCCATGGCACCCGCGAGCCGCCGCGAAGCGAGACGACCCCGCGGCCACATGGTCGAGGCCGGAGCCCGATTTCGATTTCTTTCGGTTGCTAGGATGCAGGGGTGAATCCCGCGAAACTCCCGCTCGCCGACATCGTCGAACGCTGCGAACACCTGTTGCGCCTCTCGCCGGCCGACTCGACCGTCATCAGCTGGATCGAGTCCGCCTCGAATCTGGCGATCGAAAGCACCCGGACGCGGCGGGTCGAGAGTTCAGCCAGCCGGATCGTCGTCGTCCGGGTGCGCGAAGGGCGGCGCTCGGGCCTCGCGCGCTCGGAGGCGAGCGAAGTCGGTGAGCTCCAGGCCACTCTGCGCCAGGCTCTGGCGCTCGCCCGCGCGGCGTCGATCTCGCCCGACTGGGAATGGCCGCGCGCCGCGGAGGAGCCGAGTCCGCAGGCGACCCTCGACGGGCTGCACGACGACGAGGTTGCCGGTCTCGCGCCTCCAGCGGCGCAGCAGAGGCTGCAGCGGCTCGCCGACCGCCAGTCGACGCTGCGCTGCTCGTGGTCGGAGCTCGGCCTGGTGGTGGCGGCGAGCGGACGCCCGACCCGCGCCGCCCGCGCGACCGAGATCAGCCTCGAGGCGCGCACCGGCCGGCGCCCGGGCTCGGGCTTCGCGGCGGCGTCGAGCCGCACGCTGCGCGACCTCGCTTTCGAGCGCCTGGTGGCGCGTGCCCAGTCGCTGCAGGCGAGCGAAATCACCGAGGCGCTGCCGGACCGGCAGGAGCCGGCGGTACTCGCACCTGAAGCGGCAGTGGCTCTGCTCGAGCTGGTGGCGCGCGAGGTCTTCTCCGGGCGCCGCTTCGTCGCCGGTCAGGGACCGCTGGCCGATCCGGCGGAGCGGCGGGCGCTCTCGCCGTTGGTGCGCCTGGTGGACGAGCCGGGTGAGGTCGCGATGCTCGGATTTCCGTTCGACTACGACGGCCTGTCGAAGCGGCGGCGTGAGCTGGTGCATGAGGGCGAGCTCGCCGGGCCGGTGCTCGACCTCGAGCTCGCCGCGCGCTGCGGGCGTCACTCGACCGGCCACGGCGTCGCCGGCGAGGACGCCACTCCCGGCCACCCGCAGTGGCTCGCCGGCGACGAGAGCGAGGACGACCTGCTGCGGCGCTCCGCCGGCGGTATCCGCATCGGCTCGATCGAGAACCTGCGCTGCCTGCCCGGGCCCGGCCTGCCGTTCCGCGGCGTCGCCCGGAGCGTGCGCCGGATCGGTGAAGGCGGCAGACTCGAGGCGGCGCTGCCGCCGCTCATCTGGACGGGAAAGGTCCTCGACCTGCTGGCCGCCGTCGACGGTGCGGCGCGCGAACGCGCACTGTGGATTCCGGCGACGCATCGCTCGCCGGCGGTCGCGCCGGCGCTGCGCCTGTCAGCCGTCGGCGACCTCTCGCCGTCGCGCGAAGTGCGCGGCTAGCCCGTCAGCTCGCCGTGCGGCGCAGCAGGAGCACGGTCTGGTCGTCGCCTTGCGCCAGTCCGCCGGCGTGGGCGCTGACTTCGCGGTCGATGCGCAGCATGAGCTCCTCGAGCGGCGTCTCCCGGGCATCGGCGAGAAGCGCTGCCAGCCGATCGAATCCGAACTCGACGTCGTCGGGTCCCACCGCCTCGGTGATCCCGTCGCTGTAGAGGCAGAGCAGATCCCCCTTCTCGACCGTCGTCACTTCGGTGCGGCAGCTCACTCCCGGCAGGAGTCCGAGCGGCAGGCCGCCAGGCCCCATCTGCTCGACACCGCCGCGGGCGCGCACAATGATCCCCGGATTGTGGCCGGCGTTGAGGTAGTGCAGCTCGCCGGTCGATGTCTCGAGGCGGGCGGCGAGCAGGGTGATGAACTTGTTCGCCGCCGAGGAGGCCAGGATGTGCTCGTTCAGGCGGAAGAAGAGGTCGGATCCGAGCTCGAGGCGATCGAGCAGCAGGCGCAGCGCCGAGTGCAGCGTCGAAACCAGCAGCGCCGCCGGAACCCCTTTGCCCGAGACATCCCCGAGCACCAGGCCCCAGCTGCGACCGCCACCGAAAGGGAAGAAGTCGTAATAGTCGCCACCGATGTGCTTGGCGGGGCGGTTCCAGCCCGCGAGCTCGTAACCCGGGATCTGCGGCGTGCCCTTGGGCAGGATCTGGCGCTGAATCTCGGAGGCGAGCTCGATCTCGCGCTCGAGGCGCTCCTTCTCGAGCGCCTGGCGATGCAGGTCGGCGTTTTCGAGCGCGATCGCCGCCTGGTTGGCAAGCAGATCGAGCGTCCGCCGGTCGGCCGGCGAGAAAGGCCCGACCCCCTGGCGGCTCTCCTTGTCGCCGATCACCAGCAGACCCTTCGGCAGGCCGTCGATGGCGACCGGAACGCCGAGGATGTAGAGCGCCCCCGGCAGGACACAACAGGTCGGCCGGGGCGTTCCGGCGAGGAGCTCCTGCGTTTCGTCGTCCGCCGGGTCGAGCCGCGCCTGGGCGTCGCCGCCGAAGGCGCGGTGCAGGTCGAAGCGGTCCTTCTGCATGAGATAGAGGGCGCCGCGGCGCGCGTCGGAGAGCGACACGGCGCGCATCAGGATCTCCTCGCACAGGCGCTCGAAGTCGAGCGTCGAGGCGATGGCGAGGCCGACGTCGTAGAGAGCTTCGAGCTGCACGCCGCGTGACTTGACCTCGAAGTCCTGACGTTTCAGCTGGCCACGCAGCACCAGCTCGCGCGCCGCGGTGACCAGCGCGAGGAGAATGGCTGGCGTCGCGACCCCCGGGTTCGGCTCGGCGCCGTTCCAGCGCACGAGGCCGCCGCAGAACTCGAGCTGACCGGGGCTGTCGGCGACCGCCGCCGCGAGGAGCTCGTCGTGCATCGAGCCGGCAGTCGCGAGCTCACGGCGGAAACCGCGTTCGTTCTTCAAATAGAGTGCCGCGCCGCGCGATCCGGTGGCGCGATCGAGCAGCTTCAGGAGTTGCTCGACCAGCTGCCTGCCCTGCGGCTCGCGACGCGCCAGCGCCAGGAGCTCCTCTTCCATGCTGTCCGAGGCACGACGGTTGGTTGCGGAGTCTGCGGGGCCGCCGGCGGTCACGGCGCGAGCTGCGTCACCGCGGTCGTCTGGTCGGGGTAGATCGAGGCGTACTGCGCCAGGCCCATGATGTGGAAGGTCTTCTCGATCGTCGGGGTGAGGGCGCAGAAAGCGAGCTTGCCCTCCACTTCCAGCATCTTCTCGATGATCTCGATCAGGATCGAGATGCCGATCGAGTTGATGATCTTGGTTCCGGTCAGGTCGAGCACCAGAAGGCGGTATCCCGAATCCAGGAGCTCATAGGCGGCGCGGGCGATCTCTTCTCCGCCCTGATTGTTGATGTAGCCCTCGGTCTGAATCACGGCGAGAGCGTCGCGGCGATCGATGGTCAGTTTGAGCGCTTCGGTCATCGTTCCCCGTCCCTTCCCTAGCGTGACTTGCTCATGACGACGGTGGTGCCGTTCGTGCCCGAGAGGATCCGCACCTCGTCCATCAGCCCCTGGATGATCTTAAGGCCCCAGCCGCGCTTGCGCGAGCCCTTGAGCTTGGCTTCGATCTTCGGCTCCTCCACCTCGGAGAAAGCGAAACCGACGCCGCGATCGTGGACGCTGATCTCGAGGCAGTCCGGCTCGCGGTCGCCGATCAGGCAAAAGGTGATCTCCACCTTGCGCTCCGCGGAGTGACTGTGCTCGAAGGCGTTGATACAGGCTTCGACGACCGCCAGGCGGACTTCGTCGACGCGGTCCGGGCTCATGCCGATGAACGCCGCCAGGGAGCTCGCGGCCTGGCTGGCCACGACCTCCATGTCAGGCGCCATGGGGAGTGTCAACTTGACCTCCCGTAGCCGGGACCGTCCAGGCATCAGGCTCTCGCTCTCAAAAGCTCAAAAAGAGCTGCACCAGATAGACCAGCGCCGGAGGAATGCGGTCGGTAGCGAGCAGCCAGGTGACGCTTCCAATAGCGACGGTTCCGGCGATCCATTCGATCGGCAACGCACGGACATCAATCGACTTGGCGGCGGACTGTAGCATGAGCAATCTCCTTGGTGCCGACGGACAGAGGCAACGTCGCTGCCAACTCCCGGTCCGCACCAGCAGAAATGCTCCAAGCTGCTGTCAGGAAAGAACTTAAGTCCCACCCGAAAGAGCCCCACCGGGACTTCCTGTCCAGCCCGACTGGGACTTTTTGCCGCAGGTCGACGGGAAAGCTCTGATCTCCCGCTCTCCAGACGCCGAAGAGTCGCAGCGGATTCCTGAATGGGGCTTTTTGTCTCTTGCTGGTCTTTTTGTCCCGCATTCGACAAAGACTTGAGAATCAAGCCCTTACGGGCCGCAAGGTCAGAAGCCCTTGCGATGGAGGGTGCGGCGATCGAGTCCCAGGAGCTTCGCGGCCGCGCTCCGGTTGCCGCTGGCGAGCTTGAGCACGCGTTCGATGTGGCGGCGCTCGACGGCCTGAAGGTCGAGCGCTTCGGGGCCGGAGCCACGGCTCTCGCTGCCGAGCAGCGAGCGCACGAGCGCCGCTTCGATGGCGCCCTCCGCCAGCGAGACGGCGCCGGCGATCAGGTTCTCGAGCTCGCGCACGTTGCCGGGATAGTCGTAGTCGAGCAGCAGCGCCAGGGCGTCGCGGGTGATCGGCGGCACCGGGATCCCCTCGCGGCCGCAGAACTGCTCGACGAAATGCCGCACCAGAAGAGGGATCTCCTCCCGCCGCTGCCTGAGCGGCGGGAGCTCGAGCTCGACGCCCTTGATGCGGTAGTAGAGGTCTTCGCGGAAGCGCCCCGCGGCGACCAACTCCTCGAGACTGCGGTGCGTCGCCGCCACCAGCCGGACGTCGACCGGGATCGGCCGCTCGCCGCCCAGGCGCACGATCTCGCGCTCCTGCAGCGCGCGCAGGAGCTTCACCTGCAAGGCCGTCGGCATGTCGCCGATTTCGTCGAGGAAAAGCGTTCCGCCGTCAGCCAGCTCGAACTTGCCGCGCCGCGCCGAGACGCCGGTCGCCACACCCCCTTCGATGCCGAACAGCTCGCTCTCGAGAAGCGACTCCGGCAGCGCGCCGCAGTTGATCGCGACCAGCGAGCCGCTGCGCCCCGACAGATGATGCAGGAGCTTCGCCACCAGCTCCTTGCCGGTGCCGCTCTCGCCGCGCACCAGCACGTTGACGCTGCGCGGCGCGACGCGCTCGACCAGCTCGAGAACGCGGCGCATGCCCGGCGAAGCGGCGACGATGCCGGAGCCTTCGAGCTCGGAGGCGAGCTGGCCGCGCAGGACCTTGTTCTCCTCCGCCAACCGCTCGCTGCGCGTCTCGAGGCGCTCGATCTGGCGCGCGCCGTCGAGCGCCACCCCGGCGAGCGCAGCGACCGACTCGAGGAAGCGCCGGTCCTCGGTCGAGAAGCCGCCCTCGCCGCCGCCGCGCTCCTCTTTGTCGAGAAGGGCGAGAAAACCGAGGAAGACGCCGCGATAACCGAGCGGCGTCGCGATGAGCTCGCGAAAGGGCACGCCAGCGAAGAGACCGTCGCGCCGCACCAGCGTCTGTCCTTCGGCGAGGAGCTCGCGCCAGAGCGGCTGCGCCAGGAGCTCGGCGCCGGAGGGCCGCGCGTCGGGCCAGCCGACGACGGCGAGCGCCCGGCTGCCGGCCGCAGCTTCGCGCGTCACCGCCACGGCGACCGCCGGATCGAGCACGGCGCAGACGCGCTCGAGCAGCTCGTCGACGAGCTCCTGCTCCTGGCGCTCGGCATGGAGCTTGAGAGCGAGATCGTAGAGCGTCTCGAGCTGCAGCAGACGCCGCCGGTCGGCGAAGCTCGCGGCTCCGGTCATGGGTGCAATCCTACGCCCGCTCGGGTGTCGCCGCGCTTCAGCGGAACTGCAGGTGGCCGAGGATGCGCTGCGCCAAGGCGTCCTGCTCGCCGGCCGCGACGTCGCTCGGGAAGCGGGCCTGCGAGCGGCCCCAGCGCGCGAGCCACTCGCGGCCGAGCAGATCGTGGCGACTCCCGGCGACGGGATGGACCGCGGCGGCGGTCTGAGCGATCGTGCTCTCCGGCCGGCTGCCGGTGGGGCAACCCTTGCTCACCCAGAATCCCGCGCCCAGCATGGCCACGCGCGCGGCCGTCGAGGCGGTATAGGTGAAGAGCTCGACGGCCCTCCCGGCGCAGGCGGCGTGCAGCCGCTCGAAGGCCGCGAGCGTCCAGGCCTCCGGGTGCGTCGGGCTGGAGAAGAGGTCGTAGAACACCAGGTCTGGGGCGAACGGAGCGCCCGCCATCGTCGCCGCGAAGTCCCCGGCGAGCAACCGCCACTCGAGCCCCGGGTGCGTGCGCGACGTCCACTCGCCGGTGGCTAGGAGCGTGGCGGGCCCACCGTGACGCAGGTACGGAAAGTGGCGGTGGTGGCGCAGTGCCAGGCGCAGCGGATCGAGGTCGGTCTCGAAGCTGAGGATCCGCAGCCCGCGCAGTCCGCAGACGCCGACGGCCGTCGCGGCGTCCTCGTAGCAGCGGACCGCCGCCATGGCGTTGGCTGCAGCGCCGAGTCCCACATCCCAGATGACCAGCGGCGCCGCGGCCGCTGGATCCTCGCCATCGCGCAGGCGCAGCCGCTCGTCGAGGCTCGACTGCGCGACATACAGGCTGCGGGCCTCCTCCATCGGCGGAGTGCGCGCGTGCATGATCTCGCCCGAGGCGATATGGCGAATGCTCGCGAAGCCTGCGGGCGCCAGATGCACCGCATAGGCACCCTTCGCCAATACCGCCGCCTTCGGGAGCGTGCGCACGCGCGACCGGGTCACGGGGTTGTCGAGGTCGTCGGCGCCGAGCACCTCGCGCTTCTCGCGGTAGAGCTCCGCGAACCGGTCTTCCAGGATGCTCTGCCGCACCTCGCGCATCAGGCGGTGGTAGAAGTGCAGATTGTGCTGCCCCAGGAGCTGCCAGCCGAGCGGCTCACGCACCTTGATGAGGTGGTGGAGGTAGGCGCGGGAGTGGCGCGGGCAGGTCGGGCAGTCGCAGTCGGGATCGAGCGCGGTGTCGGACATCGAATGCACGGTTCTCCGCATCTGCAGATAGCCGCGCGACGTGAAGGCGCCGCCGCGCTGGGCCACCTGCGTCGGGATGATGCAGTCGAACATGTCGACCCCGCGGTGCACGGCCTCCAGCAGGTCGAGGGGCGTGCCGACGCCCATCAGGTAGCGCGGCTTGTCCTGCGGCATCTGCTCGGCGGTGAGCGCGCACATGTCCTCCCGCTCCTCGCGGCTCTCGCCCACCGCGAGGCCACCGATCGCGTAGCCGTCGAACGGCATTTCAGCGAGCCGCGCCACACACTCGCGTCGGAGATCAGGGAAGAGCGCCCCCTGCACGATGCCGAAGAGAGCCTGCGGGGACTCGCCTCTCGCCTGGAGGCTGCGCAGAGCCCAGCGCGCGGTCAGGTCGGCGGCGGCGCGAGCGGTGGCGAGGTCGGCCGTCGACGCCACACAGTGATCGAAGGCCATCATGATGTCGCTGCCGATGGCGATCTGCGTGGCGATGCTCGACTCGGGGGAGAGCAGCACGGAGCGATGGTCGACGTAGCTGCGGAAGGTGGCGCCCTCCTCGGCGATCGTCCGCGCGCCGGGGAGCGAGAAGACCTGGTAGCCGCCGGAGTCGGTGAGCACCGCGCGCGGCCAGCTCATGAACCGGTGGATGCCGCCCATTCGGCGCATCACCTCCGGCCCCGGCCGCAGCAGCAGGTGGTAGGTGTTGGCAAGCAGCACCTGCGACCCCGAGTCGAGCAGCGTCTGCGGCAGCTGCGCCTTCACCGTCGCCTGCGTACCCACCGGCATGAAGACCGGCGTCAGCACGGGGCCATGCAGCGTCTCGAGGACCCCGGCGCGCGCGCTGGAGCCGCTTGCCGTCGCGAGAAGGCGAAAACCGTGAAGGGTCACGCGCCGCTCACCGGGGTGAAGACTCTGAGCGTGAGCTCGACGTCTCAGACCCCGAACTGGCGGAGGTGATGGTCGAAGTGCTTGAAGATCAGCCGCCCCCACTCCGCACCCGACAGCCGGCCGAAGAAGGTATGCACTGTGCCGTTCGCCGCCTCGGGACCGCGCTCGACGAATCGTGTCAGCACGGCGAGAAAGCGCTCCTTCTCGGTTTCGAAGCTCCGCCGATCCGCCACGACGAACGCCGGATCGGTAGGCGACGATTTCGGAAACGGCGCGTCGCCCAGGTATTTGGCCCGCACCAGCGGCGCGAAGAGCCGGCCGATCCATCGCTGCTTTCGATTGGAATTCTCGAGCGGCAGCTCGATCGCCACGGCGCAGTGCGCCAGCATCTGGGCCGGATCCATCTTTCCCCAGCGCCGCGAAGCCTCCGGCCGGAGAATGGCCAGTCTCGCCGTGAGCCGCGCGCGATCCGACGCGTCGAAGATGGACCCCACGGAAGGTTCGGGCATGAGGGGCTTTCCTCCTGAGTCAGCCTGCGAGAACCGCCGCCGGGCGGGCGGCGAGGGAGCGCGCGAGGTACTGGCCTGTGTGGCTCGCCTTGACCTTGGCCACCTGCTCCGGAGTGCCTGCGGCGACGAGCTCGCCGCCGCCCGAGCCGCCGTCGGGGCCGAGGTCGACCAGCCAGTCGGCGGTCTTGATGACGTCGAGGTTGTGCTCGACGACGATCACCGTGTTGCCGAGGTCGACGAGGCGATGCAGCAGCTGCAGGAGCTTCCGCACGTCGTCGAAGTGCAGGCCGGTGGTCGGCTCGTCGAGGAGATAGAGGGTCTTGCCGGTCGAGCGCTTGCAGAGCTCGGTGGCGAGCTTGACGCGCTGCGCCTCGCCGCCGGAGAGCGTCGTCGCCGACTGGCCGAGGTGGAGGTAGCCGAGGCCGACTTCGGCGAGCGTCGCGAGGATGCGCTCGACCGCCGGGATATTGCGGAAGACCTCGTAGGCCTGCTCGATGGTCAAGTCGAGGATCTCGGCGATGTTGAGGCCCTTGTAGCGCACGGCGAGGGTCTCGCGATCGTAGCGCTTGCCGCCGCAGACCTCGCACTTGACGTAGATGTCGGGCAGGAAGTGCATCTCGATCTTGATCTGGCCATCGCCGCCGCAGGCTTCGCAGCGTCCGCCGGCGACGTTGAAGCTGAAGCGCCCGGCCTTGTAGCCACGCGCGCGGGCCTCCTGGGTCATCGCCATCAGGTTGCGGATCTGGCCGAAGACGTTGGTGTAGGTCGCCGGATTCGAGCGCGGCGTGCGGCCGATCGGGCTCTGGTCGATGGCGATCACCTTGTCGAGGTGCTGCACGCCGGTCAGCCGGTCGTGCTTGCCGGCGACCTCCGAGGCCTCGTAGAAGTGCCGCGCCAGCGCACGATGCAGGATGTCGTTGACCAGGCTGCTCTTGCCCGAGCCCGAGACGCCGGTCACCACGGTGAAAGCGCCGAGCGGGAACTCGACGTCGAGGCCGCGCAGATTGTTGTGCCGCGCCCCCTCGATGACCAGCTTCTTGCCGTTGCCGGCGCGGCGCTTCTTCGGCACCGCGACCGCGAGCTCGCCGCGCAGGTACTTCCCCGTCAGCGAGTCGGGCGCGGCGGCGACCTGCTCGGGCGTGCCCGAAGCGACGAGCTCGCCGCCGTGGATGCCGGCGCCGGGGCCCAGGTCGAGCACCCAGTCGGCGGCGAGAATGGTGTCCTCGTCGTGCTCGACGACGAGCACGGTGTTGCCGAGGTCGCGCATCCCCTTGAGGGTCGCGATGAGCCGGTCGTTGTCGCGCTGATGCAGGCCGATCGACGGCTCGTCGAGGACGTAGAGCACGCCCATCAGCTTCGAGCCGATCTGGGTGGCGAGACGGATGCGCTGGCTCTCGCCGCCGGAGAGCGTCGCCGACGAACGGTCGAGCGTCAGGTAGCCGACGCCGACGTCGTCGAGGAAGCCGAGCCGGTCGCCCACCTCCTGCAGCACTTTGGCGGCGATCGTACGCTCGCGGTCGGAGAGCTCGAGGGTCGGCACCAGGCGGCGGAGCTCCGACACCGCCATCGTGGTGAGCTCGTCCACCGCATGGCCGGCGACGGTGATCGCCAGCGCCTCCGGGCGCAGGCGCCGCCCCTTGCAGTCCGGGCAGAGGCGCACCGACATGTACTTCTCGATCTCGCCGCGCACCACCTGCGATTCGGACTCCTTGTAGCGCCGTTCGAGCATCGGCACGACGCCTTCGTACTTGCCCTCCCACTTGTAGCTCGACTTCTTGCCCTTGAACTCGAACTGCATCTCCTGCTCGCCGCTGCCCTGGAGGATGACCGCCTTGGCCTTCGCCGACAGCCGGTTCCACGGCGTGCGCAGCGAGAAGCCCATCGCCTTCGCCAGGGTCTCGATCATGCGCAGGCGCCACGACTTCGAGCCCGGCTGGAAGAGCGCCAGCGCTCCAGCGTCGATCGAGCGCTCGGGATCGGCCACCACCTTGTCGGGATCGACCCCCATGAGGGTGCCGAGGCCGGAGCAGGTCGGACAGGCGCCATAGGGGCTGTTGAAGGAGAACAGGCGCGGGGTGATCTCGGAGAGGCTGGTGCCACAGGTGGCGCAGGAGAAATTCTGCGACAGCGTCTCTTCCGGCAGACCTTCGGGGGCGGCGATGACCAGGCCGGAGCCCACCTTGAGCGTCGTCTCGAGCGAATCGGCGAGGCGCTTGTCGAGACCGGGCTTGACCACCAGGCGGTCGATCAGGATGTCGATCGTGTGCTTCTTCTGCTTGTCGAGGGTCGGGATCTCTTTCGACAGGTCGAAGGTCTCGCCGTCGATGCGCGCGCGCAGGAAGCCCTGGCGCGCCATCTCGGTGAGCTGCTTTCTGTACTCCCCCTTCTTGCCGCGCACATACGGCGCGTAGAGCAGGAGCCGGGTGCCTTCCGGGAAAGCCGCGAGGCGATCGACCATCTGCTGCACGGTCTGCGGGCGGATCTCCTGGCCGCAGGTCGGGCAGTGCGGAATGCCGATCGAGGCATAGAGCAGGCGCAGGTAGTCGTGGATCTCGGTGACCGTGCCGACGGTCGAACGTGGGTTCCGCGACACCGACTTCTGCTCGATCGAGATCGCCGGCGACAGGCCGTCGATGGCGTCGATGTCCGGCTTCTCGACCTGCGGCAGGAACTGCCGGGCGTAGGCCGAGAGCGACTCGACATAGCGCCGCTGCCCCTCGGCAAACAGGGTATCGAAGGCAAGAGACGACTTGCCGGAGCCCGAGACGCCGGTGATGACCACCAGGCGGTTCCTGGGGATCTCGAGGTGGAGGTTCTTGAGGTTGTGCTCGCGTGCGCCGCGTACGACGATGGCATCCATACGGACGCGCGACTCTAACACGGCGGTAATACGGCGTAAGAATCGCGCGCGAAGAAGGATCACGCAAGATGGGTTTGAGTCAGCGCGACGGCACCCCCAACCTGTGCCTGCCCACTCCTTGGTGCTCAGTTTCAAGGAGCAGGCAGGCGCGGAGTTTCTCTCGATTACACGTGGAAGTGCTGTGGTGCGCTGCTGGCCCCCTTGACTGGAGAAGGGCGGCTGCGTGCCACCCGACTCTCCGGACCCCGCCGGGGGAGACCTAGAAGGCTAGGTTGTCTCCTCCTCCGCACCACACGTCCGTACCAG
>Ga0209476_10002288_pt1 | contig 12853 bp, 9 predicted proteins | sample KloWWTrecipitate_FD_187179 | JGI IMG/M metagenome (GOLD analysis project Ga0209476, IMG submission 187179) | Active sludge microbial communities from Klosterneuburg, Austria, studying microevolution and ecology of nitrifiers - Klosterneuburg... | ecosystem: Engineered > WWTP > Aerobic digester >... | reverse complement strand
GTGCGGCGAACGCCTGAACAAGCATCTGACGCAACTGGCCACGCTGGATCCGCTGACCGGCGTGTTCAACCGGCGCACGATGACCGAGCTGGCCAGCAAGGCGGTCGCGGCGAGCAAGCGCCATGGCGGTGCCTTGTCCCTGCTGATCATTGATATCGACCATTTCAAGCGCATCAACGACCAGTTTGGCCACGAAGCGGGCGACCTGGCCTTGTGTCGCTTTGTCGAACTGGTCGGCGAGGTGCTGCGCGAAAGTGACGTCTTTGCCCGCCTTGGCGGCGAGGAATTCGTCGTCATCCTGCCCGACTCCGACGAGCGCGCCGCCATCGAGATTGCCGAGCGCATCCGCCAGCGACTGGGTGACTCCGACTTTTCCGTCAGCGGCTGGCAGGTGCCGCTGCGTGTCTCGATCGGCGTCGGCACGCTGGGCCCGGCCATCAGCGACCTTGAAACACTGCTGCGCATGACCGATCACGCCATGTACGAGGCCAAGCGCAACGGCCGCAACCGCGTCGTCCCGGTTTCGGCGATGCATTCGCAATCGGCGCTCGACTTCGGCACCCGCGAAGCACCGCAATGACGTCAATCGGTCCGTGGCAGGAAGCGGCTGGCCACCAGCGAAGCACCGATCAACAAGGCCACCATGCCCAGTGACACGCCGATCGGCACCTTCCACACATCGGCGATCAGCATCTTCACGCCGATGAAAACAAGCACGCCGGCGAGTCCGTAGTTGAGCAGGTGGAAGCGGTCGGCCATGCCGGCGATGAGGAAGAACAAGGCGCGCAGGCCAAGCACGGCAAACACGTTCGAGGTCAACACGATGAACGGATCTTCGGTGATGGCGAAGATGGCCGGGATCGAGTCGACGGCGAAGATCACATCGGTCACCGCAAGCAGGACGATGACCATGAACATCGGCGTGAACCAGCGCACTCCATCCCTGACCACGCTCAGCTTCGCCCCGCTGTATTCCTTGCTCAGGCGCAGGTGGCCGCGCATCCAGCGCATCAGCGGATTGGACTCGAAATCGCCTTCGTCATTGGGCGCGCGCACCATCTGGACGCCGGTGTAGATGAGGAATGCGCCGAAGAAATAGAGGATCCAGTGGTAGCGCTGGATCAATGCCGCGCCGACGAAGATGAGGATTGCGCGCAGCACGATCGCACCGAGGATGCCGATCATCAGCGCATGCTTCTGCAACTCCGCACTGACACCGAAACGCGAGAAGATGAGCAGGAAGACGAAAATGTTGTCGACCGCCAGCGCCTTCTCGACGAGATAGCCGGCAAGAAACTGCAGCGCGGTCTCGTTGGCCACCTCGGCACTGACGTGTCCACCCAGCCAGTACCACAAGCCGAGGTTGAACAGCATGGCCAGGGCAATCCAGGCCACGCTCCACAAGGCCGCTTCCTTGAAGGCAACCTTGTGCGTGCCGCCCGCACGCAGGACGACGAAATCGATGACCAGGGCGATGACGACAATCAGTCCGAAAACGAACCAGAGCGCCGGTGTTGCGATGGTGTGCATTGCCTGAACTCCGCAAACGAGTGCCCCGCGCCGGGTTGCGCGAATCGGGCCGCGGTGGATTCCGGGCACAGCTTCGCCGTTGTTCGGCGAAGGTCTTGCTCGCAAACAGCGCAGTTTCGCGGTATTTGCCTGCCGGACCGGGACCGGCGGGGCGGTCCGTGCTGACGATCACGGCAACGGGAGAGCTACTCCCCTTCGTTTACACGGGCGACTCTAGCGGATTGCCTGCTGAAAGTCATGGGCTGACCGGGTAACAGATGGTGTCGGGACCGGGTCCTGAACTGGAGCGCAGCAGTGCGTTGCTGGAAGTGGTTTCAGCCGCGATGCTATCTGCCAGCGTGCCGAAAGGCATGGGGCACGAAGGCGACTCCCACAGAATCCGAGCGAGCGGCGCAGGTTTCCTGGGTGATCCTCGCGTTACTGCTTCGTTGTTGGCATCGCTTATCATGCGCCGATGAAAGACCATCCACCGGGGCCGCTGCCCGTCGTCCAGCTGAAGATCGAACGCCGCTCGAACCATCCCTGGATCTACCAGAAGATGGTGGAACGCCCCGAGCCAAAACCGAAACCCGGCAGCATCGTCGAGATTGTCGACCGCAATGGCGACTATGCCGGACGCGGCTTCTACAACGGCCACTCGCGGATCACCTTGCGCGTGCTGACTGCCGACGTCGAGGAACAAGTCGACGAGGCGTTTTTCGAGCGCAGGATCGGCGCTGCCGTCAGCCTGCGTCGTGATCTGCTGAAACTGGATGCGGTCACCGACGCCTATCGCCTGATCCATTCCGAGGGCGACGGGCTGTCCGGCCTGGTGGTCGACCGCTTTGCCAATACCCTGGTCATCGAATTCTTTGCCGCCGGCATGTACAAGCAGCGCGAATTGATCCGCCGTTGTCTGCTCGAACATTTTCCTGATGCGGAAATCTACGCCTACGCCGAATCGCATGTGCAGAAGCAGGAAAGCTTCGACTGCGCGGTGCCACCAATGCCGGCACCGACCGTCATCCACGAACACGGCGTGCAGTTCCATGCCGCGCCAGGCAGCAAGCACAAGACCGGTTTCTTCGTCGACCAGCGCGACAACCGCAAGACGCTCGCCGAGTTCTGCGCGGGCAAGCGCGTCCTCGACCTGTGCTGCAATTCGGGCGGCTTCGGCATCACCGCGAAGACGATTGGTGGCGCCAGCGAAGTGGTCGGTGTCGATCTCGATGAAGGCATTCTCGAGATCGCCGAGAAGAATGCATACCTCAACAAAGCCAGGATCCGCTTCGTGCAGGCGGACATCTTCCACTGGCTGCGCGATTTTCCGAACAACCGTGCCGAGAAGTTCGACGTCGTCATCCTCGATCCGGCAAAGATGACACGCGATCGCGAACAGGTGATTCCGGCGCTGAAGAAATACCTCGACATGAACAAGCTGGCCATGGGCGCACTCAAGCCCGGCGGCATCCTGCTGACCTGTTCCTGCACCGGCCTGGTCAGCGAAGACCAGTTCCTCGACATGTTGCGCCGCGCCGCGTTCTACGCCGGGCGCAGCGCGCAGATCCTCAAGGTGACCGGAGCCGGTGCCGATCACCCGTGGCTTGCCCACGTGCCGGAAAGTCGTTACCTGAAGGCCGTGTTCTGCCGCGTCGATTGAGTGGATGCGGCGCTGGCGCGGTCCCCTGGTCGGGCCAGCGGATCGGCGTCCTGCGCAACGAAACCTTTCCCGGCGAATCCGCCACGGCGATTTCGTTTCGCATCATCACTTGATGCTGATGAAGGTGGGCGGGATACGATCGGCGAGAACGAGCGTCGCTGACTTCTCCACGCTTCCGCGCCGATAGCCAATCTGCAGCCTGGTCGCGGCGGGCGTTTCGCGGAGGAACTTCCGCCATTCATCGAGTGTTCGTGTGGCAACCGGCTGCTTGTTGATCGTGACGATGCGGTCGTCGACGTGCAGACCGGCAGCGGCCGCGGCACTTTCCCTGGCGACATCGGCGACCCTGAAAGCCTCGTCATCACCCATCAGCCAGAGGCCGCTGCGATCATGTGCGTCTGCTCTCGCGAATGTCGCGTTGGGCGCGAGGTACATGCGCCTGGCCGAGTAATCAAAGGCCACGGTGAAGCGCTTGAGCACGCCGCCACCCAGGTTGCCCGAAACATCCGGATCGGCGAATGCGCCCTTTTCACCCGTGAAGAGATCGCCTGCGATGTCATGGATCTCGATGTCGCCGAGCTTGAGCGTGCCAAGACGCACCGGTCGTCCACGCGCGGGACCACCCACGCCCCAACCGGTCACGGCTTCCGGCGCTGCATGGTACTTCTCGACAAGCACCTGCTCGCGCACGAATGGCGAGTGCAGGGTCAGTGATACACGCGATCCGGTATCGACACTGATGCGCACGGGCACGCCATCCAACTCGCCGGCGATGATCGGAATGCGGCTCGCCAGTTCAAACGGAATCGATTTCGACCCGGCTGGCACGATGAATTTCGGCGGCTCGGCCAGTATCAGCTCGCTGTTTGCGTAGTCGATGGTGATGCCGAAGCGGCGAAACATCTCGAAACCCACGAGCCCGTCCGAGGCAAATCCTTCAACTTTCGGAATATCGCCGAGGTCCATGACGTAGAACACCGGATTCGCCAGCATTGCGTCGCCCAGACGAACTTCCCTGGCATGCGCCAACGCGACATCGACGATCTCTTCGCCAACCCCACGACCGGCCATCTTGCCCTCTCCCTGCAGAGCGAATTTCTTCGCTGACGCCGGCGTCAGCACGTTGGCACCGCCGGTATCGACGAGGAAGCGCGCGGGCATGCCATCGATCGATCCATCGGCATAGATGTGGTTGTTGACGAGGGTGAACGGAACGCGGGTGATGCCCGCGGCATTGTCGATTCGCGCGCTAGCAGCCATCTCCGGCTTGGCGAAATCGGAATCGCTGATCACGGCGTTGGCAACGTAGCTGGTGATTCGTGCTTCGGTGCGGTTGCGTTGATCGACATGTCCGCTGCTGTCGGAGAGATCGATGGTGAAATGAAATGGCAGGCGCAGGCCATCCACTTCGCGCCAGTCATCGAAGCGCGTCGTGGCCAGGTCCTGGCCTTGTTTCTGCTCTACCAGCGTGAGCAGTCGGGATTGTGCATCGAACCAGAGGTTCAGCGGATCGCCACCGCGCGGCGTGGCGACGATGACTTCGTAGCTGCGCCCGTCGCGCTCGCGGGATTCCGGCTTGCCGATCTGCGCCGGCAAGCGCGCCGGATACCAGTAACCGTGCGCATCGAGCCAGGCCTGGGTTGCCGCACTGCGTTTGGCCTCCGGCGCATCCAGTTGCGTCACTTCACCACCGGGGTCACGTGACCAGCCGACGCTGCCATCGAAACCCTGCGCGCCTTCGACCGAACCAAGCTTGTAGTGACTCGATGAGCGGCCGCTGCGGGTATCGATGATCGCCTCGAAATCGCCGGTCAGCCCGCCAACCGCCAGCGTCCCGGTCGACTTCTGGCTGTTGATTGCATCCCATCGGGCAGCACCGCTGGCCTCCTTGTAGCGGGCAAATATCGCGTCCGCCTCGGTGGCGGCGGCAGGCGTCGCGCAGAACATCAGGACCAGCGCAAACAATCCGAATCTATGCAGCATGACAGTCTCCATTTCCGTTGATCGGCACTTGCGGGAAGCTGCCTTTGATTGAATAATCTGCCTTAATTTCAACGCAAGCAAGCCAACCAATGGCACAGAAGAAGCGCGGCGCAATCGAGAATGCCGCCGAGATCAAGCTGCTGGCATCGCCAACCCGCATCGAGATCGTCGATACGCTGGAGTCCCTTGGTGAATTCGTCAGCGTCGCCGAACTGGCGGCGCAAATGGGGCGGCCGGCTGATGGCCTTTACTACCATTTGCGCCAGCTCGCCGCGGGCGGCCTGATCGTCGAGGAAGTGGCGGCGGATGGTCGCCGCTATCGCACGCGCAGCCGCGGCGGGGACCGTTTGCGCCTTCGCTACCAGCCTGGCGAAACAGCCAATGCCGAGGCGGTCAAACGGGTCGCTTCGAGCGTGCTGCGCGTTGCCGAGCGTGATTTCCATCGCGCCATCGCCGATCCTGCCAGCAAGGTCTCGGGGCCGCAGCGCGAACTCTGGGCCGCGCGCGGCAAGGGCTGGGTCGGCCCCGGGGAACTCGCCGAGATCAATGAGCTCTTGTCGCGCCTCATGGATTTGCTGCAACAGCCACGTTCACCCGGCAAGGGCAGGCTTGTTGCGCTTTCCTGGGTACTGACGCCATTGCAGAAGCGCGTCTCCCACGCGGGAGCAAGGCCCTCCAATGCAAAAAGGACGCGGCGAACGTGAGGCGCCGCCGCGCAGCGGGCAATCCTGACCCTGATCGTTGGCTGATAGAATCACGCGTTGATCATTCAGCGTCACGGATCCCGCATGGCCAGTCCCCGCAAGAAACCCGGCAAATCCCGGAAACCCGCCGTTACGCGCGAGCAGGCCGAGGATGCCGTGCGCACCTTGCTGCAATGGGCCGGGGACGACCCGACCCGCGAAGGCTTGCTGGATACGCCAAAGCGCGTGGTCAATGCCTATGGCGACTGGTTTTCCGGTTATGCAATCGACCCGGCTGATTACCTGCGCCGCACTTTCGAGGAGGTCGCCGGCTACGACGAGATGATCGTGCTGCGCGACATCGAGTTCGAGTCGTACTGCGAACACCACATGGCGCCGATCATCGGGCGCGCGCACATCGGCTACCTGCCGACCGACAAGGTGGTCGGCATCAGCAAGCTCGCACGCGTGGTCGATGCCTTCTCGCGACGCTTCCAGGTGCAGGAGAAGCTGACGGCGCAGATCGCCCACTGCATCGAGGATGTACTCAAGCCGCGCGGTGTCGGCGTGGTCATCGATGCCGTGCACCAATGCATGACCACGCGCGGCGTGCACAAGCGCGGCGTCTCGATGATCACCAGCCAGATGCTCGGCGGTTTCCGCGAGGACGCGCGCACCCGCGCCGAATTCCTGCGCTTCATCAACATCCATTCAAAGTGAGGAACTTTGCCGGATCACGCCTGATCGGAGTGGGCCCGATGCGCTGGCAAGCGCTGCCGGCCCACGCGGCACCGGCGCCTGCCATGACTTGTCGATTCGCAGACACGCCGCCGAAATGAGCTCCGAACACAGCCACACGCCGGTGCGCAAGGCCGCGGTCGTCTTCATCTTTGTCACGGTGATGATCGACATGCTGGCATTCGGCATCATCATCCCGGTGTTTCCGCACCTCGTGCAGCACATGACTGGCGGCGACATCGCCACCGCGGTGCGCTGGACCGGCATCATGGGCGCGCTGTTCGGCCTCATGCAGTTCGTCTTTTCACCGGTGCAGGGCGCACTGTCGGATCGCTTCGGGCGACGCCCGGTGGTGCTTGCCTCGAACTTCGCCCTCGGTCTCGATTTCATCCTCATGGCGATGGCGCAGACGCTGCCGATCCTGTTCATCGGCCGGGTCATCTCGGGTATCGCCAGCGCCAGCATTTCCACGGCGAATGCCTACATTGCCGATGTCACGCCCAAGGAAAAACGTGCGGGTGCTTATGGCCTGCTTGGTGCCGCGTTCGGCATCGGCTTCATCGTCGGCCCGGCCCTCGGCGGTTTCCTTGGCGGCATCTCGGTGCGTGCGCCGTTCTGGGTTGCGGCAGCGCTGGCCCTGGCCAATTTCCTCTACGGCCTGCTGGTATTGCCGGAGTCGCTGCCGAAGGAACGACGCAGTGCCCGCTTCGACCTGAAGAATGCCAATCCACTCGGTGCCTTGCGCATGCTGCGCCGCTATCCCCAGGTGTTCGCGTTGGCGGTGGTGTTCTTCCTCGTTGCCTTTGCCCAGTACGCGCTCAACTCGACCTTTGTTCTCTACACCGACTTCCGCTTTCAATGGGGGCCGCGAGAAGTCGGCTATGCGCTGGCCCTGGTCGGCGTATGCAGCGGCATCGTGCAGGCCGGGCTGGTGCGCCGCCTGGTGCCCCGCTTCGGCGAGCGCCCGGTCATGCTCGCCGGCCTGCTGTTTGGCCTCGGTGGCTTCATCACCCTTGGCCTGGCCGGCAACAGCACGATCTTCCTGCTCGGCATTCCGCTGCTTGCACTGGCCGGCCTCGGCGGACCGACCACGCAATCGATCATCACCCGCCAGGTAGATCCGGCCGAACAGGGACGCCTGCAAGGAGCGATCACCAGTCTGACGAGCCTGGCGACGATTTTCGGGCCGGTCGTGTTCAGCCAGACCTTTGCCTGGTTCATCGGTGCCTCGGCACCCGTGCACCTGCCCGGTGCCGCCTTTCTGCTTTCCGCCTCGCTCATCCTGCTCGGCTTTGTCCTTGGCTGGCGTGCGACGGTCGGGCTGCAGCCGCTCGCGGCGGATTTGCCGACGCCCGGCGACGGCAAAGCGCCGGCCCTGGCCGATGCCGAGATGAAGGGATGAACCCCTCATCCGGGAAACCGTTTGCGCCTTCCTGCGAGCGCAACCGCGAGCCGATTCTCGACATCCTCCGTGATGCTTTTGTGGATCGCGGCAGCGTGTTCGAAATCGGCAGCGGCACCGGCCAGCATGCAGTCCATTTTGCCGCGGCCCTGCCCTGTCTGGAATGGCAGGCTTCGGAGCGCGGCGAATATGTGGACGTCGTGCAGAGCTGGCTCGACGATGCCGCACTAACCAACACGCCGCCGGCGATCGTGTTCGACGTTGGCCAGGACGACTGGCCGAAAGCAAGGTACGACGCCATCTTCACGGCCAACACGTTGCACATCATGGCCTGGCCGGAAGTTGAGCGCCTGTTTGCGCGATTGCCCGAAATCATGAGCGATGATTGCGTTCTCGTCATCTATGGTCCGTTCAACATCGACGGCCACTACACCAGCGAAAGCAATGCTGCTTTCGATGGCTGGCTGCATGAGCGAGGGGCGCACATGGCCATCCGTGACCTGGCCGCCGTCGATGCACTGGCGGCCACCGCAGGCCTGCAGCGCATTGCCTTGCATCCGATGCCGGCGAACAACTTCTGCGTGATCTGGAAACGCCGCTAGACGACGCGGCTGTCATGCCGCTGGCAGGTGCGCGGCAATGCAGGCGGCCATGGCCTGACCGAATTCGGCGTAGCTCGACTCCGAGGGATGAAAGCCATCCGCGCAAAAGCTGCCTTCATGCAAGTTGAAGGGAACGTTGACGTGAAAGATGCCGGCACGTCCGCGCAGCGCCTCGCGGCTGGCTGCATCGAGGCTGTCCCCGCGCAGGCCGACGAGGCGGCGCAAGGGTTCGGGAATCAACGGGAACGAACGCAACGGCGGCAATCCGGCGACGACAATCACTGCTCCGGGCGAATGCTCCTGCAAGGCGGCGACCAGGGCAAGCAGATGCGAGCGCCAGGCGCGGACAGTCGACAGCCCCGCGACATCGTTGACGCCGACCGAGAGAACGATGGCGTCGGCCGGACGCGGATCGATCAGTGGAACCAGCTCGCTCAGCACTTCGGGCGCGGTCGCACCACTGCGACCGCATGCTTCCCATTCAATGGCTACACCCATGGTCTCGGCAAGTGCGCGGGCGGTGCAACCGATCAAGGCCCGATCCAGGGTCGCGGCACCGACTCCGGCAACGATCGAATCACCAATGGCAAGCAGGCGCAGGCTGCGACCCGAACCGACCCGGCCGCTTGATTCCCCTGCGGCGGCGGCGAGTCGCGGTGCTCTTCGGCGCAGACGCAATCCCTGCACCGCCACCAGGGGCAGAAGCGACCAGAACACGGCGCTTCGCGCAGCCATCTGCATCCTTGTCATTCCCGGGCAGCCTGTCGCGAGGCACAACCACCCGGAGGGTTTCCTACAACTGTGCGAAAGATGCGCAGCCCGCTGGCGCGATGCTTCGTGCACCGGCATGCCCAGTGTGCGTTCCGTGCCCTGTGTGTGGTCATGCGGAATGCATCACTCCCATCGACCTTGGCCGACAGTTGCATCACCACGGCACCGGCTTGCCGCTGTTGCCGAGAAACTGGCCGATGTGGTTTTCATCGAACTGCAAGTCATCGATGACCTTGAGCATGTTGGCCACGGATTGCTCGACCTCCAGCTCGGCACCGGCACCACCCATATCGGTCTTGACCCAGCCGGGACTCAACGCCAGCACGGCAATGCGGCGGGCGGCGAGGGCAAAACCCAGCATGCGCACGGCCATGTTCAGGCCTGCCTTGCTGATGTTGTAGCTCGGCGTGGCAAATTGCGACGCACGCGCGATTGAACCGAGACCGGAACTGATCGCGATGACCTTGCCGCCATCCGCCAATCGCGGTGCCAGCGCCTGGGTCAGCAGGAACGGGCCCGCGGCATTGGTCGCGAAGGCCTGGGCCAGGGATGCGCTTTCGACCGCGCCAAACTGCTCGCCCGGAGTCAACACGCCTGCGTTGTTGATCAACGTGTCGATGCGCACATCCAGCATGTCGGTTTCACGCACGAGTTCGGCAATCGAGCGCGGCTCGGCAACATCCAGCGGCAACACCTTGAGATGGCCCGGGAACGCGCCGCTGAAGCGGTTCAATTCGGATGCGCGCGCGGCATGCCGGCAACAGGCAATGACGCGATCGCCGCGGGCGAGCAACTGCCGCACATATTCAAGACCCAGGCCACGATTGGCACCGGTCACCAGATACTGGGCCATGTCATCCTCCTCGAATGGCAATGACGGAACTTCTTGCCGACGTGCCAGTCTACCCGGCGCAACTCATTCGGGGCTGACCCGTGGCCGTTGCGTCAGGTGCGATGCACCGTTAGCCTGCCCCGCTCATTCATCCATTCGAAGGACTCCCCATGCACAAGCTCACCCTGGCGGCCGTGCTGTCGATGCAATTGTTCGCGGCGTCCGCGCTGGCAAGTGAAGGGGCCACCGCGTTCAGCGTGGAGGACGCGCCGGCGAAGGCAGCGGCCGTTGCAAGCCCGACGCCGGCACCTGCGGATGGCATCGATATTCCCTTCACGCGCTTTACCCTGCCGAATGGACTGACCGCCGTCGTCCACGAGGACCACAAGGCGCCGGTGGTGGCGGTCAGCATCTGGTACCACGTCGGTTCGGGCGATGAGCCGGCCGGCAAGACCGGCTTTGCGCACTTGTTCGAACACCTGATGTTTTCCGGCTCGGAAAATCGCAAGGGCACCTATTTCGAGCCGTTCGAGCAGGTTGGCGCCACCGACATGAACGGCACGACCTGGTTCGATCGCACCAACTATTTTGAAACCGTGCCGACCACGGCGCTCGACATGGCATTGTGGATGGAATCGGATCGCATGGGTCACCTGCTTGGCGCGATTGGCCAGAAGGAGCTCGATACCCAGCGCGGCGTGGTGCAGAACGAGAAGCGCCAGGGCGAAAATCGCCCGTACGGACGCACCGACGAAAACATCCTGGCCAATGCGTTCCCGGCCAACCATCCCTACCAGCACGACACCATCGGCTCGATGGCCGATCTCGATGCCGCTTCGCTGGCCGATGTGAAGCAGTGGTTCAACGACTACTACGGCGCGGCCAACACGACCATCGTGCTGGCCGGCGACATCACCCCGGAGGTCGCCCGCGCCAAACTGCAGAAATACTTCGGTGACATCCCGGCCGGCCCGCCGGTGCCGCGCCAGCAGCCTTGGGTGGCCGCACGCGAAACCTCCACGCGTGGCGAGCAGAAAGATCATGTCGCGCAGACCCGCATCATTCGCGAGTGGAACGTGGCCCAACTCGGCCATGCCGATGAACCCCTGCTGGAACTCGCCGCCAATGCCCTCGGTGGCGGCAAGACCTCGCGTCTCTACCAGCGCCTGGTCTACAAGGACAAGCTGGTCGACAGCGTTTCGGTCGAGGTGCAGCCGTTCGCGCTGGCCAGCCAGTTCGTGCTGACCGCCGACGTCAAGCAGGGCATCGATCCGGTCAAAGTGGAAAAAGCCATTGCCGAGGAATGGGCCAACTTCCTCAAGCACGGACCGACCGACGAGGAACTCGAACGCTCGCGCATGTCGAGCCGCGCCGGCTTCATCCGTGGCCTGGAAAAAGTCGGCGGATTCAGCGGCAAGGCCACCGTGCTGGCCGAATCGCAGGTTTATCGTGGCGATCCGGCTGCCTACAAGCTTGATCTCGCGCGCATCCAGCAGGCCACTCCCGAAACCGTCAAGGCCGCCGCCAATCGCTGGCTCGCCAAGGGCGACTACACCCTCACCGTCGTCCCGGTCGCCGAAGGCGAAGCAATCGACGATGCAGCACCGAAGGGCTTGCCGGTCGCCGAGGGCAAGCCCGCCGCCGTCATGCCCGCCAAGGCCGACCACAGCGCCAGCAAGAGCACGCTCGATCGCAGCAGCGGCGTGCCGAAAGTCAGTGATTTTCCTGACCTGAGCTTCCCGAAAATCCAGCGCGGCGTGCTCAAGAACGGCATCGAGATTGCGCTTGCCGAGCGCCACACGATTCCGGTCGTGCAGATGCAACTGCAGTTCGATGCCGGCTACGCCAGCGACCAGGGCCGCAAGCTCGGCACCTCGTCGTTCGCCATGGCCTTGCTCGACGAAGGCACGCTGACGCTGGACTCGATCGAGATTGCCCGACGCAGCGAGCTGCTGGGTGCCCGCATCAGCGCCGGCTCCGGACTCGACAGCTCGTCGGTCAGCTTGAATGCACTCAGCTCCGAACTGGAAGCATCGCTCGCCCTGTATGCCGACATCGTGCGCAACCCGGCCTTCCGCGAGGCCGACATCGAGCGCATCCGCGGTCAGTGGCTGGCCGACATTGCCCAGGAGAAAACCCAGCCCACCGGCGTCGCCCTGCGCACCCTGCCACCGCTGCTTTATGGCGACCAGCACGCCTATGGCATTCCGTTCACCGGCAGCGGCACCGAAGCCTCGATCAAGTCGCTGGATGTTAAGGATCTGCGCCGCTTCCACCGCGAGTTCATCCGCCCCGACAACCTCAAGATCCTGATCGCCGGCGACACCACGCTGGAAGAAATCACGCGCCAGCTCGACAAGGTCTTCAGTGACTGGCAGGCCACGGAAACCCCGGTGCCGGTCAAGGCCATCGCCAACGTCAATGCGCCGACAAAGGCGCGTGTGTTCCTCATCGATCGTCCGGACTCGCCGCAGTCGCTGATCCTGACCGGCTCGCTGGCGCCCTCGACCACGGTTGCCAACAACATCGAGATCCAGACCATGAATGGCATCTTTGGCGGAACCTTCACCTCGCGCTTGAACATGAACCTGCGCGAGGACAAGCGCTGGGCCTATGGCGCTTCCAGCTTCCTGCAGGATGCGATCGGGCAACGCCCGTTCATGACCTATGCCT
>Ga0209476_10002287_pt1 | contig 12858 bp, 12 predicted proteins | sample KloWWTrecipitate_FD_187179 | JGI IMG/M metagenome (GOLD analysis project Ga0209476, IMG submission 187179) | Active sludge microbial communities from Klosterneuburg, Austria, studying microevolution and ecology of nitrifiers - Klosterneuburg... | ecosystem: Engineered > WWTP > Aerobic digester... | reverse complement strand
TGGTGGACGGCGATGGTGGACGGCGCTTGACACGGCGACGGTCGGAGTGTATTTGGCCTCGACCCCGTTGAAGAGGACATCATGGGCTTGCTGAACGACTTCCGCTTCGCCGCACGCTCGCTCGCTCGTGTGAAGGGCCTCACGCTCACCGTGGTGCTGACCCTGGCGCTCGGCATTGGCGCCAACGCGGCCATCTTCACCGTCGTGCAGGGCGTGCTGTTCAAGCCGCTGGTCAACCGCGACGAAGACCGCCTCGTCTACATCCGGCAGAGCGCGCCGGGCATCGGCGTCGACAACACCAACTTCTCGGTGCCCGAGCTGCGCGACCTGCAGTCCCGCGTCCGCTCGCTGACGGCTTTCGGCGACTTCTCGACCATCGAGTTCACCATGGTCGGACTGGGCGAGCCCCGCGTGGTCCGGGCGGGCGTGGTCGGCGGGTCGTACTTCGAGGTGATGGGACTGCGCCCTGCGCTCGGCCGCCTCATCGACGCCACCGACGATGGGCCGCAGGCGGCGGGCGTGGCGGTGCTGACCCATCGGTTCTGGAGCACGACGCTTGGCAGCGACCCGACGCTCGTCGGCAAGACCATCCGGCTTGGCGACCGGGCTGCCACCATCATCGGCGTACTGGAGCCGTCGATCCCCTACCCGGCAGAAACCGAGATCATCGCCAACGTCGTCACCAGTCCGCATCACCTGGACGCCACGATGGTGGAGGGCCGTGTGCACCGGATGACGGAGCTCTTCGGCCGGCTCGCGCCGGGCGTCACGGTCGAGCAGGCCGTCGCGGAACTGCGGACGGCGCATGGCGCGATCAGGGCCGCACACGCCGAAGCCTACCCGGCCGCCGCCGACTTCCGAATCAATGCCGTGCCGCTGCGCGACCAGATCACGTCGCCGGCGCGCACCGTCCTGCTGGTGCTGCTCGCCGCCGCGGCGCTGGTCTTCGTCATCGCGTGCTCGAACGTGGCCAACCTGATTCTCGCGCGCTCGGTGCGGCGCGAGGGCGAGCTGGCCGTACGCGCGGCGCTCGGGGCCGGCACCGGCGCACTGCGGCGGACGCTGCTGGCCGAAAGCCTGCTACTCTGCGGCGGCGGCGCGTTGCTGGGCGTGCTCGTCGCGCGGCCGGCCGTGGCCGTGCTGGCGCAGTACGCCTCGCGCTTCTCGGTGCGCGCGCTCGACCTCACGATCGATGCCAGCCTGCTCTGGGTGGGCACCGGCCTGGCGCTGCTGGCGGCGGTACTGCTGGCTTTCGTCCCGCGGCTACCCTCGGCCGAGTCGGCGCACGGCCTGGGCTTGTCGAGCGGCAGCGCGCGCATGACCTCGGGCACCAACCGCCGGCTGCGCGTCTTCGCCATCACGCAGATTGCTGCATCCTTCGTGCTACTGGCCGGCGCGGGCATGCTCATGACCACGCTCTTCCGTCTGCAGGCTGCCGACACCGGCTTCAACCTCACCAACGTGCTGGCGGTGCACGTGCCGGTGTCGTTCGAGCGCCCGCCGGCCCAGGCGGCCGCGTTCTACCGCGAGGTCATGCGGCGCGTGTCGGAGCTGCCGGGCGTCGAGCGCGTGGCCATCGGCACGGCCGTGCCCTGGCGCGACGCGGGCGTGTTCGGACCGGGTTTCCAGTTCTCGGCCGAGGGCTACGCCAAGGCCGACGGCGAGGAGGATCCGCGCGCGCGGTTCCGCACCGTGTCGCCGGGCTTCTTCGCGGCGCTCGGCGTGCCCATCATCGCGGGCCGCGATTTCAATGACGACGACCGCAAGGACGCCGAGCCAGTGGTGATCGTCAGCCAGAGCGTGGCCCGTCGGCTGTTCCCGACGCAGGAGGCGCTCAACCGCCACGTCATGTGGACCGATCCGGTGATGAAGTTCATCGGCGTCGACAGCGGCGGCCGCCGCATCGTCGGCGTGGCTGCGGACGTGGACGACGAGAACGTCGTCCCCGGACCGGCCATGACGGTGTACCACCCGCTCGAGCAGGAGTTCGGCGGCGGGCGGTTGTTCATCCACGCGCGGTCGGACCCGTACGCGCTGGTGCCGACCGTCACGCGCATCATCAGGGACCTCGCACCAGACCAGCCCGTGGAGCGCGCGGCCACGCTCGAGGACGTGCGCGCCGAGGTGCTCGCGCCAGACCGGTTGAACGCGCTCGTCTTCGGCGGCTTCGCCGGCGTGGCGCTGATGATTGCGGTGGTCGGTGTGGCGGGCGTCCTGGCGTTCTCGGTGAGCGCGCGCACGCGCGAATTCGGCGTCCGCCTCGCCATCGGTTCCGAGCCGAAGCACTTGCTGATGGGCGTTCTCCGCGAGGGCACCGTCATCGCCGCGGCAGGTATCGCCAGCGGCGTTGTCGGCGGCCTGGTGCTGACGCGGGTGGCCGGCGGGTTCCTGCCGGACCTGCGCGTTCCCGGCGCGGCCGCGGTCATCGGCGCCGCGACGGTGCTGGTGAGTGCCGCGATAGTGGCCTCGCTGGTGCCGGCAGCCCGTGCGTCGAAGGTGGACGTGATGCGGGCGCTGAGAGACGAGTAGGCGGCGCCCCGCTCTTTGTTCGGCCGGGCGGACTACTGCATGATGCGCACCACTTCGCCGTTTCCGGCAGACGCGCTGTTGGTCGTGACGTAGATGCTGTTATCGGACCCGATCGCCAACTTCCCGGGGGCGACCAGCATCCCGGCGGCCAGCTCGGTGCGGAATCCGAACGGGCCGATCTTGATGAGCCGTCCGGTGTCTCCCGGGTCCAGGAGGCCGTTGGCATCGTGCTCGAGGACGTAGGCCGCGCCGTCGGGACCGATTGCGATGTCGATGATGTTGGTGAAGCCTTCGGCCACCACTTCCGGCGTGCCGCCCGCGGCCGGCACGCGGTAGACGCGCGCGCCGCCTACGGGGAACGGGAACCCGGTCAACTCACCGGCATACAGGCTGCCGTCGGGGCCTTCCGCAATGGACGTCGGCACGCTCTCCATCGGGACCATCCCGCCCGGTCCGGGGACCATCCGCGTGGGAAACGTTGCCAGCGTCGACACCGCGAGAGACGTATCGACCTGGAGGAGCGAATTGCCGCCGGCATCGATCATCACGGCCCGGTTCGAGAGAACCTTCAGCGCGAATAGATTGGAGTCCGGATTGCCGCCATCCGGGTTGGCGGTGCTCTCATAGGCGGCGACGTCTACCAGCGGGGTAATCACTCCTTGGAGAGATGCCTGCAGGAGCCAGCCGAGGGGAATCCCCGCCGCGCGGAACGGATCGAGCAGGGCCGGATCGCCGCCGGAGCCGACCGAGATGAACGCGCGGCCGAAGCCGAAGGCGATGTCGTGCGGGCCTGCCGCCTCCGCACCGCCCGGGACCGCCACAGAGGGCAGGCCCGTCAGCACGCGCTGCTGCATCCCCACCCCCACGATGCGCGTAACGGCGCCGGTCGGGCCGTAGCAGCGTTGGCCCGGCCCCGTGGGGTTGGGCAGGCACATGGTCGTCGTACCTCCGCGGCCGGCTTCAACTACGTACAGCGCGCCGTCTGGGCCGAAGGCCAGACCGTGAGGGTTGTCCAGGCCGGAGGCCATGACGACCAGGCCCTGCGCAGCGGCATCCGGAACAACCGCGGGCAGAACACCGGCACACACGAAGAGGAACGACGTCAGCGAGGCATTGCGAAGCAGCACAGCCATAGCACCTTCTCCGATAGACAATGGGCACCGAAGGGTTCCGGCGGCCGCTTCAACCTGAACCGTTAGTTGTTAACCCGTTCGTGCAGGTGAAGCAAGGCTGCCAGCCCGACATGAGCGTCGTGAGACAGAATTACTACTAGACAGAGATACTACTAATGCCTCGCCCTGGCAATTGCTACTGTCTCCGCACACTTGGTGCAAATAGCATCACGCGGCCTGCCCCGCGGAGGTGTCACGATGATGCTCGGCTCGCGGGGGCGATTACGGCGAGCGGTGAGCGGTGAGCGAACCCCGGCCGCCCATTCCTCCGGAGATCGAAGACTTCCGCGACGCCGCCTGGCATCGCGAGGGAACCCGGCAGGTCGAAACCGCGCTCGACGCCGAGCGCTTCATCGAAGGCGTCGGATTCGCGGCCTGCCTGAGCGACCAACGGAAGCCCGGACCTTCCCTGTACGTCGCGGTGTGCGGCCGGCGCGACGCGGTGATGCCGCGCAATGTGCAGAAGGATCCCGAAGCATCGCTGACGTGGGTCTTGAAGGACGAACTCGTGAGGCGCGGCCGGGTCTACTACGCCAGACTCGCGCGCGGCCGGACGATGTTCGTCGCGCCGCGGCTGATTTCGCACTTCCACGCGGTGTGGGGTATCCGGCGCGGCGACGAACCGGGCCGGCTGAGCCGGAACGCCCAGGCGGTGCTGCGGGTGCTCCGCACGGAGTGGGAGATGAGCACGGGCGACCTGCGCGATGAGTCGGGCGTGAAGGACCGCAAGGCGTTCACTGCCGCCATGGACGAGTTGCAGGCGGCCATGATCGTGATTCCGAGCGCGGTCTACTACCAGCCGAAGTTCACGTACGTCTGGAGCCTTGGCATCGGCCGGTTCCCCGAAGCGCTACGCCGGCGCGTCGGCCGGGATACCGCATTCCGGGAGATTGCGCGTGCGTTCCTGGCCGGAGCCGGCTTGACGGTGCCCGGTGAACTCGCGCGGGTGACCGGCCTGTCGAGGCCCGACGCCGGTCGTGGCCATCACGCGCTGGTGGCCGAGGGCTACGCCGTGCGAACCGCGCGCGGCACGTATCGTCTGGCTGACGCCCAGCTGGGCTACAGCGCTCCATCGGCGGCTGGCTGAGCTGGACGACCACCCCCACCGTGAGCGGCCGGGTTGCGATCATTGCCGAGATCCGTGCGGCAAGCTGGGACGGGAGATTACGAGCGCCCAAGCCTGTCCACCAAAGCGACAAGTTCAACATTCACGATTCATCATGGAAGCTGCAGGGGACTCATCCGCTCACGGGCGGAGCTGTCCTACAGCCGTCAACGCTGCAATTCGGGTACGACTTGATTGGCGGCGCCTACCTAAGGTGACGCGATCAAGGAATGAGGGCGTTGCCGAACCGCGGAACCATCCGGCAACACCTAACACGGCTTGCAGCCGACGGCGGCCCGAGCGATCATGAGGCCGCCGCGGCTGAAGCCTGCCGTTGACCGCTGAACGAAGAACTAGCCGACTATCTCCAGTAGCCCATCGACCACCTTGGCCAGTTCCTCTTCGGAGGCCCGGCTGAGGCGCTTGCCGATCCGTTCCGTCGAGAGGGTGCGAATCTGGCTCGTCTTCACCCACGAGCGCTTGGGCAGCTTCGCGGTGCTCAACTCAAGCGTCAGCGGGTAGCCCGCACGCGGCTCCTGGCTCGTCAGGGCCATCGCGATCACCGTGCCCGACCGCTCATTGAACACGTCGTGACTGAGGACCAGCACGGGGCGCTGGCCGGCCTGTTCGTGGCCGCGCACCGGATTCAGATCGGCCCAGCGAATCTCGCCCCTCAGTATTCGGGCCATGACTCACGCGTGGCCGCAAGGCCCTCGTCGGCCAACTGTCGTTCCTCCACCGGATCGAGCTTGGCGCACTCCTCGGCGAGGCGCGTCCGGGCCAGGCGCGCGAGCTTCTCGGCCAGCGCCAGTTCGATCGCTTGGCTACGATTGCGAAAACGCTGCCGGGAGACCAAATGGTCCACGCGATCCAACAGGGCGGCATCAAGCGTCACCGCAACTTTGGTCTTGGGCATGGCAGTATGACACAACATCATACCACGAGGACACGCGGTCTAACCATCATTGCAGCCGACGGCGGCTGCTGCCCTCATGGGCCGCCGCGGCTGAACTGCGGGCGTTGGGCCGACGATAATCAGAGCTTCTTAAGAATGCGATCGTAATCGGCATGACTGCCGATCCAGAACCACGTGACCGCGCCCTTCTCGAGCAGTCCCACAACGCGGTCGGTGCCGGTGACGTGCACCGAGTAGATCGGTTCGCGGCTGTGGACCTTCTTGAACTGGAGGCTGGGCGGGCAGCAGTCGCTCGAGGCTGACCTGGCCGGCACGGTGCGAGACGGCGACTTGGAAGACCGACGTTGCGAGGTCGACGGCGATGGTCGAGTGCTTCATCCGGACTCCTCCTGACCCTGGCCGCGAGAGGCCGTGAATCGTGGCACGATGATGCCGCACGGCAGGAGGAGTCCATCCCATCACTTGCAGCCGACGGCCCGTGATCATGAGCCGCTGCGGCTGAAGCCGAGGCGTTATGCAGATCGAGAGGACGCTGATGACTGAGCGAGTGGCAGGCGGGATCGGCATTGCCGCATGTGCGGTATTTTGGGTGGCGCTCTTTGCGTTTGGAGCTTCGCGTACAGACTATTCTCACTTTCACAAGGCAGTTAGTGAGCTCGGAGTGTTAGGCGCTCCACATGCTTTAGCTTGGAATCTAATCGGTTTCATTGTGCCTGGGCTATTGCTAGCGCTGTTTGGTGCAGGTTTGGCGACCGCCATTGATGGACGACGAGGAGCGCTATGGTGGTTACTCGTCCTATCTGGACTGTGCTTTGCCGCCACTGGTGTAGTTCCAGGTGAGATGCGCAATGGTTCGCCAATGATGGAATCACCGCTGACCCTGGGTCATCTGTTGCTGGCGAACCTCGCCCCACTTCTGTGGGCCATCGCATCATTTCTCGTGATTCGCCGGGTTAAGAAGAACCGGAGCTGGAAACCGTTTACAACTCTAGCCGCCGTATACGCAGTCGTCTGTGTTGGCGGATTCCTCTTTAGCATTGTTGCTTCTGCAGCCATTCCAGGTCTCGCGGATATGCCTGGCCTTGTTCAGCGATTTGATTTCGCGTTCTATTTTGGATGGTTCCTGATCATGTCGTTCCATCTACGCTCGGCAGTTCCGCGCGTGCGACTTGCGTCTGCATAACAAGGCCATGCAGCCGACGCTCGTAACCTCGCGCGGCTCATTTCGCGTTGATGCGGCGAGGCTATGCGCTGGCTGAGCAACATCGAGTACCATTTGGTGGTTGAGGATGGATAGACGGGCCCAGATTCAGCGGGCGCGGCGCTTTCGCGCGCTACATGACCGCAGTCGAGTGCTGCTTTTGCCCAACGCCTGGGATGCCGGCAGCGCGCGGGTTTTCGCCAGCCTCGGCTTCGACGCCATCGCCACCACCAGCGGCGGCGTGGCCTGGTCGTTAGGCTACCCCGACGGCGAGCAGGTGCCGTTGGACGAGGTCATCGCGGCGATCCGGCGCATGGTGCGCGTCACCTCGCTCCCGGTCAGCGTGGACTTCGAAGGGGGCTATGGCGCCTCGCCCGAGGCGGTGGCGGCCAACGTCCGCATGGTAATCGATGCCGGCGTCGCCGGCATCAACCTGGAAGACGGCATCCGCCACGAGAGGCTGCGCGATATCGACGATGCCGCTCGGCGGATCGCAGCGGCGCGAAAAGCCGCGCGCGAGGCAGGGGTGCCGATCGTGATCAACGCGCGCGTCGATACCTGGATAGTCGGTGGCGACGCCGGCGAGACTGAGCTCATCGGGGAGACGCTGCGCCGGGCACGCGCCTACCTTGAAGCCGGTGCCGATTGCATCTATCCTATCGCCCTGGCCAGGCCCGAGGTGATCGCCAGGCTGTGCGCGGCGATCGAGGCGCCGATCAATATCGGCGTCCGCGTTGGCCTGCCGGATCTGGCCGAGCTCGGATACCTCGGCGTGGCGCGCGTCAGCACCGCCACCCGGCTGGCTACCGTGGCGTTGTCGGCCGCCCACGAGGCGGCCGAGAGGCTGCAAAGCAGCGGTCGCTTCGATGGTCTCGACGCCGCCTTGGGCTACGAGAGTATGCAGCGCCTGTTTGTCGATCCCGAAGACACCGTAGGAGGTACCCGATGAGTCAGCGACTCGACTACAAACTTGCGTCACCCGAGGCGTTCAAGGCCCTGATCCATACTGAACAGCAGGTCCACAAAAGCGGCCTGGAGGAGTCTCTGCTGGAGCTGGTCAAGTCCCGCGCTTCGCAGATCAACGGCTGCGCCTGGTGCCTGGACATGCACACCAAAGACGCCCGTGCCCGAGGCGAGACCGAGCAGCGCCTGTACCTGCTTTCGGTCTGGCGCGAGGCCCCGTGCTACAGCGCGCGCGAGCGAGCCGCGCTGGCCTGGACCGAAGCGATCACCCAGATCGCCACGCAGGAGGTGTCCGATGCGCTCTACGCTGAAGTGCGCGAGCACTTCGACGAGAAAGCCCTGGTCGATCTGACCTTGGCGACCATCGCGATCAACGGCTGGAACCGAATGAACGTCGCCTTCCGCACCCTGGTGGGCGACTACGTCAGCCCACACGCACCGGGGCGCTGAAGCGCCCTGCCAGGCTGCCAGCATGGCAGCGGATGCGGCAGAAGAAAGCCAGGTCGAGCCCTGGGAGCCGACGATCTGGGACGACGAGAATAAAGGCGACTTAGAACGTGGTTCTGTCCACCGCCATGGAAGCTGTGGACAAGGACAAGGCCACGTACATGGGTGGCACACTGGGTGCGCTGCAGGAAAAGGGTGAGGGAAGGCTGGCCGACGCATCGCCGTTGGCGAACTCGGAAAAGACATCGTGCGAACGACCTCACGACTTCGCTTCCTTCGAAGGTTTCGACTTGCCAGACCTGTTGAGGGCAACCGCCTGGCGAACGAGCGCCTTGAAGGCGGGCGCGTCAACCTCTTCTCCCTCGTGGATGTCGATCGCGCGCCGTAGGTTTCCGTCGAGGCTCGCGTTGAAGAGCCGGGCCGGATCCTTCAGGGACGCGCCCTTGGAGAAGGTGAGCTTCACGACCTTCCTGTAGGATTCGCCGGTGCAGATGATGCCGTCGTGCGACCAAACCGGAGTGCCCCTCCACTTCCACTCCTCGACGACGTCCGGGTCCGCTTCCTTGATGAGCTCACGCACTCTGCTGAGGGTGTCCTCGCGCCAGTCTCCGAGTTCGGCGATTCTTTTCGAGATGAGCTCCGATGCCGACTGGCCCTCGCTCGCGCCCGACTTCTTCATCTTTTCATCCTAGCAGGCGCCGGTTTGGCGGCCGATCTCGTGGTGTTCGGCCCGGGGTCGCAGGACGCCGCGCCGGCCGCCTCGAGCGGGCGCGTCTTACCGCGCGCCGGGGGCAGTTGGCGCCAGGGCGGGCATCTTTCCCTGTGTCTCGAGCAGGCGGCGCGCGAGGTAGTTCACCACCACGGCGTCGTTGCGAAGCGTGCTGATGTAGGCGGTGCGCAGCAACTGCTCACGGCGGCCACGAACCGTCGCGGCGATGCCATCGTGCACCTCCGGCATGCTCGGGTCGCGCTGGCCGGCGGCTTCCTTGGCCACCAGGAGCACGATGGTGTGCGCGCCGCCGTTGCTCACCAGGTTCACCGTACCCGGCGTCGACTTCAGCACCGCATCCCTGAGGGGCGGAGGCGCCTGCTGCAGCGCCGACACCGGCACGAAGCCCAGGTCGCCGCCTCGCGGCGCGGATTGCGGGTCCTCCGAGAAATCCGCGGCCAGGTCGCCGAACGTCACGCCCGACTTCAGCCGCTCCATCAGCATCTTCGCCTTGTCGGCCGCCTCCTGCGGGGTCGTGGCATCGTCGCCGGTGCGATTGGCGATGCCCTGGTCGCGGACCGGGGTGACCACAATCTGCGCGATGTGGTACGACTCTTCGGCGCGGTTGAACTGCGCGCGGTTCGCGTTGAAGAAGTCGGTGATGTCCTGCTCGGTGATGTTGATCTTGGACCCGACCTCGCGCTCGACCACTTTCTGCGTGAGCAGGTCGCGGCGCAGCCCCTCCCGCATGTCGGCCGGCGTGAGGTTGCGCTTGGACAGTTCCTGCTGAAACGCCTCTTCGGGGATGTCCTTCCGGCCGTCGGCGTACGCGGCGTCGAGCTCGGCCTCGGTGAGCTCGATCTTGAGCTGGGCCGCCTTGACGAGCAGGATGTCCTGGACGATGAGCTCGTTGAGCAGGCTCAGCTTGGCGGCAATCGCCTCGTCGTCTGACGGCGCGGGCGAAGCCTGCACGGTGCGCTGGTAGGCCTTCTCGACCTGGTCGCGCTTGATTTCGCGGCCGTCCACCACGGCCCAGGTGTCGGCAGACGCCGCGGGAGGGGCGCCGGGGGTGGACCGGCACGCGCCGGCCAGGCCCGCCAGGGCCAACACGAACAACAGGACCGTGCGAGGACGGCGAAGACCGGACGGCTCGATTGGATTCATCCCCGCCATTGTACGCGCCCGGTGCGCCCCGATGCTGTTCCGGGCGGCGACGTGTGCCGATAACGGGAGAGGCGACCCCCGTCGTCTCGAATTCGGGTGTCGGTGCCGGACGCGGCAGGGCACACAAGGTCACACATGATCCCCGTTTCTCGCGCGGCCGTCGAGCGTGAGCCGCTCGGCCGCGACCGCGCGTCCCTCCGTGAGGCCATCACCCACAGGCTCGTCTACTCGGTGGGCAAGGATCCGCTCGCGGCCACGCCCCGCGACTGGCTGCACGCCGCGGCACTGGCCGTACGAGACCGCCTGGTTGAGGGGTGGATGCACACCAGCCGGGCGCAGGCAGACGCCAAGCGCGTCTACTACCTGTCGCTGGAGTTCCTGACGGGACGGCTCTTGTCCAACAGCCTCCAGAACATCGGCCTGGACCTCGCTCTGCGCGGCGCGCTGGCCGACCTCGAGGTGGAGCTCGACGGCATCCAGGACATCGAGCAGGATGCTGCGCTGGGCAACGGCGGGCTCGGGCGGCTCGCGGCCTGCATCCTCGATTCCATGGCCACGCTCTCGCTGCCCGGCGTCGGCTACGGCATCCGTTACGAGTACGGACTCTTCTTCCAGACCATCGAGCAGGGGGCACAGGTCGAGCACCCCGATACATGGCTGCGGTACGGCAACCCCTGGGAAGTGCCGCGACCCGAATTGCTCTTCCTCGTGCGCTTCGGCGGCCGCACGGTGCACTCGACCGACCCCTCCGGGCGTCTGCGGGTGGAGTGGGTGGATACCCACGACGTGTTCGCGATGGCGTTTGACACACCGGTGCCCGGCTACAACACCGGCACGGTCAACAACCTTCGCCTCTGGTCGGCCAGAGCGACCCGCGACTTCAGCCTCCGGTACTTCAACGAGGGCAACTACTTCAAGGCGGTCGAGCAGAAGACCGAGTCCGAGAACCTGTCGAAGGTGTTGTACCCGGACGACTCGACGCTGATTGGGCGCGAGTTGCGGCTCAAGCAGCAGTACTTCTTCGTTTCCGCCTCCCTGCAGGACATCCTCCCGCAATTCCTGGAGGCGCAGGAGCCCTTCGACCGGTTTCCCGAGCGAGTGGCGATCCAGCTGAACGACACGCATCCGGCCATCGCCATTCCCGAGTTGATGCGGCTGCTGCTCGACGTGCACGGCCTCGAATGGGACCAGGCGTGGGATATCACCCGCCGCACTTTCGCGTACACGAACCACACGCTGATGCCCGAGGCGCTCGAGATGTGGCCGGTGGATCTGTTCGAGCGGGTTCTACCGCGCCACCTGCGGATCATCTACGAGATCAACCACCGCTTTCTCGAGCAGGTGCGACGCGCCCACCCTGGAGACGACGCCCGCCTCGCGCGGATGTCGATCGTCGGCGAGGAGGGCGGCCGCCGAATCCGCATGGCGAACCTGGCCATCGTCGGCAGCCACCACGTGAACGGCGTGTCGCGCCTGCACAGCGACCTTATGCGGCAGCGGGTGTTCGCCGATTTCCACGCCCTGCGGCCCGAGGCCTTCGTCAACATCACCAACGGTGTCACGCCGCGCCGCTGGCTGCACCACGCCAACCCGGGCCTGGCCTCGCTCATCACCGGGCAAATCGGACCGGACTGGGTGAGCGACCTCGGTCAGCTCACGCGCCTGGCACCGCAGGCCGAGCGGCCCGAGTTCCGAGCGCGCTTCCTGGACGTGAAACGCGAGAACAAGCAGCGCCTCAAGCGACTGATCCGCGAGCGGACGGGAGTCGACGTCAACGAGGACTCGATGTTCGACGTCCAGGTCAAGCGAATCCACGAATACAAGCGACAGCTGTTGAACGTGCTGCACGTCGTCACGCGCTACAACCGTATTCGGGAAGGGCGCCTCGACGGGATGGTCCCGCGCACCGTGATCATCAGCGGCAAGGCGGCGCCCGGCTACTGGTTCGCCAAGCTGATCATCAGGCTCATCCACGGCGTGGCAGATGTGGTGAACCACGACCCGGCCGTCGGCGACATGCTGAAACTCGTCTTCATCCCGAACTACAACGTGTCGAATGCCGAGTGGATCATCCCGGCCTGCGATCTGTCGGAGCAGATCTCCACCGCCGGCACCGAGGCGTCGGGCACGGGCAACATGAAGCTGGCCCTCAACGGCGCGCTCACGATTGGCACGCTCGACGGCGCCAACATCGAGATGCGGCATGAGGTGGGCGCCGCCAACATGTTCATCTTCGGCAAGACGGCCCGGCAGGCAGCCGAATGCCGCGCCTCGGGGTACAACCCGTGGCAGGTCTACGAATGCAATGCCGAACTGCGGCAGGCACTCGACATGATCGCCGGCGGCGTCTTCTCGCCGGACGAGCCCTCGCGCTTCCGCCCCGTGTTCGATCGGCTCACGGCGGAGGGCGACCCCTTTCTGCTGCTGGCCGACTACGCCTCGTACCTGGCCTGCCAGACGCGTGTCGACGCGCTGTACGGGCAGCCCGGTGAATGGGCTCGGCGCGCCGTTCTGAACGTGGCCGGCATGGGTGTCTTTTCGAGCGACCGGACCGTCTTCGAGTACGCCCGCCTCATCTGGGATGTGACTCCCGTGGCGACCCCGCCGCCGGGTGCGGCCCGCAGGCAGCGTCGATAGGCCGGCCGGTTCACG
>Ga0209476_10002286_pt1 | contig 12864 bp, 14 predicted proteins | sample KloWWTrecipitate_FD_187179 | JGI IMG/M metagenome (GOLD analysis project Ga0209476, IMG submission 187179) | Active sludge microbial communities from Klosterneuburg, Austria, studying microevolution and ecology of nitrifiers - Klosterneuburg... | ecosystem: Engineered > WWTP > Aerobic digester... | reverse complement strand
TACCTTGGGTACGGGGGCCACCAACTTGCAGTTCGACGTTGACCTCAGCAGCTTTACCCAGCGGCGCTCTGCATCGGCTGTTCTTGAAATCACCCAGGATGGTTCCCCTCCGGGCGAAATTGCCAGTGTCTCAGTGAGCTCAAGCGGGATCGTTCAGGGGCGCTACACGAATGGTGAAACGAGAGATTTGGGTCAGGTCATTCTTGCTACGTTCCGCAATCCGAATGGTCTGGTTTCCTTGGGTGACAACCTCTGGGCTGAGACCGTCGATTCCGGCCAGGCCGCAGTTTCTGGGCCGGGCGAGGGATTGAACGGTTCGATTGGCTCGGGTCGGGTCGAGGAATCCAACGTCGATATGAGTCAGGAGTTGGTCAACATGATTATTCAGCAGCGCAACTATCAGGCGAATGCCCAGTCCATCAAGACGCAAGATCAGATACTTCAGACGCTGATTAACCTTCGCTAATTTATCTAGCAGGTATCTGACATGGATCGTCTGATCTACACCGCAATGACTGGCGCCAAGCATGTATTCATGCAGCAGGCCGGGACGGCGAATAATCTGGCCAACGCCAGCACCATCGGTTTCAAGGCGCAGGAGCATCGTTTTCGGGCGGTGCCGGTGCTCGGCGAAGGTATGCCGACGCGGGCTTTTGTGGTTGATGCTTCGGTCAGCGATGTGATGGATGAGGGGCCGTTGATGTTCACCGGCCGTAATCTGGATGTGGCGGTGAATGGCAAGGGATGGCTTGCTGTACAGTTGCCCGATGGGAGCGAAGCTTATACGCGAGCTGGTAGTCTCGAGGTCGATGTAACCGGCCTGTTGCAAACAAAAGCGGGTTATACGGTAGTGGGTGATGGCGGACCGATCAATATTCCGCCTGATAACACGATTGAAATTGCGCCTGATGGCACTGTTTCGGTTGTTCCGACCTTTGGCACGCCCAATAACGCCAACGCGATTGGCCGGCTCAAGCTGGTCAATCCACCCGAGGCGGACATGGTTCGTGGTGCCGATGGCTTGTTTCGCCTGCGTAGTGGCCAGCCAGCACCGGCTGATGAGAACCTCAAAGTCTCGTCCGGTACGCTTGAAGGCAGCAACGTCAATGTGACGGATGCCATGGTTAATCTGATCAGCCTGTCCCGGCAGTTTGAGATGCAAATCAAGATGATGCAGACAGCCGATACCAACGCCCAGCGTGCCGACCAACTACTGTCAATGAATTCCTGATAGGACCCGAATCATGATCCGTTCCCTGTGGATTGCCCGTACCGGTCTCGATGCCCAGCAGACCCAGCTTGATGTCATTTCCAATAATCTGGCTAACGTCAGCACCAATGGTTTCAAGCGCTCACGAGCAGTTTTTGAGGATCTGCTGTATCAGACTTTGCGCCAGCCCGGTGCACAGTCTTCGCAACAGACACAGATTCCGACCGGGTTGCAACTAGGTGCCGGTGTCCGTCCGATATCGACGGCCTCCATCTTCACCCAGGGAAATCTCCAGAAAACTGATAACGCGCTGGATATAGCGGCTCAAGGGAACGGCTTTTTCCAGGTGTTGCTTCCTGACGGGACGACGGCGTATACCCGCGATGGCTCTTTCCAGAAAGATAATCAGGGGCAGATTGTTACTTCGTCTGGTTATCCATTGCAGCCAGCAATTACTATTCCGGCGACTGCTACAAGCGTTACGATTGGTACGGATGGCACCGTTTCGGTGACGGAGGCTGGTACCGCAGCAACGACGCAGATCGGTACTATCCAGCTTGCGACCTTTATCAATCCGGGTGGCTTGCAACGTACGGGGCAGAACTTGTTTCTCGAAACGGCGGCCAGTGGCACGCCCACCCCAAACACGCCGGGAACGAACGGTGCGGGTATTGTGAATCAGGGCTACGTTGAAACATCCAATGTGAATGTGGCAGAAGAGTTGGTGACGATGATCCAGACTCAGCGGGCGTATGAGTTGAATTCCAAAGTCATTTCGACGTCGGACGCCATGCTCGGCCGCCTGACCCAACTCTGAGGTGAAATGATGAGGTGGCTCTGCTTGGTATTCTTGGTTGCGACTGCCGGTTGTATGACGGTGCCGCCGACTAACGTGCATCAACCCATGACTGCCCGCCCAATGCCGCGCTTCGAAGCTAGTGCTGGTAACGGAGCGATCTATCAGGCAGGTACTGGCCGTCCGCTCTTTGAAGATCGTCGGGCACGCTATGTCGGCGATACCATCACGGTCAACATTACTGAAAGCACCACTGCTTCAGCCAAGTCAAACACCAAGGTGGATAAGTCGAACAACCAGAAGGCTTCGGTAAGTGCCTTGAACGGCTTGCCGGGCAAGAGTTTGCTTGGCCTTAATCTGGGTGCAACCAGTTCCACTGCTTTCAGTGGCAAGGGTGAAGCGGCCAATAACAATGTCTTTACTGGCAACATTACGGTGACCGTAATTGATGTCATGCCAAATGGAAATTTGCTGGTTTCCGGCGAGAAACAGCTAGCGATTGGTGAAGAGCAAGAGTTTGTCCGTATCTCCGGGGTCATCAATCCGAGTTTTGTCGATGCCTTTAATACGATCGCTTCATCGAAAGTTGCTGACGCTCGTATTGAGTACAAATCGGCTGGACAGATCAGCGAGGCACAGATCATGGGCTGGATGGCACGATTCTTTCTTAATGTTCTGCCATTCTAGGAAAGTTCCCTCAAAGGCAGATCATGATTACGAAAAGCGGCAGATGGTTTAGGCAAGCGGCAATACTCGCCGCCTGTATTTTGCCGTTCTTGAGTCATTCGGCGTTTGCCGAGCGGATTAAGGACTTGGCGACAGTTCAAGGCGTGCGTAATAACCAGTTGATCGGTTACGGCATTGTTGCTGGCCTTGATAATACGGGCGATCAGACTACGCAGACACCTTTTACGACCCAGGCCATCGGCAACATGCTTTCGCAAATGGGTGTCAATCTGACTCAGGAGCAAGCCCAGAGACTGCAGTTGAAGAATGTGGCAGCGGTGATGATTACGAGCAATCTGCCGTCATTTGCCAAGCCGGGCCAGCCGATAGATGTGACCGTATCTTCTCTGGGAAATGCCAAAAGTCTGCGTGGCGGCACTTTGTTGATGACTCAGCTCAAGGGGGCGGACGGGCAGGTTTATGCCGTGGCTCAGGGCAATGTACTGGTTGGTGGTGTTGGTGCAACATCGGGTGGCTCGAAGGTTACGGTCAACCACCTTTCGGCCGGCAGAATCCCCGGCGGGGCAACCGTTGAACGGGCTGTCGCAACTGCGGTGGGGCAAGGTGGCTATGTTTATTACGAATTGGCCGAATCTGATTTTGCGACCGCTCAGAACGTGGTAGACGCCATCAACAAGAGTATGGCGCCGGGAACGGCGCAGGCGGTAGATGGCCGGCGTATTGCAGTGCGCGCACCCGAGGATATGGATGCTCGAGTCGCTTTCATGGGCCGAATCGACAACCTTGAAGTCAGGCGCGTGGCAGGGATGGCCAAGGTCATCATAAACCCGCGTACTGGCTCGGTGGTGATGACACAGAAAGTAACACTGGAGACTTGTGCTGTCGCCCACGGCAGTCTCTCTGTCGTGGTTGATGCTGCCCAGCCGCTGCAAGGGCAGGGCGCCGATATTCAGGTCAAGCAGGACAATGGCAGTCTGATGAACGTCAAGGCGGGGGCCAATCTGGCCGACGTGGTCAAGGCGCTGAATGCGTTGGGTGCCAATCCGCTCGATCTGCTGGCTATCCTGCAGGCGATGAAAGCCGCCGGTGCTTTGCGCGCCGATCTCGAAATTATCTGACGCGCTGCAATGTCGATCAAAGTTCAGGATTTGCCGAACCGGGCTGCTTTCGATGTCAAGTCCGCCCAGGACTTGCGTACACAGTTTTCAAAAAACCCGCAGGAAGGCCTCAAGGCTGCGGCTCAGCAGTTCGAAGCGCTGTTTCTGCAAATGGTCATGAAGAGCATGCGTGATGCTGTGCCGCAGGATGGGCTGCTTAACAGCGACCAGTCGCGCTTTTATACCGGCATGCTCGATCAACAAATGGCCCAGAATTTGTCGGCCAGCGGCAAGGGGATTGGCTTTGCACGATTGATCGAGCAGCAACTGGGCAGAAACCTGCCCGGTGCCGGAGGGCTGGCCGCGCCGGCCGAAGCGGCAAACGCTGCCGGCAATCCTTTGCCGCTCGCCGCCTCAGATGGCCGCCACCTTAATTACAAGACAGTGCTCGGTAGTCTGCCAACTTCAGCGGCCTATGCCACATCAGTTGCTAGCGTGCCTGCCGCAGCCAGCACGGATGCAACGGCCAGCTCCAAAGAATTCGTAAACCGTGTTTGGCCGCATGCCGTTGAAGTGTCACGGTCGACCGGGATTCCGCCTCAATTTCTGGTAGCCCATTCAGCGCTCGAAAGTGGCTGGGGAAAGAGTGAAATTCGCCAGGCTGACGGCTCTTCCAGCCACAATCTTTTCGGCATCAAAGCCGGAAAAAGCTGGACGGGGGCTACCGTGGAAGCGACCACAACCGAGTACATCAATGGCCGCCCCCAGCAAGTAGTCGAGCGCTTTCGCGCCTATGCTTCCTATGAAGAGTCATTCCGTGACTACGCTACCCTTTTGCGCAACAACTCACGTTATAGCGCGGTGATTGGTTCGCAGAATGGCACAGAGTTTGCTAAAGGATTGCAACAGGCGGGTTATGCCACAGATCCGATGTATGCAGACAAACTCTCGCGCATCATCAATGGCCCAACCCTGCGCCAGGCGCTGATCGGTTGATCTTCGCCTAAACTTTCCGGCGATTTGGCCGTAAACCTCTTTGAGGTGAATGATGAGCTCAGGACTTTTAAGTATCGGTGTTAGTGGTCTGGCTGCAGCTCAGCTAGGCTTGCTAACGACCGAACACAATGTGACTAACGCCAATACGCCGGGTTACACCCGCCAGCGGACGGTGCAGACATCTTTGGTTGGATTGGCTACCGGTTCCGGCTCGGTTGGCCAAGGTACCGATGTTGTCACTATTGAACGTATGTACGACAAGTATCTGAGTGCTCAGGTCAATACGTCGCAGACCAAGCTCAGCGAGATAGATGCCTATTATGCTCAGATCTCGCAGATCGATAATATGTTGGCTGACCCGACCTCCGGTTTGACCCCGGCACTGCAGGAATTTTTCAATGGCGTTCAGCAAGTTGCCGCCAATCCTTCTCTGCTCTCAGCCAGGCAGTCAATGATCTCGTCGGCCGAGACGCTGGTTTCCCGGTTTCATTCAATCGAACTGCGCCTCGAAGAATTGGGCAACGATGTTAACGGCAGAATCGAAGATGCCGTCAGCAGCGTTAACTCCTATGCCACGCAAATTGCAGAATTGAATCAACGCATCGTTATTGCCGAGTCTGCCTATGGCCAGCCGGCAAATGACATGCTCGATCAGCGCGGCCAGTTGATCAATGAGCTTAACAAGCTGATTAAAGTCACGTCCTCGACGAACACGAATGGTGGCCTCAACCTCTTTATTGGCAGTGGCCAGCCGCTGGTGATTGGCACTCAAGCCATGGTCATGACGGCTGAAGCCTCGAACGCGGACTCTTCAAAAATTGTGGTTGGCTTGCTGAGTGCGACGGGCGATTCCATCGAGTTGCCTGACAATCTGGTTGTTGGTGGCGAGTTGGGTGGTTTGGTTAAGTTCAGAAGTGAAACATTGGGTCGCACAACGAACGAACTCGGGCGGATGGCGGCATCGATGGCGCTGACCTTTAATGCACAACATGCCTTGGGCCAGGATTTGCTCGGCCAGGCAAGTGGCGATGCAGGCTTTGCTGCCGATTTTTTCTCAATGGCAACTGTCCAGCCGACCGTCAGACAGAATGCAAATAATGTTGGTAACCCGCTTGTGTCTGCAGCTTTCGCGGCGCCGACTTATGGTGCTGCAACTGACGGGAATTTTTATACCAAGCTGACGACCAGCGATTATCGGCTTACCAACGTCGGCGGCGGCAATTACACCTTGACCCGCTTGAGCGACGGAAAGTCGCTGCCCCCACCGCCTGCGTTGGCGGCGGATACTTTGGCAAATATATCCATTTATGCGGAAGCCAATGAAGGCTTCAAAATTTCTATTGCCGGATTAGATGCGGCAGGAAACAGTTACCTGATTCAGCCAACCAGTAATGCCGCTCAAAATATTGCGGTCAACTCGATTATTGCCACAGATTCAAGAACCGTGGCAGCAGCATTACCCTTTAGAACTAGTTCAAGTGCAGGCAATACCGGGTCCGGTGCTATTTCTGGCGGGATCAGTGCCCCTGGTTTCGATACGACCTTGTTACCCGCAGGCGGGATTAGTGTTTCCTTTGTATCTGGCACGAATAAATTGAATTTGACTGATCTCGTGGCCGGTCAGGTAATTACTTACAAAGTACCGGGCGGTAATGAGCAGTCCACTACCGTTTTGGCAGGCGCACCGACTTCAACCCTGATTGACTACACGCAGGGCATGACAATTTCGGTTTCCGGCATGAATTTCGTGATGACCGGAACGCCGAATAATGGGGACTCGTTCAAATTGCAGCGCAATGCTGCGGCAACCACGGATGGACGAAACTCACTGGCCCTGGGCAAGTTGCAAACCCAGAATACCGTCGCCGACGGAACCGCCACGTTTCAGACAGCCTTCGCTGAAATGGTGGCAAATGTTGGGATCAAAACACGTGAACTGCGCGTGGTCGGAGCTGCACAGGAAAGCGCGCTAACTCAATCTCAGTCAGCGCGCGATGCACTTTCCGGGGTCAATCTCGACGAAGAGGCCGCCAATATGATCCGTTATCAGCAAGCCTATCAGGCAGCGGCCAAGATCCTTGATATTGGTTCAAAGCTCTTTGATGAGCTGTTGCAGTTGGGTTGAGGGAGATTGTCGTGAGAATCAGCACCGCGCAAATTTTTGACTCCGGTAATCGTGGTATCAGCCGCAACCAGGTTGACCTGTTCAAGCTCCAAAACCAGATGTCATCCGGTCGCAAAATGTTGACCCCGGCCGATGATCCGATTGCCTCGGCTCAGGCATTGGTGCTAACCCAATCCAAGGAGGTGTCCTCGCAATATTTGCGCAACCAGGATGGAGCGAAAGGTCAGTTAGGTGTGGTCGATGCCCAGCTGACCGCTTTGGACGACCTGATGCAAAATGTTCGGGACAAAGTAGTTCAAGCCGGTAACACAACGCTGAGCAATGCCGATCGTGGGTTTATCGCCCAGGAGCTGGAGTCGCGCTTTTCCGAACTGCTCGGTATCGCCAATGCGCAAGATGGCACAGGGAGCTATCTGTTCTCAGGTTATCAAGGGGCGGTGCGTCCGTTTTCGGCGACTCAAACAGGGGCGAATTATGCTGGCGATGATGGCCAGCGCTTGTCGCAAGTGGAGGCTTCGCGTCAGATTTCAACCAGCGTCTCGGGCGGGGAACTGTTCGAGCGAATTCGTAATGGTAATGGCACTTTCGCAACCTCAAACGGCGGTAACGTCTTGGGAGGAATCAATCACGGGACTGGAGTTATTGATCAGGGAAGTGTAAATGACCTCACCTTATGGAATCAGGCGCTTAATTCGCCAGGGTTTGGTGATGTCAATATTCAGTTTTTCGTAAATGCAGGCGTTACCAGTTACCGGCTTTATGATGAATTGGGTGTCGAGCTATCTACAACGGCTGCCCTGCCGGCAGATGGGTTGCCTTTCACGCCAGGGCAGTCAATTTCAATGCAAAAGACAACAGCGCCAGCACAAAATTTTGGCGTCTCTGTCGTAGTCCAAGGCACGCCTGCCGACGGAGACCGTTTTGTTGTAAGCCCGAGTACGGACCAAAGTATTTTCACGACCCTGCGTAATACCATCAATACGATTAGTCAGGGTATTAGCACCTCGGCAGGAACGACCTCCACCGAGTTTACAAATAACTTGGCAGCAAATCTGATTAACATCGATCAGGTGATGGCAAACCTGCTGGAGGTGCGCACTTCGGTGGGTAGCCGTCTCAATGAAATTGAATCGCTGAGCAATAGCGGGGCAGATCTGCAGTTGCAGTATGCCACTTCGCTGTCTGCATTGCAGGATCTTGATTATGCAAAGGCTATTAGTGATATGGCACAAAAGCAATTGCAGCTTGAGGCGGCTCAATTGTCATTCAAACAGATCAGCCAGCTTAGCTTGTTCAGTATGCTATGAAAGCTGTTGTACTTGTGATGGTGGCTGGTGTTGCGCTGACAGGTTGTTCGACAAGTAGCACCTCTCCGTTGATAGCTGACAAATCGATTCAACTCACCGCAACGACGGCAGTCTCGTATTCAACAATCGCTACGGCAGCTGTTGTGCTGGCTGCTATTTACATTGTTTACGATCCCTTGGCGCCCAATTGGGAGATTGAAGAGTCTCGGCTTAACGAAGACACCTATCGGTTTTCGCTAAAAATGAAGCGATACCATACCGGTGGTGCCGGGGAGTCGATCCAGATTCTCAAGCGTCGTGCTGGCAAGCTTCAGTACGAGCAGGGGTTTGCCGGGTATCAGATACTCGAATATACGGAAGGCATCGACTCGCAGACCATCGGTGCACGTCGCATGGCTGAGGGAACTATCAAGTTGGTTCAGCGCCAGCAGGCCGACTCCTTCCTCCAAAACGAGCGCTATTAGCCGCCTGGCACGGCAAAGCCAAGCATGGCGCTCATGGCAAATTCGAAAATTGCCTGAAGCGGCGTGGCCAGATAGTTCATGCTGATGGCAATGGAAACAAATCCACCCAGAAGAGTCAGCGGGAAGCCGAGGGCAAAGATGTTCAATTGCGGTGCAGCACGAGTTAACACGGCAAGTGCAACGTTGGTGATCATTAGTGCCACAACGATTGGAAGTGCCAGCAAAAGACCTGCAGAAAATATCTTTGAGCCGAGTTCGGCCAGATTTAGCCAGGACGCCGCACCCAAAGGCATTGCGCTGACTGGTATGGCTGAGAAGCTTTGGGCCAGTGTGGCAAAGTAAAGTAAATGCCCGTTCATCGACAGGAACAGCAGCAGGGCGATCAAGCCAAAAAACTCGGCGATAACCGGAGTTTGTGACGAGCTCAGCGGATCAAAAAAGGTGGCAAACCCGAGACCCATCTGAAAACCGATAAATTCCCCCGCCATGTCGAAGGCTGCAAATACGATACGGGCGGCGAAACCCATGCCAATACCGATCAGCATTTGCTGCAACATTATCCACAAGCCGGTGAGCGAGGCGGGTTGCACGTTGGGCATGCCTGGCAGGCTGGGGGCGATCGCTACCGTGATGGCAATTCCCATGATTAAACGGGTTCTTCGCGGAATGCCCGCTGTGCTCCATAGAGGAGCGGCAGCAACGAAAGCCAGGATACGTGCCAGTGGAAAGATGAAGGCCGCGATCCAGGCATCGATCTGCACGGAACCGATGCTGATCATGCTTAGCCTATCAGTTGCGGAATGCTGCCAAACAGGCGCTGAATGTAGTCGATCAGATACTGAAGCATCCACGGGCCGAGCAATATAAGTACCACAAACATGGCAACCAGCTTCGGTACGAATTGCAGCGTTGATTCGTTAATCTGCGTTGCTGCCTGAAAGATACTGATAACCAGACCAACCGCAAGTGCCGTGATCAAAAGCGGTGCTGCGATCAGCAAGGTGACCTCAATCGCCTGCCGGCCGATTTCCATGACGGTTCCGGGGGTCATCGCGAAAAGCTCTGCACCAGTGAGCCGATAACCAAATGCCAGCCATCGACGAGAACGAATAGCATCAACTTGAAGGGTAGGGCGACCATGACCGGTGACATCATCATCATACCCATCGACATGAGCAGGCTGGCCACCACCATGTCGATTACCAGAAAAGGAATGAACAGGATAAAGCCGATCTGGAATGCGGTTTTGAGTTCGCTGATCACAAAGGCTGGCACAAGAATGCGAAGCGGGGTGTCTTCCGGGTTTTCGATCTTGTCGATCTTTGCAATGCCGGCGAAGAGTGCAAGATCCGATTCACGGGTCTGCTTGAGCATGAAGCCACGCATTGGAATGGCCGCCCGTTCGGCAGCCTGCATGATGTCGATCTTGTTTTCTGACAGCGGAACGTAGGCGTCCACATAGACCTTGTCAAGAACTGGACTCATCACGAAGAATGTGAGGAACAGGGCCAATCCGACGATTACCTGGTTCGATGGCGACGTTGTGGTGCCCAAGGCGTGTCGCAACAGGGAGAGGACGATGACGATGCGGGTAAACCCGGTCATCATCAACACAACCGCTGGTATGAACGTCAGAGCCGTCATCAGTACCAGTGTTTGAACCGTCAATGAATAGGTTGTGCCGCCACCGGCAGCAGGTGCGCTCGTAATGGCAGGGAGCCCAACGCTGGTCTGGGCGATCACTATGCTGGCTGGTATCAGCAAGGCTAGCGCTGCAAGTAGGCGCTTAGCCATGCTTGCGGCGTTCAGTTACGCTCTGTAGCCACTGGGTAAATGGTTTTTCACCGGCAACAGGAAGGGTATCGGCAGGCATGTCGTCGCCTTTGATCATACGGTGCAGCGTGCGGATCTGTCCTGGGACAACGCCAATCACCAGCCACTCGTCACCCACTTCAAGTAAAACAATGCGCTCACGTGGACCAAGTGCGACACCGCCGATGACTTTCATGCCGCCCTGGCCAAACCCCTTGCTACCGGATACTTTTCTGGCTAGCCAAGCCAAACCGAGTAGCAGGGCAACGATGAGAGCCAAAGCAAGTGTTGCTTGCAGGTAGGTTCCGGCCGAGACGGCTGGCGTGGCTGTTTCCGCAGCAAAGGTAGAAAAGGGGAGCGAGAAGAGTAGAAAACGTAACAAAACGGGCAACCCACGGCATCAAGTAGTCAGGGCGCTATCTTAAAGCAAACTTGCCGGGGTGTTCAGCGATTGAGTTTTCGCATGCGCTCGGAGGGCGTGATGATGTCGGTCAAACGTATGCCAAATTTGTCGTTGACCACAACAACCTCTCCTTGAGCGATCAGCGTCCCGTTTACCAGAACATCCATGGGTTCACCTGCCATGGCATCAAGTTCGACAACGGAACCATGAGCCAGTTGAAGAAGGTTTTTGATTGTGATCTTGGTTCGTCCGAGTTCGACTGTAAGCTTGACTGGAATATCCAGAATCATGTCGAGTTCGTTCATCATGCCGGTATTGCCGGCATTGCCACCGAAGGCTGGGAAAATGTCTGCCGGCTGAGCCGACGGTGCTTCGGCGATTGCTTGTTCCGCCATCGCGGTGGCCCAGTCGTCTTCGCTGATCTGGCCGTCGTCCTCGGTTGCCATGTTTTCCATATTTTCCATTGCGTCAGCCATTTTTTTCTCCCATTGCCGGTTCAGCGGCCGGTGCGTCGGGTGAGGATCCAATGAATCGCTCGAGCTTCAGTGCGTATTGCCCATTTTGTTGGCCGTAGGAGCATTCCATCAACGGTACATTGTCTACCGATGCCTCGATCCGTTCTGAAATGTTGAGCGGAATGACATCCCCGACCTTCAGTTTGAGAATCTGTCCAAGCGTAATCTTGCCGGTGCCGAGATGGGCAACGAGTTCCACCTCGGCACCTTGCAACTGCTTACGCAACGTGCCAATCCAGCGCTTGTCCGAGGAAAGCTGATCGCTTTGCATCGTACTGTACAAAAGGTCGCGAATTGGTTCCAGCATCGAATACGGGAAGCAGATATGCATGTCTGCTGTCGCACCACCAAATTCCAGAGTAAACGTCGTCGAGATGACAATTTCCGATGGTGTGGCGATGTTGGCAAATTGTGAATTCATCTCTGAGCGCACGTATTCAAAATTGATATCGTGCACCGGCTTCCAAGATTTGCTGTACTCGGCAAATACGACGTTAAGCAGTCCCTGAATGATTCGCTGTTCAGTTGCGGTGAAGTCACGACCTTCGACGCGCGTATGAAAACGGCCGTCGCCACCGAACATGTTATCAACCACCAGAAAAACTAAGTTTGGGTCGAATATGAATAATGCCGTGCCGCGCAAAGGCTTGGCAACTACCAGATTCAGATTGGTCGGTACGACCAGATTGCGGATAAATTCACTGTATTTTTGCACTCGGATCGGGCCAACTGAGATTTCGGCATTCCGGTGCATGTAATTGAAAAGTCCGATTCGCAGGTAGCGGGCAAATCGTTCATTGACCAGTTCAAGCGTCGGCATCCGCCCACGCACGATTCGTTCTTGCGTACCAATGTTGTACGCACGAATACCGCCACCATCGCCCTGGCTTTCCTCGGGCTCGTCAGCTTCGCCGGTGACACCTTTGAGTAGGGCGTCAACCTCGTCCTGGGAAAGAAAGTCGCCTGCCATGGCTCCTTACTGAATGATGAAAGAGGTGAATAGAACTGACTTGACCGGGCCTTCCGAGCTGATTTTTTCGCCTTTTTTATTTCTTTTTGGCGGCTCAATGATCTCGTTAATTTCATCTTTCAGTCCTTCTGCCAGGTTTTCTTTACCTTCCTTGGAGAGGAGTTCGGAAGCTTTTTTGGAGGATAGTAAAAGCATGATGTTGTTTCGGATTTTCGGCATTTGGCCCTTGAGCGCCGCATCGGCGGCGATATCTTCGAGTTCGAGCGCCAGAATTACCTGTAGGTACTGATCGCCTGTTTCCGGGATCAGGTTGACGGTGAATGTCTCAAGATTGACAAAAACCGGCGGGTGAGCAGCTTCTGTCTTTTTGTCTTTCTTTTTCGGCTTTACTGTTTCTTCAGCGACATCCTCGTCGTCTTCGGCGTGATCCGCTTTTTTCAGCAGCATGAGAGCGCTGCCGCCGGCAAGAGCCAAAACAAGAA
>Ga0209476_10002284_pt1 | contig 12869 bp, 8 predicted proteins | sample KloWWTrecipitate_FD_187179 | JGI IMG/M metagenome (GOLD analysis project Ga0209476, IMG submission 187179) | Active sludge microbial communities from Klosterneuburg, Austria, studying microevolution and ecology of nitrifiers - Klosterneuburg... | ecosystem: Engineered > WWTP > Aerobic digester >... | reverse complement strand
CGTGTGGAGGTAGTTCCAAATCAGCGTGTTGGTGATCTGGAGGTGGGAGTAGATGCGCCCGCCGCCGTAGTTCTTGAGCAGCAGCCGCTCGACTTCGCGCGTCATCTCCTTGCGCTTATCGAGGGAGAGTTCGACACCGACCTTGTCGAGGAGCTCATCCATGCCCGGCATCTTCACCGAGAACTGCTTGTTCAGGGTGGTCTTGGAGCTGTAGTTGCTCATCAGGAAGGCGGTCGGCTCGGGGTCGAGCACTTCCGTGTCCCAGCCGAACCAGAGGTTGGCGTTCCCCGAACCGTACTTCTGCTCGACGATCTTGGAGGTGATGGTCGAGTACGGCTCGATCTTGGCCTTGAACTGGCTGGTGCCGAGGTTCTTGTTGAGCATCGCCACGAGGATGGAGCTCGCCTGGTAGGCGCCTTCGAAGATGTCGGGGATGTCCAGGGTGACCTCGCCGAGGGCGGGGCCGCCACCGGCTTCCCACATCTTCTTTGCCTCGGCGATGTCCTTCTCGACATCCTGGAAGTAGCCGGGGAAGGTGATGAGCTCCTTCTCGGTGAGACCGAAGGCGCCCTGGCTCGGCGGGATCGAGCCGGAGATAGCGCCACGGCCGCCGTGGATCTGCTGGATGACCTGGCGCCGGTCGATGGCGCGGAAGTAGGCGCCGATCAGGTTCGGGTTACTCCACGGTTCGGCGCCACCGTAGTACGAGCCGGCGATGATCGGGTTCGCGGAGAAGTTGGTCGATTCCCTGGTCTTGCCCTTGAAGCGCTCGCGCATTTCGTTGAGCACCTGGATATTCGGCGGCCCGTACGCGTCGATCTGCTTCTGCTCGAAGGCGGCCTGGGCAGCCTGCGGGTCGGTGAAGAGCGGCACTTCCTGGATGCCGTCCAGGTAAGAGGTCCCGGTGAACTTGTCGAAACGCTGGAACTTGAGGCGCCCTTCCGAAGCGAACTCGGTCAGGACCATCGGCCCGGTGCCGATGATCAGCCGCTGGTCGAAGTTGGCGTAGTCCTTCTCGAACTCCTTGATCGCCTCCGGCGCACCGATGCCCTCGTAGGACTGGGCGAGGAGGTTGAGGAAGAGCGGTGACGGCTTCGTCAGCTTGATCTGGACCGTCTCTTCATCCGGGACCGTGACCGACTCGACGATCTGGTATTCGCCCTTGCGGTAGAAGTTCGGGTCGGCGGTACCATCCTGGCGGTTACCGGCCTTGTTCCGTTCGATGTGGAACTGGATGTCGCTGGCCTTGGTCTGGCGGCCGTTTACCGGCGCCTTGTTGTGGAAGAAGTTGTTCTTCCGCAGCTTCAGGACAACGGTCTGGGGGTCCGGCTGCTCCCACTTTTCGGCGAACCCGCCACCCAGGCGGCCCTCCTTGAAGCTGTCCCAGTAGACCGCCCGCTGCATGGTCCGGCCGATGATCGTGGCGACCGGGGTGAACCGGCTGCGGCTGTGGTCGAACGTGTCGTACGTTGCGTTTGAGCTGCTCCCGCGGGAGATACCGCCCTTTTTGCCTTGTTCGGTGGCCGCAGCGGTCGGCGAGCCCGTGCCCGGAGTGGCTGAGCCGCCAGAAGCGGGAGTCTCGTCTCCGCCGTCATCGTCATCGTCATCGCCACAGCCCACCAGGCCGAGCGCGGCTGCGCCGACACCGGTCAGGGCGGCCCCGCCGAGAAGGCGGCGGCGCGTGAAGGTGCCAGTGGCCGCGCGCCGTTTCCAGTAGTTATCCACATCGGACATGAGAATTCCCCCTTGCGTTTCGTCTGCCGTTCACGACCACGGGATGCTTGTCTTCCCCTCACGGCGGCCCGGCCGACGGCGACTTCGCGGAGTATACGCATGAGAGTGGGTGTTTGGACTACCTGTCAAAGAAAATTTCTATTTGCCAGCATGTAGTGCGAGTTATTCCATTATTCGCTGCGGTGAGCGACGGGGGCCGTTGTCCCAGGAGGCAGCGACTGCGATACTGTCAGTTCGGCCCGCGCACCGGGGGCACATTCGTGTGCCCGGCGGGACGGGACCCAACGTGGAGGCGCGCCGCCAAGCGCGCCGTTTGCACACAAGGAGCACACCTTTGGCAAAGAAAGTCCGCGCAGTGGTGACACTGCAACTGCCGGCCGGGAAAGCGAACCCGGCCCCGCCTGTCGGCCCTGCACTGGGCCAGCACGGCGTGAACATCATGGAGTTCTGCAAGGAGTACAACGCTCGGACGCAGGACAAGGCTGGCCAGATCATCCCGGCCCAGCTGACGATCTTCGAAGACCGGTCGTTCACCTTCGTCCTGAAGACGCCGCCCGCCGCGGACATGCTGCGCAAGGCTGCCGGGATCGACAAGGGCAGCGGCAACCCGCGCCTGACCAAAGTGGGCAAGGTGAGCGAGGACGACATCCGCAAGATCGCGGAGACGAAGATGCCCGACCTGAACGCAATCACTATCGACGAGGCAATGAAGATCGTCGAAGGCACGGCCCGCAGCATGGGCATCGAGGTGGTGTAGCCATGGCAAAGAAGGGCAAGCGCTACCTTGAGGCGGCCAGCAAGATCGACAAGTCGAAGTTCTACTCGGTGGATGAAGCCATCGCTCTGGCGAAAGAGATCCACCCGGCGAAGTTCGACGAGACCGTTGAGCTTCACATCAAAACGGGCCTGGACCCGCGCCACGCAGAGCAGCAGATCCGTGGTTCGACCGTGCTTCCGCACGGCCTGGGCAAGGTGATGCGTGTCCTCGTCTTCACCGAAGGCGAGGCGATGAGCCTTGCGCGCGAGGCAGGAGCGGACCATGTCGGGAGCGACGACCTGATCAAGCAGATCGAAGGCGGCTGGCTCGACTTCGATGTCGCCATTGCGACGCGCGAAATGATGGGCAAGGTCGGCCGGCTCGGCCGCGTGCTCGGCCCCCGGGGGCTGATGCCGAACCCACGTTCGGGGACGGTGGTCGGCGCCGAGGACATCGCGAAGTCGGTGCAGGAAGCGAAGCAGGGCCGGGTGGAGTACCGCCTGGATCGCCTGGCAAACATCCATGTGCCGCTTGGGAAGGTCAGCTTCGATGAGGCGAAACTCAAGGAGAACATGGCCACGCTGATCGAGGCCGTGAATACCGCCAAGCCGAAGGAAGCGAAGGGGCAGTACATCCGCAGCGCGACCCTGACGACGACGATGGGCCCGGGCATCCACCTGGACCTGGCGCAGGCGCTCGCGCTGAGAGTCTAATCGCCGCTCCGCGGCCGGAAACACGAGAGAGGCCCGGGGAAATCCCGGGCCTCTTGCTTTTCGCGGCCTGGTGGCGGACGAGGGTCAGGCGGTGCGGACAGCCTCTTCGAGTTTTGCCGTGGCCTCGGCGTAGGAGGTGCCCTGGGGGAAGCGGACAGGCTCGCCGATGGAAACGCGGACCCGCGCGCGGGGGTGCGGCAGCCACTTGCCTTCGTAAAAGCCCGGGCGGAGGACATCGATGCGCATGGGCAGAACGGGGACGCCGGTCTCGACGGCGAGCAGGCCGGTGCCGCTCTTGAAGGGCTGGGTCGGGCCCATCACGGTGAGCTTGCCCTCCGGGAAGATCATCACGTTCCAGCCCTCATCAAGCATCTTCGCTACATACTCGAGGCTTTCGCGGACGCCGGAGCCTTCCTTGGCGAAGGGGAAGGCGTTGCCGAGGAAGCTTGCCCCGAACCCGCGGAACCGGTTGCCGAAGATGTCGCTGGCAGCGGCAGCGATGGCGACGCGCTGGCGGAAGCCGTGCGGCATGGCGCGCAGCAGGACGGACTGATCAAGGTGCATGTTGTGGTTGCTGATGAGGAGACAGGGTTCCTGGAGGGTGCGGAAGCGTTCCCTCCCGCGGACTTCGACGCTGTAGCCCAGGAGCAGAAGCGGGAAGATCATGGTGGAGGTGATGGCACGGCGAAGCCATCGGACCGGGCGGCGCCGCGGCCAGGTGGGGAATCGACGGACTCGGGCTTTGCGCTCGCCTCGTTCTGCCATAGCTCTCAGTTGGGCGATCGTCGTCTGGGGCCCAACCTCCGTATCATCGATGTACACGCCGATATCGTCTTCAATGCCGGACAGGAGTTCGACACGGCCGAGGGAATCGAGGCCAAGGTCCGCGCCGAGGTTGGCATCCTCCGTGAGCGGATGATCAGTGCGGCGGACGGCGGCGATGAGGCGAAGGAGCGGGTCTTCGAGTTCGGCCTGAGGGGCGCTCGAGGCGGGCCGCTGGTGTTCCTTGAGGTAGGCCTCGACGAGGGGGCGCCTGACCTTCAGCGTGTGAGTACGGGGGAAATCCTCCTCCGGCCAGACGGTCCAGCCGAGGACCTGCTGGCGGGCATCGAGTTGTTCATTTGCCAGGCGCACGGCGTCCGTCGTGATTCCGGTTTCGGCTTCGACGATGACGGCATGGAGCCGGACATCGGGGCCTTCCTGGACGCCCAGGACGACGGCATCGGCCACGCCGGGCTGGTGGCGGAGGACGGTCTCGATATCGTCCGGGTACACGTTCTGGCCATCGGAGAGGACGATGAGGTCCTTCTTGCGGCCCTTGAGGTAGAGATAGCCATCCTCGATGTAGCCGAGGTCACCGGTGCGATACCAGTCGTCATCGAAGCTGGCGGCGGTAGCCTCGGGGTTGTTCCAGTAGCCCGGGAAGACGTTGGGGCCGCGGGCGAACACCTCGCCATCGGCGGCGATCCGCACCTGCTGGCCGGGGAGCGGGCGGCCGACACTCCGGATGCGGCGGTCGTTGCGGGGGTTGATTGTGACGATGGGCGCGCACTCGGTCGTCCCGTAGCCTTCGACAACGGCGATGCCCATCGCTTCCCACTTAAGCTGAATGTCGGGATCGATGGCGGCGCCGCCGGACGCGATGAAATCGAGCTTGCCGCCGAAGCGGGAGAGGACCGATCGGAACAGCTTCCGGCGCAGGACAGGGGGAAGCGGAGCGGCAACCTTTCGGAGGCGGTTGAGGAGGCCGAGCCGGCCACGAGCGGTGGCTTCGCGTTCGATGCCATTCATGAGGAGTGACAGCACCTGGGGGACGCCCATGATGAATGTGGGTTTCCATTCCTGCATGGTCCGGGAGAGGGCGGCGGGTTGGCGGCTGGCCGGGTAGCACACCGCGGCGCCAACGTGGATGGGGGCAAAGCAGCCGCCGACCTGTTCGAACATGTGGCTCAGCGGGAGAAGCGAGAGCATCCGAGTTTCGCGGGCGATCGGGATCACGGCGATCCCGGCTTCGACGTTGGCGACGATGTTCCGGTGGGTAAGGACCACGCCCTTGGGATCGCCGGTGGTGCCAGAAGTGAAGATGATCTCGGCAGTGTCAGAACCGCTGAGCGGCGGGCCCTGGTGGCGCCCATTGGGGTGGAGGGGGGCATCACCAAAGTTGAACGCCGGGATCTCCATCGCGCGCAGCACGTCGACCTGGGATGGGCCGCCGAAGCCGAGCACCGGCTCGGTCTGGGCAACCACACGGGAGACGAAATCGGGGGCAGAACGGACATCGATCGGGACGGCCACCGCCCCGGCAATGAAGGTGCCAAACATCGCCGCGACCCAGTCCGGCTGGTTGGGGGCCCAGAAGATGACGCGGTCGCCTTTTGCGACTCCCTGGCTTGCCATGAAGCGGGCATAGGCGTGGGCCTGGCGTTCCAGCCCACGGTAGGTGTACCGGGTGGTCCGCACCCCGACCCGCATGGTGACGGCGATGCGGTCGCCATTGTCGCGGGCGGAGTGTTCGAGCATCTCGACGAGGGTGTTCATCTGGACGGGAGTGTGCGCGCGAACTCGCGCACTTTCTGGTCGGCGCCGGCCAGGATGGGACGGAAGTGGCTGAAGCAGAGTGTCTCGAAATCGAGCGAGGCGAGCTTCCGGATGGAATCAGTGGCGGCGCTCATGTCCTGCGTGAACAGGCGGCTTGGGGGCATGAGGCGGCCGAACTTGTACTGCATGGCATCGCCGACGAGCAGGACGCCGCGGTTGGGGAAGTGGAGCGAGATGCTGCCGGCAGTGTGGCCGGGGGCGTGGACGATGCGCAGGCCGCCAAGGGCGGGGAGCTCATCGCCATCGTCCAGGACGACATCGACCCGGGCGGCGCCGGGGTCGTTGCGGAGCAGGTACGGTTCACAGATGCGAGCGAGCCAGGGATGCTGGAAGGGGTTCGGGAGAGGACGGTCGCTTGTGACGTGGGGAGCTTCTGCAAGGTGGACGCCGGTCTTCCCGGGCACCCATTCCTGGAGTTCGGCGAGCCCGCCGACGTGATCTATATGGTAGTGGGTGATGACGATGTGCTTGATGTCTTCGGGAGAGCGGCCCAGCTCTTCGACGGCCTGGAGGATGCGCTCACCGGAGCCGGGCGAACCGGTATCAACGAGGGTGATTTCGTCTTCGACGATCAGGTACGCCTTAGAGCCACGGGTGCGGACCTGATACAGGCCCGGGAGGACCTCGACGTAGTTACGGAATGGGGCCGGTTTGAATTCCTCCCAGCGATCCTGCCATTGCGGACGCCGGTCGGACGAGGGGGTTGCCATGGGTTGAAGGATAACAGAAGGGAGAGGTGGAAGAGGTGGGGTGGCAAGCTTCCAGGAGGGCAATGGAAGCAGAGCAGTAGGAGAAGGGACAAGAGCGGAAGCTTGCCACCCCGGTGGGACATGTGAATCCTATCACAATCGTCGTGGCCCGGGGTAGGGGGAGTGTCATCGAAGTTTCTTATGCGAGACTGGTCACAAACCCGAATGCCGTTCGCTTGCGGGCGGCTCTCCGCTCCGTCACAATCAAATACGCACAATCAGGCCTAGTCCCGCCCCGGGGATGGGCCACCATGGAAAGCAGGACACCCGATGGCAATTACCCTTGGCGATAGCGAACGCGAAGCAGTCTGGCGGAAAGAAGTTCGCGACTTCATCCAGAACGAGGCCCCCGCGGCGCTGAAGGGCGACATGGACCAGGGCGAAGGTTCGATGTTCGGCCGGCTTGGCGCGATCAAGGAATGGCGCGATAAGGTCGCGGCGAAGGGCTGGATCGCGCCTTCGTGGCCGAAGAAATACGGCGGCGCCGACATGTCGGTAGTCGAGCAGTTCATCATGAACGAGGAGTTCGCGGAGTCGGGCGTCCCGGGGAACCTCGGTGGTTTCGGCGTGATGATGATCGGCCCAACGATCATCGAGCACGGGACCGAGGAGCAGAAGGAAGAGCACCTCACCCGGATCCTCAAGGGCGAAGTGATCTGGTGTCAGGGCTATAGCGAACCCGGTGCGGGCTCGGACCTCGCCTCGCTGCAGACGCGTGCCGTCCGCGATGGCGACGACTACGTCATCAACGGCCAGAAGATCTGGACGACGGGCGCGCAGTTCGCCGACATGATGTACATCCTGGTGCGGACCGACCCGGATGCGCCGAAGCATCGCGGTATCACGTACCTGCTCCTCAACATGCGCGCCCCGGGCGTGACCGTGCGGCCGCTGACGACGCTTGCAGGGACGCAGACCTTCAACGAGGTGTTCTTCGAAGATGTGCGCGTGCCGGTGAAGAACCGGATCGGCGAGGAGAACCGCGGCTGGTATGTAGGGACGACAACGCTCGACTTCGAGCGCAGCTCGATCGGCAGCGCCATCGGCGTCCGCAAGCAGCTGGAGGGCCTCATCCGCCAGGCGAAGTCGGGTGGCGAAGCCTCGTTCGCGCGCAACCCGAAGGTGAAGGGTGAGTTCGTCGACCGGTGGATCGAGTGCGAAGTCGCCAAGATGCTGAGCTACCGCGTGGTGAGCATGCAGGCGAACGGGAAGATCCCGAACCACGAGGCCAGCATGTGCAAGCTGTTCAGCAGCGAGCTGAGCCAGCGCATCGCGAACCTTTCGATGCACATGTTCGGGATGCACGGGAATGTGAAGAACCGGGCATCGATGGGCTACATGCAGGCGGTCAGCTCGACCATCGCCGGCGGCACGACCGAAGTCCAGAAGGGCATCATCGCAACGCGGGGTCTCGGCCTCCCGCGCGGCTAGACCAGGCCAACAGGCACATCCGACGAGCCCGGGCAGATTTGCCCGGGCTCGTTGCGTTCCCGGTCGCCCGGAGCGGACGGGAGAGGATAATGACGAGGGATGAACCAGGGGATCCGGCTGCTCCGCTCAAGTGTGTTCCTGGCGCAGGTAGCGGTGGTGGCGGTGTCCCTCTACCAATCGACGGTGACGGCAGCCGGATATGCGCGCAGGAGACGGACCGCGGCGCCTTCCGGGGGTGGGTTGCGGCCGTCATTCGGACTGATCATCTGCGCCCGAAACGAAGAGCAGGTCATTGAGCGGATCGTGCGCGACCTGGCGGCACAGGACTACCCGGGCCACCTGTTCGAGATCGTCGTGGTCGCGCACAACTGCAGCGACGACACGGCGGGGACGGCCGCCCGCGCCGGGGCGCTGGTTGTGGACCTCAAGACCGAGGCAGCAGGAAAAGCCCTGGCCGTGGAGGCCGGGGCGCGTGCGCTGGCCGCGAGGCACGACCTCTTGGGCGTCTTCGATGCCGATACACGCGTGGAGCCAGGCCTCCTTGCGGCGGTTGCCGACCATTCGGCAGACGACGGTGTGTTCCAGGCGGAGGCGGTCCCCATCGAGGACCCGGAGTGGCTGGCGGCGGGTTACGGCTTCGGGAGGAAGGCGCGGAACCTCTTCTGGTGGCGCCCGCGCGAGGCGCTCGGCCTCGGGACCACGATCACCGGGTCGGGCTGGTTCATCCGGCCCGTGCTGCTCGAACGGTACCTGCGCGGGTCGCGCACGCTTACGGAAGACCTGGAGCTGACGGCGCGGCTGAGCGCGGACGGCTATCGAGTGCGTTATGTCTCAAACGCGCGCCTTGCTGTCGGGGAGCCCCGTGACTTCGGCACATCGACCCGTCAGCGTCTGCGGTGGGTGCGCGGGCACCTGGGCGTAGCCTTCTGGTACTGGCCCCGGCTGGCCGGGCGGGCGCTCAGGGGTGACCTGCGAGCACTTGATATGGCCATCTACATCCTGGTACCGACGCGGATGCTGACGCGGCTGGGGACGACGGGGGCGCTGGTCCTGGCACTGTTCCGGGGGCCAGCCGCGCTGCCGCTCGCTCCGGTGACCGTGGCCGCCGCGGGAGAGTGGCTGGTACCGGCGTGGATCGGCTGGCGAGAGCGGCTGGTAGGCCCAAACCGGGCGGGTGCCTCGCTCGCGATCCGGCACACGTTCCTGAGCCTGCTGTGGTTCCCGATCGGCGCGTGGGCACTGGTGACCGCGCGGGTGCAGGCATGGGACCCGAGTCCGCGACAGCCGCGGGAGGAGGAAAGTGTTGCCCGGTAGTTCACAGCGCGCGGGCACATCCGGGGTCTCACCGGCGGCGGTTTTTGGCGGCGGGCTCGCGGTGCTGTGCGCTGCCTGGTTCTTCGGGATCAGCACCCGCGTTTCGCTGAACAACGACATCGACGTCATCGCGCGGGCGGGGATTTCGCGCGTGCTGACCGGGGGAATCGGCGACCTGACCGATACGTTCCTGTTGATCGCACTCGCCACGGCAGCCTACCTGGCATGCCTGTGGGCACTACGGAGGGGATTCCGGCACGGGTTTGCGGCGGCCATCGCCGGGACCGCGCTTGCCGGGGCCGCGATGCTCCCGGCGATGCCGCTGACATCGCCGGATGCGGTCCACCTGGCGGCAGACGTGCGGACATTCTGGCTCCATGGCACGTGGCCGGCAGAATCGTCAGGGGCACCCGCTACGATCGACGACCCGGTGGCGAACGAAGTGCGCGTCTTCCGGAGCCAGCCAAGCGGCTACGGACCGCTGGCTTACGCCATCGGTGGCGCCGCCCTCCCGTTCGTGGGCGACAGCTTCCGGGCGAATCTGCTGGGCCAGAAAATCATCGCGGGCGTATTCCTCACGCTGACGGCGGCGGCCGCGGGGATCATCGCGCGCAAGTTGGGCCAGAACGCGGGGCTCGTTGCGGGCATCATTGGGCTGAACCCGATGATGACCTGGCAGTACCCGGGGGATGGGCACAACGACAGCATCATGGCCTTTTTCGGGGTCGTGGCGATCGGCCTGGTCCTGCGGCCGGGGTGGAGGGAGCGAGGGCTGGGAGTCGGGGCAGGACTGGCCGCCGCGCTGTGCAAGTACGGCCTCCTTCTGGTCTCGCCGGTGATCTCCGTCTGGTGGTTTCCGCGGTGGAGGTACGCCCTGACGGCGCTGGCCGCCGGCGGCGGCGCCGTTGTGCTCCTGCTTTATGTGCTGGATGCGGGGCCTGTCAGCAACGGCACACTCGGGCCGGCGGGCGCGGTGGCGCGGACAACGCCGTGGGGAGTGCTTCAGTCAATCACCGGCGCCGGGGGTGCTGGCGCGGACCGGATCGTCGTCGCCGGATACATCCTCTACCTGACGACGCTGGCAGCGATCATGCTGCGGCATCCGTTCGAAACGGAGACGGACACCATCCGGGCGGTGGCTCTGGCAATGGGCCTGTTCTTCTACCTGTGCGCGCCGGGTTACCTGGCCTGGTACCTGGTCTGGTTCCTGCCGTTCGCGGCGCTTTCCGCCTGCCGCTGGCTCATATGGGGCGCCATCGCGTTCACCGTAAGCGCATTCCTGCCGATCCTGGCGCTCAACTGGGGGGCAAGCATCACACAGGAATGGTCGATCCAAAACCCGGTGGAGTGGGCGGTCGTGCTGGCATGGTCAGCCACCGCGGCAATGGCCTTCGCAGCATCGCGCGGGCAGCAGCGGGACTGGTGGCGCCGGCGCCGAACGCAGGCAACGCAGGGGCCGCAGTTCGCGCCAAGGAAGAAGCGCCGGGCGGCCAGCTAACCGCGGCTCTGGCGCGAGTTGCTCCGCAGGTCCGCGAGGAAACGGCCGCTGAGGATCTCCCGGGCGAGGCGGACATAGCTGTGGATGTCACTTGCCCGCAGGCGCCAGAGGTCGGTCAACCGGCTGCCGCTGAGCCAGAGGAATAGCCCGCATGCCGCGGCACAGGTGGCGCCGTAGCTGATAGTGGTTGCCCAGGCTGCGCCAGCGGTCCCGTACGGCGGGATGAGCACAAACCCGGCGGCGACGCTCAGCAGCAGGGCGAACGCTGCGAGTGCAAGCTGAATCGATGGGCGGCCCAACTGGTTGACGAAGAAGTTGGCGAAGAGCCCCTGGGGCGCGAAGAGCGCCGTCCCAATGCAGAGGATGCGGAGCGGGGTCGCGGCGTCACGGTAGTCACGACCGAAGAGGAACTCGACGGCGGTGGGGGCGAGCAGGGCCGTGAGGATGCCGCCGACGGTGACGGCCAGGAGTGTGTGGCGCACGCCGGTCGCGGTCAGGCGCGCAGCCTCGTCTCGTTCGACGGCGGCGACACGGGCGAACGAGGCCATGGCAATCGCCGACGAGAACAGCCAGAGCGCTTCCGCTACGGCGATGGCGGAGGAGTAGATGCCAGCGCCTTCACGCGAATCGAGGGACACAACGAGGACCAGGTCTACGCGGTAGTTGAGGAAGCCAACGATCCCGCCGAGGCCGGTCACGAAGGTGAAACGCAGGATGGCCCGCATGAGCGCGGGGTCGGGCCGGTGCAGGCGGAGCCAGCTGAGCCACGGCGGCGACCACCAGAGCAGCGGGAGCAGCGACACATACTGGGCCGAAGTCCAGGCCACCAGGGCATCGCCCGCGGTGCGGTTTTCGAGCACGCCGACCCAGAGCGCGAGGAACACGAAGCCGACCAGGACCGGCAGGTTGCCGAGGACGTTGAAGCGCGCGATCTGATTACGGGCGAGGATAGGGCCGCTCAGCGTAGCGCGGACGATGTTCGGCAACAGGATCAGCCCAGAGACACTTACGATGCGCCCGTTGTCCCCGCCGATGACCGCGCCCAGGGCAAGACCGCCCAGGGCGACAAGGATGGCGAAGGGACCAGCCATGATCATCGCGTTGCCGGTGGCCTCGCCCGCGTCGCGCTTCTGGTTGGCGACAAAGTAGCCCATCGCCGCTCCGAAGCTGGAAATCCCGCCGATAGCGGATGTGACCACGACCGCGGAGGCATAGACACCCCGCTCATCGACCGAGAGGGTCCGGGCCGTGAGGACGCCAACGATTCCCCAGAGGAAGATGCCCAGGAAACGGAAGCTGAGTGCAACGACGCTGCCGGCGGCAATCCCCACGGGAGAATGGTAGTCCGCGGACTGCTAGACGCTGCCTCCAGCGCGGGCATACGCATCGCGGAGCATGGGGATTACCACCTCGGGGGAGTAACTGGCAGCGCGGGCGATCCCCCTGTCGACCAGCTGGCGGCGCGATGGAGACGGAGCGCTTGCGGCGGCAAGGGCCTCGGCGAAGCGGTTGGCCGCCCCCGGCCTGACAAGGGGCACCACCACGCCCGCTTCCCCCGCGACCTCCGGCAGGGCGCCACCATCGGATGTGACCACCGGAAGACCGCAGGCCATCGCCTCGACCACCGGGATGCCGAACCCCTCCGCTCGGCTGGGCTGGGCAAGTGCATCCGAGGCAGCGTAGAGCGCAGCGAGTACCTCATCGGTGACCGGACCCGCCGGCAGGACCCGGCGCTCCAAATTGAGGGCGCCTGCGAGCTGCCGTTGCTGCCGGGTAAGCGCACCCACCCGGATGAGGGTGGCCTCCTGCAGCGGCCGGGTAGCCATCACCTCCAGGAGGAACTCGATGTTCTTGTATGGCCCGGAGTGTCCGACGCTGAGCACCCGCGGGCCGGGAGGCAGGTACACGCCGGCGGCAGCAAGCACGGACTCGGCCGCCGCCCGGTCAAATGGCCGAAAGACCCTCCTGACCATGTTTGGGACCACCACCACGTTCGATGGCGAGAGTGAAAGCCGGCCGATGGCCTCGCCCGCCGTGAACTCGGAAACCGCGACCACCAGGCTGGCACGGCTGAG
>Ga0209476_10002264_pt1 | contig 12908 bp, 12 predicted proteins | sample KloWWTrecipitate_FD_187179 | JGI IMG/M metagenome (GOLD analysis project Ga0209476, IMG submission 187179) | Active sludge microbial communities from Klosterneuburg, Austria, studying microevolution and ecology of nitrifiers - Klosterneuburg... | ecosystem: Engineered > WWTP > Aerobic digester... | reverse complement strand
CGTCAAGCGCCAGAGCCCCAACGTCTTCCGCATGAAGCTGCTGGGCGCCACCGTGGTGCCGGTCGAATCGGGCAGCAAGACGCTCAAGGACGCTCTCAACGAGGCCATGCGCGACTGGGTGGCCAACGTGGACGACACCTTCTACATCATCGGCACCGTGGCGGGGCCCCACCCCTACCCCATGATGGTGCGCGACTTCCAGAGCGTGATCGGCAAGGAATGCCTCACGCAGATGCCCGCCATGCTGGCCGAACAGAAGATTGCCGCCGAGCAGCCCGACGCCGTGGTTGCCTGCGTGGGCGGCGGCAGCAACGCCATGGGCATCTTCCACCCCTACATTCCGTTCGAAAAGACGCGCCTGATCGGCGTCGAGGCCGCCGGGGAGGGCCTGGACAGCGGCAAGCACTCGGCCAGCCTGCAGCGCGGCTCCAGCGGCGTGCTGCACGGCAACCGCACTTTCATCCTGCAGGACGAGAACGGCCAGATCACCGAGACCCACAGCATCAGCGCGGGCCTGGACTACCCCGGTGTCGGCCCCGAGCACGCCTGGCTGCAGGAAATCCAACGCGCGCAGTACGTCGGCATCACCGACAGCGAGGCGCTGGCCGCCTTCCACTACCTGTGCCGCACCGAAGGCATCATCCCCGCGCTCGAATCCAGCCACGCCTTTGCCTACGCCATGAAGCTGGCCAAGGAAATGCGCCCCGACCAGTCCATCCTGGTCAACCTCTCGGGCCGGGGCGACAAGGACATCGGCACCGTGGCCGACCTCTCGGGCGAGGATTTCTACGACCGCCCCTCCATGCGCGGCCACGCCGTGAAGGGAGGGCCCGCAGCATGACCACCACACCGAACCGCATCGCCGCCACCTTCGCCGCCCTGCAGGCCAAGGGCCGCAAGGCGCTGATCCCCTACGTCACGGCGGGTTTTCCGTTCGCCGACATCACGCCCGCGCTCATGCACGGCATGGTCGAGGCCGGTGCCGACATCATCGAGCTGGGCGTGCCCTTCTCCGACCCCATGGCCGACGGCCCGGTCATCCAGAAGGCGGGCGAAAAAGCCCTGGCGCTGGGCGTTGGCATGGCCCAGGTGCTGGCCCATGTGCGCGAGTTCCGCAGCCGCAACAAGGACACCCCCGTCGTGCTGATGGGCTACGCCAACCCGGTGGAGCGCTACGACCAGATCCACGGCCGGGATGCCTTCGTGCGCGACGCCGCCGAGGCGGGTGTCGATGGCATGCTCATCGTGGACTACCCGCCCGAGGAATGCGCCGACTTTGCCGCCAAGCTGCGCGCGCACGGTATGGACCTGATTTTCCTGCTGGCCCCCACCAGCACCGAGCAGCGCATGCAGGAAGTGGCCCGCGTGGCCAGCGGCTATGTGTACTACGTGTCGCTCAAGGGCGTGACGGGTTCGGGCGCGCTCGACACCGCCGCCGTCGAGGCCATGCTGCCGCGCATCCGCCAGCATGTGCACATCCCCGTGGGCGTGGGCTTCGGCATCCGCGACGCGGCCACGGCCCAGGCCATCGGCAAGGTGGCCGATGCGGTGGTCATCGGCAGCCGCATCATCCAGTTGCTCGACGACCAGCCGCACGAGAAGGTCGTTCCTGTGGCCATGGACTTCCTGCGCGGGATTCGCAAGGCGCTCGACGCTGCCTGAAACAAAGCGCCAAGCCCCTCATTCAGTCAGCCTTGGCGCTTACCGTCTTCGCATCCTTGCTTTGGTAGTCTGTGCTCGGCGGCAAAAGGAGAAAGGGCATGTCCCCATTTCGGCGTCCTCTCTTGACAGCAATCCTGACCAGCATGCTATGGCCAGCGGCCCATGCGCAGTACGGTTCGCCTTCCTCTCTCAAAGACGAAATGGGCACAGCCCAGGATCTCTACTTCTCCAAAGATCCAGCAGGGGAATTGACCAAAGTAGCGCTGGCCAACACGTTGCACGTCCCAGCCTCCAGCACTTCGCCCGTCCCGGTTCTGTTGATACTACCCACCTGCAGCGGTATTTCTCAACACATCCATGAATGGACCCAGGCCGCATTGCAGGCAGGCTATGGCGTGATGGCCGTCGACAGTTTGCGCTACCTCGGCAACGACTGCGGCTCCCCATCCAAAATCAGCAACGGGCGCTACGTCAAAGATGCCTTGGATGCAGTTGCGTTTGTCACACAGCAGCCCGGTGTGGAACCTCAACGCGTCGCGGTACTGGGTTTCTCCAAAGGCGCACTGATCGCTACCTGGCTCGCCAGCGGCACCGTGGCGGACACCCTACGCCCAAACACGCCCCGAATTTCTGCGTCGGTGTCCGTCTACGGATTTTGCGCGCTTGGCCCCACCAGAGGCCGCCCTCAAGGCATCACCATTCTTCAGCCCGACACTGATCGGCCTTTTCTGGCTTTGATGGGTGCCAAAGACAATGAGTTGCCGCCACGCTCCTGCCTGGAGTTGCTGCCAAAGCTCAAGGCGGCGGGGGCGCCCGTCCAGTGGCATGTCTATGAGCAGGCAGGCCACGCATGGGATTCGCAAGACAAGCACGGCTTCTCCAAGACGACCGTCACCACCGGCGAGCGCATCACATACCAATACGACCCAGACGTGACACAAGACTCGCGCAAACGCGTGTTTGACTTCCTGCAGCAGTCTGTCCAGGCCGTGCCCAAAGGGGCCCTGCCACAATGACACCGACTTGGCGCACAACCCGTCATCACCATCTAACCGCCCCTGATTTCCCTGATAATCGCGCCCACTGCCGGGGCACCCGCTACCCAGACAATCCACTGGAGACCTGACCATGAGTTGGCTTGAAAAACTGCTTCCCTCCAAAATCCAGCAAAGCGACCCCACCGTGCGCCGCCAGATGCCCGAGGGCCTGTGGATCAAATGCCCCAGTTGCGAAACCGTACTCTACAAGGCCGACCTGGAGCAAAACCAGAACGTCTGCCCGCACTGCAGCCACCACCACCGCATTGGTGCCCGTGCGCGGCTCGACGCCTTTCTCGACCCGGAAGGCCGCTACGAGATTGGTCAGGAGGTCATCCCGGTCGATGCGCTCAAGTTCAAGGACAGCCGCAAGTACCCCGAGCGCCTGAAGGAAGCCCTGGAAAACACCGGCGAGACCGACGCGCTCATCGTCATGGGCGGTGCCGTCAAGAGCATCAACGTGGTGGTCGCCTGCTTCGAATTCGAATTCATGGGCGGCTCCATGGGCAGCGTGGTGGGTGAACGCTTCGTGCGCGGCGTCGAAACCGCCATCGAACAGAAGGTGCCCTTTGTCTGCTTTACCGCCACCGGCGGCGCGCGCATGCAGGAAGGCTTGCTCTCGCTGATGCAAATGGCCAAGACCAACGCCGCGCTCACGCGCCTGGCCAAGAAGGGCCTGCCCTACATCAGCGTACTGACCGACCCGACCATGGGCGGCGTGAGCGCAGGCTTTGCCTTTGTGGGCGACATCGTGATTGCCGAGCCCAAGGCGCTGATCGGCTTTGCCGGCCCGCGCGTGATCGAATCCACCGTGCGCGTGACCCTGCCCGAGGGCTTCCAGCGCGCCGAATTCCTGATGCAGAAGGGCGCCGTGGACCTGATTTGCGACCGGCGCGAACTGCGCACCACCGTCGCCAGCAGCCTGGCCATGCTGCAGCGCCTGCCCGCCGACGCTGTCGCCTGACAATTTGCTATTATTTTTATAGCTATCAACGCTTTATTTATAAGCGGTAATGCCTATTTAATGCATTTTTCAGGTCCACAGACCACCCTGCAGATGCCCCAATACCATCAAGGCGACCTGCAGCAACACCAGCAGAACGAGGGGCGACAGATCCATGCCACCCACCAGTGGAATGATGCGCCGCAGCGGACGCAGCACCGGCTCGCACAGGCGTGAAATCACCGCCGACAACGGCGAGTGGGCCTGCACCCAGGACATCACTGCGTAGACAATCATCAGACCCATCAACCCTGTGATGGCCACCCGCACCACCCCCCACAGCGCCAGCCAGGGAACCCACTGCCAGCCAGCGCCCGCGCCGATGAGCAGCCAAAGCACACCATACTGCGCAAGCTCGACGAGCAGCGCGGCAAGCAGACTGGCCATGTCCCAGCGCCCCACTGCCGGCACGATGCGGCGCAGGGGCAGCACCATCCAGTCGGTAAAGGCAAACACCAGGTGCCCCACGGGGTTGCCAAAGGGAACGCGCTGCCACTGCATGTAAACACGCAGCAGACAGGCACCGCACAGGAGCCCGGCCACCACGTCCAGCAAAAAAGAAACAATCTGAAAGAGCATGAATCGGAACCATCCTCGAGCGCACAGCGGCATGGGATGATAGCTTCCTCGCGCCGCCCATGTCCCAGCCCCTCGTCCTGACCAGCCTGCCACTGTTCCCGCTTGCCTCCCTGTTGTTCCCGGGCGGCGTGGTGGCGCTGCGCGTCTTTGAGGTGCGCTACCTCGACATGGTGCGCAAATGCCACCTGGCAGGCGCACCTTTCGGCGTCGTGAGCCTGCGCAGCGGCCAGGAGGTGCGCCGCGCCGGTGCGCCGCTGGAGCAACTGCACGAGGTGGGCACACTGGCCACCATAGAGCAGCTGCGAAGCCCCCAGCCCGGCCTCGTCACGCTCGAATGCCGGGGCGGACAGCGCTTTCGCATCGTGCGCAGCCACCTGTTGCCCCACGGCCTGTGGGTCGCCGACGTCGAACTTCTGGCGCCAGACCAGCATGTGCCCATTCCGCAGCACCTGGCGGCCACAGCGCGCAGCCTGGCGCAGGTGCTGGCCTCGCTGCGCGAACGCACCCCCAGCAGCCCGGTGGCCATCACCCCCACGCCAGCCCAGCTTGGCGACTGCGGCTGGGTGGCCAACCGCTGGTGTGAGCTGCTGCCGGTGCCCCAGGAGCTCAAGCAGCAGCTCATGCAGCTCGATACCCCCCTGGTGCGCCTGGAGCTGGTGGGTGACGTGCTGGAGCGCACAGGCATTGCGCCGCAATAAGCCTCGTCTGCCGATGCCATTGCACCTTCCACAGCACAAACCCGGTTTAGTGCAGCACGGCGCAGCAGAGCACCGCCCCTCCACAGACCATCGCGACTCGCGGTGGAAGGGGAGCGAGCCGTCGCAGCGATTGAAGCCCCGGTCGAACCGATGGGAACGGTCTGGTGCGTGCGCACCCCTCGTCGTTCGTTTGTGCAGCGCCTGTCCATGAAGCCTCGCCTGCTGCGCTCCACGGTCACGCTGCTCTCCGGCGGCCTGCTGGCGAATGCCCTGCCCTTGCTGTTGGGACCAGCGCTCACGCGACTCTACACACCCGAAGATTTCGGTCAGTACGCACTGCTCTGGGCCGTCGCCACCAACCTGGCCGTGGTGGGCTGCGCTCGCTACGAATTCGCCCTTCCCCTTGAACGGTCCCCGCTGCGCGCAGCTCTGCTCATGGCCCTGTGCGCACGCCTGCTAGTGACTGTCGCCGCAGCGTCCACCCTCGTGGCGCTTGCGCTTTTCTGGGCGCAGAACCTGGCCCTGGCATGGATCTTGCCAGTCAGCGTACTGGCCATCGGCGCCACCCAGTGGCTGACCCTCTGGGCTACGCACAACCTTCGTTTCGGTCTGCTCGCAACGGCGCGCTTTGTTCAACAAGGAGGCGGCTCCATGCTGCAGGTGCTGCTGGGCCCCCTCCAGGCGGGGCCTGGCGGATTGCTGCTGGCGCCTGTGCTCGCAGGTCTGGCCGCAGCCTGGCTGCTTGCACGGCCTGCGCCACTGGGTGGCTGGCAAAGGATGTGGCGCCAGCCACGGCAGCGGCTGCGGGCCATGGCAGTGCGCCACCGTGACTTTCCGCTCTTCAACACCCCGCATGCCTTCATGGGAGCGCTGCAAGACACCCTGACCCTGTTGCTCATTTCCGCATGGGCGGGTGACGCGGCCGCGGGCTTCTGGGCGCTGGCACTGCGATACCTCAAGGCGCCTGCCACGCTCCTGGGCGGAGCGCTCTCGCAAGCGCTGTACCCGCAGCTGGTGCATGCGCGCAGCGCCCGTGAGGCCCAAGCCCTGGTACGCCGCACCATGCTGGCGCTGGCCCTGCTGGCTGCGCCCCTGACCACCGTACTGCTGCTCTGGGGGCCAGACTTTTTTGCCTGGGCGTTTGGAACACAGTGGGGTAACACCGGGGCGCTGGCTCGCGGTCTTGCCCTCTACATCGGACTGCACTTCATCGCCTCGCCGCTCTCCGTGGTCTCGCTGGCCTGGCGCGCCCAACCCTGGGCGCTGCGGCTGTCGCTCGTCGGGCAGGCGGTGTTCTTCGCCGGGCTGGCAGCCGGACTCCACTGGGACGGACTGGAAGGCGCAGCCTGGGGCGTCTCGGGTGCGATGGCGGCGTACTTCCTCTACTATTTCCAGGCACTCGCACACTGGAGCAACATTCCCCATGAGAGCCTTGCTTAACCGCTGTCGCCGCTGGCTCTGGCGGCAGCTCTTTTTCCGCACGCTGTTCGGTGAACAAAGCCGCACCGGCCAGCCCTTGCGGCACACGCGCATCGCGCCCAGCACCTGTATCGAGGGCGAGTCAGGGCTTGACCTCTCGGACCATGTGTTCATCGGTCAGTTCAACTTCATCGACGCAACGGCCGGACTGCGCATTGGCGAGGGAGTGCAAATCACCAACTTCGTGAGCATCGTCACACACAGCTCGCACCGCAGCATCCGGCTGCTCGGGCGCGCCTACGCCAGCCATTCGGGTGACATGCCCGGCTACATTCGCGCGCCCATCGCGATCGGGGCCTACAGCTTTATTGGCCCGCACAGCGTGGTCGAGGCAGGCAGCCACATCGGCAAAGGCGTGGTGGTTTGCGCCCATGCCCGCGTGCGGGGCAAAGTCCCGGATTTCGCCATCGTGGCGGGATCGCCCGCGCGCGCCATTGGGGATGTGCGTGCCCGTGACGCCCGCTTGCTGGCACAGCACCCTGAACTGGCGGTGCACTATCAGGCATGGGCGGGCGTGCTACCCCAGATCGATGCCAACGGCCACCGCTGACATGGCCCCGCACCTTTGCTTACTGGGCGACGCCAACAGCCCCCACACGCGGCGCTGGGCCATGGAGATGCGCGCACGCGGCTGGCGCGTCTCCATAGTCACTGCGCGGCCCGAGCCACTGGACGGCGTGGAGCAGCGAGTTCTGCCACCGGTTCGACGCCAGGGAGACTGGCTGCTGCGCACGGGCGCGGCACGCCGCCATGTACGCGAGCTTGCCCCGGACATCGTGCATGCGCACTACCTCACCTCCTACGGATACCTGGCAGCGCGCTGTGGCCGCCACCCGCTCGTGATGACTGCCTGGGGTAGCGACCTGCTCGTCACACCGCACACCCGCCCCTGGATGCGCTGGCTCACGGGCTGGATCCTGCGCCGCGCCGATCTTGTCACCGGCGACTCGGCCAGCCTCGTCGAAGCCGCGCGGAAGTATCGCCCAAGCGCGTCGCTGCACGAAATCCACTGGGGCGTTGAACGGGCGCGCTTCACTCCCACGCCCTGGGAGGCCAAAAACGGCTTGCAGATTGCAAGCCTGCGCGCCTGGGAGCCGGGCTATCACATCGAAACGCTGATCGAGGCCTTCGCACAGCTTCGCCCGCAACAGCCCGATACGCCGCCGCTGCTGCACCTGCTGGGGGGCGGATCGCTCGAACCCAGGCTGCGCGCCCAGGTGCAGGAGCTTGGTCTGGAGCAGCGCGTGGTATTCCATGGTCGTCTCGACGACCAGGGCATGGCTGAGGTATTGGCTCGCTGCAAGATTTCGGTCAGCGTTCCGGCAAGCGACGCCACTTCTGTGGCCATGTTGGAGAGCATGGCCTGCGGCCTCGCCGTGGTGGCAAGCGACCTGGCGGCCAACCGGCAGTGGATTGCCCCCGAACTGCTGGTTCCTGCGGGCAGCGCACGCGCGCTGGCCGACATGCTGCTGCGGCTCGCCACCGATGAGGTGGGCATGCGCCGGGCAGGCACACACAATGCCCAGCGCATCGCACAGGACGGTGACCGCGTCGCGCAAATGGACCGCATCGACCGGTTGTACCGGAAGTTGTTGAAATGAACCCCACCACCCTGCCCCGCCTGATCAGCGTGATCGCCCCCTGCCGCAACGAAGCGGCTTTCATCGACACCTTCTGCGACTCGGTGCTGCGCCAGCAGCTCCCCGAGGGATGGCACATGGAGGTACTGATCGCCGATGGCCTGAGCGACGACGGCACGCGCGAACTCCTGCAGGAGCGCTGCGCACGGGATGGGCGGCTGGTGCTGGTGGACAACCCCGGGCGCATCGTCTCGACTGGGCTCAACGCCTGCATCGCGCGCGCCCGGGGCGAGGTGATAGCGCGGCTTGACATCCACGCGGTGTTTGCACCGGACTACCTTGCGTGCTGCGTCGATGCTCTGGAACGCAGCGGTGCCGACAACGTAGGGGGGCCCTGGGTCGCACAGGGCACCAGCCCCATGGGCGTGGCCATCGCTGCGGCCTTCCAATGCCGTTGGGTGGTAGGTGGCGCGCGCTCGCGCGACCGCACCTACGAGGGTGAGGTTGACACCGTGTACCTGGGCTGCTGGCGGCGTGAAGCATTCACACGCTTTGGCCTGTTCGACGAAACCTTGGTGCGCAACCAGGACGACGAACACAATTTGCGCCTGCGCCGCAATGGCGGGAAGGTCTGGCAGAGCCGCGCCATCCGCTCGGTCTACCACCCGCGTGGCTCGCTGCGCCACCTCTACGCCCAGCAGCAGCAATACGGCTACTGGCGGCCCTTCGTGGTGCGCAAGCACGGCCAGCCGGGTTCCTGGCGCCAGTTCGTTCCGTTGCTATTTGTTACCACACTCGCGGTGTCGGTGCTGCTGCTTCCGTGGACACTGCTGCCTGCGGCCACACTGATGGCGCTCTACGGTGGCTACCTGGCATTTGCGAGCATCGCTGCCGCTTGGGCGGCCCGAATCTGGCGCCCGCTGTGGCGCCTGCCTGCAGTGATCGCTGCTTTTCACCTGGGCTACGGCTGGGGCACTGGCCAAGGCGTGTGGGATGTACTGTGGGCACGTGCGCCCTCATCACGCTTTGCGAGAATGACGCGATGACCTTTCCCGAAACCCGCGCCGTCGAGGCACGCTATGCACGCCGCGACGGCGCCGCCGACGCGCAGCGCTACAGCCTCTACGCCAACGCAGCTGCGCTGCAGGCGCAGCAAGAGCGCCTGCGCGCCATGACACGGGTCTGGCGGGCACATGGCTGGAGCAGCCTGGCTGGCCGCTCAATGCTTGAAGTGGGGTGTGGCAGTGGCGGAAACCTGCTGGATCTGCTGCGCCTGGGAGCCACGCCGGAGCAACTCAGCGGCATTGAGCTGCTGCCCGAGCGCGCGAATGCGGCACGGGCCGCCTTGCCAAACAGTGTTCGCATCCTGCTGGATGATGCGTGTCAATGTTCCATATCCACTGGCAGCCAGCAGGCCGTGCTGGCATTCACCTTGTTCAGCTCGCTTCTCGACTCCAACTACCGCAAGCACTTGGCGCGCACCCTCTGGCAGTGGGTAGCACCCGGGGGCGGCGTTATGGTCTATGATTTCACGGTCAACAACCCGCAAAATCAGGATGTGCGCAAGCTCCCCCTCAATGAGTTGCGTTCCCTGTTTCCTGACGCCCGGTTGCATTCGCAGCGGCTCACCCTGGCACCGCCCATCGCGCGGCGCCTACCGGCACCCGTGCTTGGCGCCGCAGCGGTTCTGATGCATCCACTGCGAACACACCGCCTGACCTGGGCGATCAAGTCAAGATGAACAACCACTGGAGAACCCGCACACGAGGCGGGTTGTAGCAATACCTATGAAGATCACCGTTATCGGAACGGGTTATGTCGGTCTGGTCACTGGGGCCTGCCTGTCCGAAATGGGCAACCACGTTGTCTGCCTTGACCAGGATGCCGCTCGCATCAGCATGCTGCAGAACGGGCACCTTCCGATTCATGAGCCAGGGTTGCTCGATATCGTGCTTCGCAACGTCCGGGGCGCACGCCTGGCCTTCACCGGCGACGTGGACTACGCCGTGGCACACGGCCGTGTGCAGTTCATTGCCGTAGGCACCCCAGAAAGTGAAGACGGCTCCGCCGATCTGCAGCATGTCCTTGCAGCCGCCAAAGCCATTGCCGAACGGATGTGCGAATACAAGCTCATCGTCAACAAGAGTACCGTACCCGTAGGAACGGCGGACCTCGTGCGCCAAGCCGTCTCTGAGGTCCTGCATTTACGCGGCCTAGCCACCGATTTTTCGATGGCCTCCAATCCCGAATTCCTCAAAGAGGGCTCGGCGGTGCAGGACTTCATGCGTCCCGATCGCGTGATCGTTGGTACCGACGACGAAAACGCAGCACATACACTGCGCATGCTCTACGCACCTTTCATGCGCAACCGTGACCGCTTCATGCTCATGGACATCCGCAGTGCGGAGTTCACCAAGTACGCCGCCAATGCCATGCTGGCCACACGCATCAGTTTCATGAATGAGCTGGCGCTGCTGGCCGAAAAAATTGGCGTGGACATCGAGCATGTTCGTACTGGCATCGGAACCGACCCGCGCATCGGAACTCATTTTCTGTATGCCGGTGCGGGCTACGGCGGCTCTTGCTTTCCCAAGGACATTAAGGCTCTGGTGCAGACCGCGCAGACTGCAGGACAAAACCTGAGCATCCTGCAGGCCGTTCAAGCCGTGAACGACCGGCAGAAGCTGGTCTTGGTTGACAAGGTCGTGGAACGTTTCGGGCCTGATCTGCACGGCCGACGTTTTGCGCTGTGGGGCTTGGCCTTCAAGCCAGGGACAGACGACCTGCGCGAAGCGCCAAGCCTGACCGTCATCGAACACCTTCTGGCCCGGGGCGCCGAGATTCTTGCCTACGATCCAGCAGCCATGGCCCATGCCCGTCAGGCCATCGGCGAGCGCGCTGGATTTCGTCTGGTGGAACAGGCGGATGCCGCGTTGGAAGGTGCTGATGCACTCATCATCGTGACTGAATGGAAAGAATTTCGCAGCCCTGACTTCATCCACATCTTGGCTGCCTTGCGCCATCCGGTGGTGTTCGACGGCCGCAACCTGTTCGAATCCGCCGACATGCGGGCACTGGGACTGGAATACCACGCCATCGGGCGTGGCACGCCCGAAAAACTGCCTCGCTGACTTGTCTATTGACCATGCCCGATTCCTTGCTCCAAACGATCCCCTTCGCACGCCCAGACATTGGCGACGCAGAAATCACCGCAGTCACCCAAGCCCTGCGCTCAGGCTGGGTGACCACCGGGCCCAAATCCCGCCAGTTCGAGCAAGCCTTCACCGACTACCTCGGCTGCAAGGGACTGCAGTCCATTGCAGTCAACTCGGCCACAGCGGGCCTGCACCTTGCGCTTGAGGCCTTGGGCATCGGTCCAGGCGATGAAGTGATCGCACCCACGCTCACTTTCACGGCGACGGTGGAGGTGGTGCGGTACCTGGGCGCCGATCCGGTGCTGGTAGACGTTGATCCGGTAACCCTGAACATCGACCCCGAAAAAATCCGCGCTGCCATCACCCCCCGCACCAAAGCCATCATGCCAGTGCACTACGGCGGCCTGGCCTGCCGCATGGACGCCATCCTGGCCATCGCACGGGAACACGGCCTGAAGGTGGTGGAGGACGCCGCCCATGCCCTGCCCACCACCTGGCAGGGAACCCTCGTGGGGCAACTCGAATCTGACGTCACGGTGTTCAGCTTTTACGCGAACAAGACCATCACAACCGGCGAAGGCGGCATGGCCGTGACCCGTCATGCAACTCTGGCTGAGCGCATGCGCATCATGCGACTGCACGGCCTGAACCGCGACGCCTTCGACCGCTTCAGCTCAGAGAAACCAGCCTGGTATTACGAAGTGGTTGCACCTGGTTTCAAGTACAACATGACAGACATCGCTGCGGCCCTTGGTGTAGCGCAACTGGCAAGGTTACCGCAGTTTGTGCAGCGTCGCCATACTCTGGCAGCGCGATACCAGGCACTGCTGCGCAAACTCCCTCTGGTCCTGCCAGCCAACGCACCGGATGGCGATGTACATGCTTGGCACCTCTACGTCATCCGTCTTTCGGAAGATGCACGCATCGGTCGCGACGAAGTGATCCAGGCGCTCTCCGACCGAGGCATCGGCACCAGCGTGCACTATGTTCCCCTGCACCGACACCCTTACTGGCGGGACCGCTATCGCCTTACGCCAGCCATGTACCCACAGGCAGATGCAGCCTACCTGTCCATGATCAGCCTTCCGTTGTTCACACTCATGAGCGATGCCGACCAGGACCGTGTGATCGCAGCCCTGCACGAGGTGCTCGGCTGATGGTCAAGCGTTTGTTCGATCTCGGTTTTGCCTCACTTTCGCTCTTGCTGCTGTGCCCGGCTCTGCTGGTATTGGCGGCCTGCGTGCGGCTGGACTCGCCAGGGCCGGTTTTCTTCCGCCAGCAGCGCGTGGGGCGCGGTGGGCGCTTGTTCGACATCTACAAGTTTCGCACTATGCGTGCAGGGGCCGAGTCGCTAGGGCTTGCGCTGACCGTTGGGTCGGACCGCCGCATCACCCGCACAGGCACTTGGTTGAGGCGCTCCAAACTGGATGAGTTGCCGCAACTGTTCAACGTATTGCTGGGCCAAATGAGTGTGGTGGGCCCACGCCCCGAGGTACCGCACTATGTTTCAAAGTACCCCGCCGACCTTCGCGAACTTGTGTTGAGCGTCCGTCCGGGCATGACCGATCTGGCATCCATCGTCTTTCGCAACGAGAGCGACGTTCTGGCGCGGAGCCCCGACCCCGAGCGCAGCTATATCGAGCAGATTTTGCCCGCCAAGCTCGAGTACGCCAGCGAGTACGTGCGTACGCGCAGCCTCTGGCTGGACCTTCAAA